>Ga0153966_100028_pt1 | contig 108672 bp, 134 predicted proteins | sample TSFL050MetaG_FD_104738 | JGI IMG/M metagenome (GOLD analysis project Ga0153966, IMG submission 104738) | Attine ant fungus gardens microbial communities from Florida, USA - TSFL050 MetaG | ecosystem: Host-associated > Fungi > Mycelium > Unclassified | place: USA: Florida, Paynes | collected... | reverse complement strand
AAGAGAGCAAAGAAAGTGCTGGTACGAGTGAGCATTTTCAACGATGCTTTGGAGGACCCAAGAGAACCTCTTTGGCTGGGGGAAAAGAGGGGAGAATGTGAAAGGGGGTTTTTATGGAAGCTTTGCTTTGTGTGCGTTTTTTTCTTGTGCTGTAATGGAGGAGCTCTTTATGAGCCGTTTAAACTCTAAGCAAATACATTCATTTGGTGACTGATCAGAAGTCAGAAGTTTTCGGGGACTGTAGGCAGGTGCTCTTAAAGAGTTTGCGTAATTCATTAATGTGTCGTTTTCTAAAGACAAGACAAGTGATCGCGGCTAGGGGTAGGATGTCAAGAAATGAAAAAAAGGCTCCGCTGTCGTTGAGAGAGAGGGAAAAAAAAAAAGGTGTTGGGGTTATTCAGCGGAGACTGATGTTTAGGGAGGATTTGAATAGAGTTGTTTTTTTTTTTTTGCGCTTGTGGTAGATTAGTTTGGGCAATAGATGTTTTGCTTCCACGATTTTGCGATCTGTTTTTTCTTTTTCTTTCTATTGGGTCTTGGCAAGAAGGAATTTCATATACACAAATCTGTCCCCGGTGGAACTTGAAGCTAAACACATAGACAAAGCTTCTCATTATACAAGCTCCAATCCAATGAGCGTGGATTTTGCAGTTGTGTTAATGTGTCCGTTGTGATTAATGATAAGCCAGTTGTAATCATCTCTTTCTCTCTCTCCGTTCCTGGATGGAGATAATAACGCACCTGCGTGAGTTCTAGGTTGGAAGAAGAATGGAGCGAATCATCACATCCCTACGCTCCCAAGCTTGTTCCCATTCTATATGAGAATGAAGTGTGGACTTTGCTCACCTCCAGCCCCCCTTGATGTAGAGCAAAGCAAAAAGTAGTTCAATCTAAACTAATGAATCATGAGTTTACTTACTAACCATCGCCTGATCTCTCAGGAAAGAAAGAGGTTTCGATCTTGAAGACGTGACCCCCCTCCCCCACCCTCCCCTTTTGTTTTCTGAGTGAAACAGCGAGCCTGGGTTACCTCACACATCTTTCGGTCCCGCTTATCTACTTTTTTTGCATTCTAATACCTCCAGGTAGTTCTGCGATGCTACCTCGGTGGTTCTATGCCACCTCGTGTATAGAAAAAAGCACCGCGAACAACTTCCTACCTATATCACGCACGAACAGAGGTAAAAAAAAAATCACGAAAAACTCATTGTTTTATTTTGGAGCTCCAAGTCTGGGCGTCGATGATTATCATGGTACAAGAAGAAGAACAGGAAGATGAAGAGGAACAGAACAACAAGAAGAAGAGAAGAAGAAGAAAAGAAGAAGAAGGAATCTTCAAGTCAAGTCAAAAATCGATTCCAGAAGCTTCATATCACTCTAGAAAGAAATCCACATCACCCTCCCAAAAAAAAAAAACAAACAAACCCCAGATAGTGGTAGTGCGTCAAAACATGGACAGGTTCTTTGGACGAAAAAAGAAAACACACACAAAAAAAAAACGACTTGACTCTCCACTCGGATTAGTGGCACACTCTTCCCCGAGGGAGTCGGCGATGTCAGTCAGTCAGTCATTTTCAGATCCTGACAGCTCCCTTCTTCTTTTTGTTTCAACGGCAATTTGCGGTATGTTGACAGTACATTGACTGTTTTTTTATTTAGATGCATGTATATATATATCCAAATAATTATATACAACATGGTGTCCGGTGCATAAATAAATCTCAAGACAAATATGCATTATCATGTAAGTTTGTCTGCGATTTGTTGCTGATGGGATGCAGCATGATGATGATGATGTCGATGATGAGGATTTTTCTGACCGTGTTTGTGGTCTCGATGGCGTGGATTAGTCGATGTTTGCATAACAATATTCTTCTCAGAAGGCCGAGACTGAGATGGACCGATATCATCAGCTGTTGATTGGCCCTCAAATTTTGCAGTATCAACTGGGTTCGCTTGTGTATCTTCCCTACTTCTTTTAGGTTCTCCCCTTCTATTGCCACCAGCGCCACCTCTTCCAGAAGCCCCTCCCCTCTCACTACGCTCTCCAGCTCCACCCCTACCTCGTCCACGCCCCCCTTGGAGCGTTTTACTCTGCTTCCTACTCGGACCCTCACCTTTCTTGAAAGCTTCAAGGGCCTCTATCTCCATCTTGACTCTGGCCTCTTCTTCTTCCCACCACTGTAGAAAAATCTCCTCCTCCCTCCTCGCCTTTTCTTCCTCTTGAATCTCGGCAAGCGACTGTCTATCTTTATACATATCACCAACTGAGAGTCGTTCCTCCTGTTGCGAATGTTGAATAGCCAAGAATGACACATTTTTGGGATTGTTCGTATCGATATCAGAAGTAATCCTACTTGCCGTGACCTTGAATGTATCTTGAGATGCAGGAACAGTGGGCAGAAAGGAGTCAATCGGTCGAGACGCCCATGCTCTGCCAGAACCCCTAAAATTCACAAAATTAAAATCGTATCTTCAAATGGCCAAGGATATGCGATACGTACGATACATTTCGCTGCCCACTTCCTTTCGAGGTACTCGCAGACATCCTCATCGGTGTTATCGTGGGTCCCATTACAGACCCTGACGCAACTCCACCAGACACAGATGACAAATTTGATGTTCCATGTTTCGTAGGTGTAACAACATTCTGCGCCTGACTGACACCTGGCAACTTTCCTTGAGATCCGCTTGCAACTGGTCTCACGCTATCTTTCGATTTCGCAGGAGGGGAAGAGGATTGAGATATAGGTCCAGATGATAGCACGTTAGCCGGCTCGTGTTTTTGCTGCTGTGGTTGAGACGACGGTGAACCTGTCATCCGCGGTGAATCCTTCCCAGCTACTGTAAGTGACACTTTGGACGGTGTTCTAGAGATATCCGGCGATTTTGTATTTGCGAGGTTCATCTGATCCTGGGCAGCTTCAGCCATGACAGCTTTCATGTCCACTCTAGGTGTCACATAAGTCTTCCACGCCGGTCTACCTTGTGCCATCACTTGTGTCGGCACCTGCGATTGCGGCAAGCCTTCCGTATCATCCATAAAGAACAAATCGTCCGAGCTTGAAGGCTTCTTCAACCCTTTCTCTGCCACACTTCCTTCCTTCTGATTCTCAAACTTAGGTATCGGTAACACCCTCTTCTTCTCCTTCCACAGCTTTCCACTCCTCACAAAGGGCACTGGTATATCCTGCTCTTCTATCCAATCCAACCATTTCACCATCGCTTCAGTGACAAGCTCTCCACCTCTTACGAATGGAGCCTTTTCTCTCTGTTTCTGCTGTGCATATCGCGCGAGTTGTAATACAAGCTCTTGAGAAATATCGTCCAACATATGTGACTCAAGGAATAGCTCCATGTTGGCTATGATATAGGACTGGATCCGATCGATGAGTTGAGTTGCGGAAAAGTGTGTTGCCTCTGAGAGAATATAACATGCATTGTGAATGTAAGAATATGTGAGAATGACGTCGGAACACAGGAGAACAAGTCTATCGAGAAGGAGTTCGTTCTGCGAGGATCAACAGGGATGAGAAGATCGAAAAAAGATCAATGTTGTGTACTCACTGCAGCAGCCATGACTTCAAACATAAACTCCACTAAATCATCAGCACTCTTCACAAATTCCAACGTCTCAAAAATCTCCTTGTCATGACCACAACACATGAACCTCATCACAAGCTCCATGACTCGCCAGTTCAAATGCTTCAGATCCACTCTCAACACCACATTCCTACCGCCAGTCTCAGCCCACCGTTTCCTTGTCCAATCCGGTTCATCGAAAAAACTCTTGAACAACTCCGACCTTGCACGTAAGATTACTGAATGCGTATGAACTTCTCTATCTTCGATTTCGAGTATAACGTCAGGCCGAAGAGCAGCTGGAATGCAAACTTCAGCCTGAGCGCCTTCTCCCTCGACACTTGCGGCACGCTCCTCCTTGTCATTATCCCTTTTCCTTTGAAGCAAGGGATTCACAATATCGAATACCCTCATCAGATCCTTCACGATCCCTGTCTGTGAGGACAAGACAATCTTCACTGGTCTCTCCAACGCACTCAACACATCCCTCAACTCAAGCACCCTTGCCAATCCCGCAACCTCATTCCTCGTCTTCCCTATATCCCATTTCCGGCTGAGCTTCAACTGTTTTTGTGCGTATGGTGTAACAGCTGTTGCAATACGGTGATCCCAGACCGTGATAATGCTGTTGGAATAGAGAAATGTGAGAATAATCAGAATCGCGAGTGGGCTAGCTTTCGTAATTTGTAGTCCAAGGAGGGACATTGTTCTTGGCCCCGAGCGAGAGGGAAAATGATAATGAGTAACGGAAGGAAGAGAGTTGATTCCAATGTCAGACTTGTCATCTCTAACGGACGAGGATGTGGACAACAACCTGCAAAGTACCTCCGACCTCGCAGCGAGTACAACCTTGTGTGCAGGGAACACCGCACCAGATTGTTTGCACACAACAAGCATATCAGCACCATGAGGCAACTCCATCTCCTCTAGCTTTGTCCCTCCTTCCGATTGCTCCTCTTCGCTATCCGCTCTCATCTCCTCCTCTCTCCTGATCACGTCACAGATCTCCTTTAATACACGGATGTCACCTTCAACAGCTTCATCCTCCATCTCTCCCTCTATATCATCGTTATCTGAATCTGCACCAATGTCTCTTGCATGTGATTTATGTGCAGCGGCACCAAAATCTTCATCAGTTGATTTAGCTGACCACCCAAAGACGTCTATGAGTTCATCTTCCCCCTTCTTCTCATAATCTAACCAAGGTCCAACTTTCCTTAACTCAGTACCAATCAGATCTCCTGTTACTTCAATTTTCTTCACAGGCATCTCAACCCTCAACGCCCCAAACGCTCCCGCAGAGTTCGCACATACTCTGATCACGCGCTGAAGGAATGGGACTCGATGAAATTTGAATGCCTTCTGCGAAGCTACATTTGAAGATGCCAACGACGACGATGCCAATGAAGATGATAACGGGGAGGTGAAGAGGTTGGGAGATGACGGTATGTTGAACTTTGTTGCGTTTCGCGTTCGAACATACACATGTCCTGATTCCGTACATACGATGATGGATCCATCCACGCCTAACGCAACGTCTTTGACTGCACTGGACTTTTTACGTAGTGCCCAAACGCGTTGGCATCTGAATGGACCGCCTGTGCGAGACGATGTCGCGGTATCTCCGTCTGGCGTCTGTATGTTAACATTGCTGAGCGGTGTAGTGCAGGGAGTGCTAGTGCTTGCAGCAGTGAAGACGGAAGAAGAGGAAGAGCTGACAACGGGTGAAAAGATATACACTTCACCATGGTATGAGAGTGAGGCAAGCAGGTCACCGCAGCTCGTTATCTTGGCCATACGAGAGTCTTTCACGGCTTGCGGTGGACGGTACGGAGAGATTGGTGAAGGGAAAGCGTGGACTGGGAAACTAAATCACGGTGAGATAGTGTCAAATGAGTAGGGTGGATAATTTACCTGATGCGATGATTGCCGTTATTGTAGAAACATTCTACCTGTCCATTTTGCATCAGACATGCCATCGTATTGTCCTGCGTGAGACAGCTGAGTGTGCAGAAGAGTAACGAATGAAATTGGCACACACAGTCATGGTAATGAAGACGACAGGCATTACCAGCCGAGATACTTTGCGCGGCAACACTTGGACAGGTTGTGCAGCCTTGTCATAGCCTACTCATGGATCAGGATGTGTCGAACGCAATTTCGCACAGAACTCACCGAGTTGTCCATTATTAGTGCCCCATGTATAAACAGCATTGTCTGTCCAACAAGCAGAGGCATACTTGCTCGCTGCAACACCCTTTACCACTTCTTTTCTTAGAAACCCCTGAACTTTCCTCGGAGTATACTGTATCGGCTCTTCTGAGCGCCCACCTACTGGAGGATCGACAGGATACCCGAGTTGCGAGAAGCGGTTCAAACCCCAACTTAACACTTCACCAATTCTTGTTAAGACGAGAGTATGATCCTGACCGAGTGCAACTGAGACAACTGTTTGAGAAAGTTGAGAAATTGTTTTGAACGTGTATTGCATGTGAGAGCATTGTCCAAGTCTAATCGGAGTGAGATTAGGGATCAGAGACGCACGGATTTGGCGTACCGACCACCGCTTCCAAATCCGCAAACGCGCAGATTCCCTCCACTCTCAGAAGTGATGACAGCTGACGGACCCGTAAGAGAGGGGACGACATGTCGTAAGAATGATCACAAATACCTGTATGTAGTTTCGACATAACCACATCCTTTACCTTAACAGTCCGGAATTTTGCGGACAAGTTCTTCCGCTCGAGATCCTCTACGTCATCCCTGAGTCGAAGAGAAACGTGCTCAGGGTAGGCCCTATCATTGCTGTCTCCTAGCCCCAATGTTGCGTTCCTGGAACAGGGAGCCAAATAAAGGTTAGAAGTCAAGCGGAGATAACGGAGTACGTACACGTTCGTACCCCAAGTGTGCAGTTCGCCATAGGTCCCGGTCTCATCTACTGTTGGTTTGGTCCCAGTGAGGGTTGAGTTATAGACGTCGAATGCGGTATATCCTTCATTATCCCTGATTGTAATGTCGATGTCCGAGCGCTGCAGCAATAGTCGTCTGCACAAAAATGAGATAAAATATCATCCCAAACCGAAACGCGACTTACGCTGCAAAGATATTAGCATTATACAATGCTCTATGAAGAGGTGTCCAACGACTCTCCTCGTCAACGAGATTGACATTAATTGCTGGGTGTTTGAGCAATGCACAAAGATACTCTCTATGCTCGATTGAAGCTGACACAAGATGCAAGACACTCCGTCCAAGCCAATCCCTGCCATTCACATCTATACTGAGCAGTCCTTGCTTCTTGTGAGAGGACTTGGCGCCGTTTATGCTGGGCTGGACATGGCCCTTGTCTTGGTTCTCCAGCAAAAGGCGCCGGAACAGCGGGAGATTGTGTGTGTGGAAGGAGTCATGCAACAAGCTCATGCAGTGTTGGACAAAGGTTGGGCAGTAAAATGGTGATTCATGATCAGCGACAAGTCATAATATAAAGATAGCGAATACGTCACATGTGCTACAAACGTTCTCCGGATGCGTGGAGATCAAATCCAAGACTTTGTATTGTTTTTTTATTTTGTCTAAAATCACAGATTTTTAATGCTGGTGCCCAATCGACCTTCTATTAGCACGACTTGAAACCAACTGAGCCAGGCGGCCACGGGATATAAAAATAACACTTGGTGAGCCATCACGTTACAATGAGGAGCTCGAGCATCACGTGATGCGACAGTTGAATGTCACAATTCGACGTTCTCCTCTGCGATTTGCCTTTGCCATGTCATCCCTCTACACCCAATTTGTGAATCAACTAAAACCATGCCGCCCCCGGGCACTACAGTGTGTGCGTGTCAATACCATGGCTCTATTAATTAGCATCATCGTCTCGTATTTGTTACCTATTCCGTCGCTCCACGAAGCCATATACGTTGCTCGTGCTCGTAGATATGATCCTGAGGCGTTGCTGTACCGACGGTTCTGTATATTTGGTACGTCTCTCTATCCAGGCTACGCAGAGTGGGCCTGACAATTAATGCAGAAGTCGCATTACTCTCTCTATTCCTATTCAACATTCTCTGGGGCATTTATGCTGTTAGATTCCCTCGTACATTTTCCCTTCCTGGAACACCACCCACCAAACCTCCTATCGCAAAAGAAGATTCCACGGTACCGAAACGTGAATACAATATACTTCCCCCAAGGGTGAGCAACACGCTTCATAGCTTGAAAAGAATGCTGATCTGACTCGGTTCCATTCTTGTTTTGCTCTCAAAGGAGGGACCACAACCGCAAAAACCATTTTCATTTTCCCCCGCATCTTCATTCGGACGTTCTGTGTCTTCTCAATATCCTTCGTCCCCTTTCTCGACTCCGTCTCGAAGTTTGGTTTATACTATACCGCCGAAGGGACGGTTCCCCTCGTCGCATATGCATTTTTCCCAACCGCCCAGCTCAAGTTACAGATCGTCTCCAAGCCCTGCGGTCAATGCATATCGTGTGACGCATCTGAATCGCAGTGTCGGACGTAAGTTAAGCTTCCCTTGTCCGTTTCGAGTGGCCAGTTGATGTTGGGCAATAGATGCTCTTGATGGAGCGTTCCTTGAACGACTAAAAAGCGCATGAAAAGAGGAGATTGGACTATATCTTATTCATCTGACGGGCTTGCACATTCATCTCATAGGACGATTTCAGTAATGGATTCGTGATTTTTGATCAGTTGTCAAAAGATTGAATGCGCTTCTCTCGGGATGAGCCGGTTTCCCAATTCAGATCAAACGCGGACTGGTTGATTTCTTTCAGGCTGAAATCTAATGTCGTGGTCCGACATTCGGTTTACTCGAGACATCCTACTCTAGTCTCCTGTGGGAGTTGGCTGTTTTTCTAGTATGTGAGGTTGCTCAGGATCCTCATGGCGCCAAAAATGTATCATATAGCATTTCTTGTGAACAGGCAGGCTCGAAAGTTTCTAGACTAACCCGCCCAAATTCCAGTCATTGGGATGATCTAGTAAATCAATCTATCTTCCATTGAAACTACATTGGGTGGGTTCTCTGGGTATTAAGATCTGCTTCATCCATTTCAGTAAGATGAGATCAATCAATTTGAATAAGCCACTTGTTCTCCAGACGGCTGATTTTTCTATCTGTAGGTAAAATATTAATGTTATTCAGTAGGTAGGATTGAGTACTTGGATGGCTCTTGAGTATCAGCATCAGTTGTTGGATAATTATGATGAGGGTTATTTGACATTGAACTCAGAAGATGTTAGAAGACAGATGTCTGCTTAGAAATACTAAATAAACGTTGTTCAAAAATTGTCCAGAAGACAACTAGAAAATAAGTAGTTTTTTTAAAAAATCAATAATTTATTACACAGGGTGCTGTGCTATAAGGCCTAAATTAAACAGCTTTTACACCCCAAATAGGAGACAATAGAGGCCCACAATACCAAGGTCCAGGATACAGGATGTTATAAATTGCTACCAGACTAAGTTAATATTAATTATTTCTTTTATGTCATGGACCTACCTGGTCCAAAGATTATACAACTAGAAGGATGAGAAGAGTAGGAACTTTCAAATATTTAACAAGTAGATTTAAATTAGGTTTTTTTAGTGTTGGGGTTTTAGTTCGGTTAAAGATGTTAGAAGTAAAATGAAAATAAAAAAAGTATTTCTTAAGATACTCCATATGATTTATAAAAATAAATTTCAGTTGGGATCACTATTTTTTCCTGACGAAACGTCAAGAGGTTGTGACGCTGTCTTCCACAGAGTCCAAGTACGCGGGTGCAACCCATGCAGCTAAAGAGGCCACCTGGCTTCATTCACTTTTATCACAGGTTTTCGAGTTCGCCTTCCCCTCCACAACCATTTTTCAGTCTGCCGTCGCATCGTGAGAGATCATCAATACCACGCACACACCAAACACATTGATATACGTTGCCACTTCATTCGTTGGATCATCGAAGGCAAAATTCGTCTTGTTTACCACCCCACCTTTGTAATTCCACCAATTCACAATTGCTGATGCACTCAGCAAGTGACACATCAAAATCATCTCCTGCAGAACGAGTCAAGGGAAAGAAGAATGCATTGAGGGAAGCCAAGGAAGGGCCACGGCGCTCGACCGAGAGGATGGGGCAACGTAAGTGGTCTAATAAAATGGCACCAATCTCGGTTTTTATCGGTCCCTGCTCATGACAGCCGCGAAACATTCAACGAAGCTTCACTGGACACTAATTCCTAGTTCAACCTCAATTCAAGCCACTTCCGAAATGAGATCAGCGGATATTCGCCCTCGACTGTGGTCAAGTGTAAGTCCCGCGACCTCTCACGCTCTCGTTAATTGTGATTCTTGTCTAGAGTCAGGAAGAGTTGATGTCTGCTTATGTTGAGATTGCCAGCTCAAAATGTACCAATAACATCTCTTGGAAATTCACTCAAATGCCTATCCTGATTCTGGATGAAAAATTCATGTCATTGGAGAAAGTCGAAGACACGAGCGATTTATGCATGGATGTGGTTTTGCGAGTCTTTGACTTCGTTTCTTTTGTTCCTTTACTTACTATCATGCAGTCGGCGTAAATTCCGTCACAAGCCACCAACCAGGCAGGTGAGTAACTCTTTTATTAGATCTCGATAGCTTGGCGCAGAAAATCAATGGGACATGTCCTGTGGCGCAAATCTTTCCTCACGCATACTTTCTACTTATCAAAATGAAATATTCACAATGTTGAATCCGGCTGACTACCAGGCCCAAACTGCACAGAAATCTTCTCTTCGGGATTCAGTGTCCGATTCTATCATCCAACAGACCACTCCGATGTCAGAAAACGTCTCTGCCCCTGTGACTGACGAACCACAGTGGAAAACCTGGAAGCGACATTTCCCAATCTCTTGTTCATCCTATTCATCTGCTTCTCCTTCAAGTTCAGGCTTTTCGCAGATGCCAGAGACCCAAACCACTCATGTACGTGAGATGGGATTTCCAGATGGGGCAGGCACCTTCCCGCCTCCCTACGACCTCCCTCAGGTATACGGGCCCTCTTTTTCGAAGTTACCCCCGACATCCGAGACATCCGAGATATGTCTGATGCGGCAACCCCTGGATTGGACTTCTACAAACATTACAAGAGCAGAGATCAACCCTTACGGAGTCGATACTCAACTCATGTACACATTTCCCCCCGAGCGTCATGCAATCTTTTCCGTTCACGGACCGGTCCAACAGGTCGAGCATGGCAAAAGAAAGACTTGCAATTGTTCGAGGATGCGGTCCGATATCAATTGCTGTTTCTGTGATAAAAGAAATGTCCCTTTGCCCCCGCCTGATCGGCAGATTGACCATAAAGAAGAGCCTGAAATAACCTCAACTGTCCCCGCGATGTCGTCAGCCTTGTGGAATCTCCACGAGGGGACCATGGCTAGCCAACAAGACCCTCCCCCCCAAGAGGTGCCCGTCGTTCATCCACTTATCCCAGCTGTAGCGAGAAACACTGTACTCTGGGACACTGCAAAGATAGACACGAGGCTCTTTGATAAATTCAATGATCCCTGCCCTACTTCTACACGTCTGCATGCTCCCGAATTCAGCCTACCTTTTGCCCCCAATACTCCCATAAAAGTCACACCCTTTGAAAATGTCACTTCATGTCTCTCATGTGCAAAGCGTGACTCATGCATTGTGCACACAAGAGCAGAGGCTCTTCCACCACAGAAGAAAAGGAAGTGGGGAGGGGAGGAGGAAGCAGTATCAGCAGAGCCTACTTCAAACGATACCAACGTTGGTGATAATAGGGATCAGGTAAACCTCATGCCAATGATTTCGGTATCTGAAGGTGTCAAACTCAAAAGGCGATGTGGACAACGTGGACAACAACGTCGAGCTTTGCAATCCCTCTTCCAATCCACTGGTCAGTCTGCGCCTCCAGAGGCTGACCCTGTTGGTTCCGCAATGTCGCTCACTGCAACTTCAGGATCTATCACTCATCCAAATCCCAAAGTCCGGAGAAAGTTAGCACCGACTACATTCACACCCATGCCTTTACCAGCCAAGGCCTCGCAGTCCCTTCTCCAGTTCACTGGCCAGTCTGTGCCTCCAAAGCCTGATCTTGTTAGTCTCAAAATGTCACCCCCGTCTGTTGCAGCATCAAGATCTATCACTCACTCATATTCTAAAGTCCAAGAAAGGCCAGTCACGGCCACACTCACACCTGGGCCTTTACAAAGAGGGAAAAATGGAGTGCCAACGCCGATTCCAAATGATATGCGGGCTCTTATCGATGCATATGTTAAATGCGTTCCTGTCGGTGTATTTGCGACAAAAGCGCAGATCAAAGGGTTCTGGGGATTGGATTTGGCACGCAAGGAGGAGTTTGGGTGTTCGTTCATGGGGCTTTATAGGATCTCAAGGATCTGGGAGTGTTTGGAAGAAGAGAAAGCAAGCATCGGAACGAGTGGAGCAGAATTTAGAGAGCCTGTTGAAGATACTATTACCGCGGGAGTTCGATGGAAATTTCGGATGAAGTGGGAACCTGGTGGTGAAGATTGGCAAACTGTTCGGCGTGACGACCTTTCCTCGCCGTGGTGGAATCCATCGCTGAAAGCGAAAGGACTCTCAGGGGCGTCCCAGCCGGAGCTGGACGATTCAGATGAGGAGTCAACAGAAGCTTATCGTTCGGCGAGGCGGAAAAACCCGAACTTTGCTCGACGGCATTGTTCCTTCAGTCAAACCTTCTTAAGCGTGCTTCCCCTGCATCTACTCGCACCTGTAGACGTTGAAATGCCAGACTCCTCGCTGCCGAAAGGTTGGTATTGTCAGGATTGCGGAAAGCTCAACTTTAGGTATCATCTTCGGCATTGCCAATGCTGTAGTTCCTATTGCCAGGTGAGAAGTGTTATATAATTAGAGATCGAGACTGATCAGTCCAAATTATCAGCATAAACCTGAAAAAAAAGGTTATGCAATTGAGATTGACCGAATGCGTGATCCTCAAGATAACCTGGCCCTGTCACTCCCTCTCAACGAGTTACCTGATCGTGACCTAGTTCATGTTCGAACGCGAGTCTCGAAGGACCGAATGAAAACTTTGTTCTATAACTATGACATAAGTACCAATGAGGGGCCTATAGTGGTGCGACACGTTTTCACTTGCAATTTGAAAAGATTACAGGAAGAACCCTCTAAGCTGCTGAGTTCCATACAGATACATGTACCATTACGCCGGTCGATCGGCGATGGCAGTTCAAGTTGCGCAGTTCTACTTCTTAGATTTGGTCACACTGATTGAATTAATTACCTTCCCATAGATCTGTATTTTGTCCATTCCGTAGATGATACGGGCAGTGTTCCTTCGTCTTGGGATTCTGCACCAGATTGTTTACGAGTAGCGAGAGAGTTGATGCAAACCAGAGTAAGAGTTTATGGTGCAATACCCGATATCAACATATCAAAGTTGGATATTCGGGCCTGGGTGACTGCAGGAAGCAAGCGGGCGAGTTAGTCTGAATGGCTTTTGACTTATGCTTATGCCGTGCTACCAGAACTTAGACCTGCTTTTCGCCAAACGACGTTATATAGTCATCATGTGTCTTGGGTGCGAGACAGTTATGAAATTTAGGCCAAAGTCATTGGACGACTTCCAAGCGCACATGCCTAATCTTGATACATTGATTCCGATGGACAATCTTGATTCTGAAGAAGATCGAATTTGGCCCGTTCAACCTGAAGAAGATGTCGAAGCTGAATCGGAGATAACACTAGAGGAAACCGAAAAACGAGACGATCAACTACGATTGACTCCGATACGACGAGAAGCAGTCAATAAGGCATGGAAAGCCGAACAAAGGATACTTACCATGAGTCTCGTTCATGGTGATGTAGTGATCTTAGAAGGGGATGACTTTGAGGTAATGTTTCTCGGTGACTCTCGTGACCCAATCTAACTATGGACATTCATGACTAGTATTCTATCAAACGTACGGGAACTAGCATCTGTGAGTCTTCTTATCTCCTTCACTCATCTTTTTCCCTTACCTTCCATAGTATTAATTGGGTCCTGACCGATGGACAAGCGCTCCCGCCAACTGAGACGAAGAACTTCTAAACGTCTATACATCGGCATTGAAGTTAGATAGTCCGTGAGAAGTGTAAGAGTAGTCCATATGTCATGTTGTGCATACAATGTTGTGGATTTGAACAAGCCCGAATGACAGCCTTTCGGAGAAATTGTGAAGAGCTGACAGCAAAGCGAGCGTCTGCCACTTGTCAACCACCCACATCATGGATACTGTTGATCTTCCTACTGCAAACAATAAGATGGCTCCTGACACACCAAAGTGGGGCAGGTGTATGTAAATCATTGTTCATGTCATTTCTACATGCTTATGACTCTATCCTGTATCCAGTGTTAATCTGTGGGGGAACAGACTGGTACATATGGCGTTCTCACAGTTGTAGGATTTCTATGAAATGACTTCTGCGTCTTCCCATGGATACATAGGCCCAGGCTAGGACGAAAGGATCGCACAGGCACCATAAACACGGAAACTGGGGACCTATTGTAAGTATTTCTGTGCTGCCAGCCATTCGCGAATTATGTTCTTAAGTTGCACTATCAATTCCTGCCGCGACAGAAACCCAGACTTGTTGGAACCTAGTATCCTACGATCTCTTGTGAACGTCAAAATAACCTCCGTACATACATCCTGTGCTAGCTGCCATTTTGTCGCAATCGATATCGATGGGGATGCGTGGCTGTTTGGAAGGAATGGATCTTCTTGCTTGGGCATCTCTGGCGAAGAATACATCTCGGAGAATGCGCCGAGGCTCTTAAAAGCTAGCGAACTAGGCGCAGCGAAGGGGACCAAATTCGTCTACGCTGCGTGTGGTAGAAATCACACGCTTCTAGTGGGAAGTGACGGGAGCGTCTGGTCGGCTGGAGTCAATAACCTAGGTCAGGTGCGCAGTCCATATCAATTATCTATGAACTCTCCGAACATTCATGTAGTGTGGTCATTCCACATGTCCAGAAGTCACATATTTCAAGGTTGTCAATGTCACTTACAACGGCAGTAAGGAATGCGTCGTACAGGCTTCAGCCGGCATCTCCTTCTCTCTTGTGTTGACAGACACTGGCAAGGGTATGGGAAACTTCACGTCTGCATCTAAGCGAATTGACTGAACTGTATGTCTTCAGTGTTCTCTTTTGGTAGTGCAGAGAAAGGCCAGCTTGGAATCGGAACGACCGGCGAACGGATTTCTACTGGGAATAAATCCACTTTCGACATCGAGGACAGTCCTGGTGAGTCATCTCTAGCATTTATTGGATTCTTTGCCTGAAGACTTTGAATAGTATATGTCAAAGAACTCGATGGGAAGAAGATCGTGCAAATTGCTTCAGGACAGCAGCACAGCTTAGCGCTCGATGACACAGGGTGCGTACGTTGCTATAGACCCTATCATTCATTGACTATCCATTCGCAGAATTGTTTATGTTTGGGGTTATAATGGATATTGCAGACTCGGGCTCGGGAATCAAGTTGATATCCTTAAACCCAAGCCCGTACCCCAAGTAAGATTATGTTTTCTCTTCGCTTTGATTCTCTTACTGAGAGTGAAACACCAGTTCTCTGGTCCGGATGATGGGTCGCTTGCCTCTGCGGTATCCGCTGGTTCAACGAATTCCGTAGTACTAGATAAGCGGGGAATGTACTACATGGCTGGAAAGGTGCGACCCAGTCAATGCTTTTTGTTCATATGTTCATCCCTATCCAACTTCAGTGGAAAAATAGTGGTGAAGGTGCGTCAAAATATCCAAATTAAGCTTATGTGCCTGATTGAGTTGAAACATTGCAATTGCAGGATCGTCGGGTTCCCCTTATTCTACCTTCCGCTTTTTGCAGGCTGTTGTGTCAGTCTAAAAAGACCTTGATGATCGTACTGTTAGACTGACATCTGTCTGTACAGGGGTTGTAAAGTTTCACTCGCGTGTTCTGGCGGAGTAACACATTGGCTGATCACGCCTGATGACGACGGAACACCCATTACAGTTTGTTATGGGCAAAATGCTGCGAACGGGGAGCTCGGCATGGGGACTGATGAACCCAAAAGCTCAACAAAGCCAACAATAAATATTCCTTTGCAGGGTATTGAAATCCTCGAGTAAGCACCAATCTTAGACCTGGTGCAGGATAGGAGATGACTTCATTTTGGTAGCATTGCTGCAGGGCAAAACACAACGGTGCTCTTAGCAAAACCCAATGACAAGTTCTCTGATCTACCGAGGCACCCTTACGACGTTCAGTCTCCCCAAGAATGCGTCGGATGCAAGAAGGATGATGGTGACCCACTGGAGTGTGATAAAGTACTTTCATATACACTCTCCATTGTTCAAATATTGTATTGATCCTTCGCTCAAGTGTGATTCTCCATGGCACCTCGAGTGCCTGAACCCACCTCTCGATGCCATTCCTGATGGTGAATGGTTCTGTCCCCAGTGTCTCGACGACCCTGGTGCACCTGTAGGTTTCTGGAAGGATTTTACAGCTAAACGCAAGAGGCAGAGAGCTGAATCGTCCGCGGACGACATACATGCGGACTATAGATCCAAGGGCGGTGCGTGGCTGATTATCCTGACAATTTGATCGAAGATCGATTTACTTATTTTGGTCGTCTTTGTAGGCCCAAAGAAAAAGAAACAGTAGCTCTCTCTCGTACAGTGATCGGAGACTGAAAGGTATTCTTTATGAAGGATGATAGTAATTTCTTAGTTTTCTAGGGATATGAGGCAGTAAATTCATGTGATCTTCTGGCATCTCAGTCTTGTGTATGCTTTCCTGGCTCCACCTCTCGGACTCTAGGTAGTAACGCATCCTGTACGATATCTACACATTTCTTGGAATGACACAATTTTTGGGCCTGTGGATCTGTTCAGACAGGGACATTTCTTTTTTGTGAAAAACTCACTTTTCACTTCGCCACTTGCGAAACGTAATCAGTAGCAGGCAACATGTATACATCGTCGAGCCATGACAAATATATCAGTTCTAATCAGCACATGTAACCAGAGGTATCTAGAATAATGAATGGGCCAAGAGAGGCAATGCAAGAGATTAATTGAAATGGATTTGGACAACTGCAATAACTTTATGACACATCTGATCTCTTGTTGACAGGTAAACGCGATGACGCCGAAAATTTGACCTCTTAAGTTCACGATCACCAAGCATAATTCGATCATTGTACAGCCATCGTCAACAGCTAGATCTTCATATTTGAAATCACTGAACCTCCTGTAGTCACCCCGAGCCTTTTCATCTGATTCTGCTCCATCATGACCATTCATTGGAGGTGGGGGCCACTACGCTCATTACTTGCTCTGTCACCAGTTCTTATAGGCGTACCTTTTATCTCTCTCAAACAACATTATGGTGAGCTCAGTCGCTTCGGATGCCTGTCACCACAGCTAGTCTCTTTTAGCACTTCCAGAACCACTTGTCGACCTGTGGGTACTAGGAACCTGAACTATAAAGGCTTATGCTAATGAAATGCTACATTCAGTGCAAATCCCTCCTCACAGTTGCCGCAAATTTCAGAAGTCAATATCCTTGGCGTTGCAAAGTACCTATCAGAGGACATTGGCTATAGAACTGTCGGAACGTTTGAACATGCTCTTGCAGACACATGGATGACTCGGCAAGCTGAGATAATGCAGGGTGAATGCCAAAAAATCGTAGCGAAAACTGAGCGGAAACTAGAGTGTGAGATCTGGCATCAACAAGGCAGCGGCAGCCATAGGTATATCCTTGCCTTCTATTTGTGGGGAAACAACAGACTGATTCTGTCAAGGTTTGACATGATGGGCAAACGAGTATACAAGACCTATGTTAACCTGACAAATATCATCATTCGTATTTCGGACGGAACGCCGGCGGGAAAGGAGCATGCTATTTTGGTAAATGCCCATCTGGACAGTACATTGCCAAGTCCAGGGGCTGCCGATGATGGTCTCGCTGTTGGGGTCATGCTTGATGTCATGCGGGTGCTCATCAATACACCGGACTGGTCACCTAAGCATTCGATTGTCCTCTGTAAGTCGATATACTACATATTTCATTCTATTCTTCTGAAGTGCCTCCAGTATTCAATCATGCGGAAGAATCGCTTCAAGATGGTTCGCATCTGTTTTCCACACAACACCCAATTGCATCAACGTGTGCCTTTCTCTGAAATATCCCTGAAGCTGTGTCTGACTGAGCCTAGTGTTCGTGCTGTCATCAACCTTGAAGGTGTCTGTCTATCTTGCCATTCTGTGGGAGCCAATTACTGACGTGACCGAAGCTGCGGGCTCAACAGGTCGTGAGCTGCTTTTCCAAGCAACATCTGAACAGATGATCGACGCATATTCCCGTGTTCCTAGGTGCAGCCTTGAGTTCTTACAGTTTCCCTATTTTACTGGTGCTTATTTCATTTCAAAAGGCCTTTTGGTACTGTTTTTGCCAATGATGTCTTCAGCTCAGGTATCCTTCTGTCAGAGTAAGGGTTGTTCCTGCACCCATGTATCAAAATTCTGAAAGTGATCCAGTACAGATTTCCGACAGTTTGAACAATACCTCAATATAACCGGTCTCGATGTGGGTACATCCTTTGACAATTTTGTCGGTTGCCAATCGAAAGAGTCTTGTATAGATGGCAATCGTTGGGAATAGCTATGTTTATCATATGCGGAAGGTTCGTTCATTGACTACAACATCTCAACATCTGACATGGAAATATCTTTACTTCAGGACCTTGTTGGGAATATTGAACCCGGCGCTGCTCAGGTAAGGTTTATATGCGATGGAAATCGAGTCATTCTGATAACTTCACAAGCACATGGCTGAGAATGCTTTAGCGCTTCTCCAATTCCTATCTTCTGATCAATCACCATTGCCCACCTTGACTGCAGGGTATGCACGACCATCGACTGTATATTTCACACTCTTCGGAAGGTTCTATATGTACTCCTTCAAAACTGCAAGAATTATGTATCTAGCGCTTTTCGTTGTTTCGCTCACCTTCGTGCGGATTTCGACGGCTCAAAAAGAAAAGGCTAGTCTGGTCCGAGGCTTGGTGGCGGTCATGGCATCCACTTTTGGCACGGTTATCATGCCTAATTTGGTTGCTCTAATAATGAGTAAGGGGCTGAATAAGGGTATGAGCTGGTTTTCAAATCCGTTCTCTCCGATCGCTCTGTATGCACCACCTGCCCTCCTCGGTGCATTGCTGTCTCAATATCTGGTTGGGCCAGTTTTTGAGCGAGATATCCTCAACGCTCTTCTCGTTCTGCAGTCTGGGCTAGCATATGGAATACAAATGGCTGGAATTGGATCGGCAGGCCTGTTCTTCCTATCCGGCTTGCCGTTTTTCATTGCGTTATCGTTGAACCGTCTGATCACCGGGAATGCGACTAATATATCCCTGATCACTTACGCCATCGCGCAATTGGAGCCCCTACTTATCGGTTCTCCTATGCTAACTACTGTCTCCGAAGTCTTCGTGCCCCTGGTGAGTCAATCTATACTATACTAAGATATTGTCAGCAAGAGCCATCTAAGTCCATGGCGCCTAGACTGGTCGAATCGGGGCTCAAGCACCCTCAGACAATATTGTAGCGACAATAGTGGCACTTCTGGGTGCTTGTGCACTTCCAGTCATTGTGCCCTTCGCTCATCGGTTTGGGCACCGGAAACTATTAAATGCGATAATGTTGTCAACCATTGCGACGGCGATTACCATGGCTGTTTTCTCTATGAAACATCCATTTGATAAGATGCACCAAAAGAGATTATTTATTCTACACTCCGAAAATGTGCGTCTTCTTTTGATGATTTCGAATAAATCCCTGGGAATTTTTCAGATAACGACACAAGAGCAATTTCTACATATAGCTGGGTCAGATGGTGCTCCTGGACTCGCTCTTCTCGTTGAAGATATCACAAAAGAATTTTCCACGTCGGATGTTGTTCCCAAGCCGATCGTGATGAACGATTATAACTCAGACTGGGATTCGCTGTATCCGTTTTCCGCCTTCTTGAGCCCATACAAGGTCCCGTTGGCAGTGACTGAAGATTATGTCTCACCATGGGCAAGCGAACAAGGTTTCGTTGTTTCTGCCATCAATGACTTCCGTGATACGGAAGCGGGTACACGAAGTGTAACAATACAGGTCAAACACCCGGGAATTGTCTGGTCCGGTGCGCTATTTATCGTTTGAGATGAGATCACTGATGGATCCCAACTCTGGCAGTGATTGCATTCGATGCCCATGTGCTGAGGTGGACACTTGACAATAACCCTCCGAACGAATATGTTCGACACTTTATCAGAGAAGCATCTTTTTACGGGGCAGACACGTGGAGTGTAGATATTGTCATCAAATCCCCACCTAATGCTACCGACGAAGAAAACTTATTAGTAAACTTCATTGGCATCATGGAAAAGGGGATGTGGCCGGCGAAGGAGGCTGTAAAAATGGAAGGAGGACCCGTCATGCAGCTCTTTGAAAGGCTCGATAGATGGCTGGAGGATAAGTCTGCCGGCACTGTTGATGCACTTCTCATGGGTTGTGTTGGAGGTGTTTCACGGATATGAGGCGCATTATTCAATGCAACGGAATTAATTCCATATCCGGGTTTTCTTAATCATGAGAATGACTTCGTAGCCCACGGTATTATGCAGGCTGAGATGTCATAGGGGTGACAGGCCGGAGCTATGTCTTGCATGTACCTTTCGGATTTCGGAATTTCAAAGGCATTTGATAAGGATGCTATTTTAATTTTCATTTTGTTACCACGGACTTGTGATCCACTTCTTAGCCTAAGGGTCTCCAGATATTTTCTTTGATCATGATGTAGCTATTGTTTATCGTTTTTCCATAAACCTGGTTAATTTTCTGTGTCCGAGTGCCCTCGACGCAAGAGACCTTCTTCATTGTCCGCTTGGCTTGAGATTTAGCATCTCCGAGTCGGATTGGCGTTTGCCAGTTTGGGATTCCGGCTTCTCAGTGATGATAGGCCGGAAGCTACTTTATGAAAAAGCAAGGCAACCCTTCGGTCCTTTCACAGCATCATTGTCAACGCCCAAGATGTTCACAACGGTACTTTTCATGTTTTGCAGCTCACTATCTTTGACATATATCCTGCTGCGATTGAGACGCAAAACCAGATGGCGGATGCCTCCCGGTCCCGCTCCTGGGCTTTTCGGAGACAATAGATGGGACGTCCCTTTTTACCAGCCATGGAGGAGGTACGCAGAGTGGCATAATTTGTATGGTGAGCTTTCAATTCGCATTATCAGATAAGATCTATTGCCTCTGAATAGTCTGGTCCTTTAGGCGACATTATCTCCTTCTGGTTAGGGAGTACACCCATCGTTGGTATGCATTACCTTTGATTTTCGTCCTCCTGGCGAATATCAGCTTAAATTTTCTTAAATGGTAGTTCTGGGTACTCTTAAGGCCGCCTATGATGTTCTAGAAAAACGCGGCAACATCTATTCCAGTCGACCGCGGAATATCATGGGGTCAGTAGTCATTTTGAAAAACTATCCCAGGGATTTAGCTGACCTTGGTTGATAGAGGGGAACTTCTTTCTGGTGGAATGCGAGGGGTTGGTATGCCATACGGTCCGCGATGGAGAAATTGGCGAGCTGTGAGTGTACTACATTTCACAATTGGTACCCCATTAAAGCTTTGGAAGCTTATGCATGCTGGTCTATCTATTGATGCTTCACAAACTTACAAGACACTTCAATCATTAGAGTCTAAAGTACTTCTCAATGACTTGTTGGGTGCGAAAGACTCGGAAGAATATACTCAGTATCTTCGTCGGTGAGTCTTCAGTCTCCAGCAAGTCGCATTTTCATTCATCTCTCAAAGGTATGCTATCTCTGTCGTTTCAAGCGTTGCATATGGCCGGAGAGTTCGTGACATGAATCACAAAATTGTGAAAGAAAATGAAGAGATTGATCGCTGTGAGTACCAGCATATTCGTTTTTATTAGCAAAAAATATATATCAAATTATCTATGATACAGATCTATCAAAGTCAGTGCCAAGTTATTCATTGTTGATTAGACCTTACCTGACCTTGAGTCACTACCAATAGGGCATTGCAAGTTCCTCTTCTATTGTACTATTTTATTGGTCTGCTGACTGAACCGCAGGGACCTTAGTAATTCTTGGGTCGACACTGTAAGTGGATTCATTGGCCCACATCTGATATCATTCTGACGGACAGAATCAGTGGCCCTTTCTCCTTTATCTTCCGGTACGAATCTCAATGCACAAAGACATAGAGTAGACCTCTTATCCACTGCAGAAACGGTTACAGTGGTTTCGGCACGAACCAGAACAAATGCGCCAACGCGATACTAGGGTCTACCTCGGCCTTTTGAATGATGTGCGAGAACGTATAGAAACAGGGACCGCTATGCCATCTATCGCAAGCAAGGCTCTCGAAAAAACAGCCAATTGGGGCCTTAGCGATATTGAAATTGCCTATGCTCTGAGTGCCCCTTGGCAAGCAGGAGTTACAACGGTAGGTGCACCTAGTAGGCTGGCTAATGATTGATTATTAACGACGACTTCAAGAGCGTCTCTATCTATAAGATTTTCATCAGTGAGTGACCATCAGCCAAGTTTCTAGGTCAGTTATCATTGACCTTTTACCCATGTACAGTGGCCATGCTACACTATCCTACAGTCATGAAGAAAGCACAAGAAGAACTTGATCGCGTTGTCGGTACTGACAGATTGCCTGAATTTGATGACATGGAACGTCTCCCTTACACTCAAGCTATTATGAAAGAGACACTTAGGTGGCGCCCCATTCTGCCTCTGGGTGTTGCGCACAGCAATATCTGTGACGACGTCTACAGTGGGATGTTTATACCCAAGGGTAGTAGGGTCCAGGCGAATGTCTAGTATGTAATAAGTCATTGCATACTTGGATGAATTTAACATTTCTCCCAGCGCTATGGCTCAGGACCCCGAGGTCAGGCGATCTCCAATACTTCTAGTGGAGGTAGACCATGACTGAATGACCGATTCATTTGAACAGATGTTTTCGAATGCTGATTTGTTTCAGCCTGAGCGGTTTCTGGATGGGAAAATCCCTACCTTTACGGCCGGGTTCGGTTTCGGTCGGAGGATATGTCCAGGCATGTATATTGCTATGAACTCGTTTTTGGTATTGTTCGCTCGGTTAGTACCTGTCTCGATAATCACAATACTGCTTATCATTGAACTTTGTCCAGGACCTTATGGGCCTTCAATATCCAACCAAAGCTGAATGAGCTTGGAAAACCTATTTTACCAGAAACTGAAACGATGGATGGACATCTATCTATTCAGCCTCGAAATTTTACTTATCATCTGGTTCCCCGCAACGCCAATGTTTCTACCGTGATTGCTGGAGAAGCTGTGAGGGCTGAAGAGGAGCTGATCCGCTGGGCATGACGAAATTTTTGATGTCTGGCTTGCGGAAGACACTGTCTTCCGCATCTCTCGGAGCGTCTGTATTGTGTACATGTATGTGTTTACGCCATCCATGGATGGAAGGGCTCCTATTCAACAGTGTTGTAAAATTTAAAAAATTGGATGTCAGGCGCTGTGTTAAAGAGATAATACGAGATATAAGTTATTTATCTATATTCACAAAATCTGCAACTATTCCAAAATTCAAATTCAACCGGAACTATATTTTCCCATGGTACAAGAAATCATCTGGGGACTGGCATTCACTGGACTCTCCTCAAAGTTTACCTGAGGTGTGTTCAAAAGGAAGACCAACCCGATCAGTCCGAGACCATATGCAAGGGTATGGTCCCTTCGACTAATGTCATCTGATCCTGGGAACATGCACATTTGCACCATCAATAAACCATCAACTTCACACGGTCTAGTGACAGTATTTCCCTCGGCCACGACGAACAACTTTTGGTCACTTGCCCTCCATTCAACTTTTTTTGAAAATGTCATCTTTTACTGTTGCAGGAATGTCTTCCTCATCGACCTTGCCCGTGCCCAATCTCAGCTCCTGGGGAGTCACCGGTTCAAGTAGTCAATTTGGTTCGTCGTTCGGTGATAGTTTGTCGCAGCCCCCACGAAATCAATACCAATCAGGTTATCTTCTGGTGGGTCTATCAGTTGTTTTGTGTCGCTCATTCTTATCCTATCCCGTCCTAGTCAACCTCTCGATATGATGTACGGACCAGACTTTCAACTGAATTGTTGACTGACCGTGACCCATTTAGCATGCTTCGCAGAGTGGTCCACGAGTTGACGAGTTGCCTCTAATACAATCTAAAGCCAGGATGAGCAATGCTCACGCGAGAGGATCAAAATTCGATTTTGGCATGGACTCCGTGTTTCACAGCCAGCCGTGTGTTCCTTTGTATCTTGTTATTCGTTCAGAATCATTGATACACCACCAAGTCAGCGTCAGACACTCCCGGATGAGGATGCCCCCCCACAAGCTTCGGTACTTGATATACCATATGAAGTTCGTGGCAACTCTTCATTTCGTAGTTTGCCAAAGAAAGTCAGTATCTGAAATATCGATGTGTTGGTCTTTAACTTACTTTTCTTATCAGAAATCGAGTCTTGAAACATCGCGCTTCAGCCGTCGGCCCTCGCACGTCCCTGCAAGTCAACTTGCACAGCCAGTTTATATTACTGTCTTCGGCTATCCTCCAGACCAATACTCATCCATGGTGGAATATTTTAAGTCACTCGGCGATGCGACGGAGCCCGAACCAGATAAAAACATTAAAAATTGTTTCAAGATAGGGTATCAGAATACTGTAGATGCAATGCGAGCAATAGGGAAGAACGGAGATGTTATACGCGGAAGCTTCATGATCGCAACCAAGTGGGCCGTGAGTATCCCCCACTTTTTCATGCCTGCCCAGAGTATGCCTTACCTCTATTCTGTTCACAGGAGCCTGTGCACGCTGAAGCAGCCCTTGGTTCATCTTTCCGACAAAGTCTTTCTGGGGTAACTGAAGCCCACTCTTTAGGGAGTGCGGCGGACACCGATGAAACGACGCAGCCACCTCTCATCTCGAGTGTACAGAGTATCGGTACTCCAGTCCAGCTTCACCCAGCATCGTCTGCTTTCAGGAAATCAGCAGCTCTTTCCGAACCTCGAGTACCGCCCCCGCCGATATCCAATCCATTGTCTGATACGGCACTTCCGGGCGAAGGGATAGTACAGAAACTCCTCAGATTCCTTTCAAACTGGTGAACTTAGTTTTCTTGGTTATTTCAATTTTTCATCTATAACGTAGAAGACGAACCACCTGCCCTATTTTATTCACGCGGTAGGTCCAGATATGGTTATCATCTCAGTGTATAGAACATGGAGGTCACTTCTACCATTTTCTTGCTATGTTTGCACTGGGAGCTTTCATCTATCTTAGTCAAGGTTACAATCATTAGATACAATCGACCCACGATATGAACGGCTCGTTCGGTCACAAGTTTTCGGGTCTATCTGCTGACCACGAATGAATAAGAACGCTTTTGCGGGATTTGGAGATAGTGTGGATCTCGGGTTGTCACCTCACTGTCTACTTGCGTCATATATTTGAGCTAATCGTGGACGGTACAATTCCAGAATGTGTGCAAATATACCATGTTAAAAAAATAATCCAGACTCGGAATGCATGCTTTGAGGACCACTTCATCCTATCAACCCGTTCCTCACGTTTTGTCAGTTTGAATCAGCTGGATGCATATTCAAAAAATTGTCTATCCAACTTGAATCTTGAATGTCGTCCAGTCGTCCAGTTGAATGGAATGTTGTCCAAAAGAAAATTATCGGTGCATAAATTAACGTCCGATACTGTTACACCTGCAGAACCTGTTGAGGAAAACGCGCCACGCCACTTTGTGTATTACGCGTTCACATGGGTATGCTTGCGGATGGCAGACACGCAATATATGTAGAAGATCAAGTTCACCGTAACTATTGTATAAACAACTATGAGGAAACAAGTTCAGGTGTAGATAGTCAGACTAATTCATCATTATTATTCTCCTCCTCCTGATAATGATGTCCATCAAAACAGTAGAAATCTGTATATTGGGGTGCATCTAGACCTCGTCAATAGTAGGGTAACTGAGCCTGCAATCATTCCTATAACGGTTTCGAGGACGAGATAACAATAACGCTAGCGGAGTTTCAAAAGTTCGAGTGCGAAAAATGAAGGTAGGCTCCCTTAAAGTGGTTTGGTGTCAGTTGTGGTCAGACATAATTTTTATCATTTGTCCGATTGCTGCGTGGGTATGATCCGGTCAGGGGACTAGAGGGACAAGACGTCACGAGCAAAAGGGGACGGAGAACATTGATGATTTCTTGCTGATATCGTCGGATATCATCGGTTTCATATGAAACTGGTGTATGTGTCTGACTTCAATTCATTGGTCCAAGTATGGGGTTGCATCAAATATCTTTCACCCTCAGATTCAGATGTGGAGAAAATTAGGGTTCAAATATAGAGCCCTTATATACCAATGTAAACTAAAAAGGCAGTCCTCTTTATCCAAGGGAGGAGGATTCTGCTGCAGTTCTGCTGCATTCATGCTAATAAACTAGGATGATTTGTGTTTTCACTCTTTGGATGAGGCCTCCCGGTAATTCCCGGAAACTTAGCGCTTCTTGTCTCACTTGGAATAAGGATGACGACACGTGACAAAAGTGAGGAACGATCAACCAAGCTATTCATCCAGTTGTCCACAGTTCATACTGCGACCTTGCACTGACGGTTTAAAGGGTACTGCACTCGAGATGCTGATTTCTTGGCTTCCATATGACATTGAACTTTTGTCGAGTACTGTGGAGTGGCCTAATCAAGCCGGCAATCACGGGTCAATTCTCCCTTGCCATTGCTTTTGGCCACATCGCGCGACTGACTTGGAAGCCATATTATTTCCTCAAATTAATGAGATTGTCCAGGCTCTCATGATTCAAATCTGTTCTCAAACGGGTGATAGAGATATGATTAATCATCAAATACACAAGGTTCATCATCCTCGAGGAGCGACCGAATCGTGGGACAACACTACTCCTTATCTGATAGAGATCTCCGTTGTTTGGATCTTGAAATGTCGAGGATTCCTGCCTAGATGTTCCTACCACCGGTGCCCGGTCCAACCGTGTAATCTTACTTGTGCAAAAATGCTTAAAGTAGGGAGCGCGCTCATATCTTTTGGTCAAAATCACCTTTCCCCAGTCAAACACTCCACAGTCTCAAAGGACTATATTGTGACATGAGCAAGCCTAAATCTACCGTGACCCCAAGACTCCGTGTAGGCATTTGGTATGTATTGAGGTAGTGCAGAATGAAATACAGTATTCACAGAAATTTCAGCGGTGCTGGTATTGGTGGGCTTATTCTCGCAGGTGAGACCTTTCTTGGCGTCTCATCTGAAGTCCGTGAATAGTAAATTCTATTTCGACAGTCGCGTTATCAAGCTATCCGGATATCGAAGTTACTGTGTATGAAGGTGCATCAAAGCTTGCAGAGGTTGGCGCAGGCGTCGGGGTCTTTCCTAGTACACCATCACTTCCTCTTGTCATACGATAGTGACTAATTGTTATCATGACACATTTCCGCAGGACCATGGGAAATCATCAGGAAGCTTAATCTCGAAGACGACCTACTAAGGACAACAGAAACAAAGCGCCAAGAAGGACCTGGTAAGTTCATGATCTACTGAAACAATGAAAGCTTTTTCTATATTCTCCTTGTTCAGTTCCTACATTTGTCTATCGCAAAAGTGATTTTCCAGAGGGATTGGAATTCTATACACTCATTACACAGGGTATGCATAGTGTATAGTACATCCGGTTTCGTCGCTTGTCTGACCTTATAACAGGTAACCTGATGATATTTCATCGCGCCGATTTTCAGCAGGTACTACTGAGACATCTCATTTCCTCATGCAAGACACACTGTGGAAAGCGACTTCGGACATATACTCAGCGAGCTTCCGAACCCATTAAGCTTCTGTTCGAAGATGGAACAACAGCAACCTGTGACGTACTCGTTGGTGCGGACGGCCTCAAATCCGCGGTCCGGCAAACCCTCATGACAGAGAAGGCACATTTCGCCCAATCAGAGGGGCGAAGAGCAGAGGCTGCAGATTGCCTCGCTTCGATCGATCCGTTGTGGAGCGGTACAAATTCGTACCGCGCTCTCATACCAGCCGACCGGCTTCGGGCTGAATATCCTAGCCATCGTGTCCTTGCGCAACCTATGCAGGTCTGTGTAAGCATGAATCTTCGGGTGATGATATATGCTGACTTAAATTTGTAGTATCTCGGAAAAAATTCAGTGAGTCTTGGGATTCTTGATCCACTGCACATCTTTCTGACATCCCCTTCTAGCATATCATCGCCTATCCCGTCCCAAACAAAGGAGTGATCAACTTCGTGGCCTTTATCTCGCAACATGAAAAAGAAAATACGGCGTTTAATGGGCCCTGGGTATCCCAGAGTAGCCACAAGGAAATCAGCGACCAGTTCAAGGACTGGGAACCTGAAGTCCAAGCCCTCATCAGAGTAAGATTATAAGTTCTGCATTCGTGCACACCTGTAAATTGACCACCTTGTCAATCAGTGCGTCGATGAGCCCTTGCGGTGGGCAATTCACACTGTCAAACCTCTTTCTACGTTTGTGCACTCGCGAGTTGCGCTGATCGGTGATGCTGTATGTCCGACTTTGATGCTATTTTTCGGTAATGATATATGCCATATGCAGGCACACGCAATGCTCCCGACCCAGGGCTCGGGTGCAGGCCAAGCAATAGAGGTGGGTTCTACGGTAAATCCACGGAATCCGAAATGTGTTGCTCACATGGGCATCCAACCTTCCTTAAACTAACCACAGGATGCGTTCATTCTAGCCACAGTCCTCGGAAATCCCAAGACCGACAGAAGCGTCACTTCGATACAACGTGCCCTAAAAGTATTTGACCTGGTGCGATGCCCACGTGCTCGAGAGGTTCAGGAGCGGTCAAGAATGAATGAAAGATACTTCTCCCTGAAGTATCGCGATGTCGATTTCTCGACGTTGCGAGGGGAGAAATTACAGGCCCGACTCGTAGAGCTTATGGAAACTGTCAAGCAAAATTGGGCTTGGGCCTGGACCACTTCACCGAGGGATTCATATGAGGAGACCACCCGACTAATGGAGTCATGGTGACAGATATGAAATCGGACGTCCAGGAATTACCTTGGCCGGTTCGCAGGATTTGATTTATTAATACTGTAGCATGTGTTACGAAAATTCGACGCCTTAAGATTGTACAATAATGCATCTTTTCTGAGTTCAGCTGGGTCATTACCCGGCCATAAAAATACTATGACATCATTTCTTGTCAGTTAGACGGTCATTGAGTGGGTTTGTATGCCCCTGGTAACAATGTTCATCAACGTAAATCCCTGGGCCGTGTGAACAGGCGAGTCAAATAAACGAGTATTGAGGAGCTGTCACACAAGAAATTAGCCACCAAGGTTACCATGCAACAGGGTTATCGTGTTGCCATTATGTGATCTGGTCTGGTTGTAATCACTTTCAAAGTATTATTTTGGGTAGATAATCTATGTTTAAGAAACAGGTTCAGAAGGACAGGGATTTCCGAATCCAACTCCAACAAGGCCCAGTTAGATGTCCGACACCTCAAGTAGAAAATATCTTTGTCGTAGAGTATACAAATGACTTGCATCTTGACTGAATAATGAGGACCACATCGGGGCATGACAATCTAATTCATATACAAACGACCACATGTCGACTTTTGCTAACATACAGCTCCCTTGTTTATCTCCTTTCATCATCTGACTCTTGAATCCATTCATGACATCTCATTCAAGATGTTGGTGACCTCGTCGAGGAAGAGGGATCACAAGTCAAACCAGGTGAAAGGCGATTGTGGCTTCCTGATTCCGTGTCATAAAGATACAGAGAGGGAAATAGATTCACCTCTCAACGGGCCAATGGATGACATTCTCACGGTCAACTGACGATAAACAAGAGTACGCACTCCTGGGGATTGCATCCACACAATGGGGAAACGGAAATCGAAGGTTGGAATAGCAGGCCTATCGCGATTCGTCAATGTTTTCACTGAAAATCAAGTGGACATGCAAACTGGACCCACCACTTTCGTGTCTGAAAATCCCATGAAACCCTTAATCCAGAGAACTAATGATTCACGCGAGGGCAAAGACGAAACGGTATCTAAGCTCGTTCCAAGCGCAGACCAACATAAACTGGGAAATGTGTCGGCTAAATATGACGTGACAGGGCTCGTACCCTTCCATCATACCGCAGCCCAAGTGCCTGAGCATCTCCAAAAATGTGTGTTTTACTACCCCATGCAATGTCTTCTGACCTTCTGTCAAACGAAAGATTTCTCCCAGCGATTGCGCTATTTTTCGCTCTACGATAAGCCCCCTGGATGTCTCCTTGACGAGGCAGGTTGGTATAGTGTCACCCCCGAGCGCATAGCCAATCAGATTGCTGAACGTTGTCGATGTGATGTCGTGCTTGACGCGTTCTGTGGTGTCGGAGGAAACACCATTGCGTTTGCCAAAACGTGCGAAAGAGGTGGGTCACTGGATCGATGGCAATCCCGACAAGTTTCATCCATCCTGTAGTGATTGCTTTGGACACAAATTCCACGAGACTCGCCTTGGCAAGACACAATGCGCAAATCTATGGTGTAGCGGACCGGATTGAATTCATTCAAGCTGATTACATTTCGTTTGCTCGCGCATACCTGACCCTCGGCTCCTCTGACGGGCTAAATACAGACCGAAAGATAGATGTCGTATTTCTCAGCCCACCCTGGGGTGGTCCATCCTACCTTTCAGGTTCAGCGCGCCCTGAGAGCGTGGAGTTGGACATGCTTCAACATCCCACTTATTCCCTGGCGTCTGTCCAGCCAATACATGGCAAGGATCTCTTCATTCTGACTCGGAAGATTACCCCGAATGTCGCCTACTACTTACCCCGGAATACCTGTCTTGCAGAAATCAGTGGCTTGCTGAAGGATACAGGTGGACAGGGTAATTTTATTCACTTGTCCGAGGAGAAAATTGAGGTTGAAGAGGAATGGATGGGGGACAAACTCAAAGCTCTGACATGTTACTTTGGGGGCCTTGTTGCTGGTCAAGGGCATCGCTTCTAAGATCGCTGTTCTGAGCCTTCCTGTCTCATGATGGATGTTGTTCATCTCTCAATCTTCCCATTGTTCGACCGGTATAGTCCATCAAAACGCTGAGCCGATCCATGTTCGATAAAAAACGGTGTCGTGACTTTTGCTGGCTAAATTTCCGACGTAGATACATTAAACGGAACCGAGGAAGAGCAACGGCAGCGCGGCATCGCGGACGTGATGTTTTGGAATTGACTTGGCGTTCGTCCGAATAAGTTGATTGTCATATTGAGTCTCGCTATCTTGGAGTCGCCTGACCCCTTTTATCTCCTGTATCTTCTGATAGTAAGGCCGCACCTGTCCCAAAGGGAGATGAGAAGAGCTTTCTCGTTCCGGTGCCCGTCTCTATGTCTCACGATGGAGTACCATCAAGCCCGAATACAAATTACCTCCGAGAGACTCAGGGTGAGGGACACTCTCTGATAGGCCTTGAGTAAGAAAGAAGACCTTGTCTATTCATCATACTCTTTTGTCATCTTCATCATCCCTACTCCGATTTGATAAGAACAAAAGACTCATGAAATCTGATAAGTGTTTCTGATTGTGCTAAGCTGGTCGATAATTGTTTTTTTAGTTCTAGTAGCATCAAAAAAATGATGCTTATGTTTTCGAATAAATCATATTCCCAAATACAAGGTGTACAATCGTCTGGTTAGATTTTTTTCTTTCATAAAATTGTAATGCGGTGCTTGATTGCAGCCCATGGTAGAATATATGGTACCTTACAACGAGTGAAATATTGTTTGACCATGCAAACACTACTGGATTATCATTGAGAAAAGGAACAAAATTCTTGATCACCATCCAATCTTTCGGGAGCGATAAGTGAACCAATGAAAGCTATGTGGAATGTGAGCTCTGAACTCAGTCTCACTTAGGAGTAGTTGTCATTTGGGTAAAATCTTTTTCTGTATTCTCCTATGGGAGCATTGTTCGAGATGACCATTAAATCTCTCGTACACAAAGACACAGATACTAATATACTTTAACCATCTTTCTTTGAAGTACGCATGCTTTTTTTGCATTACGAGAAAACCAAACTCTGATCTAGGGGACAATGTAACCCTTGCAATGCTAATTCCGGCTATTCTAAAACGGGTCATGCCAAATCTTTCCAACCTGTGACATGAATAATAAATCACTTTTTCATCAAGCCATCACTTAACAGCTAACAGCTACTGTGTATATTAGTCCAGCCCTTTATAGGTCCTGGTCAATTTATTAGCCGCTAAATCAGTAGCGAAGGTTCGTGTAACAATGAATGCAAGGCGATGAGAGTATATTCTCTCATGTGGTGGAGTAATGTGGGAGAGTTTGTTCAGTGCTGAATATCAGTCCTGATCTTTACGCGAAATCCGTCAAATCCTTTTGTCCAGGTCCGGAGATTTCGAATGTAGATGAATACTAATCAGCTTCATCAGGTCACAATGCCAAATTCATGATAATTCGGACGAAAACCTGGCAGTTTCTGATTCTGGTTGATTCCTGATTGATTCCTGATGACGCCCATGTGAACCTCTGAGGGATAGGCTGTGTTCAGCTCACTGTGCCTATTCCTACACTCAAACAACCACCATGCCAAAGCCACGTAGAAGTTGAATTTTTAGTTATACAGCATTGGAACCATTCATTGATGTTGCCTAATAGATGAAGGAGGGCTTCCACGGGAGGACCTGCCTGGTATACCAAGTATTGTTGATATGATTTGGAGACATAGCACTGGAGACCGAGAATATCATGAAGTCCCGACACAGACGGGCAAATTCACTGGAAGGTCGATTTCTGTACCTTTGCGGACACTGGACAAGTGCCACGTCTGTAACTCTACGACGGGTTTGAGAGTTTGCAACAGTTGTGCTTCGGTAATTTATCTTCGTCATGGAACTGAGTTCAGTTACACTCAAGCATTTTGACAGGAGATCTATTGCTCTAGGGAATGTCAAAAGACGGACTGGCCGAATCATAAAAGCTGGTGTTGTATGTTGTCTTTATGTGATACCGTTTGCCGAGCTTATTTGACTACAGCAAATACACTACAAATCAACATGAAGATTTTCTATCCTGCAATTGCCTATATGATTGAATATATGCGGAATATCACGCCACACAATCATAATATGCATCCACTTCCTCATCCTGCACTCAGCCACAAGATCATCAGATCCTCTCCTGTTGTTGTTCGAAGGGGAAAACCCTCGGATCATCCCATTCATCACACAGTCATACTTGGTGGACCTCACGAAGTGAGAAAATCTACCACACTTGAAACTTGGTGGCGATCAGGTTTGCGCATGTACGGTATAGCCGGCTGTCTCAAACTCCTCCAGCATTGTTCTCGAGAACTGCGGATCCCAGAACTGCTTGTTGCAACTTGTCTTTCCCTTCTTGCAGAAGTGTATTCTACATACCTCGCATTCAAAGAGGATTCTGACAAAGACAGCCTCTCACAATGGAAGGTTCGACCGTGCTTCAGGCTCGAGCAAGGACGAAGTCCAATCGCAGATTTCGGTATCTCACAAGGTAGAGTCAAGGCGCGATCGAATCGCTTGCAGACCTGGACCTATTATGACCCCAAAGACGGAACTCGAACAATGGTTAGCAATCCTGATCATCACTATTGGATCTACTTCAAAACTGTCAGTGGTCAAGAGCTCACACTGGATTGCTGCAGTTATTCATTTGGTATGGAAGCTTGTGTCGATGCATCTTTGATCGTGGAGAAACTCCCTCCATCCTTATGTGTTCCAGGCTGTTCTCGGATACCCGCATACTTTCGGTCTTCCATTGACCCCGCCGATAAACATCCCTACGATCTGATCGAGGAGAAGCGATTCTCTGTCATGCAGAATGAGACTCTCCATAGAGCCATTGCTACCGATGTTTATCCCGAGAATCTCCCCAAGGATTCAGAGGAGGTCAGAATCATTCGAGATTTCACAGAAACGGTTACGGGAAAACCGTGTACGGAGACAGATATGGAGATTCTGCTTTGGTGGCGCAGTCATGGAAGCGGGATACTGCGTCTCATCTTGAGTGGGAGACGGTGGTTGGAATGGGACAAGCCAGTGATCCACTCGAAGAACTTGTACGACAATATAGAGAAGAATAGAACAGAGATCCTGAAAGGTGCCAAAGATCCTAAGATATATGTTACTGGTTTCTCCAGTGATGAAGAATGAGGGAATGGAGCCTGTCTGCGCTCCGAGGTGACTTAACTAGTTGAAGTATCTATGATTGTACTTGTAATTAGAGTCTTCGTTGCAATCTGATCAAGTCTTTCAAATTGCTCAGTCAAACATAAGTACTTCCTGTCGGATCATCTGACTGTTTTGCGACCGTTCCCATAACCATCACGATGGGCACCGTGCAAGATAAATTTCTTCCCGAATGTAATGGAGGATGAAGTTATTGATGAGAGAAAGGTCTGCATTCATCCAAATTCAGTCGACCAGCAGGCGATCCATCCATTTGATATTTGTTGACCAGTTTCCAAGGTGCTCTTACGAACGAGACATCATCTCTTGATCAAATTACTTGCCCATCAAACTATGTTACGGAAAATGATTAGTTATCGGGCAACATAGTTGAGCGCAGCAGCGACATTTCCCTTGTGTGCATCCACATATGCTAGGAAGTATGTACCCTCTGTGTCATTATCTATGGAGATGGCGTACACGAGAGTTGCAGAGCCGTCGGCATTCGCGAGATACTGTAAGAACTTGTTGCCATCACCAGCATCGGCAGCAGAAACAGTAGGAGGAGGAACGTATGTCCCGTGCAATGTTTCTTCTGCCCTTTTGATAGCCTCTTGTAGTGATATTGTAGGTGTCGAAGAAGAAATTGACGCCGTTACTGAATTAAGTAGATAAGAAATCGAAGACTAGAAGATCAGCTCCAGCACATACCGATCGTCACCAAGGAAGAGCTGACAGTAACAACTTTGTTCTGTCTGTTGAACACAACATGACCTGACACCTCGTTGGTGAAAGGAATGTCATTCTAGGTAAAAAAATATGAACTCTGTGAGTGTTACATTTCGAAAATAAATGTACGTACATAGACCTCGCCAATGAAGACATGTTTAGTGATATCATCTTCATATTCGTTGAGGTAGAATAACGAGTCCGCGTCAACGGAATAACGTTTGGCTATGAATCTAATGGCGACTTCCTTCGCATCAAATCCCTCGGCGGCAGGGGTCAATTCTGAAACGTCCAGGCCCGAACCGAACGTCTTAGAGATACTGGCAGTGAGAGATAGGTTCATAGAGATGAGTACGACGATCTAATTTACCTCAAATTTGGATTCTGGGTGCCACGGCTCTAATCCAGAACCAAGTGGAGGGGCTGAAGATGGTGGAGGAGAGAAGAAACTGCCCATGGTAAATGTGAGGAAAGTAAGGATCTGAGTTACAAGAATGCAATACGTTAATAACGGATCTAGAACTTGGGTCAGGAGATGAACTGGTTATTCAGCAGGCGGCTATTATGGTATGATACACCATTATGCCGAGGATGGAAAGTGTCGCGGATAGTCGAAATTGATTGGTTTGTTTTCGTGATGGCTGTGTATTGAATGTGCAGATTTGACATGTTTGCTCTATACGAGTCCTGCTTCTGGAGCATCTCATATCTATGATTTTTGAGTGGTCAAGACTTAGCTGCAACATATACTGAGCAATTACTTAATCCTTGATATGCAATCACGGATTCCTTTTTCATTGTAACGCAGTGCTTAATTGCAGTCCCTACAATAACACAACCCAAACTACAAAGAGAAACATGAAAGCCAGATCACTCGCAACTGATCCAGACATGAGAGAGAAAAGAGAAGGCAGAAATAGAGGAACAGCACTCAACGACTCCGTGATAGCATCACATGTTAAGTGATATTGTTTGATCACCATGCGACCATTAGTTGAACCGACTGCAATCGCTCAGAATGTGAACTCTGGTTTCTAGCCTATAGTGACCGCCAGGGCATGCATGATTACTTTGAGGAAAAAACCTCTTCCTGAATTCCCCGATCGAAGTATGATTCAGAATGGCTCTTGTACAGAGGGAAACCGAGGTCTCAGGATGTTTCACCCATCCCCCCTCCTTTAATGTGCGGTGGTCGGATACACTTTTTTTTGTTAACCCTAAGCTCTAAAAATTGGTGGCTTTTGTTGTGGCCAACCGTTGATCTGTTTGGTTTCTCCCCTATGACATCTAATGAAAAGAATTGAGATGGAGTGCTAAACATGATTGTGCTTTTAGCATCGTCATCGACTCTGACATCAAGATGCCATTTTTCTTTACTGGAGCAGTCCCAGAATTCTACTTTGTTATTACTGTTGCGGTTGAAGAAGGGTCTGAGGTCAAGAGCACTTTTTGATGATAGGAAGTCCGTGATGACACTGATACGGTCGACATCTAGAGAGCTATCCTTAGGAATTCTCAATCGTATGGCCTCTAATTCTGCATTTGGAGCTGTGATATTCCCGGACGCAGCTTTGGAGGAGATGACTTGAATACCTTTTTGCCAACCATAAGTAACTGATACAGCATGTAGTGATCTGTTAGGTTTGGTTGTTCGAGGGTACTTGGACACAAATGGTCGAGTTTACTGATGTGTAGTTCCCTTTCTTTAAAGTCATTCCTGTTACAGAAGGAGATTTGATCTGCAAAGTCATCGATCACGCAATAGCCTGGTTGGCTCTCCTTGTGAAGAGGGTCAAAGCATTCCTTGAGGTCGAGTGATGCATTTGAGTCGACAATGAGGTTTCTTCTTTGGGCTTCTGATGGATCACCAGCACGGAATGTTCCAAGGATTCGGGGTTCGCCGGCATTCCCTGACCTCGACGTCAATCATGGCTGGGATCAGTCTCGACGAAGAGGTCCGTCTATATACCAACAATACGGAGAGGGAGAAGTATAATCTTCTTGCAACGCTCTTTGGGATTATCGTCTCTCTGGAATACCTTGAAAGGGCCTACGTTAGGGATTCGATTACCGCGGCTGAGTGAACAGAACTCTCTTCTGCTGCTAAGAGCATTGCTAAGAACGTCCACGTAGAGATATTCACCGGCATGCACGCGATTGCTCTCCCAGTACAAGACCATGTTTAGATTAGTGAATGATGAGGTGCCATCGATCGAGCAATTTATGACCCGATATCGGGTGGGTATCTTCTTCCCTGGCGATGTAGTATCATGGCGAACTTCTACCCGCTAGATGGATAACCCAGCTGCTCTGCATCGCATTCAAGTCGGAGTTCCAGCGACAGTCGAGCATTCGAGTGAGGCAGGCCCGGAAACGGCCAAACAAGTCGCTGAGACAACTCAGGAAAGTAATCTTCTGACTTAGTTCCTTGTGAATCTGACTGTGCTTTGCAGAACTTCATTACTTTCATGGATGCACTACGTCTGAATCTTAGGACAAAGGAAGAGTTGCATCCTCTACTCCGGGATCTTGTCACAAGCTGTTCCAAGTTCAAGGGTCATAAAGACTCTGAAGGTCGAAGTCGCATGGTTTCTTGGCTGATCACGCTCAACGGAATGCAGATCTCAGAGAGATTGAACGATGAACAGTCACATCAGTTACTTTTTGATATAGAACATGCGTACAACGAATTTTTCCAGAGCCTTAGCACAAAATCCAGCTAGAAGAGTGAATTAGTTGACCCCTATCATTATTATTTGGCATTAACACCTGATTCAAACATATGAACGAAAATCTGGCCTATCTCCTTATAACCATGGAACCAACTGTCATAAAACGTTTGCACATCTCTGGCCTTACATCGTCAATATCTCAACAGGATTTATTCCAGAGGCTTTCAACTTTCGCAAATGTTAGATCTATTGATGGGCTAGGAACTCTTAATGCTGTTGGTCAGCCCAGGAAATTTGCGTATGCAACTGTTGAAGCCACACCCGCAAAGCTTTCCAAATGTTTGTTTCCAGTGTTGATTCTTCGGTTCACCGAGGCTTATTACCTACCAGGTTTCAGCGCTTTAAGTGGCTCTATCTGGAAAGGCACGAAACTCCGCATCGGAGAAGCCAAACCTGACTTCCGCGAAAGGTGTGCAGCCGTCTACATTTTTACTCTAGATCATTAATAACGACCATGTGAGCAGGATGAAGACAGAAAACGAGAAAAATGCTGATCCTGAGCCTCCATACAAGAAAGTTCGGTGGAAATACCAGGCGAAACATGCTCAAGACATGTCCCCCATGACCCTTGAAAGGGCGAAACTCAAGGGTGGTTGGGTTGTTACAGCCCTCGGACGGATGCACAGACCCCTAAGGATGAAGCCATCTCGGCCTTTGCCGCCCATCCCACCTACGAGCTCTTCTAATTCTAAAAAAGAATCGGAAAGGAAGGCACCAATGAAGATGCGGAAACGCATCAAGAAACCAGATGTACGTGCACGCATACAGAAGATTGATATGGTTAAATACGGCAGCGAGTACCTTAAGGGAAGATTTCTCGAAGTCGACCATCCCTTCAGTGTGGACAGTAGGGCAGGTCGAGATGTTCAGATTGGGAAAGAATCTATGGGCTCTGATGTTGGCGAGATTTCATTAAAGCAAGCTCATACTCGACCTCAGACAAGTCAAAACAATAGCGACCATTCTGAGGTTGTTCCCCAAGGTGATCATGAAGCGGCTGGAGAAGACGTAGACGTGGAAATGGAGGATATATCATCAGAACCCAATGAGAAAACACCAAAGGACTTTTCCGTAGACCAGCGTGTCCCAAAGGTGCCTGAAACATCCAATAAACTCAGGGACCTCTTCGCGCCCGCTGAGAATGAAGGTATGTGGTCTCACATTTCTATGATTCACAACTCACTCCTCGTATTACATCGTAGGCACATTTTCACTACTTGGCCATTTGAACCTCGATGATGATCTTGAGCTTGATGAGGACATGCCATTCTCCATAGATCAGGGATCCAACGATTTGCTGCAAGACACGCAGGTGTCTGAACAAACCATATCTGTTCCCAGGACGACTTCTGCGAAAATTGACTCACATCAGGCTCGACAAACATACCAGATCACACTTGATCCTTCTCAACCGTTTTTTTTTCCTCTTGCACTCCTCGCTACTCATCCTCTAGCCGACAACTCATCATTTGTTCATAACCCTGGTGCGAAAAATAGGCCAAAAGATCTTTTTGAAATGGCTCGAGAAAAGAGCTGGGATTGGCATTCTTCTGGATTTTATAGGACACAGACTGAGGATCAGATTAGACAGCGATGGGAAGAACAGAAGGGAGAGTTGACGCAAGGGTGGAAAAAAAGGTGTAGAGAGGCTGGAAGGATCAGAAAAAGGAGAGGGAAGGTAGGTGAAGGTGAAGGTGATGCGACGAGTAGTAGTTTGACCGTATTGAATGTTGAGAGCTCTTACGAGTAGCACATGTACCAAAACCACCGAGGGCAACCCTCAAGGAGATCCTTACCTTTGGCTGACCCCAACCTTGATTGAAGGATAGTAACTTCCTTATGTGCTACTTGAACAGGCAGTCTCACACAGCCAGGGTAGGGTAAGCCCTTGACTAAAATACTATTATTTATTACCATAAATATCTAGTTCCGACCTGATGGGTGATTTTATGATGGATCTTCTTGTAGAAGCATGATTATCTACGTCGATGGTGAAGTGGTTATCATGCTTGCCTTCCAAGCAAGCGGCACGGGTTCGATTCCCGTTCGACGTATTTTATGCTCCTAGGTTTTTTTTAGCCCTTGCTTACAAACAGACCTGGTTAATGATGACCGATCACACAATTAATAACCATCTCTCACAAGATGTCTTTGTATGTTAAGTGTGATCCGGTGGTCAATACAAAGGCGCTCTCAGACCTCTGATTTCAGATTCTTGTTCTGATCAAAGATATCAAGGAAAGAAGAGCAGAGAACAAAGATAAAGAATAATTGATATCGGACAACATAGAACAATACTCCATCATTTTGTGTATATTGACGACTCCTATATTATGTAACATTCCATCATTCGGCATCTTGGTTGCCGTATATTGAGCATAGGTCACTCCAAGCATCTGTTTATATTGTCAGTTATCCCAGGGAGAATAAAACTCACAAAACGACATACCAGTTACACTCAAACTTTCTATATCTGAAGGGGCTTCGGCCATTACGACGGCGAGACCACTGCATGAACACGATTCACTTTGATTGATCAGTAAAAATATATCAATGTGACGCACACATCCAGATGCCAATCGATGTGGCTGCACGATTTTCATGAGTAATGTACAACCGATAGTCACTCGCCACTCACCAGTGCAAAATCCAAGGACCAGGGTTATAGGTGCTGAAACGAATTGTGACATTATCTCCTGATGCTCCTGTCGACACAACGTCCCTGCGTGGTGGATTATCGTAGTTGTAGGTGCTGCTGCCCGCACTCCGGATTACATCAAAAGTGTGCTAATTATAGATGATTAATCCACCGGAAGAACGGTAACAAAAAAGAAAATACCTACCCCATGAAGATGGAAAGGATGCTAGAATGATATCCTTGAGCACAGTGTTTATTTTAATCAAGCAAATTGCTTACTGGACTGCCGACTGCCCCTCCAGGTATGGATAATTCAATAGTACTGTTGCGAGGGAGAGTGTAAACACTTCCTTCGGGCAATAAGTCCTGAGCAGAAGTCGTTCCACTCAAAATTTGAAGCAATACAGGTAACGATACCTCCTCAATATACGAGGCATCGTTGATCAGGAAGGCGGTGCCGTTGAAGGTGATTGCGAGATTGTAAGAAACATCGGCAGCATTACTGCCTCCGGGGGCACCTGGATTCTCAAGAGGCACGAGACTGGTTTCATCGAGTAGATTCGTAAGCGTGACTTCCGGCGTTGTCGGGTCTTCATCGGCCGCGGAAAGGTATCGTAAGATAGCGGAATTAAGGCCTCCGTCGTAACCGGTATTACCAACGTTCGGGTCCGCACGAATCCAATAATTATCGATTGACTGATTAGCATTGAGGATGAATGAGTAACGTTGACCAGCAAAGATCTGTATCGAGTCAGCGACAACAGGTTCGACGTTGACACCATCGACTTCGATTATTGTCTAGACAGAAATGATAAAAGCTTTTACTGATGACTTTTATGGGTAAACCAACCATAGTATGATTGTCAATGGAGAAAGTATAATTGGGGTCACATGAAATAGAAACCAGACGGATCCTGTATTTGATTCCTTGCTCTACGTAAATGGCAAGAAGGGAACTTGCAGGGCCATCAGGATAGCGACCATAGCCACTGATCAAGGTAGCATCAGCGGTGGGAACTAAACCAGCAGAAGGCGCAACTGTGTGGTACCTATACACAATGAAGTTAGCTAGGCCATGTTCTGAGGAGAACCCTCACCAGTCCGCCAACGTTATGACATAGGTTTCTGCATCAAAGATTCAGAACACGTGCAAGGATTTCTAAAGATCGACGAACCATTGTCAACCGAATATCTAATCACAGTGTTAGGGTAGTTGGTTAACTCTCACGACCAATGTACATACTCAGACAAATAGGGGTCATCCGGATCATATATAACTAATGCACCACGCAGGCCATCACAGTACTGCGTAGCTGATGGTATCAAAATTAGAGACTGAGTGAAAGAGTAACCATCATGGCATACGCACAACGATGGGAATGATACCAGAAGGTACCAGCTTGGTCAGTTGCTGTGAACTGATAGAGGAATGAATTTTCGGGAGATATTGGACATTGTGTAACTCCACTAGTTCCATCAGCCCAAGCAGTGCCATTTTGGAACATTCCGTGCCAGTGCTCAAGAATGTTTCGTCAGAGTGCTATAGAAAATAGACTGGCATACTTACAATACTAGTGCTTCGCAACATGGAAGTGTCTGTGAGGTTATTAATGACATTCATCTTGAAAGTTGAGCCCTATGATGACTGAGCCACATAGCCAGATTGGTGGTAAAAGGAATCAAACCTTGGTGCCTACGACCAATGGGCCGGGAAAGCTAACACTATCTTCTGTCTCTCCCGCCAAAACAGCCCTAAACAAATTGAGAACCGTGTCGAAAGACTACAAAATAGATCTCAGCACTTACGACCGATTGAAACCATCAGGAGCGATTTCCTTGTTGACGATGTACATGTCGGCGGTTGGCCCAATACTGACACCTTTGACATGACCAACAAACAGAAAAGGAGAAACAAGGGATGCAAGAAGACTCAAAGCCGTCTTCATTGTCAAAAATGAGAAAGCTCTAGGGAAGACAAAGCTGGCACGGCCTTTTATCTATCCTGTTAACAAAGGACTTTATATAGAATCGCATCAAAAATCTGAATGGCCCGGCCGAAATGAGTAGGAAACAGTTCAGTTCGATGCTTAGCCGAGAGAATTACACCATTGTTGAATATTAGTGGCTCGTTTCTGAGCTATCTTCGACGTGGAAGTGAGGCTTGAGAGTATAGCCTGTCCGAAACACATGGATACAAGATTCAATCGGATGAATTTATTCAGTTTTGCTAGGCTCAAATTCCCACCAGTGAGATCTTTATTCGCTCAGTAGTGGGATCGAGCTGGGATAGGGGGCATCTCATAGAGATCCAGGAGTCCATAACAGGAGTGAGAAAATTGCAAAGGTCGGAAAATCTGAATTAGCAATCCGGCGGATGAGAGTACATTATAATCGTTCTGAAAAACTTCTGTCGCCCATTCTATCTTGCCTTCAAACTTGTACCATGAAGACTTTATTTTCTTTCCTTGCCTTCACTTTTATTGCAACTGTGGTACGTACACTCTCAACTTCGGCGTTCGTTGAATTCTCAACGAGGTACCAGGCTGGGCACTACACAGAACAAGCTGACCCCCCGGCGTTCACTGGGACAAGAGTTTATCGCAGTTTGATCTCGGAACCACCCTACCTTGTAACGGCTACAGACATTTTCACTTGGACGTAAGTCACTTGCTTCACTGTGGCATTGATTATAGTACCGATTAATTGCAGCCAAGGTCCCAGCATGAGAACTTCGCCCACAGAGATTTAAGATCCAAATAATCATGTACACTCACGGTCCCCTCTGGAGTAGATCCTTGACGTGAATTGTGATCGCCTGTAAACAGCTTGACTGGGTGATGTATATAAAGACTTTGGTGTATATGCAGACTAAGGCCAATACAAATACCAGAGTTGAGAAATAAGATGTTCAATTTTGAGGTGTTGGTACTGGGGGTGCCCAGAGACCTGAAGAGATTCTTCTGTGCTGAAACAACTTGAAAATAAAAAAGCATGGCTACAGCACACAGATCGTACTGAAGCTGATCGATTTACGGTCAACAGCTTTGTCTGCGATCGATGCGCACTAACATCGCAAATACCTGACAAAAATCCATCAAGTCAGGAGTCGGGAATATATCATGGATTACTGATAATGTCTCGCCCTCAAAAATTGACTCCTTCTTTCCTCTGTCCGGAATATATTGACCTTAATATCATTTACAAGAGATTTTGAATATCATGCCGTGGCATCAAAGGACAGATCAAGATCGGGCTTAGATTGTATGAAGTCGCAAAATTACCGCGCCGAATTATCAGTGAATCACACTTGACTTCGGTCACGACAAAAACGATGATGCGTTGTCCGGAGTATTGTGCTCTTTGGGAAAATAAATAATACACCAGAAGAGCATCATGTGGTGGAGTGAGCTCAATAATAATCCAGAGCGACAATCGTGTTATCGACAGCGGTCCAGTAGAGTTCACACCTGGCGCAGCTTCGCGAAGATGATCCGAGGAGATCCTTCGTCGGACCAATCCGGACACCTCTTTGGGTGGGTTCAAAGTACCAGTGTGGTAAGAATGATTAAAGTCTCTGCGGGAATGGAACTACTGATTAAAGTGAAGTCTAAGGACTTGAGAGTCAGTTACAGGCAAGTTGTGAACATGGAGGCTGGAGGTCCTACTCTGACATTGTGATAGAGAATATACCGTGATCACTATTGAAGGGTTGGGATTTATTTCCGAGGAAGAGAGAGAGATCATATGTGCGATGGACGTTGGGAAGAACTGCGGATATTCTGTATCTATCAACCAGTGCGCCACACAAGTGCATCTATCAACCAGCGCGCCGCACAAGTGCATCTAAATATAGGTCTTGTGCATCCAATTGCGACTACGATAAATGTTATCCATCTAACAAATGGGTTTCAAGGAAATGCCTCTTCTCCACATTCACGCTGCATCGCTGATTCTGTAACTAAATATAGAACCTTTAGTCTATTCACGAACAGCAGGCAGCATGGGATGCGCAGTAGTAGCACGTGTATCACAGCGTAAGACCGATATGACACGGGATTCGAACACTACGAAGTCCTACTGCTGCTCGTATGTGATCCTGAGTCAAAAAAGCCTTTCTGACACCCTCTGTGTGCCCTATAGTGTTATACAGGTGAGCACCCTATCTGCTGCTACCCCCGCAATGCTGTTCTAGTAGCACACCTATTTCCAACGTGAGTCTTGGTTGTTATCCATCAGATGTGATTTACAAATTATATATATATATTTGAGCTGCATTCAGTAAACGATGGCACAATTTCTACCCAATGATCCCCAAATATGGTCTCAGTACAAAGCTAATAATTAAAACCATGGGAAGAGGATATTTAATTAAATGTTCTGACAGTAGTGTGGCTCTTCATCCCTCATCCAGACCTCCTGGATATGGTCTCTAGTGCTTTACGTTTACCATATGGGGGCACAGATGGTGGTAAAACTAGGTCACTGTCAATTCTCAGTCTGATAAAAACAGTACCGAGGATAAAAGGAATATCAAGCACGAAATCAAACACTGCTTACTGAGCAAAAAGAAGTCACATGAGTATGAGTTAACGATATAGAAGAAAAAGAGAAAACAAATCAAAAAGGAATGGAATGTGACATCTGAGACGCATAAACAACACCCCATCATCACGAACATTTGTTCTGTAGCATTGAGAATAGTCTCATATTTTTTGCACGTTTCTCTACCTCAATCAAGAAGCGAAAGAAGTCAACAAGCTCCACCAAAAGAATCGACCGGGCTAAGAAGATCTGCCATCATTACGGATTGTTCCGAGTAATGCTGTTCACTTGTAACACTTCTATAAAATTTTGTCGCCTACGCCACCGACGTCGGGATCAACTTCGAGTTCTAGTTTCCTAAGCCTACTCTTTGGCTGTCAAAATAGGTCATGTGCACCTTGTACTTGCCCCTGTTTCATTACCATCATATCGAACTAGGTTCCTCGGTGGCACCTCGGCCTTGCACTTGTGTGAAGATCGGGTTATAGTAGATGCTAGGTTTAAGTGATCAAGAGAGAAAGACCATGACCAAAATTTCACAATGGTTATTTTCTATGAAACTAGTATTCCAGGAATACATGAGTATAGTTCATCGGAGGAGAGTGGATTTTTAGTGGAGCGGAAAATCGAGACAATCTTCATTGAGAGGAGGAAGGAAGGACACAGACAAAAATTCTATACTTCCCAAGTTGACTCGCCTCGTCGCCCCAACGATTGACCTAGATGGTCTCCAAGCTGTCGCCAACCTCCAAAGTGCCACGTACGCCCCCTTGACTGTTCGACCACCAAGCTTCACCAAGAAACTTTGTCTTCACATCTGCCATCATTGATGACTGCATCACTGTTTATCCCGTTTCCTTATTGTTTGAGACTGTGTCTTAGCACTAGTGACATCTAAAAGCTGATTCCAAAAAATTGTGAGTTAGCGACAACATACCAGTCTGGAAAAAAGATGTTTGTGCTCGAAGATGCATTTATCTTTGATTTTGGGAATAGAATTGGCAAATCTGCGGTCTACTGTGTTGTAAGTGCATCTCGAGCCTCATTCTTTTGTTTATCTCTATTTGGTTCTAATCCTTTGCCTTCGTCATTTTGCACATGTTTCTGTTTTTGTTATGATTACTAAGCATGACCTTTTTTGCGAGAGAATAGTTATTTGCCCTCAGTTCTGTGGATATCAGACTGAGGTGAATATTCTGTTATTATATTTTATATATGTTTCATTGATGTATCTAGTTGGATTGGTTTCTAGGTACACTTCAATATATTCAGTTCTGTGGATATCAGACTGAGTTGGATTGGTTTCTAGGACATCAGATTGACATCTGATACCGCAACGCAATCCTACTAATTATAAAATACTGCTCATTTGTCTGTCTAGACACATACCCAGTATGCTATGCTCCATATTTCATTCTCATTAATTCCAGATCTGCTTGTAAGATAAGTCACTGAGCAGAATTAATCATGATATGTTGCTCGTTGAAAACAACAACAAATACATTATTATGAACACCACTCCTATAGCAGTACCGTACCACCATGGACTCAGAAAATCCGCTCGTCGTAGATAATGGTACTGGTGTAGGTCTTGATTTGACTTTCAATTAATTCAATCAAGCCTCAAGTCTTTGCAACCAGTTCGTCAAAGTTGGTTATGCAGGTTCCAACTTTCCTGAGCACGGTACATGCAATCGTCTAAACACTCCGATTTTTTACTCAAAAGGCCTTTCAAAACAGTATTTCCATCTATAGTTGGCAGACCTATTCTCCGCGCTGAAGAGCGGGTAGGATCTGCTGTAATCAAGGATATCATGATTGGTGACGAAGCTGCTCAGAATCGAAATTACCTACAGGTCACGCAACCTATGGAACATGGTATTGTGAAAAACTGGGAAGACATGAAGCATCTCTGGGACTATACATTTGATGAGAAATTGAAAGTTGACCCAAGGGGAAGGAAGGTTTTGTTGACCGAACCGCCTATGAATCCAAAAGCAAATCGGCAAAAGATGTGTCAGGTTATGTTTGAGGAATATGGTTTTGGAGGCGTGTACGTTGCTATTCAAGCAGTGTTGACACTCTATGCGCAAGGTGTGTCACTCGGTAACCTGATTTGATTTTATGGCTGATGTATTCGCATAGGTTTGACTACTGGAGTGGTCGTGGATTCTGGAGATGGTGTCACACACATAGTACCGGTATATGACGGCTTCGCCATGCCACATCTTACTCGCCGATTAGATATTGCAGGTCGCGACGTAACACGATACCTGATCAAGCTTTTACTCATGAGAGGATACGCGTTCAACCGTACTGCAGATTTCGAGACCGTGCGCGAAATCAAAGAGAAACTCTGTTATGTCAGGTTCGCTTGTTAACCTTTATATTGTACTGCATCACTGAACTGTTGTAAATGCCAGTTATGATCTTGATCAAGATACAAAATTAGCCGAGGAGACAACCACCCTTGTAGAGAACTACATAGTAATCCTCATTTATTGTGCTCTCTCCTATGACTGATTGATCGCTTCATAGCTACCTGATGGTCGGACAATCAAAGTTGGCTCGGAACGATTTGAAGCGCCAGAGTGCATGTTCCAGCCCCACCTTGTTGACCTCGAATCTCCTGGCGTGGCAGGTATATACATCTTTCCTCCCCTGTTCTCAATCTGACCAGTATTATACAGAACTGCTCTTCGGCACAATCCAACAAGCAGCTGTTGATGTCCGAGCAGAACTATACAAACACATTGTGCTCTCTGGGGGTTCAAGTATGTACCCCGGTCTTCCTAGTCGCCTTGAAAAAGAAATGAAACAGCTATACTTGACCCGGGTCCTGAATGGCGATACTTCTCGTTTGAGTGTATGTTACGTCTGCTCTTCATTACGATCTCCATTCTCTAACGTCGTCGCTCACAGAAATTCAAGATCAGAATCGAAGATCCTCCACGGAGGAAGCATATGGTCTTTTTAGGTGGTGCTGTGCTCGCCGATATCATGAAAAACCGTGAGGAGTTTTGGATATCAAGGGAGGAGTGGTTTGAACAGGGACCCAGAGCACTTGATAAGCTCAACAGAGGCGAGTAGGAGATAATTTTTCTTGATTGCTGCTGTATTAGACTGTACTGTAGAAGTAGAGAATGTAGTGCAATTGTTACCCTATCACCATACGATCGTTACGAAAAAATGAGTTTATCACTTTCTGATCCAAACAAGGACAAGATTTTGATCATTTAAATGCCACCTACCAGCTGGGAGTGGACATTCAAGGCCCCCAGAATGCGTCCCATTCTCCCATCCATCGAATGTTTTCAGAAGTTAGCCCAATACCTCGAATGATGTCCTGACCTCGAATCAGCATTAATTCGCGCCCCTGCATCCTTTTAACCCGTCGCATAGGGTTCATAGTATCCAATTCATCATCAGAAGGTTGACGTTCATCAGCCGGGAGTGAAGCTGAATGTTCGTGCGTTTTTGCAAGGATTGTGTGGGTCTTGGTTACTGCAAGGGAGACGGCATATGTCAAGGGTGTGAGGGGGTTTGAGAGCTCGGATGGAGGGGAAGGGGAGGTCATGAATTGGCTTGGATGAAGAGAGATAGGTTGGAAATGTGCAAGAACGAGGGCAGAGAAGAGGTCTCCCACACCAGAAAAGTAGCCTGAGAGAAGGGGAATACAAGCAGCATGTACCCTGTAAAGGTATCTTTTAGAGGTGTTGGTGAAATCATGTATTTTTCTCTGTCCATCAATGTCATGAACATGCATGGCACTAGGACTAGGTTCCGTAGAAGAAGCAAGGCAAAAAAGATGTTCTGATTCTCCATCAAATGTTGGGGGTGATAGAGAGGGTGGTAATGCAGCGAGAAGCCATGGCCTCAAAGGGATGGAACTGATTACAACGTTGGGTACCTGATAAGTCTCGTGTAGGATGCTGAGAGCTTCCCGAAGAGATTCGATGTCTTTTATGGATATGTCGGTTAGAACTCTAAACCACAAGAACAACGGTCAAATCTGATATGGATTGTTAAAGGTAAAAATCCGCACTCGACTTCGTACCAGTTTGGAGTGATTATCGTTGCAAGAGGAAGCATTTTCCGATACACGGGTATTACATCTGCAGAGACATAAAGTTTCCCTGCATCTCCCAGAACGGCTGAGAGAAAGGTTCGTTATACATCACCCGCATGAAAGTCAGCCTATGCTACGCACGATCAAGCAGATATATCAATTTTTGTCTTCTTTCCTTCAGTTTCTCCACGAACTGTTGAATTGCGATGAGTGATGTGGCTTCAGGTATATACCCAGTCAGAAGTCGAGTAGGCACGAGCAGTTCATTCTGTTCCAGCGCGTCAAATATGGAATTGAGCTCGGCGGCGGTGGTTTTGGTGCCGCCAGCACGTCCGTAACCTATTGGTCAGATGAAGTAAGCGTTTATGATTAGAATTGTGTGCAAGCTCACCTGAGTGGTTAGAATAGTTGACCGTGTTGATGATCTAGGATTGCGCTGATCAGCTTTTCCGATTAAGTCCAATCTGAGAAATCTACTCACATCAACATCGTATCCTAGGCACTGCAGAGGAAACACTGCAGCTTTTCCTCCTACATAACCAAAGACGACGTGAGATTGAATACTTAGGATGCGTTCAGCGACCATCTAGACGTTTGGTAGGGTGCCAAGTTGAAATCCAAATAAATAGGATGATCTCGGAACTTACCGTTCTTCGCGCTTGATTTTTGTCTCCGTTCATACCGGGTTCTGTAAACTTTGTTATCAATCAAACTGTTACCTCATCTTGGATCACCAGCCAAGGAGGGCACTCATAGTTTTGGGCCGAGCTATCACACTGAAGACAGTGACTGGCCCCCTTATCGTCGTTAATTTGGTTTCAGACTCGGCGGAAACATCTCAATTCTCCTTCTTTGGTCGGATGGTTGTTCATTAAGGCACTGGTCTAAGAAATTCCTGTGTTTCTTTTCCGATATTCCTTACATCTGCTCCTTGTCTCTATTTCCTTCGTCTCGTGCGAGTGACGAACGAGGGACTGTGATAATGACCGAACTGGCTTTTGATATCCCGCTCTTTTTCGCTTCTCTCTTTTATCTCTCTTCCTCTCTAATCTTTCGGGTAGCATTCCGCATTCTTTCGTATCCTCTTAAACTGTGTGCTTCCATGGCTTGCATCCTTACAGGGGTTTGTAGCCTCGAATGCTTCATGGTCAACTCCACGCTCTTTTGCTTATCAGGCTCTTCTATCGAGCCCTCTCTCGTCCATCTCCTTCCACAGAAGCTTTGCAATATACAGTCCTGTGCTAGGAAGAGCTTTCTCATATACATGATATACATGCAATACTGCCTGGCGCTTCCGTACCACCTTGTAGGCAAGCTTCTGGGTTACTGCCCAAAACTCTGGCAACGGACTACGCTAGATATCTTCAATACGTCCTCTCGTTTGGAAGAAATCACTACAGCATTATCGGTCTCGACTGTTAGTATAACTTCTGATAGCACCCCTCCTACTTCAGATACTCCTGGCTCCGACGACTCAACGAAATTAAATGTCCTCCTCGAATCGTCCAGTGGTTCATTCATTGATGTAGCTATCACACCACCGACTACTCCAACAGATGTTCTCACAGGGTTTGCCTGCATACTCTCTCCGGCCTCACCTTCAAGCTCAGCTAAGCTTCTCCCCTCACCTCCTGTGATTTTTACTGCGATATCTTCTGAAGGTACTACGCTCATAACGGATGACTCTGAAGAGAAATTGAAGTCGGTAGCAGCAATGTCCACACCAAAAAGACGCCTGCCATTCGCAGAGCTTTCTATACTCAATAAGAGGCCCCAGCCAGGGCTGTCACCATCGTTACTGAAGGCATCCAAGTGTAAGATCCAAACTACTAGCAGTGATGGCAAAGAAAACAAAATGCCTCCTCCCTTCCAAGCAAAGGCTACCTACTACAGAAAAGATACGTTCATGAAGGCGCTGAAGATGGACATGATACCGATTGGCGAAGGTGGCTTTGGACAGGTTTTTCGTGCAACAGCGGTCGGGGGACAACCAATTGCAGTAAAGTTGATGCAGAGAGGAACAATGACACAGGAGATTGCCATCTTGAACGAAATCCAGGCATTACGCGCTGCGAAAGGCTGCGAGTGGGTTGTGGAGTTAATTTATTTCCAAACAGCGCAAGAACAGGCCTTAATCGCTTTGGTGAGTACATCCCTATTGTTCGAGTATCTGATAGATCCTGATCAACCAATCGAGTCTTATTTACCTTGTGGAGACATGCATACTTATTGGGAACGCTCGGGCTTTTATTTGGACTTGACAACGGCTCGATTCTACACCGCACAATTAGTATGTGGACATCCTCCGATTATTATGGCTCTGTCTCAGACTTCACCGTAGATTCTCGGTATTCATGACCTCCATGCTCGTGGTATAATACATCGAGATATCAAACTTGAGAATATGATGCTTGATTCTCAGCTCAATCTCAAACTCGTTGATTTTGGACTCGCCCAAGTATTCAACCACGCCGCAGTTTCGGAGGAAGATTATCCCTTGTTCCATCAACTAAAAAGGCTGGGCGGGGATACATTTCCTCTCTTATGGGCCACGATTCACAATCCACACCAGACAGACCTGGCTAATGGAACGGAGGGATATGCACCACCCGAAGTGTGGAAGTGCCAGTTACATAGTTTCGGAATTGATTACTTTGCAATGGGCTGTGTTTTGCATATGCTAATCACCAGTAATGTGCGTATCGATTTCATATCTGTGATTTCACGAGAGTAAAAGATCTTTCCTTCCAGGCGCCATTTGAATTTGACCAGGTTGCTCGGGATTACGCCTACGACAGGATATCTGTGGATAAAACAATGGATGCTGATGCGTATGACTTCCTGAGCAAAGTTCTTGCCCATAACCCTATGAATCGCCTGACCGTTCGAAGGATGAAGATGCATCCTGTTTTCTGTAATATGTGAGTGTTGGTCTTTTGTTAGCCTCATTACTTATATAGCCTCTGCACCAGTGATTGGAATGCCCTAGCCGCTGGATCAGTCAGTGCGCCAGCCATCCTAATTAATGGACATTAGATAGCGTGATCCGGTAACAGTGTAATGAATTGTTCCATGTCCAATTTCCATTGCCTGTTGGAGAACATTAGGCGGCCAACGTATATGGGTCGGCGAGCGTGTGCAGGGACAGGGTAGTCAAGTCGATACTCAAGCAAGGAGTGAAATGCAGGAGATGTCGCTGAGCTCCCGCCAACAAATGATCCGATCGTGCCACAGTTTGAATGGACAAGAGTGAGTTTATGATGAAATGTGGTAACGATTTATGGTTGCAGACACACGATGCATTAGCCGACACGTAAATCAAGTCCATGCGTTTGGCATGCTATTTGAATTTTTGAAAGCATCTTTTTTTATCCCACTCGATTGGGGTGACTTCCTGTACAATCGGGTGTTCGAAAGCACGGTCATCCAAAACATTGGTTTGATCAAGTTCTCACCAAGCATCAGTCTGTGATCAGCAGAAAAGTCACCTTGCAAGCCGATATCCACCTTTGGTACTAAGGGCTGCTTGGACATTGGGGGTAAACAGCAGACTTCAGGGTAAACAGTTAATTAATGGAGCTTGCCATGACAAAATTCGACATAGTGAGCTCAATCCATGATGCACCCGAAAGGCACTTGTAACGGATAGACGAATAGCGAGACACCATCATAAGTTTTCTGCATGAGTGAACATGAGCTTAAACAACGCATTTTTGCAAGATACATATCAATGACAGCAGAAATGAGAGTGGGATGAGCTTCAGATTCCAAAAGATATGTAACATGACACGTTTATTGTCTGAAACATCCAAGGACCACTTTCAATAACATCATCTCAGATGAGAAAGAGGATACAGACCAGAACGAAGCTAGACGAGTGTAAACACTATAGGGAAAACAAGAGAATATATACGAGGTGAAGTCATCACAGACGATGGTTTACTGGACTCCCAATTCGTGTGCAGCCTGTACGTATTTGATCGCCAAAAACGCCAGAGTATAATATAGCCAAATAAACGGACACTGGTCGTTCAAGCCTCAACACCCCTGCGGGTTTCCGTTCATTTCTTCTTGAACCCCAGTCCGAAGCTATACCTTGCAACACGATAACCATGGACCAGGAACTCATTGGACTTGTCAACGAGCTCCAGAACACCTTCAGCAATCTAGGTATGACCATGAGTTCTCCTTGGAAAACAAGGGACATGAATGCGCTGTATTAGGAGGGGAGTTAGACATGCCCCAAATCGTTGTTGTATGTAATAATTTCCTCGACGTTGAGATATGAGTTGACTTTTCGCATTCAAGGTTGGTAGTCAATCAGCCGGAAAATCCAGTGTCTTAGAAACGTAAAGATGTTTGTTCACAGGAAATCGTATATATGGCTGCTAATGTTTGGTCTAGCATTGTTGGGAAAGATTTTCTCCCTCGTGGTCAAGGCATTGTCACTCGGCGACCGCTCGTCCTCCAACTTGTCTACACGCCTACGCCTGTGGAACCATCACCCAACGCGCCTTCGTATACGGAATGGGGTCAATTTCTTCACATCGACAAACGTTTCACAGACTTCAATGAGATTCGAAAGGAGATTGAACAAGAGACGTATCGAGTGGCTGGACAGAATAAAGGTATAAGCAAGCTACCTATCTCCCTGCGGATATACAGTCCCAATGTTTTGGATTTGACTCTGGTGGATTTGCCCGGCCTGACGAAGGTCTTATTCATCTGTCACTCAGAGTCCAGAATAACTCATACTTTTTCACAGATTCCTGTTGGCGATCAACCCAGTGACATTGAAAAACAGATTCGGAATTTGGTACTTGATCACATCTCAAACCCCAACAGGTATTCGGTTGTATATTCCTACACACGGAAATTCATAATCTTTCCGCAGTGTTATCCTTGCTGTTTCAGCCGCAAACGTTGATCTCGCAAACTCTGAATCACTGAAACTTGCCCGCTCGGTCGATCCTCAGGGCCGGCGTACAATTGGAGTGTTAACCAAGCTCGACTTGATGGATGCTGGTACCAATGCTCTGGATATTCTTACGGGACGCGTCTATCCCTTGAAGCTTGGGTTTATTGGTGTCGTCAACCGCAGCCAGCAGGACATTAATACCGAAAAAAGTATGAGTGACGCTATCGGCAGTGAAACAGAATTCTTTCGTAACCACTCGGCATATCGTAACATTGCGCACAAAAATGGTACACGATACCTGGCAAAGACTTTGAATCAGGTGCATGCAGTATGCCTCTCGGCTGAATTAGGAATTAATGCTGGATAGGTGTTGATGACCCACATTCGTGATAAACTTCCGGATATGAAAGCCAGACTAAACACTCTGATGGGTCAAGCTCAACAAGAACTCAATTCGTTCGGTGATGCAGCTGTTTTTGGTGATAAGAACCAGGTGACTCTTGTTATATTCAAAATGCGTCACTGGTGAGCGCTGACATTTCCCAGCAAGGTTCCTTGATTCTGCGGCTAATGACCCAATTTGCCCGCGACTTTGTTTCGTCTGTTGAAGGTACCAAATTTGATATATCTACGAAAGAACTCTCCGGCGGAGCGCGGATATACTACATTTTCAACGATGTCTTTGGTCAAGCCCTGACTTCCATCGATGCTACGCATAATCTGGATAACCAAGATATTCGTACCGCCATTCGAAATTCCACTGGCCCGAGGCCAAGCCTCTTCGTGCCAGAGGTCGCATTTGATTTACTCGTGAAGCCTCAGATCAAGCTCCTTGAAGCTCCAGGATTACGGTGTGTTGAGCTTGCCTATGAAGAGCTGGTGAAGATTTGCCATAATTGTACGAGCGCCGTAAGCACTCCTGTACTACTCCAGAACTTTTTTTGTTGATTATTCTCAGGAGCTTCAACGATTCCCAAGGCTTCACGCTCAACTTATTGAAGTTGTATCAGAACTTCTCCGAGAACGCCTCGGACCCACTTCCGAGTACGCCCAAAGCCTAATCGAGATCCAAGCAGCGTACATCAACACCAACCATCCTGCATTCATCAGTGGCTCAACAGCAGTTTCACAACAGACACCAATGCCTGCCAAACCTCTGACCTCACCTCGAGTGCGCCATTTCTATTAAGAATCTTGATACTCTCTTCTGATCACTGTCTCCACAATCAGCCAACCTCAACGGAACATCCCAATGGTCGTTCAACACCTGGTGAGGATATTGACGAGGAGCTCTCGGACGATATCAATGCTCCAACGAGCCTTTTCCCACCCCGTGAAAGTCGTATTACGTCTGGATCGCATGATCGCTCACGTCCAGCGGGTTCAACATCCTCCGTCGTCAACTCCTCCAATCAGAACAATGTTCACGCTATCGGCAAGCGTTCTTCATCCAAAACACGCTCCAGTCGCCCTTCTCAAGCACATCAGCGTCCATCCGCATTCGCTGGCAGCACCAACGATTCGTCTTCTAGCGCGCGTGAGACGTTCTTGAATTATTTCTTTGGCCAGAATGGACCTGGACCAATCGCTGGTTCCAGTTTGGACAGATCTCATGCGGCAGGGTCCTCCGAGACCGGCATTGTACCAGTTGGACGAGATATCTCTGGTGCTGATTCAACGCTGTCTTCTGGGCTTATGGCTGGGAAGAGGGGTTTGGATGGGAACAGTGCTGCTTGGGATATGAAGAGTTTGGGCAAACACATTGAAGCAGTAAGCGCAAAACATTTTTTTGATTTGTCAAATCACTGACGAGTTCAGGTGTCCGTGGAGGGATCACAGCTCACTGCACGAGAAGAAATGGAGACCAGTCTGATTCGATCACTCATCACATCATACTTCAACATCGTACGACAAAGCATTCAAGACCTAATACCAAAAGCAATCATGCATTTCCTTGTTAATCATACCTGCCAGCACGTTCAAAATCGTCTCGTCTCATCACTCTATAAACCTGAACTCTTCGCTAACCTTCTTAATGAGGATGAAGCACTCGTTGCTGAGCGAGCGAGAGTCAAGGCATTACTGGATGCATACAAGGAGGCATTCAAAACTCTTTCTGATGTTAATCTTAAATCCTCATAGGCCAGCACGACGTTTCTTAGACTTTCATGTTACCCTAGGACAAGTGTGATTTCCGTAGCATCTAATGACGAACACCTTCGCAGTGTTCAAACCATCACCTTCAGGCAACCATATCATGATAAAGCATGTGTATATTGCAGCCCTAAGGATATATAGGTGAATGTGATGCATACTAGGTGAATCAAAAAGCTGCCATCTATGCATGTCTGGATCATCGGCCGACACAAGAAACAATCGAGACTCGAAACGCACAGAAATCGGTCGGTATGGTCAGGAGTCGATCAGGCAACATATGCTGCGTGCGGAGGGCACCATGAACTACTAGACGTAATCAGAAGATGCCGGCAAGTCGTGATGAAACCATAATAGAGGTTTTACGAAGCTAAGTCTCCTCTGGAACTGTCTGCATCCCAGTAGACTGAGACTTGATGGCAACCCATTTGTCTTTCGAGACAAGAAGAGCCATGCCGCTGGCCTTCTTTGTGTCCTCCTCTGAAGTCATGTTGTCTGAGTCAGCGTCGGCGCCAATGCCACTCTCATAAGAGTTGCTTAACATCATAGAGTCCATTGCGGCAGCTTCAATTGACCGTCTTTTGAATTTGGAAATCTTCTCGCCTTTCTGCTAAGGTATCAATAAAGAGACTTCAGAACTAAGAAGTGGGCTGACCCCCTTGATTCCATTAACTGCATTTTCTTTGTCCTATTGGGCAAATAGGTCAGGTATATCGCACGATGCACAAATACCTAGAAGCACCTCTTTTTCTTTTGCCTCCCACTATACCGTATTAATGGTTAGGCAACAATTGTGAATGCTAGTAGTTACGAACCTCTTTCTTGGCTTTCTCTTTCGCTTCTGCCAGTTCTTTGGCTTCAAGCTGGATGTGGATGTGTAATTAGCAAAAGTCGGAGGTAGAAAAATGGGACTTACTTCAGCCTTCTGCTTCTTGAGTGTCTCTCTCGTCTCACGCTCCTGAATCACCCATGCAGTGATCTCGTCAACACACTCACGCGGCCGGGTCTTATTCTTGAGCAAATACCCCTGCAAAGCGGCCACCTGCACAACAACTCAATATCTCACCGACTGGGTAGAAGTTGGACAACGCACACTAAGCTCATCCTCGGGAATCTGTTCAGCAAATTTCCTAGCCAGTTCAGCAATTTCCTCTTCTGCTAACAGGGGCAAAGCGTGAGTGCGCTTGCGCTTCGGAAGGGGAAGGTTACACTGAGAGGCGTCGGATCCACTTCGTTCAGATGACTTGAAGGATTCTGTAGATGGTTTGGCGGGAAAGAAACACTTAAAGAGGCCTTCCGCTTGCCACTTTGTAGCATGGGTAAAATTAATCCATACATCCATCCGTCCTGGACGACTCAAAGCCGGATCCAAACGCTCAATATGATTTGTAGTGGCAAATAGGAGGCTAGGTGTGACATCCTCAATAGGTTTCCCATCGATGTTAGCTGATGGAACATACCGGCCTTCAGCGGCAGCAACGCCATCTAAGCTATTCAAGAGACCGCTCAAACTCAATGTAGAGCCATCCGAAATTTCTTTGTTGGTCTTAGTGGAGACAGTAGGTACAATTGGTACTCCCGTTGACGTCGAACCACGAGAAACCGAGCGTGTGAACGCTGCATCAAGATCTTCCAAAAGGAGTATGCATCTGGAAGAGCAAATCATGGAAACCCAACCTCCTCTGAACACGCTGATATATTTACCTCGAAGGGACATTCCCCATTAATGTCGTCAACATGTTATCACTCATTCTGAGGAAATATACATGAGTATGATAGTCTCAGATAAGTATCAACTCAACTGACCCCTTGGATGACAGAGAGACGACATAAATGTCAAGTCCGAGTTCACCGGCCAAAGAATGGATCAGCGACGTTTTCCCGCTAGTTTCCATTTCAGATCAACCGCAGGAATGCTCAGATGTAGCTCAAGAGATAGGCATACCTTCCTGGGACACCATGTAACAAATATCCCCTTCGGAAAGGGATCCCTAGGTATGTAATTAAGGACGAATCCACAGGAAATACCAAAGGCACTGAACTTACCCCTTTCAGCATACCTGCAGGATCAGCAGACATAAGAATTCACATTCATTTTATGAATAACGCGGAGAACTCGCCACTCCTCAGAAGCGAGAAAATCCTTGCAGTCAGCGAGGATCATATCCTTGACACCGGGTTGAAGGACGATGGAACTCATTGGGCGTTTCTGACGGGCGCCGTTCCAGCGCCAGATTCCATATGACCTGATAAGGTCTAGTACGACGTTTGCAGGCCCATAACGAATCAATCACACTTACGTATCGGCTAGGAATATGTGGACACGGTGCTCGGCATCCTTTTCGTATGTTCGCTTGGCTTCTAAGACAAGTTTCTTCAAGATGTCATTGTTACGAGCCACAACGCTGGGGGTCGTGAGTCATGTTGCGTGCAGCCAAACGTGATTGCCACATACCTGATTCTGAGTGAATAGCTGCCATAGTCACTCTGGCGTTTCGTCCTCGTGATCTTTGAGCGGAGGTCAGCCAAGTATATCTATCTTTCTCTAAATAAACATACCCTGAGCCAGTGGCCGCGGTAATATATTGTATGTGTAGTCTCTGTATGAAGAAAGCCCAGTCATTCATTTCGCCTTAAGAACCCAAGCAACCCACCTGGACTAGGAATGAATGTGACTTTGCGCTTCTTCTTGCCATGAACAAGAGGCTCGTCTTCTTCTCCATCATCCAAGTCTCCCGTAGTGTTTTGAATGATGCCATTGTGAGATAGTGCACGAGTGGTGATATCAAATTCCCTGCTCCGACCCCAAGCAGGTTGCTGGTTCATGTTCAGGAGGCGAAAAAGAGGATATAGATATATCAGTGAAACAGCCCACTTTTGATAACCAATACATCAGCCTAACAAAAAGAAATTAGAAACCTGGATACGTGCAACGCAGCGAGAATGCTAACCAGTCGTAAGGGTAATCATCCTGACTGAAGTGCGCTGTAAGGAAGAAAGCTATAAAAGGGCTCAGTCTCGGGGGAAATGGTATATTTCATCACACACAATCAATGAACCCATTCCATGCGGACATTGAGACCCGGCGGGCGGTTTCAACTGTTCCACCGATGACGACGAGTTTCTGAACAAGTGAACCAACGTTAATTATGAACGGGTACATAAGCTCACCATCGTGTCTTGAATGGCCCCGGTGCCCATGGTGAGGGGAGAAAGTAAGTTTTTTAACGTGTCCATAGCAGAAGTAGAAAGTGGGCAAGAAAGGGAACCAGCAAGGATGGCGACGCATCGGCCTTATATGGAGCTTTGAGCGCCTCATGTCGCCTATATAGAAGCAGGATTAGTGCACAATAAATGGGTCCCGCGGCCCTGGCGCTTTTTAGGGCTCATCCCCGAGAATCTTGAAAATATTTTAGCTTCTGACCCCTGGCGGCGCTTGAAAACCCATTAACGCCTAGTACAGGTCCTTGCGATACGATATCCACTTTATAAGGTTATCTGAAATGTGCTGGAGTTGTCGTCAACTTGGTATGCAGCTAGTGCACCCAGCAGCCGCCCGGTCTTAAGTTTACCTAACACGGGCCTACCTTGCAGCGCAGAACTTGAGGAACACCGGTGCCTGACTTCTCTTGATTGCAGGGTCAAATCTCATCACCATGCGGCGTAGTAATGTTGTGCGAGTCCATCTTGAGAGGCAGTTGAATCAAGGAAAGACCACAACGCTATTAAAACTATTCTTGATTCGGCTGTGGCATCAGTGCCAAGATCTGACATGTTCAACAGTATATCTTTCAGCACCGACCGCTTTCTCTTAAGTGCGAGTCATCGGTGCCGCCTTGCCTGATCACCATTTCGACTCATGCAAACAAGAGCACCAGAAACACCGTCGGGGGCTCCCAGGGTTAAATGATCAAATCCAGATTCGCCTAGTTGATTCGCCAGGGCGGAGAGAACTGAAGTTATATCAGAAAATTATTATTACCGTTGTCACTCTTTCTAAGAAACAGCCTGAGCAGCTGTTCAGGTTGATTGCTCCCAACCAGTAAATGAAGAGGTTGAGGATGTTCAAGGGTCACTTACACCAGTTTGTACATCTGAGGGGCGACAGCAGATCACTTCGAATTTCATAAATGCCGACTCAAGCAAACTTCACACATGCGCACGGAAACGCGGAGGTGACCGGAACTATCTTCTCCACGTGGCCACGATTCTGTACGCGAAAAAACTAAGAAGCTCAAAGAAGTTTGATTGGATTGCTGGTGCTTGGATCCGGATGTGTTGTGGAATCCCTAGGAAGCTCTGAAGAAGCGCCATGCGTTATAAGAAGTGTTTGATTCGGATGATAGTCTCACAAAAATACAAGTGACACTGGGAGTCACCGACGGTACCAAACATGGGCTCTGAGCGAAAAAAAATTAATGAACTGTGTTTGAGAAGCATCATCTGACTGTACATAGTCAGGTCGATGACTGCACTATTTATCTCTCAAGGTCATCGATCTTCACTAGCTTAGTCAATAGTTGACAAAATCAGCACGGTAAGTTCCAAGCGAGCGTCGATATCCCAATGGGAAGAGGTCAGTACCGAGTGCCAAGCTACCTGCCTTTGGCTGGTCTTTACCCTGACTGTAGCCTCGCACACAATCTGAAGGCACACAAAGGTTTGATTCCCAGTTAGTCTCCTGACATGTCATCTCATCCAGGCCTTCTGTTCTGATACAACATCAGTGTTCAGACCCAATTTTGTCGCAAGTTGGCTCAGTCCAAGGTGAGATCACACTCTTATCCATAGCAATAAGCGACAAAACATCCCACCAACACAGCAAACCCACCATAGGAAATCCGCCAGGTCATGTTCATCAACACACCAGCTGACTGTAGCTCTTGACAATCCCCTCAAACGCGCACAGCCCCAAGTCCAACGGAATACACCATATGTGAAGCGGCTGTGAACTAGCCCTCATAACACATGAGCAGTATACAAGGAAGAGTGAGGTTAGACCACTTGAAATACGTCCAAGGCGGTCGCTCTTATTCTTAGTAATTACATAATCTATATTGATTTCGTCTCAGCACACGTGGCCTCGTGGATTTGGGAGTGATCATCTGATGACAGCGTGTTATGGGCGAGGATGGAGGAAGGCGTTCAGTCGAAGTATTTATATACATCTTGTCTGGAGTCGATTTCTTTTGCATTGCACCCCAAGAGCACAGGCCAACTCGATACCATATAACCAACCAAATTACTGACGTGAGTGGTGTATATTTCAATCTCTCTTTCGCAGCGTCGAATCCCATGAAACATCTTCGAAGCAGGCTGATGTCGCTAACCTTAGCTCTCCAACGTACAACTCGACGTCATGATGCCCGTTTCCGATCCCCACTTTATGATTGCTAGCATCACAACCCACGCTGCAGCCGTAGATTATGCAAATCACAAGCTCAATCCTACGATGTGGGTGTTGTTCATGTATCAGCCTCATCTCAAAGTTGATTTTCTCGTAGAGAAAGCGGGCCACCGAACGCCTTCAAAGCCAAGGATGAACAGTCGTCAAAGAAGGATCGAATAATCAAGAAAGACTCTATCGATGCTGGACATTCAAATAATACATCGAACATACATGCTTTGACTCGACGACAGACATCGCTCAAACGCAAAGAACCTCACGATGGATTTGACCAAGACGATAAGGTGCGTAAGGTGATTGCTTGTCATACCATAAATTTATCTGACCTGACAACAATAGCAAAATCTTGGATATCCTCATGTTTGTCCTTACTTACTGCCCAAAGACCTTGCTATAGATTTTTTGACATCTGAATCTCAGAATTTAGCCAATATATATCCACACAAGCGTTGCTGTCCACCTCTATCTGAGAAGGGAAAAGATGAAGTTTTATTACCCTCAAACACCATCTCCGTGGTCCCACGTCGCACTGCTTGCGACTCAAGGCAAGAACAGTCCTTTTTTTGGTGACGTTTCCCATTTGACGATTTTCTCAGTCATACAATAATTGGATCCAAAGGACTTGAACTTGCAGAAACTTTCCAGTTACTGAGAATTAGTCCTCAGTCCCCAGAGCACAGAAAGTTTAAGCTGGGTCTAAAGCGATCGAGCCCCCTGTTCAGAGGATACGTTGATCACAACGCTAGTACACGAGGACACAATATTTATTCCACTGGGATTTATGCATACCATGAAAGAACTGAGCAATGTTGAAATTGGAGGCAAGCACCTTCTGCGTGCACCTAGATTGAACCCTCATCAAATCATTTAGACTCACCCTGGGGTGCAGGCGCTGTCGCCACGGGAGATCCATCTTCTGAGCTTTCTCTCGACATTAAATTTTTGGATGACTCGAGGAAACGATGTAACTACAGTTTAAGCTCTCATTTGTTAATGTGGGATTGAATTTAAACACGCATTTGCAGCTGCATACATATATGCGATGAGACTTTGTTGTCTGAAAGACGTCATAGATCAAACGTACATAACCTAACCCCTCCAGCATAATTGGATGTTCATGAGCAAGACTATCCACCATCCCACTCTGCACCCATACATCAAACATCATAGTAGTCCATCCAACAATCCAGACCAATGTCCACAATTTGTTCAACTTCCTACTTCGCATACTGTTAGGAAAGATACTAACATATAATACTACCATTGCTACTTTTCATCGTAACCCCATTCTTTTGTACGGTTTTACGGAGATGAGATTGGGTCCTACTTGCACCCCAAAACGGACTGGTGGGGCCCCAGTGATCTCAGATATGCTGTGTTTGCGAACGGCTGGGTCGAGTACGGGTATAGGGAGAAATAGTGAGTGCTGATAATCTTACTACAATTAACATCTGTCAAGGGCCAAATTCCAAGTTACAGCTGTTAGGAAGTTCTAGGCGCGACCCATGTGATATCGATTGACTTTGCTTTATCATATACGTAGTGCACAATACCCCACCTAGCAGGAAGCTGTTCGACAACAAGGAGGAATTGAAAATTGGAGTTTGCCTTAGAATTATGGACTTGTCAGATGGAATGAAGGAGCCAAAGTGGTATCCTATTATCATGGATCCATGGATTCATGGATTGAGAGAGAGTAGGGCGATGGGGATGAATCCAAGTCAGTGTCTGTAGCCTTGTATCGGCAGAAGAAACCGTGTGCACATTGTAGAATGCATCTACTGCTTTGCTGTGAGCAGGACATTCTCATGTTGCAGCTTGCATTTTGTTCTGGTGCCAAGCATTGTGCCAATAATAGTGTTCGGAACGCCCTGGATTTGCATCAAAGGCTTTCAGAACAATTTCTCGAGTTTGAGGCACCATCAGGAAAAGTTTGGTTACCGGGTAAATAATGATCATGCAAACTGGGACACCACTGTCAAAAGGACTACAGTTCGATATGGTCAAAGTATTGTTGGGATATCGAGTCAACATCATTGATTGAGTTGAAGGTCCAGGAACCTTTCAGAGTATTTCGTTTTCTTAGTATATAAAGTTGATAGTTTATTATTTTGTACTCACTGGTTTGCAACGGAATAAGAGTATTCCAAGTCAAACCATCCTGCGACTCCGTGCTCTCAACAAGTATATTGGTAAATAGCACAAACTCAAGTAGGATAACTGCCATTTATTCCGAGTTCACAGGTTCTGTCAACATGGAGTCTAGTAGATCGGGTCAATATTCTTTCATAAATCTTGGACGCGTCTTGACATACCATATCAAGGCTCTACTCATCCAGACCAGTCTTTGAGGCGGCTGTCCTCAAAGAGCGACTTCTCGCACTCTAAGGTTGGGGCACAATCGGGGATGATAATGTGAGGCAATTCATTTTGACGCATTGAAGGTAACACTGGGCTGGCATTTGGTTGCTGGCTCTCCAGATGGCGTGAAGCATCAATAAAAATATACGATTAGAGAGTTGTTGTGTCAAAAGAACTCAGCGAGATAGCAGGACGAATTGTTGAGCATGAGACAGTATGTCACTGTGACAATATGTACTTGGACATTCGAACCCCATCACGCTGACTACTTTTCCAAAGAGCACAATTTGTGCAAGCAGGCTTTCAGTCTCTCTAGATCGAATGTTATCTTCCCTCTAGCTTATGGGAGTCCTCGAGCTAAATCATATCGTTTACAGATAGCCATCCATCTAAGCTTGAGGTCAACTGGGCCGAAAAACTATCTAAAGTGCATGTTTCTAAGGATAGGAAGACAAACACATACCCTTCTGCTACACCTAACTCGCTCGAGGCCCATGCCGCTTACCTCTTCACCATTCCGAATTGAAACTCAGCATTGTTATTTCGCGTTTGAGCTGTCTGTCTTAGGCGCTCTGGGATCGTACTGGAAAACAGTGGGTTGAGGGGTCATTTTTGGGAATGTTTGTGGGAATTTTTGCCTCCACAGGCCACAGGCAGCTGCGATCTCCAAATAATCAAAGTCCAATTCTTTCGAGATATCAGGTTAGGCGACAAACGGATTTGCTATTTTTTTTTTGTGAACCAAATATCATTCAATGCGTTCACGACCTCACAAGCAATGTTTCAAAGGTTCAGCCGTCCCACCTGGTAAGTACAAAAGTAATCTTGAACGACCTCGATCGTCTTTACGTAAGAGAGAACGTCAAAGGACGAACTCTATTCAGAGCTACCAAGTTAATCACCAACTGTCAGTATCACCTCTGACTATGCATACCAGTTGAAGCCCTCGTTCCAACTCGTTTCATCGACAGTAGGAGTCACTGAAGAAGGAAAAGGAGACGTAAAGTTGGAATTCCAAAGTGTCAAATTGCATGAGAACAACCCGTCCACTGAAGGTGTAGTTGGACATTTCGAGTGTCTGAAAGATTGAACAACCTTGGATGTAAGCCTTAATCATATTTTCACATGGTCTCCTTTTCAGCTCAGCAGACGACCAGTATTTCGTTGCGAACCGCTTCGGAAAACATCCGCAAATGCCTTGGTCAATGGATCATTAAGACGCTCGTTTGATCCAGCAGATAATATAAATATATTGATGCGATGAAGTTGCTCACCACGACTGCTGGCCTCAGAAAACTTTTCTAGCTGCTTTACGATCAATTCTTTGATACATCAACCGGGTCGCTCGTGTTTGAAACATTCTTCGTCAAACTCAGCATGATTGTTGCTACGGATATCATATGATTGGAAGCCAAAGATTGTAGAGAAGACAACAAGGATTGAAGTAGATAATGCTTGATCTTGTTTATCTCGACTCTCCGAGATCTCCGAGATCTCATTTGTTTATTTCTTGTGACTTTTGTTCCTATCTAGAGTCGTGTTATTCATATCGTTGCATCAATAGATATCTTGAAACCAATGAACCCAGTGGCTACGGCCATTCACACTGGGTAATGCATACTGAAAGCTCACATGCTTTGAGTATCGGAGCGGCATCGGAACGGCTCGTGCGTAGGAATGCGGAGTTCGCGAACTCCGCACTGATGAGGGAGATCGACCTTTTGGCACGTGTTTCTCCCCTTTTTTTCTATTCCGCAATAAGAGGTCTGAAGCTAAGACCGGAAAGCCTAAACGTCAGGGATGAGTCTACAGAAGGCATTTAGCTAGAGGAGGAAGGTGCAGGCGAAGTTTGCATGTTTTTCTCTGGCGGCACTCGCTGTGTGGCTCATCTTCACAGGTAAAATATTGGTGTACCGACGAGTGCTTCAAACAAATCTATGTGAAGCAGTGTACGATGTGAGATAATAAGAACTTGTCTACTCCCTACAAGCAAAAACCCTAATAGTCCACAACACCGATTTCCACTGAAAAACGATAGTATCAGATGTTCATATCAACATCAATGAGAAGACAGGGATGATGAGAGAAATCATGACAGATGTGGCTGACAATGCAATGGCACCGCTGGAGCCAATGTTTGTGGTCGAAGTCGAAGGAGTACTTGACGATACGACGACGGCAGTTGTAGCAACCCGCTGAGATGATGGGGAAGGCTGGATGGAAACAGGGATAAGAGGGGTAATGGAAGAGAATGGGACAGTGGTGAATGAAGCGATGAAAATACTGGTACTGGATGGTACGTTGGCTGCGCTGCTAGCGCTACTAGCGCTACTAGCACCCGGAGCATCAACGGCCTCGGAAGGGTTTACGAGAAGACCAATACCCCATGAAATGCTATCACCAGTTTCAGGTTGGGTGGCATTAGGTGGAGGAGTGGTTGCACCGGCGGGATCAGAGATAGCGAATCGCGTAGTCCAAGTCTTGTCGGACGTCTGGTTATTGGTGAATTGATAAAAGTAGACAGCTGAATGTAGGGTAACCTGTATGGCTTATCATGGGAAGTGATGGTTTTTGAGTGTATAAAAGCTTACTTGGGGGCAGGTATACCGAAACTGCCCATCAACAGTACCATCTTGACCAGTAGCGACAGCTATGAGAATTTGAGCAAGATGTTTCATCCAACAGAGAGTAGAGCTCACTGGTTACATGTATCATGTCGAAATTATCACCTGTCATGAGCTCGATATCCATATTTTTCCAGGTATCAACTGATTTGGGATCACCTCCCCAGACAATGGGGCATGATCCACCTTCCGGGTAAACGCTCCCAGGAGACGGCTCGCTGGGATTGACTTGGGCACGAGAGAAGAAGACAGATAATAGTATGGTAACCAAAGTGAATATTGAGATAGAAAACATGGTGTCTTTAGAAAAGAGGCTAGAAAATGAACGATATAAGCAGAAATGCGATGGCTGACGGAGAGATCGGGTATAGTAACTAACTGAAAGAAAAAAAAGGCCGGCGGCTGGCTATGGTTCCCAACTACAATGTCACATGTCAAATGTTGTTACAAACAATCTGAAGCGGTTTCAGGCAGTGCTTCACTTTAGAGGGATGAAATTCACTGTCAAAAATGCTGCAAGGTCAATTTCTCTCCCAAAAGTACCAATCGTGTTTGAGTGGGTGACTTCCTGTAAGTGACTTGACAAAATCGGAATAGTTTGTGCCGAGATGCCGGACATGAAATTCAAATTTCACGATTTGACATATTCCCAGATGTCGTGATCTAGAAAAAACTTTTCTCTAGATACCTATTCTTCTTTTGATAAACGGATCAAAACCGCATACCATATACAGTTGTCTTCACGGATCACAGCATCTCCAAAATAGAATGAAAGCTAAACACGTCTTCCTGACTGTGTCAAAAGTCATGGATCTGGAAGCAGCTCTCAAAAACGAGGGCAGTGAAAGGTGATGTTGAGAATAACATGCTTGAAGAGTGCCATAAAGACTGTAAGACTGTTGTCAATCATGCAAGCAGCTCTTTAGGTGTCGCCTCGTGACACAACACGGTGTGACAAAGTGATACCATGTCTGGCAAAAAAACATTTCCAAATTTCTTCAGGCTGAAAAATCACAAGTATGACCAGAATTCCTATGGGAAGTCAGTAGCTTGTCGGTTTCGAAAATGTGCGTTCTCATGGTATCGGCTATCCCCGGAAAAATTAAGATACCTTATTTGGATTATGTGGTCTCCCTTCACATGCATCAAATGTGAGACTCAGCGGTGTCAATGGGTCAATGGGTCAGGGGTCGACTCCTGACTACACACTTCATCCTAGATCAAACTCTATTGTCAGGGACGATCGCATTAAGCCCGTGCCATGCGCGATGATAGGGAATAAAGAGCTCGGTGGTCGAGTTCTCATTTGATACAACTTCGGGTTTACTTGTGGATGCGGGTATCAAATCAAGAGCGAGCCTTCAAGAATTGCTATTTGCAGCTATCATTCGTGAAGAGAAATTGTATCCACTCTTGATGAAGTCACAGGTGGCCTGGACCGACCCTGGATCGGCCCAGACAATCAGTGTGGCAAGCCTGTTCTCTTTGTATGGTCATACACTGGTCGAGGAGCATCTGTTTTATTGAGCAGGAGTATTTCAAAAAACAGTATCATTGATCCAGCAGTTTTTATTCCTCAAGACAGTAACTTGTCAGACTCAGGGATTTCGAGGACTGCACCGTGGCGGCGGTCCTTTCACAGTTGGCGCTTACCTATTAATGCTGTCAGCACGAAGTAGTCTGTCAACTTTGTGCGACTCCACCTCGAAATCACTCCTTTATGGAAGTTGTCCATGAAACATTCGTGGCCAGTTCTCTTGGTTGAATTGGAGGAGTAGCATGTGTAGGCTTGTCTTGTGCCATTGTCTGTCGTCTCGGAACCGGCTGGGCTGTCAAGTAGAAAAACCTGAATCGAGCTATACGGATCCCGAGGTTCTTCGTAACCTAATGGCGCCACACCACTGCTCTACCAGCTACGGAGAGGTCGTAATGTGAGTCGTTCCATCCTTCCAGGGATATCCTTTCTACTGTTGTATGCAGTGGAAAGGACTAGTGTCTTCTCCCGGGGCCTGATGCGCTGAGTCACGTTTTTCAATGAGGATGATCGTCCCCGAGTCAGCGTGGTTCTGGATCCCCTCCTTTTTGTGACATGCAAACTGACTATCGTGCATTCCCAGGGGAAATCCCTTTCAACATCGTGGGCGCGTCCTCATGATATAAGGAAAGAATTCCGTAGGCCTTTAACGATGGCGAAAAGTCTGCTCCTAAGCCGTGAGAGGATAGAATTTTCCAACTGCCTTGTATAAATTCCAGGTCTGAAAAAAATTCTTTCGCTTCTTTCGCAGCCGAACTGGTCCACGCTGAACAGTCATCGTTAGAAGATGATCTTCGATGTTCTATGTATGGTTTTCCCAGTTCCCATGTGTAGTGTGTGGTGGTGTGCGTGCGTGTGCGTGTCCCATTTGGAAGGTGTCGTATGATTAACCGTGTGCTTTCTCCCCTGAGCAGATTTTAACTGGCTATACTCTTTCGGTCAGGTCTGTGAGTAATAGTTGTGAAATAGCTATCAGAGAGTCGAGTGACTCTCTACTTCCAATACTCGGCTTCATAGAAAAATCCCAGCAAATGCGAGTTTTCTCTTTTGCTCATCATCTCATAAAGGCTTGAACGCCAGAAACATCAAGCGGTTCTTCAACTCCCAAAAGAGCTCTCATTCTGACAAATTACAAAGGATAGCATCAGGATGGCTGATCTTGCTTGCTTTTTCTTTCTATTGCCAGATTGATGAACTACTAGGAAGGAGAGTACGTTTGACCTGGTATAGACAACCTTGCTTTGCCCCCTTGGCAGAAAAAAAAAACAAACAAAATTTCCACCTCAGGGTTTCGACTTATTGGATTCATTGAAGAAGTAAAGACAAACCCACAAGCTGCCGAAAAAAAGAGGGGGCTATATTTTATTACATATCTCTCTGAATGACAAAAATAGATTTTTCCATATATATATCTCAAACGCATGAAACACACCTGACAAATACAAGAAGCATTTATCCTCCCAACCCCAACCCCCTTCCTGCCTTATCCGCTAAAAAACCAGGAGCTGCCAAAATTCGTGGCGATGTGGCGACCGGGTGTGAAGAGGTAGCAGGAAATCTGGACTATCCAGTCTTCTACGTCACTCTTCATAGATACAGTTTAACGTCAAATGGCAGTAGTCTTCTTCAAGTTCCCGATTGAATTACCAAGCACGTCAACGAGGGGGAAAAGATTAATTACAACCCTTTATGGAATAGTTCATGCAGGAGCGGAAAGTGAAAAGAAGGCTATTAAATCTGGTTTGTGTTTAGGTAGGTCTAGGCCCCACCAGACCGGTCCATAGAACCTTGAAAAGTTTTTCCTTTTGAATTATGATGTCGTTCAAGTACAGGAACGAGGGTTCCGTGTGTTGAAATAGGATATATAAAGGCTCCAACACTGTCTTGTCCCTAACTCTACACCATACTACTATACAGACTACTACTACAGGAAACGCGAAGATAGCCCAGCCCAACAAAAAAAATATAATGCAAAATCTCAAGAGCATATCAGACGGATATGAAGAAGGATTATAAAAAGCCCGTGAGGTCATGGACATATCGTGTGTTTATTGGTATACTGAAAATAATCGACCGTAGAGTACCTTGCGCCACTTGGCAAGAAAGCATGCAATAACACCAAAATGGATGACAAAAGCAAACTGGGTCATGAGGATGATTTGTCGTGTGGAACCCCCAGAGTGCGTAAACATGAGGCGGCGCCTAGCGATCCTCGTCCATATCATCGTCTTCACTGAATAAACTGATGCCCGTTTCTGCTTCAGCCCGACGATATAATTCCTCTCGTTGCTCTTTATTTTCCGTGAGGTTCGCCAGAGAGCAAAGTGCCTCAGCAAGCAGATAGGATAATTCTAATTTCTCGTCTTCAGCCTCTCTCAGGTAAGAACGACGAGCTTCTGCTTGTGTAATGTGTCGGGCTTCATTAGCAACCAAGTCCCGTCGTTGTTTCCCACGGATGCGGGTGCCTGTCGTGACCCCAGCATCTTCCTTATCGTCCGCCTCCTCCTCCTCAGAGTCAATGTTCATCAGGATATCCCCGGTGTCCTCTCCCTCGGGCTCCTGTTCGTCATATGGCAAGTCATCAATGACATACGTTCTTGCCTCCCTGAAAAGATTGACAGCTTGGAGTAAAGCATCCCTGGCTTCCTGCGCTTCCTCACTCTGGAGGAGCGATCCGATAGCTTCCTCGCTTCCTTGGTCCATGCTTTCCTCGATCACTTCGGCAATAGTGCTACCAATAACAAGGTATGCCCGGCCACGAGTTTTAGCAAGTAAACCTTGTGGTATACTAGATCGAGGATCACTCGTGTCTGTGGAGGTCGTTGATCCCGACGCAGTTGCTGTGCTTTTCTCATGAAACCTATGTGATCGGGGGACGAGAATCTGGCTCAAGACAGAGCTGGCATAGCTGGCCCACTCCCTTCGCTCCTGGGGATCTGGTAACTTTTCTGCGAGAAGAAGCACTTCGTCGGCAATCTCGTAAAGTGATTTAGACCGAGAAAAGTGTGGAGTAACCATATTGTGAGAAGTGCGTGCAGAAGTGCTGGAGCTATGTGGCATATGGAAAATGCCGCGATGTAGATGATCCACGGCAATTTGAAGAAGACCATGTGGCGTAACATCGACCAACAGCATCTGTCTGGTGATAGGAGGCCTATGTGCATTGATCAGACCAAAAAGACTGTCGCGAGGCCAGCGTGGCTCGTCGTCCCAGATGGTGCCGGTCTTGAGATAATCAGTATTCGTCGGAATGGGAGACAGGAAAGTAATGGGTCGGGGAGGTGGAGGGTCCTTCCTGTAACGATCGACCATTTCGGTTGCAAGCGCCACAAGTGTCCGTCCCCACATGACGCCCATACGCCAGTCCTCGCGCGGTGGGGGCGTGTAGTCGTCAGGCAAGTCATCCATTCTATACGTGTTGGCAATGAAGCGACTAGGAAGGTTTTCTCCACCCTCAAACACGTCTAGGGCTGCGATCCAGTAGGGGACAGGAATGGAGGATTCATCAGACAAAGCAAGATGAGGACAGGCAGCAATCAGATTTCCAAAGAAGAAAAGAGTTGAACCCAGCAAGGTGTGGAAGGAGGTGCAAATCTCAGTTGGGAATATCGTATGTTCCCGTTTGATGGGGGGACTAGTCGTGAATCATGGGTCAGACAGTCCTTCAAATAAGCAGATTTACCCACGAATGGCAAGAAAAGGGGGTTATTGATCGAGTTGCATGTTCCTGGAGTTGGGCATCTAAGGGAAAGAAGAGGACTGAAGGGTCAGGATGAACGAGGAGACATCGATGACATTCATGGATGATGGCGCGGAAGAGAGGAAGGGCCTCAGCTGGTTCGCTGGCTGTATGGCAATGGATGAGCATCACTGCGACGCATAAACGTTCAAGGCCAGAGAACGCACCCTCATACTGTTCACAGGCCTTGACAAAGAGTTGTTTGATGTCAACCCAGTCGTCGTGGGAGAAGGAAGACAAAGGGCCGCTAGGACCAGCAGTGGTTGAAACGTCCATGATTATTATGCGCGTTGTCCAAGTTGTAGGATCGTCGTCAGAAGAATCACCGGCCTGCTGTGGAATTGCGGGAATGTATTTGTAGTGGTGTGAGTGGGCCTGGTGTTTGGTCACGAGTGCTTGTGCGCGTCTTGCCGCGTCGAGGACTGTACTAACAAGATATCTGAGTCTGGTTATTGTCCATGGGATGGCTGGCTGAGGACGAACAAGAATTTCTGTCGCTATCCGAGTCACTGCTGTCTGGAGGACTGGATCGGCGTATAGTGTGCGGTGGAGCAGCGGGGACGGTGGCACGCCCATACTTCCGGGTTTTCCACAGACCAATAGGACGTGATCGTTGGGAAAACATGGGAAGTCTTCGTTCATGGGGGGACGACGAGTACGACGATGAGGAGGAAAGCATTGTTGAGTGGTGGAAGGAGGAAGGGAAAGATAAAGAAACCGAGAACGACATGTTTGTTTTGGGCTTCGCGAAGAAAACAGATGATAACAGGAGAATATATAAGTTTCTGGTGATCCAATGAACCAGCCCAGTAGTCTAGAAACCCGAATATCTCTCCCCGTCCGCCGATACAGCTATGAGGTCTAGACCAGATCCAAGATCCGCTACCATATATAGCCCAACTGATCATGCCGCCGCCCCCCCTTTCCCCATTTCTGCCTCAAAAATCCAGTCATGTATTCGTAAACTTCTCGGTTGGCTCCTCGCCGGTTAATCGAGTGATCACTGTTCGTCACAATTAGAACTGTTCATTGGTCGAGGCCCTGCGGGGTTGGTCCATTGTATTTCTGGCCAATCAGACGCCCCCCAGCCCAGTTGCCCCCGGAAAAATAATGTAAAAATAGGGTGGGCGTACCTGTCAGTAAACATCCTAAATTGGAATCGCCGTACACGGGCCTTTGTCAACATGTCGAGCAGGTGGGCACTGTTCGCAAAATGGACATTGTCATCCCCACTCCCATGTGCCAACAAAAAGTCGATGTTATCAAATCCAGTCACATTGGATATCGATGCGTTCACGTAACCACCAGGATTGAGTGAAGGGAGATTCATATAACGCTCAGTGTAAATTGAATCTGGGGAAACATCGTAACTGTAAGCCTAAACAGCAGTCACTTGATTCTCACCATAAAGCCGCCAACTCGTCACGGGCTAAATAGATTAGAATTCAGTAAATTCCCAGGCAGATTGTAAATGGAAAGCCAATCAACAAGACGCTAGCCTCCGCGAGCCTCCGAAGGTCTTATTAGTTTATTAGTCATCTGCGGTCTCAGCCAATCAGACCCAGCAGTCTAGACTCTGGCTTTTCATAAGGACGCCAGGTTGTAGACCAAGACGAGCCGAACAAGGCGCGATACATCAGCGCTTGCATTCTATCAGCTAGTGGCCACTAGGAAGCCACCCGACAGAAAGGAGACAGATGTCCAAGGCTCCTTCACGGTCTGGCCCAGTCCAGATGCCACCACTTCAGAGTGACACGTGCAATTCACTGTAGATAACAAAACCTATACTTACCGCAACAGCCATGGCCAATGAATGTATACCAGCATTAGCCTCTGCTATCTTGGAGCTCATAAAGCCACCATACGACTACTCATCGTCATCAACCTAAGTGAAAAGAACGCCTTGTCGACTCACCCAGCCCCAAATTCCTATCCGTTTCGGATCGACGTATTTCTTCAAGGCCCAGGCCCTGCATGAGGAATCAGGAAGATGTTTCAATTTTACGTTGGACCAGCATTCGATAGAAGCCTAGTCCATTGTGACGAATGGTGTAGGCAATTGCTGACTATATTAAAAAAAGCATTTGGCCTTCCGCGACATCGACTCCAACTTCATCCATGCGGAATGGTAGAGATGCAAGCCTCGCGGATTCGAGGTTCGAGATGAAGACTTCCTCAGCCAAAGAGGGGAATGCACACACACCTAGCTACAGCGATCTGATCCACTGTTTCCCAGTAGCCAAGATTATCCTTCACCGTATTTCGCAAATTTCGACCTTTAAAACCAGTGCCACGGCCGTCAACCACAACCACAATATATTCGAGACCGCAAGCAAGGTAGTCGAGCCAATCACGAACGAATTTGAGATCAACCAATTGCGACCCTGGGCCACCGTATCTAAAATTGAGATCCTGTCAGCAGAGGCTAAATTAATCACGAGGATAGGCTATCATGCATTCGTCGCGCTGTAACGTCAAGAACAAGCTGCCAACGGGTTAGACATGTTCTAGCTCTCAGCAAGCTAAAATTAAGTCCATTGACAGTAAGAAAGGCTAGACCTATGCAGACCGTATGCTTGACATATGTCAAGCATACGAAAAATAAAACAGTTTTTGAGTATCGCAACTCCAAAACACCATCAAGGAATTGGTAGCCAGATACCAACATATTCACTCTGGACCACATGACAGCAGCCAGAGTTATTTACCAGCCCGTAGAGAACCATTCTCTTTCAAAAATTTGAGAAGACTCACACTTGGAAAAGGACAGGGTACTTCGTTCTCCCCGAATCATCCATCCTGGGAGAACGAATTTCCTTGACATTTAATTCTTGAATAGATTCGTATCAGATACCAAAAAGCCAGTTCAAGATCAAAAATATACCATAACCATCATTGACAAAGACACTATGCGTGATTGTGGGTCCCTCATATTCTCTTGTAATATTCTGTAGGCCTTCATTGTTGGTCAGTACCAGGTCAAAGCCTGCTCACGTCAATCAATCAGCTTCAACAACAGTGTACAGTGATCGCAGCTTACTAGTGTCGTTCGTCTTCATGACTTTCTGCCAGGGTACCCCAGGCCCTCTGTAGCTCAAGACATAGAACCCAGCCTGAGGAGAGAAAGCTGATGTGTACCAGGCTTCTTTACTGGTGTCAGTCAGAGTAGTAGGTTCCGCTGTCTCCGGGGAGCTGATGGTTGGAATTGGGACGGAAAAAATGTGGCGTTCAATTGATGAAGGATTAGCAGCTTCGAAATATCTAAGAGAGAGAATCATGAATTTTATTAAAAGACTCCGATATACAACTTACACCACGCCTTTCTGAGCGTCAAGGCCCTTGATACCGCCTGTGACTTCCCAATTCCCCGATGTGAGGAAACGCGGTGAATTAGAGTTTGCAGGACTGAAAAGTGCAATATGGTTATAGCCTTCGGGCGAAGGGACAATATCAAGGTATGCAGCGGCTCCAGCGGTACTCAAGATTGCTGGAAGTGGATATACAGTTTGCTCCTGCATGAATAGAGCCAATCGGCAAAACCACTCTTCAAAAAAGCCAGAATGTCTTAACTTACAGCATCTATCCAACCATCATCACCTTCTTCGCCGGCTCTCCCTAGCTTCCTCACTATATGGCCGTACGATTTAGACAGAGTGGCGTCAAGGTTGAATAAAATAACATTGCCGTCGTCTGCATTTCGATTCACTTCTTTGATGAGGAGTGTTGCATTTCCCACCCAGGCTACTTCTGAAATAATACTATCAGTGGTTGACTTGCGCTGCTCCCAGTCCAAATCAAAAAATTCACGCCCAAGTGCCGGAGTCGTTGACTGGTCTTTGGCAAGGTAGAGATCCAGGTCGAATACGTGGGCAGTCACGAGGGGATTGTTGTAGCCAGGTTTGGGGTATTTCATGACAACGTCAGTAGTATAGGGTATGACCGCATTTGAGTCGTCTGTAGGGTTATAGATGGGGAAAGTGTATTCTGGGACGAGGGTTTCATCAAAGGCCAAAAATGCGATTTTTTTGGAGTCCGGCGACCACCAGAGAGCGTGATCACCTGAAAATACCTCTTCCTCGTAAACCCAATCGGGGACTCCATGGAAAAGAGAAGCATTTCCCGAGGTCGTTACGCGTATAGGGTTAGAATTAGGACTATATAAGAAGGTTCAATTCCGCACGGGCTTCGGGGCACATAATAAATGACTAACGAAGCATCTGGCAGAACGAAGAGATCGTTCTCGAATACAAAGGCAATAGCACTCCCAGTAGGCGACCAGGTGGCATAAGCAGTTTTTGAAGGGTTGGTTGGTGGGATGATAGGATGGGTAGTCTTCGCTTGGATATTGTGCACATAATAATTTCCAAAACTTGACCAACGCCATTGCTGTCAAGATTCGTCAGAAAAGATTACCGAGGCACAACCATGAAATGTGGAAGACTTTTCTGGAATCAGCTTTGATAAGGAGATACGACATATCAGCCGAAAGTTGCCATTGAAACCACGTCAGAGGCTGCCCATGTTCCTAGAGAATACTCAAGCTTCATTGAAGACGATCGACATATGACGTTCTTACGTCCTTAACATCGTCAGTCTCAACGAGGACACGCGTGGAATTCTCTTTGAGGTCCACGAACTGGATAAATCGACCGTCTTGTATGGCATAGACGCCATCACCAGCTTGAATAGAGAATAAGCACATGCATCTAGAAATGAAGCGTAAGATGTACCCTCTGGGACCCAACGAAGCCCTTTGCTCTCAGGAACAAATGTTCCATTAAACACATGGTCCATGGTGATCTTCTTCACGCCAGGAGAATGGTTTGTCGAATTTCCGGAGTATGTATATGCGGCAATAATACCAATGAGACCAGAGAACGAGACCAAGGTGAGCAATAGATAAAGAACGAATTTCAGATTGACCCCTGGCTACCATGAAACGTCCATTATTTGAGCGGCATCTGAGCATCAGTCCGCTTCACATACCAGGTCAGTTTGAGGTGCAGATGACAGCCATCCAGGACCAGCACCTCCCCGTTCTGCGACGCTGGGAGAGGAAGGTAGACTCTTTTCAAGCAGGGAATCTTTGTCCGACGCCCTGTCGTCTTCGTTGTCCCAGTAATGATCGATTGAGGTCGAGTTATCAATCTGTGTTTCCTTCACAGGAGGGTCTATATCATCTGGAGAAACACGCAGATATGGACTAGCTGTCATAAACAATTCTGAGGCCACCGTCAGTTGTAATGTATAAACAAAACTTTTGTGCTTAGGCCAAACAGGGAATTTGATCTGTCCACGTATACTATTTGTATACTATTTCCTCCTTCCACCACTGTATGAATCCATGACAGAGAAATGGCCCATCAGAAAACCAGCTCGACTAATAGTAACTGGGACCCAGTGTTGCTGATATCTCAGGTGACTTATACACCACCTGAACAACAACGACATATTAACTTCAATTTTAGATTATTTCTTTACAGAGTCTCCATTACTTGACTTTATCTTTCTTCGTAGTTCCATTATTGTATATTTTTGCCGAACAGGAATCTTTGGCATTTGAAGGGGGTGCTGCAAGTGTCGGTGAGCTTCCCTTCTCTATTCACCACAATCACAGTGGCATTCATGCCAACCCGTCAGGCATGGTGATGGACTGGCGGGAAATGGCTGGTAAGCCAACGATCCGAGGCTTTAATGGTACCTCTTATGGTTATGCATGGAGTGGTGGCAAGATGATTGGCGTTGGTTGGAAGAACGATCAATGGAGTGGTCGAACAGATCCATTGCGGGCATGGATGATTGCAATTTGCTGGCTCGTGGCTTGTATTGCAGAGTAAGTAGAGTGGATTTGTATACAACCATACAGTCAGTTGGTTCATTGCTTCTCTCCTAGCATATACTACCTGTATATTCTCGTCCGAAGACCTCGTTTGATCCTCGATTTCGCCCTGACACTCGTTTTTAACCACATCGTTCTCACAATTTACTACTCCGCATCGATACCAACGTCGTTATTTTTCTGGATAGTTTTGTTTGGAGGTGCTGCGCTGACTATCATCGCCGCAGAACAGCTTTGTATCAGACGGGAGATGAAGGAAGGTCTCAGTGTAGCGCCTGTTCAGGATGGAGAAGACAGAAATGATATAGAGCTAGGAAGTTTACTACCGAGACAGGACTAATTCAATGGCGCCAACGTCCCAAACCAGAGTAAGTAATATCCTCTTATCGTGGAGCATGACAACATTCTTTACGACGGGCAGCTTTGTATACTATGATGATCTTTAATTCTCGCACAAGTGAACAAGGGACACGGGAATTCCTATGGTTTGTCGAGCCAGAAAAAGAGCCCGCGCACATCTGAGACAGTAGGATTGGTACATTTTTGTGTAAGCATTTTCTCTGTACCATTTCTCTCACTTTTGGGACACAGCCAGTTGTGTTTGCCGTGCGGACATATGAGGTGTCATCACAGACTCACCTCCTTTTACCAGATTAGTATCTCTCATATTTTCCATCACCCCAAGATTCAGATTCATCAATGTGGCCGGGGAGGGTAGTATGGTTCATGCCAGAGGCAGAAGGCCAGCCTTCCGAAACCTCGTTGGTTTCTACTTCCATGGTGTTACAATTACTGTCAAAATATCAATCACCCTGTTGTTCTGGAATTCAAACCGCAAAAATGATGATGATTATATGGGACCAAAAGTGAGTCATGGTACTAACTGAGAGAAATCAAAATTCCATGCAGCTACAATCATTCCAGGAAAACACCTAGTATCATTGGAGATGTATTTGATGAACATGAGGAGAGAATTGGAGCGATTATCTGAAACCTGATGTTTCGAATGCCCTCGTGGATTTTTTTGACAACTCGGGTTTTTCAGGTGTATGTGCTTTTCTATGTCATCCAGTTCGGGCAAAATTGCTCGGTTGTCATCACGTAGGGCATTGGTCCATATGAGTTGTGGGTGTTGTCTTCCAGCCCACTTGTCCCGCTGCCTGGACAACACGGGAGCCTTGGCAAGTGCGAGTGCATCTTGTCAATGTCTCCTTCCAGAGATTTTTTGGATTGATTCTGCTCCAGAAACTGAAAAAAGCTGGGATTGGGTCAGATAGCGGACAAGAGGCTGATAAGAGGCTGGTCTAGTCTAGAAAATGACCGATCTATACCCTGTTCTAGGTTGGACTTACTACTGGCATCTTGTTTCTAAAAAAAGATCAACTTGGCTGAATAGCTATGATTCGTAATCTTAAAATGGTAAGCCTAGGATATATCGTCATCTTGGCCAACCCAGACTGTATCCAGCTTGGCAAATCGATGGCAACTAAACCTGTATAACGCATTAACGACAGTCTCTGCTGAAGTGGGACAAGCTCCTGACCGTAGCCACGGATATGGGGTAAGCTGTTTCAGTATAGCTCAATTCAACTGGCTAACACGCGATGATGGGAGAGAGAGAAAAAACTTACCGGTCTCCACCATCAGGTGCCATCTGAAACAGAAATAAGATATCAGTAACTATCCATGCGGGACTGTCGCTTATGGATTAGTCTCTAAGTTTGAAGAGCATAAATACCTGAGCATACCGACCATTGGAGAGCAGAATCTTCTACCCACTTGACCTCTCAAAGAAAAACTTACTCTCAACATTACCATGAACACTGTATGCGATATCCTTCTAAACGCTCGTCGTAGTGTTTCCTGATGGCTTTATCATAATCCCTAGATCACCTTCTTCACTATTGACCAGGCCGGTTGCGCTGGCCAACACTGCCACTGCAAGGAAACGTGAGGATCTAACACTTTCCACACTCGATGGCCTTGCACTGAACACCGACTTTCCTTTCCTCCTCCTTTCTATCTAGTTGCCACTGCGAGCCCAGCCAATGCGGCTGCTGAAAAGAAAAAGTATGACCTGGTGATTTCCACTGGGGACACGAGTTGAACTTGCTTGAACTCGTCAATTTTTGAGCATAGTTTCTGTGAATGATATTGGAGTGCTGTATCTAGCTAGTACAGAATTTGAAAAGTTGTTGAAAATGGATTCCAGACTCAGGGAAGCATTCTTGTTGGGGAATCATGACTTCTCTAGTGAAACGACGGCAGCAGAGCTTCCATAATTTATCAAGCATTCAATCTCTTAACCTTGTACGTCAAGTAATCAAAATGCTGATTCATTGGTCTGTGTTCTGCCGCGGACTGCGAACGTTCCACAAAAAGAAAACCAAAGTTATCTATAATAAGCTTTGCCTTTTGCGCTCGATTGACTTTGTACTAATTTATCATTATTGACTATCCGGGGAAAATACATCCGACACATCTTTTTCTCCTCAAGATGAGCGCACTCTCAACAAATGGATTAACAAAAACAAAGGAATGTACACCAAACCTAATGCCATTCCACATCGAATACGATGGACAAGCGCCAGTATCAACGTACATGGAGGTGAGTGGAGAAAAAACAACATTCCGGGGACGGACGATGGAGGGGACAAAGGTGGAAGTCGGGCCAGGATACACGGGGCTGGTGGTGGAGCAGCGGCAAGAGGGAATAGTCGCTGGGAGGCGGATGTTCCGCTTTGTGCAGGTGTGGTCAAGCGACCGAGGGGTGGACGAGGGACGAGACGAGTACGTTCGGAGTTTGAGAGAGTGGACAGCGCTGGCGGATCTGGTGAGTGCCGCGGGAATACATTAGTTAGAATGCTCAGGCTGGGGCAGATTCATCAGCAGGAAGAGGATATTCAAAATGAGATTTGAGCAACATGCTTCCCTGCGGTTAAATGGAACTTGTTTCGTCTATGTTTCGAAGATGGCTGTTTGATTGCCGGAAAATAATTATATCGTGTTGAGCAGTAGGTTTGGAATTTCAACTAGCCAATTGATCATTTTACCTGGCCTGCATATTGAGAGTCGGGTTGCTCGGCATTCCGATTGACGAGTCTCTTCTTTCGTCGGCGATCGTCCGTGTGACTAAAGGGGGCGAATGCAAAGGCAGGGGAGGCAGTCTTGGTAGGAGCAGTTGTCGAGAGGCAGGAGGAGGTAGGAGTCAAGTAGTGGGAGGGCAGAAAGTGGGGAAAGGATCATGGAGTAGAGACGGGAGTGTCTTGGGGCGTGTGGGCAGCAGAGGAAGGTATCGGTGAGGTCGACATCGAGCTCCATGTCGTCTGGGTCAAAGGCAAAAAGGCATGTGAAGCTCAGGACGGGTGGCGTCGCCGTCGACAAGGACAATGTGAATGGCCTCAAGGAGAGCGTGGGGTCACTGAGAAATAAAAGGAAATGGAGAGACCGAGGGCATTTCCTATCCCGAGTGATCACACAATACGGACTTCGAGGTGGAGTGGCCCATAGCCTGTTCAGCAATATCAGCTACCTTTGCCAAAGCCCATTCCCTTCAATTGTCTTCTCTTATAGTCGACATGTTTGGATCTGTAAACAGAGGTCTATCAAGACGGACATTCATGTTATTAACACAACATAACGAAGCGATTTTGAGGCCTCATTCGTGATGTATGTTACGAACTATCTAGTCTCGCATTACAGACCTGAAACGAATCACAACAGGGTCTTTGGTTAAAGTCAAATCGCCCGGGAGAAAATTATCTTCTTTCCTTTGTATGTCGTCCTCGACTGGACCAGCGCCGCTCGCAAATGTCTTGTATCAGCCTCTAACAGGTACTTGATGGGGACTCTGGCATTTTTCCTCTTGATAGGAAAGAGATATTGCATCAACTCACGTGGAATCGGGGAGATGTCCTGATGCTCGGGACCCCATATGGTCTGGTTCTCCTCGTGTGAAGTCAGGTCGTGGCTTTCTCCGTCTCCATCATCTTTCACCCCTTCATCGGAGTTACCAGGGCTTTCAGCATCAGAATCAAAATCAAGTTCAAGTTCGACTTCTTCCTCGGAGCTTACTTCAGCCCAACTCGCCTCGCTATCCTCTTGGTACGTCTCCTCGGAGCCCCAGTCGTAAACCACCTGGGTATCAGTAGAAAGTCCTGGATCATTCTTCATCGTATCACTGCAATCCTTCAGAGCTGGTAGTGTCGACATTGGCGGAGGTGATGACACTGACACAGAATCGATTGCGGTAGAAGCTGAGGCTAATTGATCAGTTGCGAGACTTTCCCGCCCTCGGATGATATGGAAGTCACGTTCTGGGGTTAACGGCCGGCAGGTGAATCCTTTCACCATAATGCTTCCTAGGTTGACAGGAGAAGACCAGAAAATCGGCCACGAGGTGTTTTCTTTTCCTCTCACAAAGCCTGACAGATTTTGGGTCGATAACCAGGATTCAGCTTTGCTCCCCTGTAGTTGAGATACCATTCGACGAGGTGACGTCTCCAATGAAGTGTGAAAGCGAACTTTTTTAAGTTGTTCGGTTGGATGCTGGCATCGCCGACCGATAGTAGTATACGAGGCACATTCTTCTGAAGCAATACCTGAGCTCCGAGGTTTCCTGGCAGCTAACTGTTGTTCATTGAGTCCCGGCAACACATGGTCCTCTGGAGAACAACTGCCGCCCTTCCGCTTTCTAGTATTGTTTATCACAATCGAAGCAGACGAAATGTGGCGTTCTTCCTTCGTACATATTCCACCAGATGGTCCTGATTTTTGTATTAGTTCAGCCACCGACTAATCGACCTTGGCACGTACCTTCCAACAACAAGGAATGTGCTGAAGAAAGTACTGGTTCCATTGTGACAAAGTCAAAAATCCGCTGAGTATACCGATTCTGCTCATCATGTCAACATGATACAAAAGGCATAGCGCATATATATAACACTCTCACCACCAATCGTTTCCAGGGTTCGCTAGCGATTTTTTTTGGTGTCAATCACCTAGGTCAAAAAGAACCAGAGCAAAACATACATGCACAGACATGGGTTCTCCAAGTTTGAGCTTCCCGGGCTTACCTTTAACACCTTCTCAGGGACAGACCGAGAAATCGGGCAATGTCTGAGCACCCCAGGTTGTCAGTATGTGTTTGTAGCATAGCCTTGTTTCCGTTACGCTTTTCTGGCCCTCTTGGATCCAGGTCGGAAACACATTCGAGAAAGACGCTAAGTCACAGATCGTTATATGCAGCGTCCGGATTCAATGAACCAGAATAACAAACCAATGGAAGAGATTTTTAAAAAAAAACGCAGGCCAAGTTCTAGTGCGAGTGCTCGAGTACTGTTGGAGGTAGATTCTATGCACTCGATGCTATAAGTGATAGAGAGTAGGTATAATGACGTCACTTCACATGCCATCAGACGCATCGTGTCATTTTCTGACGTCGTAGTACAGATGCTCTGGATCGATAGGTTCTGACACTACTCTGTAATAATCTATAGCTGTGATGACCCACACTCTGTTGTAACCTACATCGCCTAGGTTAATTTTGAGGTGTCTTAACCTATCAAAACCCATAACATAGGCCTTCCCCTACCATGGATCATGTCAGAGTTGCTGTACTTATGACATAGATATAGCATATTTCAGAGTTATTGCGTCAATTCAAATTAGAGGATGATTCCACAACTCATGTCATTGCGCCAAGGAATATTCAAACGGTTCCACAAAAAAGCCTCTATCATCTGAAAAATATGGTGCTTAACGGATTCACAGTAACTCGATTACTCAAGAGTTCGGGCACTCATCCAGATATAAGCCAGCTGTTGGTTATTCTTGAACTTCCACGAAATTCGCTGCATAATCGTGAGACAGTTAGGGACCACTTTACTCTCGCTCCTAAAGGTCGACACGCACCAGGGAAAAAACCAACATGTCCTGTCAAAGTCCTGCCTTGCCACCAATCCTCGGAAACAGCATCAATCTCAAAAATTTTGTCAGCCTCCCTGAAACTGATCTCGTTATCCTCAACGGCATCATAACTAAACAAACTCAATCCATCTTGATGCATAGATACGACATTAACCACGTACTCGTAAAGCGCAATTGCCGTGATACCTATATCTTGCTGAGGTAGAGGCGAAACGGGAGGTGCTTGCGGTGCAGCTGGTGCCTGTAGTTGAATGCATAATTAAAAATATTCTTATTCTTTTTGAATCATACCCACTGGTGGAGCAGGAGGGGGTGGTGGTGGCGGTGGTGGCACAGTGTCCTCTTGTTCTCCTGGGAAAGAAACAAGTTCCACATAATTGGCTGTATCGTAGACATGGTCGTGGGCGGCAGCACTGAGAGAACAAAGAGAGACATACACGGGAAAAGACCACTCTTGCCTCCGGGTTCAATGCCAGCCCACCAACCTTCGCTTACTTCTTCGACTTGTTCAATGTATTCGCCTTCAACCAGGTTTATTTCATTATCCTCAGTAGCCTATCTCAGAAAATTAGCCATCAAACACACCCAAGGCACGACATACATACTTCATAGTCATATAGTACGAGTGCTACCATTCGCCCAACTGGAGAAGCTTGAGGTTCAGGTTCAGCTTCGGGCTCTGGCTCTGGCTCTGGCTCGTATCGCTAGAGATCAAAAATAAGAAAGTTTCATATAACGAGGTTGTCTACCTACTTGGGCCAATGGACCGGGTGCTGGAGGGGGTGGAGGTGGAGGTGGAGGTGGGGGCGGAGGTGGAGGCGGAGAAGTGTTCTCGACGTCGGCGGCTTTAGGTAACGGAGGCGGAAGAGGGGGCGGAGGAGGCGGTGGTGGCGGTGGAGGAGAAGCTGGTGCTACATCCTCCTCTTCCTCAATCTGTTGGGAATGAGAGGGAGCAGGTGGTGGTGGTGGTGGAGGAGGAGGAGGAGGAGGAGGAGGGGGCGATGCTACTCCCTCAATCTGTTGAGGAGACAGAGCAGGCGGTGGCGGCGGTGGAGGGGGCGGCGGAGGGGGCGGGGGCTACAAATAACTCATAAATAATTCAGCAAATGGAAATGATAGACTGCATACAGCAATTTCTGGTTCTGGCTCCGGCTCCGGCTCCGGTTCTAGCTCCGGTTCTAGCTCTGGTTGCAGCTCTACGCTCTCTTCAGGCTCTTGCTGCTTCGTAAACTCAGATGCAACCAAACCGACGCCTGCACCGGTAGCCACACCTGCAGCGCCAAAGTTACGGATCGTAGAAGATGCAGTGACCCTCCCAGCAGTAGAAGGATTTGACTTGAAGACTGGCTTTGTTATCGTCGACTCAGCTGAAGGAGTAAAGCTAGCTGCACGACTCCTTGCTTCTTCTTCTTCCTGTTGCTTCTTTGCTAGTGCTTGGCGCTCACTCCAACTCAATTTCTTTGACCCAGACCCAGAATTAGCTGTGAAGCGAGGCGGTGATGGTGCACTGTCAGCAGCTTGTTGCTCAAATTTGGCAAAGGGGCTCTTGAGCTTTTTGGGTGGAGGAAGAACGATAGGTGTATAAGCAGACTTGTTTGGCTCAATCCGATCTTCGTCAGCAGGCTTGGTCGGGGTAATAGATGATGGAACAACAACGGGAGAAGTAGGAACAACCCTTGCAGCTGCGGAAGGAAGCTATAAACATAGAATCAGCCAGACTGCCCAGCTGATATTCCAAAAGCTTACCGAGGCACTGAAAGCGGGACGAGCAGAATCGGGCAGCCTGGGCGGATGGCTTGAAGCCGGAGGTACAGGAGGAGGACGATCAGCAAGTGCAGGCTGGGTGCGTACTGTAGGCAAAGCATCGGCACCGGTAGTTCCACTCGACGTGGTCTTCGATATTGCAGGATTTCCATACAAGGATGCCGCGGTGGCGACCGAAGGCTTGGTAAGAGAAGAAAATGCAGGACGAGTCGAAGCTGGGGGAGCAACTGCCTTCGGAATACTAGGATTTTGACCCTTTCTGAGCTCGTTCATATCGACCTTGCCTACAGGAGTATAATTTGTCCCAACAGGTGCAATTGGTTCAAACTTGCGTGGCGCCTCTTTTTGAGCTGAATATTTCGCCCCAGATGCTGCTTCCACACGAGACATGATGACCGCAGGTACAACATCATTCTATGAAATCGACAAGGGTCAAACATTGTTCACCCGTGTAGCCATACTTACCTCATTCCGGGCACTGATCACGACATGTGTTCCACGAAGGAAGCGCGCTACCGAACTGGAGTGTGTATGGAACAAGCCCTTCTTGACCTCTGGTACACCATCTCCGCACCAGTTGATCTGCAAGAATTTTGGTAATTGACTCTGAGAGCAGGATGTTAGCATTGAAAAAAGCACAAAATGTTAATAAATTTTATTGACATTTGGATCCTGCACTCGAGCAAAAGCATATTGAATTCTACAACCATGTATGAATGAAGATAACCAATCAACGAAACAGCACGACGCACTTTCCATCTGAGAATTCCTGCTCGAGCTCTTCGAGACCACCTGTTCCAGTACCTTGCACCTTCAAGTCATTCGTTCCCTTCTCATATGTGAATATCGCCCAGTTGATATCTTGGCGATTGATGACGCCTTGATATGCATCCAAAAGATCTCTACCTGACAAGTTGACCTGGAGGGACATTGACCACCCCTGAATAGAGCTGCAGTAGATTCTAATACTTTGCAAGTCGAATTGCGTGCACGAGTAGCTTATTCTATCGAAAGATATCGGTCTGATATGAGGAATTTAAATATCCCGCCATCACGTGTCCAATTCCAATAGATGTTTATAGCAAGGACGCCGCTTTCCGCTCTCCAGGTAAGATGCTCACAAGATCCATCAGCTCACCCCACAGCCTATCAATGGTCCAAGAGATAGTTTGGTCTTCCCTCAGTGTCAACACTTGACTGGAAGTGTGAATATTCCCTGCCTCGAGCACCTTGTTCAACTCTTGCTGGACAACATCTACCCAATGATTTGCCACCTCCCATTGTTTTGGGTTCAAATCGGGCTTTCGAAGTGCCCATAAGCACCGATCTGTTCCGTGTGTCACATAACCTGAATTATTTCAAATTGAGCTTAAGATCGGAGGAAATAACAAAGACGATCTCACCCAATGGTCGAACTTCTTCAGGGGTCCAACGAATCTCATACCTCAAGACCGGAAATCCATTAGTCAGCAGATCCCTCGCCAAGATCCTTCCAGGAAGATAAACTTGGCCAGTGCTCAAGACCTCGCCGAACAATCTCTCCGCAACGTTACCTTCTCGATCCCTAAATCGGGCTGACCGTTTGATTTTATCGAATAGTTTCCTCGACACATCTTCCGGCAAGTACCTGTTCAGATTAGGCAATATATCCTTGGGAGATGATATCGGATGGGCGATAGAATACAAGTACCATTCCTCTGTCAGATCACCTATGACGATACCCTTGACACCATGGGCCCTGAGTGAAGCACTGAACATGCCTGACCGCTGTCGCGTCATTGGTCCCGGTGATGTTATCATCCAGTCGGGAGAGAGACAACCCCGGAAGGTGCCATACCGTCCTAACGTATCCGTTTCAATCACTCTGGTAATCGACTGCCATGGTACTTTCTGAGAGTCCCGTAAAGTGTTCAAAATATCAGGTTCATTGGGATCGAGCTCCAGACCACGACAGAGTGCTTGAAACTGAGGCCTGAGCTCAGCAGGAGACTTGGGATCAGTCCTTCGAAATATTTGGTTACCTTTTCAGACCTCAACTGGAGATGAATACAAAAACTAACAGTATTGCATTTGACTGAAGAATCGCAACTTGAAATGGGGCCACCTCTTCATCAGGAAGTAATGAAACATGATGCAAAAGCTGGTGTACGGAGTGGGCGCCTGTAGAAGACGCGTTCCCAGAAATTCAGTAAATGATATTAGTGTCATTGAAACACTCACCAGCGGAAAGTCCACTGAGCTGAATATTTTTCGTATTTCCTGTTATTTCTTTTAGCAAGTCTGCTAAAAGAATGAAATGATTGGATCTCACCACCAAATGCAGCAATATTGTCTCTAATCCACAGCAACCCTAGCCATTGATCCTTGAATCCATAATTACCACTCAAGTGCGGCATGTCACTGGCCAGGAAGCCAAAGGCAGACAAGCGATAGCCTATGTTGACCCATATTTCCTTTCGCTGTGCAGCGATGTATTCAGCTTGTGCAGATAGATCATGTGGGGACCCAAACTGTAAGAACCTGATAAGAGACATTAGTTATCATCTTGATGTGTCCCATGAAGTGATAGATGTACCCTCCATGGATGTAAATTCTGACTGGAAAATCGCGTTCGGTAGGAAATGATGGAGGAACGACGATATTCAAAAACAGCCTGTATCACTCTTAGTCAAGGATAGATCACAGTAAGAGACTCTCATAACATACGGATTCTCGGTCGGCTGTCCGTGCCCAACTTTATTTTCGAATGATCTCCCTATTGCAGCTACTCAGTATGGATGATTATGCAAATAATTATAATCTTGCTTTGTGCCTGGCCATCGTTCATGGGTTGTACAGCGTACGCCGACTCAGTGATGAACTGATTCTTTGGGTACTGATATCCTACTGGTAAGGGTTTCGGGTCTTGAAACCGCCCTGGAGGCAACGCATATGGAACCTCTGACGACAGAAAAATTCTGAACTCTCAGTTCTTGGGAAAAGATTCAAGAACTACCTAGGAATGCTGCAGCCCCTGTGCACGCCCTAGCACCAATGATCTCGCCATACTTGGTCTGGACAATGACATGCTTAGTGGAGTTCCGTAGTTCGTCATGCAAATTTGAAGCTCCCATTATGCCTAGGTAGATGTGTTTCGACGCAGGTGGAGAAGAAAGTATTGGCGTCTATGGTTCCCTCTTATTCTTATTCAGAATGATCAATGATTGACCATCTGAACCATCAATTCATACAGCAGCCGATGCAAGTATAAATGGCCTCATTGGTGTACTTTCTTGGGCGAGTGATGGAGATACTAAACCAAGTATTACAATTCTACTTTCTCAAGGTCTCCTTCACCTACAAAATCACGAGGCATCTTTGCACCCACGGCAGGTTTATTCTTTGCTCTGAATTCCCGCACCATATCAATCATAGGAACCCAGTGAACATTATCGTGGGTGTTGATCCATTCAATAAATCGTTCCTAGTATAGTATGAGGATACTCTGTATCACGATTGAAAAGCAAGAGACTTACCAGCATGAGAATTACCTGTGGCCTCCTTCACGGTTCGATGAGACAAGTGTTCCTCCCGTGGAAAAAAAACATACCCGCTGACATCTGGGTGGATGGTGATTGGAAATATGAATTCTTCTTCCTCACTACATGAAGGATCTGATGAGAAAGTATAGTAGCTCCGGCAGAGCTATAACACACCGATAGTAGTATGTAAACATGTCTTTCCACATCTGCTCAATGACGTGCGGACTAACCTATCCCTACCATGTTAACATCAGGGATCAAAAATGTGATGGTCAAATAATTTACCCATCCATGCGAGTTTGGAATCTGTTTAATGAACCTGGAACGACTGTTGAGAAACTAGAAAAACTGGCAGTAAAACGCACATCATTGGTGGCACATCATCCAGATACCTAGCGAGCTCTGATGAGCCTTTGAGGTATATGATTTGGAATCACTATGATTACCAGTTTGCTGGAATACACACAAGACCTGTTTCCTTTCCTTTGTAAAGCGGCTTCATCCATGTGTGTGCCTGCTGTTTATAATCGATATTGGTCCAGTGGTCTTGGTCGCGTAAGTAAAATGCCTGACAACTTCAACATCATGTTCCAATCAGCTCTTTGATGAAGAGAATGGTCAACAAACTCATGGGCCATATTGGAATGATCTGCGCCCTGGTTAACTGCCAAGATGTGGAAATGAAAGCCACAGTTGGGCTCACCATACTCTATTCCAGCCTCAAGTAGCAGATTAGTGCCCTCTGCACTGACTTCCCACCAGGGAGCAACACTTCCTTTCGGTGTAATGCCGTGATTGAATTCAGTGAGCAACGAAAACGTATGCTTGAGAATATCTTTCTGTTGCTGTACATTCAATGCGATAGGATTCTAATCAAATGGTTAACTCGACATAAATGTTAGTGTCACGATTCTACCTCATGTGAGTACCCATGGAGGCCTAACTCATGACCGGCATCGCGCACGGCTGCCATCTCTTTTGGAAATGTTTCTAAGCTATGTCCTGGAGAAATTATAGATGATGCGACAGCAAAGGGGCAGAGATGTTTGATACCTGGGATGAACCATGTCGTCTTGATATTATATTTGGCGAAGAGTTTCAAAAGTCTCGGTACGCCAACCTCTCCAGCAAACAGACCCTGAGGGACGGTGAGTCATCCATATGGAACGAAAAGCTTGCATACTCGTGAAATATCGAGGGGTGAACCTTCTCCTCCGTATGAGCCTAGCCTAAATCAAGCCTGAGGATTTATCTGAGCGTCCTAGCACCAGAAATTACCATCCAGCTACAGCATCGACATCGACACCGAATCCAATGAGAACGCGTTTCGCAGGCATGGCGATAGAAGCAGAGAAAGGATATGCTTGGAAGCTTATATGGAAGTTCAGGTGTATTCACATGTATCTGCAAAGCCTGAGCTGTGAGAAGCCATTCGTTAATAGCACTTGTGGTCAAGAAACATATGTGATGTTGCTGACTAAGCAAGCCTACCAAGGATCAGACTCGACACGTCGACTGTTTGATTTGGCAAAGATATTGCTGCCTACGTTTTGACTACTGTTGGCCATGCCTACAGCCTACCCAGTTCCTTTGGATGTTACTCCAGCCACTGTGGCAAATACTGCGTCTCTCATACGCATTGTTGCCCTTGCTTTGATTTCAGGTGCCGCCATCGCCTCGCGTCTGTTTGCCGTCGTCAATTTTGAAAGTATCATTCATGAATTGTGAGCACATACAACTATAGTATATTCATATATATTGTTGATAATGGTGGTGTGGTTCTACACAGCGACCCCTGGTTCAATTAGTGAGTCCACTTGTGATTTTCAACCTAGTCCTGGCTGATCTACCCTCCAAAGCCGAGCCACTAGGGTCTTGGCTTCCAAGGGCTTTTATGTATGTTTCCCTTCCTTTCATTTCAGTTACTATGCTCACTGTGTGAATAGGAATTCTGGAATTGGTTCGACCCGACAGCTTGGTACCCCCTCGGACGTGTCGTCGGTGGGACTGTGTATCCCGGCCTGATGGCTACCAGCGGCGTCATCTATAACTTCCTTCTCGCAATCAACTTACCTGTTGATATCCGGAATATTTGTGTTCTTCTGGCGCCTGGGTTTAGTGCTTTAACCGCGTGGGCAACTTACATGTTGGAAACAGCTTCTGCTATTTTCACTTCAGCTCTCTCACTATGTTCCTTCTGTGTCTAGGTTTACAAAGGAGATGAAAGACTCGAGTGCTGGCCTTCTCGCCGCTGCATTCATCGGCATCGCCCCTGGCTATATCTCCCGTTCAGTTGCTGGTTCATACGACAATGAAGCTATCGCCATATTCCTCCTCATGATTACTTTCTTTTTCTGGATACGCGCCTTGAAGATCGGCAGTGCATTATTTGGAACACTCGCTGCTGTGTTCTACTTTTACATGGTTGCCGCTTGGGGTGTGTTCTATTTCTCAAAATCCGGATAAAAAATAGACTCACTCAAAATAGGCGGCTATGTTTTCATTACGAACATGATTCCTCTTCATGCCCTCGTCCTTATTCTCATGGGCAGGTTTTCAAGTCGATTATATGTAGCATATTCATCCTGGTATGCTATTGGAACGCTCGCTAGTATGCAGGTGCCCTTCGTGGGCTTCCAACCGGTTAAGACCAGTGAGCACATGGCTGCTTTGGGTACGTCTTGGCTCTGATACTTGCTGGCATATCCTTGCTCATAAAAAAGGCAGCTGTGTTTGGTCTCCTCCAAATCGTTGCTTTCGCTCAGCTAGTGCGATCTCATGTCTCTGACCAGCAGTTCAAAAATCTAGTCAAAATTGGTGTTGTTGCGATTGGCCTTATCGGAGCTCTTGTATTTGGCCTCCTTACTTATAAAGGGTGGATTGCGCCCTGGACCGGTCGCTTCTACTCTCTTTGGGATACAGGATATGCAAAGAAATACATCCCCATAATTGCATCTGTCTCCGAGCACCAGCCAACGGCCTGGCCATCATTCTTTATGGATCTTCAATTCCTCATCTTCCTCTTCCCTGCTGGTGTTGTTCTCTGCTTCCGCCAACTTCGCGACGAACACCTATTTGTCATCATTTATGCCGTCATGGCTAGTTACTTCGCCGGAGTCATGGTTCGATTGATGCTCACTCTCACTCCCGTGGTCTGCGTAACAGCAGCCATCACCCTTTCCACTGTTTTGGACACCTACGCTGACCCGTCTGAGCCTGACATCGCCGATGACGATGGAAGCGAATCTAGCAATGTGCCAGGTACACCCGCCAACGGAGCCTCGCCAGCAGCCACATCAAAGAAAGCGAAGAGGCCTGTGATACCTCAGACAGCTCTTTCCAGCGCCATCAATGAACTCACCACTCCGACGATATCTGCCACCAACAAAAAAGCTAGGAAAGGTATCTTTGGCATGGACACCCGTCTAATTGTCGTTTCACATACACTTTTTATGCTTGCTTTCTTCGTGTTCCACTGCACCTGGACCACATCCCACGCCTATTCCTCTCCTTCAGTTGTTTTAGCTTCCTCCAATCCGGACGGCAGCCAACACATCATCGATGATTTTAGGGAGGCATACTACTGGTTAAGGCAAAATACGCCCAAGGATGCTGTGGTGATGAGTTGGTGGGATTATGGATACCAAATCGCCGGGATGGCTGACAGGCCTACTTTGGTTGATAACAATACTTGGAATAACAGTGCGTTTTCCAAAACGTCTTGCATATTTGTTTATGAGGATCAAATGCTCATGTTACATACACAGCCCATATTGCTACTGTCGGAAAGGCAATGGCAAGTAGCGAAGAGGTTGCTTATCCTATTCTCAGAAAACATGATGTCGATTACGTTCTCGTCATCTTTGGTGCCTTAATTGGTTATTCTGGGGACGACATCAACAAGTTTTTGTGGATGATTAGAATCGCACAAGGTGTTTGGCCGGATGAAGTTCAAGAATCAAGCTTTTTCACACCAGCAGGAGAATACCGAGTGGACGATAAAGCGACAACGACGATGAAGAATAGTTTGATGTATAAGATGAGCTATTACCGGTGCGTGTATTGTACATAGGTTTACGGTGGTTGAGTTGACCAAGCATGCATGTAATTCCAGGTTCGAGGAATTGTATGGTGGCGGACAGCCTGTTGACCGCGTCAGACAGCAACACCTGCCCAAACAAGGCCCTACGCTTGATTACCTCGGTATGTTATTCAGTCTGGTGAACTTTCCTGGGCTTATCTCGTTAATTTAGATGAGGCATTCACATCAGAGAACTGGATTGCAAGTCTCATCAGTTATATTCCCTTCCGTGAGCTAACGGCTGTTACCTTCTCAGGTTCGCATCTATCAGGTCAAGAAAGAAGACCTACTAGGTCGAGACCTTAAAAGTGCAAATGCATTCGAAAAGGGCAAGAAGCGAAAGCGTTCCAAGCCTGTGCCACGCCGCAAATCCGTTCCTGTGTAACAATGTTTCCTGTTTTTGCGGCAGATCAGCCAACTTTCAGCTCGTTCTCTGCAATGGTCAATCTTAGATTCTATTTGACTCGTATGGGGACGGTCAATTTCAAAGAAACGATGCTAACGCTTCAAAAGGGTAGAAATAGTCCTACGGCCCTGAGCTCAGAGTCAGGAAATATAATAGACTTGCCCCCCAGAGACTTGTATATATCTTGCTGTCAAAGAACAGTGAGGCCCTGAAACTGTCAGGTTCTCAGTAGGTCTGGATAGAAACTCCAAACCCCAAACTCCAAACCCGAACCCCAAGAGAGGCAAATGTTTTGCACTGGCTAACCAGTTTTCCCTGGGCAAAAAGACTAGTGCCTCTTCATTACACTGACTGTTGAAGGAATTCAGTAACAAGTGTTTTTGTGCATTGTAGGTGGATAATCGGCAAATAGACATAGACTACTGGGATTTTTAAATTAGTACTAAATATATTAATAGAAAGCAATGCTAACATGTGATGGTAGTTTGATGGCACGGAACGCCAATCCCAATCGTGGACTGTGTTCGTACACCGCGTAATAAATTGTTGAATAAAAAAAAAAAAAAGAACGCCAATCCCAACATTTTCATCACTTTCCAATAACTAGGGCCCACCAGGGGTAGGGTATACCCCTAGGGTAAGGGTAGTAAAAGTCTACCCTTAACTCTATCTTTGACCTAATAATGAGGGTAGATCACTTTCGAATTAGTGTGGTCAACTGATTAAGCAAGAGATTCAACATGGGCTTGATCAGAGCACCATATCATGACGTAATAGTCTGGTTTTGTCAGAAGTGACAGTTTCTTTAGAAGCATGGGATGATATCAGAGGAAAAGACGCATTCATGATGGATATAACATGCCTCAGCATCAGTTCCCCACTTTTGTATAGTCGCATCAATTTTCACTGAGTGAATCAACCCGAAGAATAGGACAAGGTACAATAACTTTGTATAGACTTTGTATTCAATTTGCATTATTATGATCGATCAACCTCCGATCATGCAACATGCATACATTAAGTTAATATAAATTTGTAGGCAACCATGAAAACAAGGACAGATGCGAGTAAAGATCAACTACATTAATAGAACGAGGAGACAAGACCACAGGAAACACAGGCTTTAGGTATTATTTCATGGAAAGTGAGCGATGTTGAAAGGAGCGGGAATCGTGGGTCGGGTTCTTGTAAACTGTCATCGTCGTGTCAGACATCACAGTGCTGATATGTAAAAACTGCGTTGCGTTCAAAACGAAAGGAATAAGAGACACGCATACGTACAACCAAAAAAGATGAAATAGACTACGGAGTGCAATAATCATAAAAAGATGAGTGTCCAAATTAGGTGTCATTAAATATGAAAGGTGGTGTAAATGACGGCCGATGAAGTGAAGTGGCACGAAAGAGTCGACATCAGAGTACTAATCCTTGCTCGGACAGAGGAGGCGTCAGGATCCAGTAAACAGCCCCAAGGAGTGCTGGATAAGGGGTCAATGTGGAAAGATCCTGTCAAAAAAACTACAGGCAGCGGTTAACAATTAGTCGAGAGGCCACGGTGCCTTAAAAGCTAAGCCCTAGGCACTAGTGAGGCAAAAGGGCACTCATCAATATTCAAATACAACGAGAGAGTGAGACACACTGACATGAAAACGGTTGATGCAAAATGAAGTCCAACCGGTTGTCAGACCCCTGAAGCTTTCCTCGTCCCTCCTCTAATTGGAATTGCCGGTCCACTTGAAGCCCTTCCTCTCCCTCTGATTCCTGATGACGATGATCCACCACTACCGCTGTGTGGTATAGGCGGCATAGATGGACAAGAGGGTCTCTATCCACTGACCAAATTCCAATCACCTCGCATATCGGCATAACCCTTCTGAGCTTCCGTTAAGGTCGACATGATGGCAGGTGCTGCAGGATGTGAAGGATGTGTTGATGGTAGAGGGAGATTGTGGAGATAGGAAACCAGAGGTAATTAGTTTGAAAAAAGGGATGAAGAAAAACTCGTAGAAGAGAGTCTTGGGCTGCGGGAGCGTTACCAGGGGAGCCTTCGGCAACGATAGTAGTACAGAGCTGGGTAAGCTTCTTGGCTCTAGTTTCAACGAGACGAACCTATGCAAACAAGATGTCAAAATTGGTGACAAGTCCACTGCACAATACATACAGTCTTAGTAAGGTTAAGATTGTGAGGATCGAACGCAATTCTGGCGTTCAACCTGTCCAAGGCCTCCTTATACAACTAAATGGCCTGCATACTATGAGATCGGCGGTTTAGGATCTGAGCAGCGGTATACAGAGGTAGAATCGACTTCTCAAGCTTAGCAAGTCGCGTATCGAAGCTATCAAGTATGGGTCAACGAGAAGTTATACAGTAAACAATTATATTCGTACATGTCATTTGCTTGGAGATTTGGCACGTTTTTTGCAGGTTCTGCTCCAGCTACAGAGGGCAGTCATGAGAAAGGGGGCCACGCCTTCCATACACCAGTTCAGTTTCATCGTCCATTCTGCTCCTGTTTTATTTTTGTGGCGATCCAGGATGGGCTTCAGCACTATTTTATGAGTCGGAATGGAATAAGCAGCATATATGCGGCATGATGTGACTACCCGAGGGCCACCCGTGGTGGGTCCTGCCAATAACGAGTTCCCAAATCAAATTCTTCAAATTAAGGGGGAAAATTGAAATGACAGGTTCCACCCAAAGACCTAATTTGTCATGAATATGTTAGACGGACAACTTGTAGGTATAACAATGGTAGGTCAAGCAGAAGCCATGACCAGATGACTTACTCAAGTATCAGCAATTCATTAAGAGTTTGTTGGTACACCAGAAGGAGTACCCTATTAGTTCATGAAACAGCACTGCGACATACCGGATAGCACTGGAATCAGAACGCTCGTACAAGTGGATATAATCTATTTATTATTCATGATATAACGAAGGTGACAGTGCAATCTACCATTAGATGACCTTGTTCTTGACGAGTTCTATACATGAACGTCAGTGTATAGTACTTGAGATATATCCAAGAAGTGAGACTTACGTTCCACTTCAGTGACAGCACTGGCAAGGATTTCCTGTTGGGCCTTGGATTCTTTAAGATTTTCGAGAACCTTATTAACGACGGCCTTGGTGAGGTCTGCCTGCTCGCTTTCCTTCTGTTGCTGCTCGAAGCGAACCCAGCTGTCAAGGACACCCTTGAGCTCAGAGGCAAGTTCGACTTTTTGCTTTTGAACGAAAGTCTCGGACTCCAGTTTGGCAGTTTCCTGATCAATCTCAGACCTCGGGAAAGCTGGTGAAATATCATACATGCCACACCTTGGACAGTTGGAAAAGAGATTTGGTAAGGGAGACAACATCCTTCATCTGGCCAACAGAGTCGATACGCTCTTGCACAGCTTGTGTATGCTCGGCGCGGGCACCGTCAAGTACCTTTTTAATGCGCTGGATATGGCCTTCCGCCCACTGGCTGTATGGTTCGCGTGCGATCTGTGATTGAAGATAAATGCCACATTCATCGATTTAGGGAGGTGGTACCTTGCCAATGTAGGTGAAGACAATGATGGAACCAATGAGGAGAATAGTTTCTTCATTCACAACATATAGTTCGTTCGAAATGGCGGCGGCAGCAAGTCCAGTGCCAAGGAGAGCAGTGCCGGTCTTGGTTATGATACCGGGCTTGGACGGGAGTTTCTCAATGATTTCATCTGCACGTTGAGAAGGGGGAGGTGTCGCAAGGCCACGGCTGGGTCATAAAAGTGGGCCTTCCGTTGACTTTCGTTTGGCTGAAGGAGATGTAACAATGAGGACATACACATTAACGACAGGAGCAAAAATACGGGAGCGCACTAAAAAGGACGGTGTTTGGTTCAATTTGAAGGAAGGTAGATAAAACGCTTACTGGCCGCTCTGAGTGAGCATGTAGCAGTTCTTGAGATAGAGGCCATGCCGGATATGATTTCAGACAAAGAGAAGAAAAAGGTCAAGTTGGCAGGATCGTGGGAACATATTCCGGCTTTCCACGAATCCAATGCATGTTGGATTGAAAAGCTAACATGGATAGCTCCTTCATGTTTATGTTGCATCTAATCATACACCATAGTTCCTTTGATTTGAGTGGTTGGATATAATGATAGTCTTCGCAAAGACAAATTTCTCCACAATTACAAGATCAAAATAGGAACATACAACTCACAAGGTCGATATCTCACAAAGCAGTTTCAGCAATGTTATAGGCTGATCTGATGGGTGAATCCCTGTCCGAAAAAATCTCAAATTTTCTAATAATGGTTTGTATCGAGATGCTAGACATTAATTTCAAATTCAGAATTTCTAAACATTTCTGAATATCTGTATCAAGTACAATTCATGTCTATTTCTTCTCCATTCGAGTAAGAATCATGGGTAATTCAGATCGAGCATGATCTTTTCCTTCGACCACAGGTGCAACTATTCCAGACATTCTCCACTTAATAGATTTCCCTGCATCCTCAAATTTAAAGGAGGTGAGGAGAAGGGAGAGCACAACCTCTGCAAAAAAACCATAAACGAGATCCGGAAAATCCGGAACGGACTGAATAAAACGCACTCATCTCCAACTGAGAGAATTTAAAGCCACTTTATAGCCAATAGTAAGTATCTCATGTTGTAAAAGAGAGATGATTTTACTTACATACATGCACGGCTCCCTCCGAAAAATGTCATTCTGCATGACATCAGGACCTTTCCACTCGATTGATCCTAGAACAAGCTCACAAGTTCGAGTAAATCCCTGGCATATGTGCCTCGACCAGTTTCTGGGGGGGAGGTTTTAACCACCTTTCTGGCTTCCACTCATATGAATCGGATCCCCACAATTCTGGATTCGTGTTTGCTCCAAGAATAGATGTAAAAATCGTAGTTCCGTTAGGAACAATCAGTTCAGTGACCTCTTCTCCGGAAGTAGTTTTCAGAGGCTTAGAGAGTGGTAGAATCATGTCTTTTCGAGCTCTATGAGATTATCAGCGGCAGATAGAAACCAATGCAATTAACATAGCGCACATTCGACTGTTTGTTCCGATTGGAGGGTGCCTGAGAACACGATATTTCAGTGAGGAGTGCAGCTAACAATTTGCGAACACCTACAGCCTCAATGTCTCCCGACAGACAGCATCAAGGTAAGGTAGTGTCACAAGCTGATCATAATCTAAATCCTTGTCACCACTATTGTGCTTCGCTTCCAATACTTCTGTACGGAGTTTCTCCTGGACGTCAGGGTATTTTGTCAGAAGGTATAGAATGCGAGAGAGAGCAGAAGAAGTGGTGTCTGTCGCAGCGAAGATTAATGTACTGCATCATAGATGTTAAACAACGCGTCAAAGAGACTATAAATCAAAACTGACGAAACCTGACCAATAACCTCCTTATCACTCAATCGGTCTTCCATGGTTGCATTTGCATTGGCTCTCACTTAAGTAGGCATATATCAGTTCTGATTAAGCTTATGACTTCTCGAATAACACACTCACTGAGCAGACTAATGACATCCTTCTTTGACTCATCACTCTCGCCTGAATCCATCTTATTTTGCTTGGCCTTGCAAATATCTTTTGCGGTTTCCTCGATTATATCCACAATATCCTTCATGTCTTGCAGCCACTGTGAAGGTATTTTTTCTACAATCCATCGCTTTAGACGAGGAAAGTTGAACTTGTTCGCCAAGGGGACGATGTAGTTAGCTGAGATAAAAGCTCTCGGGCCGGAGAAGACTTCACTGCAAGATTGAGCATGTAAGTATTTATTCTACTTCATGAGTAACTAAGTCGGTTTCACCTAAAACGTTTCAGATATCTGCTACATGCCATATCTTCATTGTCGGCTAGTGAATCGAATGAGTATCCCATTCCACTTTGACCTATTAACTCTAGAGCGGTTCGTGACATCCAGTGGAGAACATCAACTTCCTTAGAACCGTCTTTCACTTCGTTCCACAGTGCCTCACGAAGCTAATACGATAAATAAACTCATACATTAGTAAGTGCCGATGAGGAGAGATAATTAACCATACCCTATGCGTCACTTCATAGAAGATTGGCACTCAAGTGAAATGGTCAGCATAATGAGAGGAAGAAGAGAAGTAAAAACATACTCATTGCGCGCATGTGAGCTATGGAAAATACCGGGTTGAGTATCTTTCTTTGCTTGCGATGCTGCTCGCCTATTGATTTTGAGCAATCGTTGATAACATTAAACGTCCATGTAATCACCCAGCACTGTATTCAAGCCCTCTCCGAACATCACTCGACCTATTCTAAAACAATAAATCTTCATCAGTCATATTCAAATCATGGAATGAAATATGGAAGACCGACCCAATAGTTGCAGGGGTTTTTTCATAAATGTGCTGGTCCTGTGCAATGACTGAGAAAGAGCAGGACCTAGCTGATTTGTAACTCACCTTGATCGTTATATGATATAAAGCCTTCGGATCAAAGATGAACAACACATCCTCCTAGAAATGTTCATATTCTTGTTCGCACGTCCGATCTTTCCGTGAAGGGGAAACCGATCTTACCCCAAAAAAGCCTTTCATCCTTGCTACAGGGCCGTCTGAAAGCATCAACAGACCAATGATGAGTTGGAAATATGCCACATAATCGTTCCACTCACAGCGATTCAAAATATCATAATAGGAGTCCCACCCATCCGGATGAAATATCTGTTGGACATTACCTAAAAACTTAGAAGGAAGGTTGCCATAACTCTAAAATCATTTGACCTACCACCGATGAACGAAAGTGCAGGTGGACCAGGTATACGTTCCAACGGTGACTTGACAAAGAGCCATCTCAAAACCTTCCATGCCACGACCAAGGTAACATTGAAAACCAATACTTGCATAATCAGTGATACCATTTCGAAAGGAGTAGCCAAACGAGAAGATAGGGTTCTCTGAACAGCGATACTATATATTGCCCTTTCGCTCCGCTTACTATATCTGTATATGTCACCATGTGAGAGAACGTAAGACAAGAAAAGCACCTCGAAAATAGGTGATCAGGTCACAAGATGTTAATCCACTTAGAAAAGTGACAGGGAAGCAGGGGTAGTGTTGCAACCGTCAGTTGGCGAGTCAAGATGAACAATTTTTGATGTTCACTAATTGTTGTGATTTGGATAGCGTTTTCATATATAAATGACCATTTTTGATGGTGATTACCTTGTTGCTGTTCGACAGGAGTCTTCAGCATATGTTTCCCAAGGGTCTTCAGTGAAGAGTGAAATAAACACGGAGAGGCATAGAAATCCATACAAAATCTGGGCAAAATGCATCAAAAAAACTCAGCACCTGACAACTTTTACTCCAATAAGATTCATGGAGCTGAAACTCACATGTGAGGTGATAGGATGAGCAGAGCATGAATAACCAATATAACTATCAGATGGAAGACTAGGTACAAGAACATTCTAGATATTTTCAATAATATATCTTGGTAGTTAGTTCTATGTACTTCACTGGTTTACAAAGGAATAAACTCTTCTATTCCAAGTCCAAACCAGCTTGCAACTCCTTTTTCCACAACATAGTACATATCAGAAAACAAGTTTGACAATAGGGAGATCCCGGCACAACTCTGGTTTTCTAGGCAGTCCATACTCAGGCAATGAGTGCAGTGAGACCCGTTATAGTATAGGCTGAGAATGACGGAAGGACCAATAACAACGACCCGACATCATTTGTGTTGAACTCAGGGGTAGCAGCAGTGGCCACTCGCAGCATTCATGTGCGAAGTGGACAGAGAACTGGGAGTTTACTGGGATGGAGATAATCGACAAGCACGGAATCGAGACATGAACACAGCATCACGTTAAGGTCCAAAGTTGATCCGGGGAGACTTATGCCAAGAAGGCCATCTAGGATAGGGTAGAGTGGTACTTGTGACAAATCCAAGTGAGCAAGATTGAATGATTTCTCTAGCCAAACTGGCAGCGACGGTGACACCAGCAGCTTGCGCAGCTACATCCGCACTGGCAAGTAAAAAAGGAAATAGATCCATGCCTCTTTTCTTCTTTCACGTTTGTAGAGTGGTAATACAGGAGGGAGAGGGACCTCGCGGATAGAGTGCGGAGAACCACGGTGGCCATGAGATAGTCCATCGATAGACTATCATTAGTTCCACTCGGCGTTTCTCGGTTTCGATGTCTCAAAAAATAATCTGTAGGTCGAGTCTAGCTATTCAAGAGGATATATTACTGAAGATTTCGCGTGAGTCGATAGCGCAGTTGGAAAGCGCGTCTGTCTAACTGGGTTAATTCTCGGGCAGTCAGAAGGTCCTCAGTTCGAATCTGAGTCGACGCACATGGCGGATATAAAAATGTTGAGTCGCTGCTTGAACTGTCGAGTCTAGGCGGCTCTGCTATTATTCTTTTTTTTATTTGATCAATAATTTGTAACGTGGTGTACGCAGTCTGCGGTAGTCTACTGACCACGGAGGCTCACTACCTCCGATAAAAATACAAATCGTGTTATACAAAAGAGACAAACACGGAACGAAAAAGAAGTAGAGAAAAATATAGGGTAGCAGGACATAGCCAAGTGAGCATAGATGGAGTTCCATACATCAGGATCTGCGTTCAAGGAGAGAGGACAGCGTGGGAGAGTGCGTTCCCGGCGTCTTTGACTGGTTCGGGGAGCTATGGGGCTCTCTGGGTGGAGTGAAGGCAAATGTATGGGATTAGATGTAATGGGGTCGCCTACGAAGAAAACAAAAAATAATAAGCCAATAAAAAAAATTAAAAGGGTACAACGAAACAATGAGCAACAGTCCTACAGTGGGAAAAGGTTGCTGTCAGATGTGCATGTAAATGTTGATGCTGCTATAGAGAAAAATAGTCATGTTACCATCGCCGCATTCTTGCTAGAATTAGGTACCTGTACCAGGGTAAATAATTGTGGTGCATTCATAGACAATGCTTTCGGTAAAAGCGGAGTTGACGTGAGGGGAGGGGGAAGGGGGACCTTTAGATGCTCCGTTTTAGCGGCAGATTCAAAGGCGTACGCTTTTCCTTGCGTTTTCCAGGCTGACTTGGTCCATCTTTTGTTCCAGCACCCTGAGCTGCGTCCTGCAAAGCTTTTGCTCTTCAAGCATTTGCGCATATTTGTCATCAGTCCCAGAAAAAGCCTTTGCCTCTCTCCCCGCCACAACGCTCCATCTTCAGAAAGCACGACCAGAACACAGATTATGCCACACAGAGCTCTATGAAAATCACTCAGCGACATATTTAGAAAAGGATAGCAATTCACGGACCATCCATGCACTATCCAGGTTTTTATAATAGTTATAGGTTGTCATAATCCAATTGCAGATCTCCTGCAGAGTAGCCTTGCCATCGATAGCCTTGATAGCTCGATGAATTAATTGCGCATAGGTGAAAGGTGGCTGGGGTGGCATGATCTTGGGGCATTTTAATACTGGAGGCTCATTGTCTTTCTTACGCTTTTTCAAGTGGGCACCCTTGCCTTTCCCGATTGAGTTCAATTCTGTAGTTGTTTGATGGGTTCCGGTAAGATGTCAATCTGAGGTTCTGGGGAAAATGGTGGATGCTTGACTTTCCGGAGATAAATTCGGGGGGTTGTGAAGAGGGTGGGGATATAGACGTGATGTCGACAGAGAGCAAACGTGCGCGGTTGGTGGATGGCTGAGAGCTGGGAGGACTACAGTGAAGAATCAATTAGTTGGTGCAATGAGAATCTGATATGCAATATACCTGATTGCTTGCTACCACATTCTCCGCGGGTGCGCTGTACGAGTATTGGATGACACCAGTATGGGTTGATCACTGAAAGTGTAATGGCGGCAATCAGTGCAGCTGGTAGAGCGTGACTATGTGACAAGTCTAGAGACTTGACAGGTGACTAGACAGGTGACTTGACATCCCAATTCGGTGACTTGACATCTAAATTGCTACTTTCTCAAGGTACTGGGACATTGTGAGCATTCAAAGAATGTCCATGTCACATACAAATTCTCTCTCTCCTTTGTACAACGCATCCCTATATCAACTTGACTTCAATCCTCTCCCCCAATTGTCACGTCACTCAATGCGTGCGAGACCTCGCACATAGGAGCTTACGGAATTTGCTGCCACTTCTGTCATTGCAAGATAACATACATTACATTGCGATTACTAATGCACTATCTGAGACTGGCAATAAGTCTGTCGAATTGCGCTACCAAGACAAACGGCGAAACATGGAGGTGAAACGTGCGAAAAAAGAAATTTGCAATAGGAATGAATAGGAATGCACTTCCTTCTGTGACCATACAGCAACCGTAGCCATTGGTTCAACATGTTTCATCTTGATTGAAGTACTTTTATTGCAGATATCGTTCGTGTCCTCATCATCCGGACTCCCGAACATTGTTGCCCAGACCACCCAGATCATATCGGCAGAAGCATCTAGCCCTTTTCCACTCCATATCGCGGGCATTTGGTGCCCTGTAGCCAGGTGCCTAGCCACGTGGATCCTGTAGATATGAAGTGATGAATAAATGACGGATGGATCAGCGACATAGTGTTGAAATAACCGTCAAAAATAGTTCTGTTGTCGATAATCTGACCGCGGTACTACGGAGAACGAATTGAATTGTGAGTACACGAAACGGTGGAAAACAAATATATTCACAGCATAAGAGGAAGCCTGACTCAATCACATATTCCCAAAGCTTATTGTGACAGAGATCATTATTCTGGGCTCGACACATCACGCCGATCGGTCGCAGTGCATCTTGACATCAACTCATCAGCTCATTTGATGGCGACGAATGATACACTATATGAGCGTGTCTCAGCATCCCTCACAATCATATCCGTTGTCGGATCCATCATTTGGACGTTTCTCGCAAATGTGCAATCACATACATATATCCTACATCTGTTACGAACAAACATAGAACCCCCGCTACCGGTTAGCTGGTTCTGACTGCTTCACTCATCTCTCTTTTTTTATTTTATTTTGGTGACTTTTCCTTACGACGTCTCTACTCTATCATTCTTTGATCATCGGCCTATCCTTGGAATTCTTCGTTCGACAAAATGGTCCATCCACTCGTTTATATTACCACTCTGCTAGTCGGAACAAGTACCGCTTTAGCGATACCATTTCCCCTTGAGCGTCGAGCAGGAACACCCACACCAGTATCTGCCAGTGATTTTGGACAATTCAACACTTTCACCTTCTTTGCGTCAGCGGCATATTGCCCAGCTGACAAGACAAAAAACTGGTCCTGTGGAGGTATGTTCATTGTCATGGATGTTCTAGTGATATGACTGATATTGTAAATGTTTTCTGTCCCCATGTAGCCAACTGCGACGCTAACCCCAATTTTAAGCCTACAGCAAGTGGAGGAGATGGAAGTGGTGTACAATTTTGGTATGTCGGTTTTGATCCAGACAAGGATGTAGGTCAACCTTTCCGAAAACCACCAAGGAAAAAAAAAATACTCACTATGTGCCGGCCTCATAGGCTGTCATCGTAGCCCATCAAGGAACTGATCGACATAAGATGTATGTACTTGGTAGAACTGGCATGATCCTCCTCGTACTTATCACCTCTCACATAGTCAACCACTTCTCACTGACGCTAAATTCATCCCTGAAAAACTTGATGAAAATCTTTTCCCTGGGATCTCGAGTGAAATCCGAGTGCACAATGGTTTCAGTAGCGAACATGCGAAGTAATTGGTGTTCATACTCCATTGCTTGTGGTCCTGATAACCGTTCTAGAACCGCTCAAGATGTGCTCACAGCAGTCCAACAGACCATACAAGATAGTGGTACAAATTCAATCATATGTGTTGGTCACTCTCTCGGTATGTCTTCCCGGATGCTCATGATCCGCTTAAATGTCTGAAGCTCCTTCTCAGGTGCAGCTCTTTCGGTTCTTGAAGCCATTTTCCTTCAAATCCACATCTCTGGCGCCAATATCGAAATAATCAACTACGGACAACCTCGCGTAAAGCCATGTCCCTCCCTTAAAAAGCAGGTTTGGCCTCGCTAACTACAGATGTCACAGGTCGGAGACCAAGCATTTGCAGACTTTGTTGATGCCAACCTGAAGGTTACTCGCATAACAAGCCGGTGAGGATACCTACCGTATTGCAATCACTCAACGTTAGAAAACTAAACATGAACAGGAAAGATCTCGTTCCTATCATTCCGCCCGAGATTGCGGGCTTCAAGCATTCATCAGGCGAGATTCACGTTGAGGACGATGGATCGTTTTTCGCTTGTCCTGGCCAGGATAACGACAACTCCCTATGTTCCACTGGTGATGCAAGTAATATTTTTGAGGCTTCCGTGGAAGATCATTTTGGTGCGCAGTTATCTGATTTTCAGAGCGCGTTTATTGATGAAGTATACACCCGTAGGTCCATACGGAGATATCGAATTGGATAGCCATTGCCGACCTTAGGTATTTCTATGGACCTGGGTACATGTAGAGTTGTAAACAGTAATATTTCACGCTTGATTAATTTCAATGACAGCTCACCTGTCTCGAGAGTAACATAACTTATCAGAACCCCTTTGACACCAGTCCCTTCGGATTATCAACATTCCTAATCAAAGCTCGATTGAATCAAATAACTAGGGATCATAATTTTTGTCGCTGTCAAGTGTAAGAAAACTCCACGATAAATCAATCGAACATTCAGGCAGAATGTTCAACTTTTGATGGCTTCATGATAATCTTCTGCCTCTGCATTTTTACTTCTAAAGTCCTCATGATTCAAGTTTAATTATAATCGATACAACAGGTGACTTTTTATTCCAGGGTAGAAAGGGGATAAAACTCGGGGGGCATGTGAGAACTGGCTCCTAGCTTCGTTGGCCGATATCGGACTGTGACCCCCTTGACCTACTAGAATAGTGATGGCTTGAGCCTTCCTTCCCATCATGTGGGGAAGGATAAAAATGGTTAGGAATCGGGGGATTGTTATAACCATGTGAAGGCATTGGTATATGAGTGTCTTGACGATCGAATCTTGCGCCAGGCGGGTACGAAGGGGGAAACGAAGGTAAAGCGGAAGAAGGCTGATGGCCAGGTTGTTCTTGAGGAGAATTTTGTGATTGAGAGGGAATGATTGGATGAGATGGGAGTGGTGATGGATGGTAGCCAAGATTGGGAACCTGGGATGGGAGCGGATTCGCAAGCATCGCGTCGAGGAGAAGACTTGGGAGGAAAAAAAAGTTCGATTTGAGAGCCGATTGCGACGACCACGGGCGACTCACTCGTTTTCTTCTTGGATTTTTCGTAGTTTTGTATCAGCAAGTTCAAGGTCCTGCAGCAACGCTTTTCTGACCTGTCTTATCATTTCAAAAAAAAGAACCACAAGAAGATCAAGCCTCAAGACACACTGCAGTGGCTCTTTCAAATCGCCCTCGCATTGCTTGATATCTTTCTCCATTGTCAATTGTGAATTGAGTACAGAATGGCCAAGAGAGGAAATACTAGATCCTCACTCACTTGTCTTTATATCGAGTGTTCTTATACATCGAACTCGCCTTTCGAGCCCACAAAGAGGGGATTATTGGAGAATGTTGAGGGGGGATTGAAAGTTTAATGGACATACCTTGCCTCTACTTTCTCGTTCGACCCGAGAAGGTCTCATTAGACTGCTGCGGGATGTAATAGTAGGGATCTCCATGTTTGTAAGGATTCTCAAGCCAAACCACAGGTTGAGTGAATAAAACTATCGTACTGAAACGTGAACACAGCGGACTTGAGGGAATTTGTTTCGACCCGATACACACGAGGCAAGATGTCACGCGTCACGCTTAGTTACTGATGGCGAATTGAGTGGCAACGTTAACGGTCTCCAACAGTTCCCTTGGGTGGAGCCAGGACACTTCCTGAGGATCACGTCTACAGAGAAATTCATAGCAATTTCCGCCCTTGTAATTCTTTCACTAACGATACCGAAGAATTTGTATCCAGTACTCCGGCATATTCCCGAAATAGATACAACGGGGGGCACGATGGACACCATAGTGTCCTAGATGCTGGGAGAATGCAACTCAGTCCTCAACATGGCACGAAAGTGACGTCTCAACAAACCGCTTGATCATCGTGCTGTCTGAAAAAACAAGATCATGGTGACAAAAATCGTGAATAGTGTGACTTTGACTGACTTCCGACTGTTCCAGGATATGGAACCAACAGGCTCATCACCGGGTTTGGAAAAGGGTGAAAGAGAAGGGAACACAAAGGATGTATTATCTAGCTCAAAAACGCTGAGGATAAACAGGAGAAGATTTCGTAGCTTCCCGCATGGAGCAAGAGTCGATCAGAGGATGGGAAGGGAGACTGGTATTTGTTTCGGAACAAGTATGTAGGGCACTCGTAACTGATGCTGTCCTCATCATCTAGTCATCTTCCACTGTCATATTGGTTGACTTTGACAATTGATAGTCGGAAAAAAGCGGTCGATTTCCCGATACGACCGAAGTGTCTGGGGGGCTTCAGAACTACCACTCGGGTTGGTCAACCCACGACACAAATCCTCGGAGATTTCATGACTACGGAAGAAGTTCTTGTCTGTTCACTGCGTCCCTGAAGCAAATGGATCCGTCAAATCAAAAAAGACCTTCTAGGAGACGAGAAAGCGTGGATTCAGCCAGGCCACCTGATCTGTAGAACCGCATTGATTCTCAAGTCGCGCATGGAACAGCATCATGCTGTCATCCGCTAATCCAGCTGGGAAAAAGCTCTCTCTCGTGGAAAAAATAAAAAATATTGTTCGGCCGTCCTTTTTCGGTTCGATTTTGGGGGTTTTTTTGTGTATGGCAAGGAGAAATATCTTTTTAGAAGGGCAAACAACCATACTCCGTTTGCTGAAGAGCTTTTTTTCTGTGGAAGCCTTTAAATGGCGAGGTAAACCTGAAAACCGAGTAGTCATTGTGAAAAAATGAATGGGATAGCGATATCAGTGGGGCAAGAAGGAATGTCTCGAGTTTATTAGGAAGGTGAAGTGATATATTATCCGATTAGTGCCGGCGATGACCGTGAAAAACATCCTTGTTTGACTTGCCGTGTGCTCATTACTATTTTTGGCGTCAGTGAAATTTCAGGACATTTAGATGAAGTGTGAATCTCATACGCCCTCTGATGCTGTGTGATATATAGTGCACAGGATGTATTCGATATGATGAAGCACAGACCAAGACATTTCGAGTTTAGTAGCCGAGGCTTTTTTAAAACCTCTTGAACTGTGACACTTGTCAGATGCAAATCAACGATAGTGACGTCATTGTCACTCGACTTTTTCCTCTTCGATGCATCCTATCTCAACGTGTGTATACACTCCACTGACGGCAATGAACAAGAAACTTCGTGTCCGGGTATAATTCCCATGACCATTTTCGCATGAGTTGATGTGCTGTTTGTTTTTGGATGGGACAGAAGAGTGCCACGCGGCGACCGCGGTGTTGGTCAGTGGAGCACCTCTGGTGCCTGCTCTTGGGATAACTGATCAATGCTGACTGCCCAGTCTGTGTGACACCTGACCTGAGGCATATACGCTGCAAATAAGATGTCTATCACGTCCGCTCTCAGGAATGATCTGTGTGATGGCTTATCAATCAAGTTGTTTCTGTTTGGTAAAGTGATTT
>Ga0153966_100023_pt1 | contig 115296 bp, 158 predicted proteins | sample TSFL050MetaG_FD_104738 | JGI IMG/M metagenome (GOLD analysis project Ga0153966, IMG submission 104738) | Attine ant fungus gardens microbial communities from Florida, USA - TSFL050 MetaG | ecosystem: Host-associated > Fungi > Mycelium > Unclassified | place: USA: Florida, Paynes | collected... | reverse complement strand
CGTCCATCGAGCTGGAAGGAGGTACTTCTTGTTTGAATCCAGCACATCCATGCAACCCTGACCATTGACCTTGTGAACATCCTGTGGTAGGCAAACATTACTCGTACTAAGGAAGAAGCCGTCAAAGTACTGAAGAATTACAAGACGGAGATTGACGAGGCCTCCGACAGGGCTGAAACATTCGCAAAGCTGGCAATGAAGCATTCAGATTGTTCGTCACACAACAATGGTGGTGACCTTGGCTGGTTTGGACCTGGGCAGATGCAAGAGGCATTTGAGAAGGCAACCTATACCCTGGATATCGGAAGTGTCAGCGATATCGTTAGCACCGACAGTGGCGTCCATCTTATTTTTCGTACAGCATGATGCCCATCAAGATCCTTTTTCGATAGTTTGCGGGACGTATACATACCATAATTGTTGAAGTGACAATCGCAGGCATGCTTTCCAAATCATGTGACTCATTATACAAACTAGAGTCTGATATCCAGTTCAAACATGGTCTATGAAGTTATAAATGATAGGCCAGAACTCATCCCTAGTAGTAAATGATTTTCTTCATCAGTGGTCAATGCTGAAATACGATCGGGGGAGGGTACAAACGGATAGCGAATAAGTATATACCTACTCAGAATGTGAAACAAAGGAATCACATGCATCGCGCAGGCTCGCATGAGATCCAAATTTCAACAGTCAATCATTAGAAGATTGCCTAGTTTTGTTCTCATAAATCTATGATGTGGTGCTCAGTCACAGTCCACAGAAGGTTTGCATCAGGGAACCGAAGGTTCATAAGTATCACTATAAAAAAGGATGGATGGAAGACCATGCAGTAATCCAACTTACAGTTGCTCGAAACCAACTACTAGATCAATAGAACACTTTCGTCATGTGACTCATAATCTCTGATGAAGTAGATAGGCTGATTCAGCTACCAAGTGGCCTGCAGTCGCTACCATGTCATTTCCACAGACAGTTGAGGCCATTACCATCCAAAATGTATGCTGCCTATTCTATATCCCCATCATAGAATTGACGCTTGATACCGGCATGCCGATGCCAGACCGGAGGGATCGAGGTGCTAGAGAAGACTACACGTCCATTTCCGAAAGTCAATCCTGGAGATGTGGTTATCAAGGCTCGTCATCAAACCTGATCTAAACATCCACTAACCTGATCCCATATTGCTTCACGGTGCACATAGGTGGAATATGCGGGGGTGAATTATATTGACACATACTTTCGGTTTGCCCTGGTCATATGTATCAGTTGCTCGAGTTGACATAACTTCGTAGATCTGGCTTATACCCGTTGAAAACACTCCCTGCAATTATCGGCAAAGAAACAGCTGGCACCATTGTAGCATTACCCACCGATCCCACTGTCTTGAGCAATATAACTTTCAAGCGGAATGGTTTTGCTGTGGGAAAGAAAGTTGCCGCTGTATGTTCTTGTCTGTAAGGATTGACCAACCTTTCATTCTAACTTTCGGCGGAGGACTTTAACGGAACCCATGCTACTTATATCGCTGTACCCTGGACATCCGTGTACGCTCTTCCGGACAGTATCTCCACGCGGGAGGGAGCTGCAGGCTTGTTGCAAGGGTTGACGGCCCTGACCTTCGTCAAAGAGGCTTACCAAGTCAAGAAAGGGGACAGCATTCTTGTTCACACTGCCGCAGGGGGACTTGGGTCATTGCTCGCCCAGTTGGCGAGACGTGCTGGCGCAACGGTGATTGGGACTACCTCAACGTTTGAGAAGGCGAAATTTGCAAAAGAAATCGGTGTAGATCATGTTATTTTGTATACGCAGGAAGACACTGTCACACGAGTCCTTGAATTGACCAATGGAGAAGGAGTTGATGCCATTTTCGACGGGGTTGGGAAGACAACGTGTGTTTTTCTATTATTTGACCTTGCTGACTATCGAACGAATTCCTGCACCTAGGTTCAATGATAATTTCAAGATGATCAAACGCAAAGGGACATTTGTTTCGATCGGGAATGCGTCGGGACCAGTGGAACCTTTCTCCCTTCTGAGGCTTATGGATAAGAATATCAGGTTATTGCGCCCGATGTGTGTCTCACCTTGATCTTTGTGTTCCTCTATTTACATGTCATCTGCAGGTTGTCTAATTATGTCTATACTCCAGAGGAAGCGTACCAATATGCCCAACAACTTTGGGCTTTGGTGACAGAGAATGCCTTAAGGCTCAACATCTTCAATGAATATCCATTTACGACGGAAGGTGCGCAGCAGGCACACCAGGATCTAACGGGAGGGAAAACGACAGGAAAATTATTGATCAAAATTATGGAATGAGCCGCTAGTAGGACTCCTATATCCAAACAGCTGATAGTCCTGATCGTCTATACTTTCCAATGTAGCGTTGATGTGGGTAACCTGCCCAACCATCTCAGCAGTCAGACTCCCAAACGTGTGCCTTGTTTGTGAGGTCATAGCTAACTATTTTGAACTCAATATTAGATTGATTCTGGGTGCTCTGTTGAAAGAATTGATCAAGGTGTAAGAGAGGAGCGAGGATATAGCATGTTAAAATAATCGGGTGAGGGTAAGATTGCTTGACCTCGGAAGGCAAACAAAAATATACCAATGACATAATTCTAACACAACGTTATGAATCATCCAGCTAAGATCGATGATACCAGTAGGGATATATGCTCAGGAAAAAAGAAATTTAGACCAGATAAACATCGAGTTGAGATGAAAAGGTCTAGTCTTGTCAAGGTTTCTCCATGCATTACGTAACAGCCCAGTCCAATTTTTGCACTCAGCAGCCTCTACCTTCATTTCTACTTGTCTAACGACTGAGCACGAAGCACTTTAATATATTTACTGAAACCTGGGACAGGGTGATACACCAACCACGCTTTTGAAAAGGGTCACGAGATCTCGTAAAATCTCATCTCTCACCAATATCTTCCATTCATCTGCGTCTGTAACTTGTAGGTTTCATGATATCATCAACAATGCTGGAATAACCCAACACATTCCATACGTAGCAGTTAAAGTACGAATTCATGGAAAACAAGGAAAGCTCCAGACCTCGCCGACCACTCCCTGTTCCTGGAGCTTCCAAGTCCCCACCAGCTCAGAGACCTAACACGCCCACAAATGAACCCATTCCGACGAGCACTTTCTATGCATCAAATGTGCAAGTTTCCCAGTCTCATCAGAGTTATCCTAAACAAGTGGGCTCTAGCAAGACGCACGCTTATCTCGTTACTCCTGAAGCACAACCTGAAATTGTGGCGACTCATTACGATGATGCAGACTTGCCGCCCGGTGGGACAGGATGGTCGTCAGAGGATTGGAATCGAAGTTTTGATCTCCCCAACTGGACCAATGCAAACACGACAGCGGGGTGGGATCGTGATGGAGACTATCTCCTAGAGCAAAATGCTGTCAACGTTCCAATTACTGGTAGACAAGAACTTGAGGAAAATCACTGGTGGGATCCTAATACTCGTGCCACTCATCAACGGCCTGGTCCTGGCATTCTCCCGCCTGTATTGCTCGAGCAACTACATGATTCCGAACATTCACTTTTTTCAGTTTCTGTCAGCAGTCCAGGTTCATTTCTCAGACAATCATCCGAGAATTCAAACACTAAAAACTCGACTCCCGCAGCTTCTGGTACAATCTTCTCCAGTTCCCCACCCTCAGATGATGAAGTTCGAACATCTATCCCTCATCCCAACGCTTATTATTGCCCGCGAGAAAACGGCTGGGTTATACTTATCTGGAAAACATCTATGATGTCTCCACCTCTTGCCCAATCATTCGAAAATTCCAATCATCCTCCCTTGCCTAATCAAGCGCGGCGGACGCAGACGGTTAACTGTGTTGGAGACAAAGGAGGCGAAACTAACAAAACCCATCATTTTCACAAATATTCAAAAGCCATTGATGCCTACAAGTTGACTCCACCTTTGAAAATTGAGCATTGGGATACAGAAATGATAGCAAAAGGTCGATCGGCAAGCTTAGATAACCGCGCTGAAAAGGATGTTTGTTCACAAGACGATCAGAGCCAACAGAAAATTGAAGAGGGCGAATTGCTCGACCTCTACATATGTTGTCAATGCTCCCTTTACTGCGTAGCTTTGGATCTTATCCCTGGAGTGATTCCTATGGATTACCTCAATATTTTCATCAAGGATAAGCGGTCCAACCCACCACCTGGTAAAAGTGGAGAACAAGCGGTTGCCATCGCCTTGGATACTATAATGCTGTATGTTAATTGCGCTCCCGAGCCCATCCACAGGGTCTGAGTATTTCTAGCGCTTTAGAGAACATCTTATGGAAAGGGGAAACAAGAGCACTCAGGGTCAACTCTACTAGCAACATATTTCAATCGAAAGTAGGATGGAATGCTACCACGTGTGTCTATTTGTTCATTCGACTCCTCCTTCCTCATTTTTCTTAGACAATGCATCTTTCAAGTACTTGGCTTCTCTGAAGAAGGTGATAATGACCTCCTTCTGCATCCTCCAAATGTGCAGCAGACAGATTCGATCGGGAAAATCATGAGGCGAAAGTTGCTCCGCGCCTGGGTAGAATTAGGTGCCTGGCTTGAAAACTTCCGCAAACAACACCGTAGGTCGTGGTTCTTCTGGTCAACAAAGCTATTCATTCTCCTTAGTCCCGTTGTTGAAGGATGTCAGAATGCGGCAGATCTGGGTCAAGATTGACAATGCCAGAGAAATGTATCAAGCAGCCATAGGTGCACATCCTGATCAAAGTTTGTGATTGATTTTTGGGCCCCTTAGCTAAATTATTGGTTGACCTAATTCCAGTTCCTCGGAACGATTTATCCATATCACAGAACGAGGTCTTGGCTCCCGTTTCTGAGTTATTTAATGACATGGGACTCACATTCAAGACATATTCTCCAGGTGACATGATGATGCTATCCTTCCTCTGTTCCTCTTACAAGAGTTGGCTAGAGCTCCTGGCCTTTGGTTATTTGGCTCAATGCCGCTGTGACCCCGAACACACAGTGCAATACTTCAGTCATCTGACCGCCATTGTACGAGCTCTCGAAACGAGTGGAGAGCCCTCACCGCTGCTACAAAATCTTTTGATATCGGAAAATATGCGTGATAGATTCACGCATGAGGACATCGACAATGCTGCAGCTGTACTTGGTTTTGGTGTGACCGGTGACTTAGGTGTCGAGTTGGAAGATGACGTCGAGGACGAATTCATTGAAAATGCCTGGAAGGAGGTTGTCAAGAAATCTTGGAAAGACGCCGAGTATGGAAGTGATTTACAAAGGAAAGCTAACGATGCTTTACGGGTGATCGCAGAAGCGAAAGGCAGATACGGTTTACGGCAAACCTGGCAGACCAAGAAAAACCGAATGATGAGCCCTGATGGTGCCTATAAACTTTTGGAGGTTCCTGGAAATGTTGATGATAATATGCTGATCACTGTATTCTCCATCCGTGTTTGTGAAAATTTTATTATTTATCATGGGTGCTTATTTAACGATCATAGGTCGAAGAGCGACCTTCTCAGATTGACGCCATGCGGGACGCCCTCAATATTATTGCTGAATCACGGGACAGCGAGCGCTTGCGTCAATTTCTCATATCTGGTCAGGATCGTGAGTTTTGTCTCCTTCGCTGGATATTTATCCAATATAAATAATGATGATTTAGCTGGGGACGTCAAGGCTGAAGTCAGTCTTGCCTTCCCCCGAGGTCTGAATCAACTCGGGAACACTTGCTATCTTAATTCTCTTCTACAAGTAGGTTTTACTTTGTTGATTCTTTTGATCTCTTGTTTGAGGTTGACACACATCTATAGTATTTTTACACAATCAAAGAACTTCGGGAATCGGTCATGACAGCAACTAAGCTTGATGCATTCATCGATGAAGAAAAATTAACAGAGGATGATTTGAAGAAGCACCGAGTAGGCGGCCGTCTGGTTACGAGACGCGAAATTATCAGGTCCAAGAAATGTAAGATACTTTTCTGCTTTCGAATCTCTTTCTGATCTTCGTTCTAGTCTTAAATCAGTTGGCTGAACTATTCTCGAATCTTGAACACTGTCGAGAAATTGCAGTTACTCCCACACGCGAGCTGGCCAAACTTGCTCTTGTCACTTCCCGTGACGAAGAGGACGACGAGATTGGAAAAGGCGGAACTGACTATTCTAATGATACTGACGCAACACTGGTTGATGATGGGCTATCCCGGCCGTCCTTGACGTCACAGGAGATAACTCTTTCACCTCCTCTTTCACCTACCTCTGTGCTTGGTAAACGAGCACGCGACGAGAAGAAAGGAACTGATATGGAGATTGACAGCCCTGTAAGCAAAAACTCCAAGGACAAAGAAGCTTTCGTGCTCTCAAATGCACCTCCACAAGCACCACTTAAGTCTGCTGATAACTCACCCGAATCCTCGTCTTCCAGGAAATTGAATGAAGGCCAGGATCAGAAGCCACCACCTTTACCTCCACGGAGGATGCCAGAGGTATCATCATCAGAAATGATGTTCGGTAAGTACTAGCACTTGAGCTTCGCCGACAGCCCTTGAATTAAATTCAATAGGCAGACAACACGATGTAGCCGAGTGCATGGACAATTGTATGTTCCAAATTGAAACTGCACTCTTGAAATTCAGTGGAGATGGCGATAAAAGCACAGAGCACGTCAGCATCGTAAAGCAGTGAGTGTTTCGTGACTCTTTTTGTCTTTTGGTGACATTGCGTTTATCCAGACTGTTCTTTGGAAAGATCAAACAGCGTCTAATTGGTCTAGTAAACGCACGCCAATCCCGTGCTTCTGTGCATGACAAAACAGATCTCTTCTCTCATCTGCCTGTCAATGTGACTGAAGATGGAACTGACATATATGATGGCCTCAGTGGATACTTTGATGATGTTGTGGACTTTCAAGGGGAAAAGGCACGGATGGAGATGTCCCTTGTCAAGCTACCCCCTATCTTGCAAATACAGCTTCAGGCAAGTTTGAACCTGAAATACCGTTTCATTATCCTGACAGACTACAGCGTGTCCAATTTAATCGTGAAACACTGCAACCTTACAAGTCGCAGGCCTACGTCAAGTTCTGGGGAAACATCTACCTGGATCGATTCATGGACGATGCAGCACCTCAAAAGAAGCTCAAATCTAAAGCTCTTCAAATACAACTAAATGCTTGTCGAGAGAGACTCCGAATTCTTTCAGATGGAAAAGTAGTAACAATCATCACTGCCCTTAATTGCTCTTTGTTGATTATTCTCTGGTTAGAACTCCTCGTTTGCTACTAGCATTGAAAACAGCATCAATTTTTTGTCTGGGCTTGAGAATAGCTCAGAATTTGGTGTTGACAATGATTTTCTTTTTAATCTCGACAAAGAACGAGTGCATGTGATAGAAGAAATTGAACAATTAGGTGAACGAGTGAGAGTTCTAAAGGAAGAATTGGAGAGTCTCTGGGCGACCTCCAAAGCAGTGGAATACGAGCTCACATCAGTTTTCATTCACCGAGGTTCCTCGCCATCTTGGGGACACTATTTTTTCTACTCTAGATACCTTCCAGATGCACCCGACTCTTGGTTCAAGTATAATGATTCAGATGTCAGCTTAGTTTCATCTGACGAAGTCCTCGCTGATACCACAGGTTCAACGGCAAATCCCTATCTAGTACGTTCTCCCAGATGATTTTGCTCTCTCCCATCGCTCTGACCGTAGTCGATAGCTCGTGTTTGCTAGGAAAGGATCCAACGTTGTGGATACTGTGAAACGATTCAAACATGATATAGAGAACGACTGACAAACTTGTTTAATATACCACCTGCATTTGTAGTGTTCAACGGTTCATCCATTTGTATATACATGGGAGGCTGTGACTCTCAGCCCTTGCAAGTATTAAGCAACTGCAACCCTGCCCCAAGCTGAGTTGTGCTCACCTTGAAAAGGAGTCTCGAGTTAGGATGTTTCGTCTAGCTCTAAAGTCTCTGAAGATCTCAGTTCGCTTTCAAGGTTTGATAGAAGTATATCCAGGTTATCGATAATCCCATCTAATCGCTCCTCAACGCCTTTCGCTACTCCATCGGCGGCAGTGAGCTGTCTCAGCAATTCTGTAACCTGAGGGTCATCAGCATCATCAGGTTTATGGTCTTGCGTCTGGACAAGGATAGATGCTGATGAAGTCACAGCTGGCTCCAAGCTGCAGCTCAAATCTGAGCTTGACTTTGTGTCGTCCGAGGAACTTCTGTCATGAGCCATGATAACTTGTGTCCAGCTCTCTTGACCTAAACCAGAGATCCCCATCACCATGTTCTTAACTCCGATTCATTCATGGTTTCTCTTCAACCATCTCTCGATTCTCTCCTTTCCTCGCTAACAAAATCTCCAATTTCTAAACTCGAACTTGAAACCTTGGTTGGTAAAACACTGAAGAATTCGGCTAGCCAGTCTTCACCAGAGAATTGGAAAAGCCAGTGGGAGTACTTGTTGAAGGATGAAATATTTAAGTTAGCGGTATGTGTTCCTTCTGATTCATGACAGCCTGTTCATATCCTCGATCAAGATGACCGAGGGAGAGGCTCTAAAAAAGGAGAACTTCAGTTATTACGAACAACTCAAAGTCAGATTGGACCTTGTTTTGACGTTTACAGAACTGGGTGAGTACAGGATGCGATTGAGCGCTGCTACACCAAGCTTGAATGCCGTTTCCAGACGCCTGCGAACAGACATTTCCATTCATTGTTCTGCAGGACCTATTAGAGATGCAGACCATCAACTCATGTTCACATATATTCTCTTGGATTGAAACGCGCTCATCAAGACTCACGGAAGGCATGATTCCTCAGAAGGGCAAGGCCCTCATCTTACTTCGAACCCTCAATGACCTTCTCCGACGTCTGTCAAAATCCGGTTCCACCACTGTTTTCTGTGGTCGGATACTTACATTCCTCAGCGGAGTATTTCCCTTAGGGGAACGGAGTGGTGTCAATTTACGAGGCGAGTATGGTACTACCTGGGAAGATGTCCGGTACCCAAAATTTGAGGGCGACATCGAGATGAATGAAGTAACTGTATCCAGCCAGGGCGAAGAGGACACCGTTATGCAAGTGGATACAGGACCGGATGCAAGAGGATTACCTCGGACAATAATAAATGAAAAGGAAGGTTGGTTTCTTGATTACTGTCTCTTGTGGCCTTTCTGACATTTCCTAATATCGCAGATTTTTATAATACATTCTGGCATCTTCAAGTACCTTTTTCCAAACCCCCCGTATTTGCCAACAAAGGTACTTTTTCGGAATTCAGAGACGCTGTCGATAGAGTCCTTCCGGTCATCAAAGAAGCAAGTGCGAAAGAAAAGGCCATGATGGGCAGTCGAGTTGGGATAGGAAATACTATATCAAAGAGGAAACGAGACTCAGAGAGCGAAGAAACGAATGTCAATGAGTACTTCTTCGCCAAGTTTTTGACGTCTCCAGACTTGCTCGATCTTGAGGTACGCTTGCGAGCTGTTGACGTTGCAGTATTCAATTTTGAGGGTTTTTGCAAGATCGCCGATACACACTTTCGCCGTCAGTTTCTCTTTCAAATAGTTATCCTTCTGTGTCATATCTTGACTTTCACGAAAACTGATAAGGCCATTTGGGCAACACCACGCAATCGATCGCTACAAATGGACTTCAACCTAGAGCTCAATGACGCGCGATGGGCTCAGGAAACCCTGAACAAAGCTTTGGAGGAACTCAAGCAAACCACCCCGAATGGATATTCATTTGCTGAAGCGATTCAAACAATCATGGAGCGCGAGAAGAATTGGGTCAAGTGGAAAAACGAGTTATGTGCACCATTTGACAAGGAGACATGGTCTGTGACTAGAGGCACTGAAAAGGTTGGTTTGTTCGAGGCAACGAGGGAGTTGCGTCAGAGATTGAGGCAGCCACGGGAAGATTGGCGATATACCCTAGGAACAGGGCCTCTGACTGAAATCTGGCAGATGGGCTATCGAGACCTGCATGACTTGGAAAATCCATTCCAGTTCAGTGGTCCTCTCATTCTCGCATTATTCATCGATTGACTATGGCTATCATTCTATAGGCCGGGTGATGTGAAAGACTTTGTTAAAAAGGTCAAATTTGAGGATAACCGGGTTGAAATGCGCAAGAAGTCTCTCGCCAGGGTTGCTGAACGTCAACTTGCTGCCCAGGAGGAAAAAGCACATAATGAGAGTGACAGCAAAGAAACACCTGCGAGCGTCGACGCACCAGCACCAATTGCGATTGCTGCAGCTGCCTCCGCACTACATCCCTCTCTCCCTCCGCGACCACTGACAACCGCTCAGCCAACACAAGCACAGTCGAGCACAAGTTCAATTCCTAATTCAATTTCGACTCAAGTTCCAGCACCAGTAGTATCTGTCAAGAAAACAGAACTCCTAGATCCTCAAATTGCAAAGTTCGAGGAGGTGCGTCTTCTACTTCGTTGGCGGATCCAATCTTAATATTATCACAGAACAAACAAAGATGGTCTTGGCTTGCACTTCGATCAGCTCGCGATCAATATTTACAGCACTTCGGCAGAATTGGTACCGGTGACATTGCGCTCCTCGTACAGGAGATTGAGAAAGAACGCATAGCCGAACGAGAGAAGACGCATAGGGCTGATGAAGTGACGAGTACCATGGATGAGGCAAATTCTGGAACTCCTGTCCCTGAAACATCGACAATACATGAGTCTCAGCCCGCTACTACTCATGATGATCAGGGGACAGATTTTGAGGGAGCGGATGGACAGCCTTGAGACATTTGTTCAAGTCACTCAGCAGTGTCTGAAGCGCTATCGGTGTAATAGTGCCTTCATTCATTCGGTGCCTACTATATCGTATATCGTTGTGGATGGGCTCAATGGTCGTTGATTTGAGTCAGTCGAAACCTTCGAAACCAATTTGCCTGTTCCTTACCAACATAAAATAAATTGAAAGCTTCCATCCTTCGTAAAAATTATGAGTGTGGAAGCACCGATAGGAATTTCATGGCGAGGCGTGGAGGGATTTATGTAACATCTTCCCTTCATGCGACATACCTTTCTTCTCTCGACGTGTCAATGTCAGTTTAATGTTGAGTGATATTCTATTGTAGCCATTCTTTACCTGTTCATGATTGCAGTTTGGGTTAAAAATAGGCACATCAGGGGCGATCATTGATAGATAACCCATACTTAGATTTTCGGTTTCAAAATTTTTCTACTTCACCCAACATATCAAGGTTATGCCCGCTGAACCAGCCCTCAAGGTATGTGTATTCTTTCTACAGATCTACTTTTCTAAGTAAAGGAAGAATGTACTGGTGACTGGTGGTGCCGGCTATATCGGTATGCTCTCCTCACAGACAAGGTGCTTCAATCCAGTCAACCCCTTTACTAGGCTCCCATGTTATCTATACTCTTCAGAAAACAAGGCGCTACAAAGTTATTTCAATAGACAACTATCATAATTCTTTACCAGCCGCCCTCGCCCGCGTCTCTCGGCTTTCTGAAGACGAGCTTCCTCAAAATGCGACATCTCTCGAGCGCGAGAGCATCAAGATTGACTCTATTAACTGCGATCTTACCAAACCCGAACAGCTCCGTGCAGTATTCGAAAAGTACGGAAAAGGTGGTATCTGGGGTGTAGTCCACATCGCGGTAAGCTCGGTATGAGCAAAATTTTCGGTGTTTAAGCCTGCTTCATAGGCGTACAAAGCCGTTGGAGAATCGACAGAGATACCATTAGTCTACTACGCTAACAATGTTTCTGCTTCAGTCTCTCTTCTTCAAATCATGGATGAGTTCGACTGCCGAAGAATTGTTTACTCGTCGTCTGCTACTGTGTATGGGACACCGCCTATCATTCCAATTCCAGAGACAACCCGACTGCAAGCAGACAGTCCATACGGCAAAACTAAGGTGATGGTAGAAACCATTGTAGAGGACTTATGCCACTGTAAGGAATGATCTCTCGCATTGTGTTCAGGTGACTCAGCCCAGCATCTTGTTTTTGTAGCTGATCCGAGGTGGCGGGCGATCTCCTTGCGCTATTTTAAGTGAGCTCCTAATTTTGCCTGTCTACAATGTACGATTTCTCCCAGTCCTGCAGGTGCCCATCCTTCTGGTTTCATTGGTGAAGACCCTCGCGGTCGACCTGGGAATCTTCTCCCCCTCCTCGCGCAGATGGCCGTAGGGCGCGTGAAGGATCCAGTCCTGAAAGTTTTTGGAAATGATTATCCTACACTGTGAGTAACTCTTCGTTGTCTTATGTTCCCAGAGACAATACTCACGAACTGGAAGCGATGGTACCTGTGTTCGCGACTATTTGCATGTTCTCGATCTTGCATCCGGCCACAGTTTGGCTCTGGATGCCCTGGAAGAGGGTTCTTCTATCTTCTCCGGAAGGAGCGAAGCTTTCTACAAAGCATACAACCTTGGAAAGGGTATGGGTATGAGTGTGCTCCAGATTGTTGAAGCGATGCGCGAAGCTACTGGTTATCAATATCAATATGAAATTATTGGTAGACGGTAAGTGAATCAGTCTCTGATCGAAACTGACCTTGTTTAATTGACGATATCCATCAGACGTGGTGATGTCCCTGATCTGACTGCTGATCCATCGTTGGCCGAGAGTGAGCTGGGCTTCAAGGCACCTCAGGACCTCAAAACAATGTGTCACGATCTCTGGAATTGGCAGAGCAAGAACCCTCTCGGATATGGGGAGCAGTAACCAGCTCTCTGAGACTTTCTTCATATAAATATAACCTGTCTACGGAAATTGTTTTTATCCCTTCGCAATGCTCTACTCCATGTTTCTGAAATGACGGAAGCCTTGCTACCATGACATGCAGGTAGGTATACTTCTGCAGTCGTGAGATGTCATACAAGCAGAGAGAGTTGGATTCTTCTTCGCACCAGGACGGCACTTAGAGCTCAGTATGTCGAGTGCTTTCCGAGCTGGAAAGTCACTTATTAAACATTATTTCATAAAACAATTCTGAATTCTGATACGCTTCAGTTGACCCAAAGTGTTCAGGATTCCGTTTAATTTTTTTGCATGCCAGCGAGCTGCATTTTGCAGCTCGTCAGGATTCACGTCCTTGAGTAGGATAAGAAATATGTCATTGTGACAACCAAACTCCCTGGTTTCTTCAAACAGTCAGAAGTGTATGTTCAGACACCACTCAATGAATAAATCTGGTTGTGAGGTGCTGCTTGAAGTAAGTAGACTTTTCTCAGCTGCGATATTGTCGACAATTGGTGAAATGCCGGGACATCGAACTACTCTTTTTGATGGAATTATCATTTTGTTGTGATTTCGTATAGGTGCACATCATCCTCACACAAAATATCCAGCTGTGTTCGTTCGATGTGAGACGAGATATCAGAAATGCAGAGGCATTCATCTATAAAATTGTAAGTAAACACATGAGGGAACGAGCTCTTTTACCTTGGATGCGAGAAATGAAAGTTTCGGTGGTTGCTCGGTTGCGCAGGGCCAGGGCTATAAGAGCATATCTAACTTTTTGTTCGCCCTCTTCCTTGTCTTTCTTCCTCAAAGCGATCTTGAGGACACTGACTAAGGCAGGAATTAGGGACGGATCATAGACCTAACGGAGTTATTTAAGCATAAAATGTTCGGCAATCCGCATACAGATGACTAACAATATCTGCACCCAGGATGACGTCGGGTTTGAGGTCATGTTCAAGATAAGATGCCAGATCACACCTTTGGTGGTTATCCAAAGAAGCGGACCAATCCAATTTCTGAACGTGCACATTTGGGTGGATCGAGGAACAATCTTTACTAGGTGTCAGAACCCCTACGAGAATGACTGAAATGCCTACTACACGGAAGAAGGATATTTTTTTTGCACCGCGCCAAGACTTCTTCGTTAATGTCGGTCAGATATAAGGTGCCGCTTCGGTTGTTGCAGCTTGATGCCGCAGCGTGCTGAAGCTGCAGCGATGCGACAACTATGCCAAGGAAGCCAACTCCAGAACCCAGCTCTAAGACTCGTCGAGTCCCAACCACATCTTCATTTTTATGAATGAGGAACATTTTGATAAAAAACATCTATACAAACCTGAGTTTTCTGAGAGGTAATGAGCTAGAACTAAACTGGCTCCCCATGTTCGTAATCCAGTGGTACCACTCTCGATTAGTCTCCTTGATTCCAAAAGAGTCGCTGTTTTGTACTCCGAGAAATCCACAGCGCTAAGAGATGATTTGGGAGGTTGATGGGGTAAGGATCGCCAAAAATACGTCACGTAGGAATCAACTGGCGGCTGGTGTCTCAAGGGCAATCGGGGTCCATAGATTTGATCACTTTTCTCTGGGATTGAGAAACTGATCTTTCTGCATCATCGTTCAAGAAATGAACAACGATGTATCAGAAATTACCTACGGGCCAGAAGCAGCAAGCAACTCCAAGTACCATTCGTAAAATCTTGGATCGATTTCAAAGTCGTGAATCTGCAGATATAGCCATTTTTCACGCTTACAAACGTAAGTTATTGGTATACCTTCTGGGAATTTTCCAGATTTTCAAGGATCCATTTCCAGAAATTCCGCTGATACTGGAGTGAAGGAGGATACGATAAGAAATGTGGGCTGAGAAACACGGAATGTAGCAAAAAATGATGGATTTTGTCTGTTGATATGTGAGTTGGCCATTCCAATAGATTCACTGGCCGAAGTGTTGCAAAACCAATGAGTAAGTGAAAGAGCTCCAGTTCAGTGTACGCCATCGAGCCCTACAGTGATCTTACCACAAAAAATAAATATCTAATCACGTGCAAACTCCCTACAAATTTTTGACATCCCACGTACATCAGCAGATGCTCTCTCTTCTCCGACGGGCCTCTAGGTTCCCTGCTGGTCCACGCCCATACTTGTGTCTCCCCACGCGTCGTAGCATCTCCTGGACGTTAACGCGATGGTCTAATGCTGCTCCGGAACCGCCCACACCCGAGGAGGAGGCTGAACTTGAAGCCACTAGTCCCGCGGTTGCCTTGGCAGAAGAGTTAGAGTTACTTGACGGGCATGTCACGGAAGGAAAATCCAAAGAGGAAATCTCGTACAATGAATGGCTGAAAACCATCGGTGTCCAGTACAAGAGTGCCAAACCAAACAACTGGCTTGGAGGTGACGTGGTAGGCGTATCAATTAATGAGCTGGCACTTGTATCTTAATGTTTTTTCTAAGCCGTTTCCAATGAATCCAAGTTTCACGCCTCCTCCTCCGCTTTCAGACGAGTTCCGCCAGCAGATTTACGAGGATTATATGAGAGACCCGATCAAAAACAGTGTCAGGAATCTATCTCAGCGTCATCATCTGAGCCTCAAGCGTGTTGATGCTATCCTCCGTCTGAAAGGTCTGGAGTATTCTTGGTACAAAGTATGTACATGCTTTTTCTCTGTTTAGACTCAAAACGATGAGTCGAACAAAATTTTCGATTAGTCTTGAAGACATCAAACAATCAATGGTTAAATTGCACTTTGTCTGACCCCTGTAAACTCTGTTATCCTTGAATCATGGCTGACTAAAACCCATTTATAGGTAGATATCTTTTCACTAACCCAGTTATCGTAGTTGCTAACCAACTTCTGTTATTTCTTCCTTTCAGGAGGTGAGTTCAGGAGCCTATATTCTTTGGGTATGATGAAACTTCGTCATCATTCGCAAATTCAAAGACCTTCTGTGGTGCCTTACATCGCCCGGAGCATGGTTAGAACTGTTTCAACCCCATCTGAATTGATTTTTCTTGGGCTTCAACTATTGAGTAGACACTGATTTTTTTGTGCAGAAAAAACAAATTCAATATGGGTTCCAACGTGGCATGGAGAAACTTCTTGGGGTTAAACCACATAGATCAGCCAAATTTCACTGGGATGGTCCTCGATGGGATACTATTGAAGCAGATCTTCTCGAGCAAGACGAAAACCGCGATGCCCAACGCCGAAGATATCAACGCCAGTATTGGGAATCCGTCCCCGAGGACGGTCGAGTAAGCTGGCACACCTCTCTGTGATCTCCATCAGCTGAACTGGAGCAAATCTAGGAACCCATCGTGCCGGCCGCACTGGAGCATGCTAAGCAACTTGGACGGGACTTCACTCAGCAGAGGGAGGATCTGAAGTCGACTCATCCTCGACTCATGATCCAAAACACCAAAAAATCATATATCAAGACACCACGGAGATCTCAGAGCCTAGAGAAGGTTGGTCGGCCGACGCTCGAGATCCGTGATGTTGGTGGCAAGTTTCTCGACCTCAATGATAGTCTCAAGCGGATTTCGATGGCAGAGAAGAGAACCTCGATGGCAGAGAAGCGAATCTCGATGGCAAGGAAGCAAACAGCAGGCAGGCTGAGGGGGCCTCAAAGGCGGAGGAAGAGACGTGAAAGGCGTGAGAAGAGGCGCGAGGATAGGCTTCAAAGGAGGCGTGAAAGGCGCAAAGCAGAGTTTCAGTCGTGAAAGTGTTCTTCAGAGTTTTCATTTGCTTAATCGTGTATTTATGTTACTATCTCCCCTTCTCCCTCAGGGATATTTTTGACTAAACCCTCTACTCTCAAGTCATAAATTGTGATTCTACCAAAGAAATCGGAACTCTCTCTGAATACGAACTTCATCGCCCGGACACCATCGTCCATTCTGGAATCGATGGGTTGCAAGTCGAATGTCTGTCGACGGTTGACGTCTTCTGGGTAGATATTTGCTACAATGCGCCACTCATCCTTGGAATCAGACGATACTGGAACCTGGATCAGACAGCGGGTTCCGACAAATCCCCCTTGAAAGACAAGGGAGATGCGACGAGGGGAAACAAACTCTGCGAAATGTAATTGGATTGATTGTGGTAGTTCCTGAGGGATGAGCTAGTGAGAGGGGATTGAAAAAATCAAGGTAATTGCCTAACTCCTCGTGATGTCCAACAAGTCTCTACGACCCCATCCGTTAAATGTTCTTTACCTACGGACTTATCAAGGGTTGAGCTGACCCTGTCCTAGTGACGTTAGCTATTCCCTGTCAGAATATTCTGACTGTGACTCGCCTGACAACCGTACTTGCATTGATCAGCGAGACGAATTCCATGTCGAAGGAGGCTGATCGTGAGAATAACAAATGATAAGAGTTCGGCTCTACTTCGGCTCTACTTGATTTCAAATCAATGTCTTATCGCGATGCACTTCCGGTCTGGCTCAACAATGCTTACACGGAGTCTAATATCACCTCTGTCCTTCGAACCCTCTCAGAGCGCGAAGCAAGACGAGAATATGTTCGATTGTTGAGTCGTAGCAGAGCTGGAGTACTGTCGGGCTTTTCAAGCGGTTCGGAGGTTTCTCATTTTCCGGTCGTCGTTCCCGAACCCCACCTGGAGTATTATTCCGTGGCCACTGCGAATCAAATGCAAAATATCCCACACAATCGCTACCTCGACGTTGTACCATATGATCGCACGCGGGTTGTTGTGGGGAGCGACAGCGCCGCAGGGAGATACCTCAATGCTGATTGGGTGCTGGAGCGGAACGGGCACAAGTGGTGGATAGCTACACAGGCGCCGCTACCTATGACAATCCATACATTTCTCAGTTTCATCATGCAGCCGATTTCCACTCCCAAAGTTCCACTCACAACGTCCAACATGAAACTTGAAGATGATGCAGCTACTCGTCCCCCAAGCCGAATCCGGACGGTTGTGCAATTGACAAAGAATGTCGAAGGTGGTCGGACGAAAGCTCATCCCTATTTTCCCACTGAAGTTGGCAAATCTGTCATTGTGCCTCCTGACCCTGAGCTATCTGTGCAGGCACTCAAGGTGATGCTCACACACACGCAAAATCATGAGGATGCCCACTGTTTACGAAGTATAGTTGCAATCTCACCTGTTGATTCAACTTCAACTATCCAATCAACTATGTTGAAAAACATGGATGAGAGCGAAGATACCTATGGACTAGAGGAAGATGATAATCACAGTGTCATCTTCCAGCACTTGATGTATACCGCCTGGCCCGATCGCGGTGTCCCCGAAGACCGTAAATCTCTACTGGCTTTTGTGAAGCTAGTCGATCAGTTGAACAGAGACCCAAATTTTGACAATCCTTCACCATCGATTTACCGAACACATGTGCTCCAGCATTGTGATGACCCTGATCCACCCATCCTCGTAGGCTGCTCAGCAGGCATTGGGCGTACGGGGTCCTTTATCGCACTGTCTTCTCTCTTACGACATAGTGGATTCTTACCCCCTGCTGCGATACCGACCCCTGCATCAGTCATTCCCTCTTCTCCGCTTGGTATGCTACCTGAAGACTTGACAGGTGATCTCGTTCTACAAGAAATAGATTTCTTGAGGGAGCAACGTCCCCGGATGGTAGAAAGGCCCGAGCAAACGTTGCTCATTTACCAGATTTTGGTCAGTGCTTATCTAGCTGCTTGAACAGCTTCATGCTGCCCAATGCCAATGCCTCAGTACCAAATTTCATTCGGAAGAGGTGGTGTTGCTAAAGGTACTTACAGGTGCTAGTAATGTCGAGTAATACAGCTGCATATTGATCCAGCGCTTGTTTTTGTGTATGCCCAACTGTCAAACAAACATGGATGTGTAAATGCTAACCTAGTGTGAATAATTCTCAAGCTTTGCTACGTTATGTTCAAGCAGTTGATATTGATCAAGAGTGCGGCAACAAGGATTGTATCAGGTTTCTCAAGAGATCTGACATCTTTGGTTATACCGATGATGTCTGATTACTATCTTTGGAGGACAAGGCACATGTTGCTCAGGTCATGAGGCTGATATGAAAGTTCTGTACAAGGTCACCATGATGTTCAGGACCATGATGTTCAGGACCCCTGATTAGATGTTGAATGTAGTGCAGCCTCCATGTTGGGAGGATGTTGAGTATCGACGCATACGTCATTGACTGGAAGACATCAAAGAGGTTAAGTACGATAGTTGAATCACTAGATTAGATGAAGGAATTTTCAGGGTCCAGAAGCAGATCGATCTAAGGTTTCTGTGTGGGAGGACGATCTGAAAATTCAGGGTCACGTGGTGCCAAGCGCAAGGTTTGATGGACATCATCTATCTGTCGACCATCACTAGACTTTCCCGCCAGGCCACCATGATGGCCCGTACAAAGCGAATATTTGGCGGTCCCTTGCAGCCTCAGCATGAGCCCATGCCAGTGCCAAAGCCTGTCGTCAGCTCTGCAGATGCCAAGAAATTTGGATTTGAGAATGTATGTTGGCCATTATAAATCTTGTCACCCCTAGTGATTATCTTTTCAGTTCGGTAATACCTGGTGTGCTTATTTATGCGATTTATTGGCCACTCCCTTACTTTCGTCTGTCCAGCTATGCCAATTCTGTGCTCCAAGCTCTCTATTTCTGCGCACCCTTTCGCGACCTTATCATACAGACTGTAGACCCCTCTCTCCCCCGTGATTACCCTCCTCCCGCTACAAATGATCTCAAAAAGCCTGCTTCTTTGCAATACTCCCTCACCCCTGTCCGTCGCAAACCCGACCGCAAGGGCTCATCGGTCGACAATCCTCCCGACTCGCTCTCCACTGCTTCCCAACCACATTACCCTATTCCGACCTCCCCGCCTACTCTCTTTTCTGCTCTCCGGTCCCTATTCCTCTTCATTTCGACACATCCGGGAGATAAGGGTACAGTGGCACCCAAAGCATTTATTGACAAACTCAAGGAAAGCAAGGAAGATTTCCGCGGGACCATGCATCAGGATGCCCATGAATTTCTGAATCATTTGCTAAACACCATTGTTGAGGAGCTTGAGGAAGAGAGGAAATCGGCACAAAACAATGCCCAAGCAGAAGACTGTGAGTTTGAGTGAATTCGATATCTCATCCTTCCTAACCGTTATCCGCATTTTTCCAGTGGCCAGTTCCCTGGCAACTCTGGCCTCTAAAGCACCTCCAACTGTCGTGACGGCAACGACCAGCTCAAATTCAGGTACTTCTCCACAGGATGCCACTCTGGTCCACCGGCTCTTCGAGGGTGTTCTGACTAGTGAAACCCGGTGCTTGACTTGTGAGACGGTTGGTGTTTCCTTCTGTTTCTAGTCGCTCCCGTTGACCAAGTATCTAGGTTTCCTCCCGTGACGAGTCTTTCCTCGACCTTTCAATAGACATTGAACAGAACTCCAGTGTAACAGCATGCCTGCGGTCATTTAGTGCGAGTGAGATGTTATGCCAAAGAAACAAATTCTTTTGTGATTCGTGCTGTGATCTTCAAGAAGCAGAGAAACGGTGGGTCTAGTGGACAGTGTAATCATTTGGTTGCTCACGATGTCTTTGTAGCATGAAGATCAAGAAGTTACCTAATATTCTTGCGCTACATCTGAAACGCTTCAAATTTCAGGAGGATGTGCAAAAATATATCAAATTAAGCTACCGCGTCGCTTTTCCTCACGAGTTACGGCTGTTTAATACCGTGGATGACCTTGAGAACGCAGATCGATTGTATAGCCTCTTTGCTATCGTAGTTCATATTGGAAAGTGAGTGAATGGTTCCCATATGCGTGTATTGCTGATCTATCCTTTAGTGGACCACATCATGGTCATTATATTTCTATCGTCAAGTCTGCTGGAACGTGGCTTGTGTTTGACGACGACAATGTATACCCTATACCTGAAGGCGATATTCCCAAATACTATGGCGACTCTCATTCCGGATCGGCATATGTTCTATACTACCAGGCTGTTGATATTGACTTCGGTTCTCTGGGGCTCAGGTCTCTTGATATCCCCCTACAACCTGAACCTGAATTCAATGATGTCAAGCTACGAACGCCTTCGCAACAGCTTGTGCCTTCACTACCTCCGGGCCTCAGTAAAATTGAGTCTCGTGAAACAGAAATCTCTGCTGTTGTCATACTTCCGCCCTCACAACTTTCCGTCACCTCGACATCTATCACCGACAAATCTTCCAACATTACACCGGGGGATTCTCCTATCTCTCCGCTTCCCAACACGTCTCCACTCATAGTACCACCCTCCCCCAGCGCTGCTCATGCAATTCTATCTCCTGTCCGCCGTGGTATTTCCAAAAATGGTCGACCAACTACTGCAATATCATATCTGGACGAAAGAGTAGACCAGTTAAACCAGTTTATACAGTCTGACTCGCCGCGATCAACTCACCATTCAGCTTCCTCTCCATCTTTGGCCATTGCTGATGATCCATCGTCTATCCCGACAGTTCCTCATATTTCGTCGTTGTCTACTTTAGTATCCGAACTCCCTAATGGAAAAATGAAAGATAAGGGAAAAGACAAGGTTCGGAAGACGAGCGGCTGGTTCAAGAGAAGAAGCTTCCGATTAGGTGACAAGTCGAAGTCCGACAAGTCAATTGATGAGTTACCACCCTCTCCTGTACTCAAAGAGCGATCTCCATCTGTCAATTGGTATAAGACCACCTCCCAAATTAAACGACATCCCTCTCAGACAGCAATGACCCATAATCTGCTATTCAAGAGCCCTAACCTGGAGCCTCCCCAAACAATTACTGCTGTTCCATCACACACCTCTTCTAGTGTGACACAACAAGATAGTTCCTCCTCAGGCCCTTCAATAATTTTGTCATCGCCAGCCACAACAGTCTCATCTTCCCCTCCACCCGTTCTTCCAAAGTCCTTTTCGAGATCATCACCGTCAACCGATCAGATAGATGTTTCGCCTTCCCAGAAATCGTCTCTAGTGCTTGGTCCTCGTTCTCGAGCATCACTGGATCATCATAGGAATGTGATACCAAACACTCGCACATATGTCACTCCAAGGCCATTCACTGCGAACGCCAGCTTGGCTCCTACACCCGATAGAGCGAGTCATCTTTCAGCTAAAGTGAATCCACCTCTTGGCTCATCCTTTGAAAATTTCTATAAACATGATATGTCAATCAAGAATGGAATGACTCCCTTGGAGTCAGAGACCAGGGACCCGTCAAATCATGTAAATGGACATCACCCTCAGGCTAGTTTAAATACTTTGTTGGAATCACATTCAAATTCACCGTCTGCATCTGCGCCATCCTTGCCTGCATCCCCAGCTTCGTCGAGACATGTTTTCAGTCACCTGAACCAGGATGTCACGACCACAAATTCACCAATCAGTACCAGTGCGCTGAAGCGGACGAAGAGAAAATTGAGTCTGACTGCCCCTATGCTTGGAATTGGGAAGAAGGAGAGGGAAAAAGATGGGCGTAAAGATAAGACTTCAATGAATTCATTCATGCAGCGATTTTGAGCTCGTTGTGTGATACTGATGGCCAGAGAGGTACGGAGACATTCTTGTTTCGCTTATTCATTCTTGATTCTGTTTTGCAACATTCCGTTCGAGTTTTTTTTTCATCATTGCCTCGGTTTTTCCGCTATCATTATGATTTCTTAATCTTCCTAAGCGTTCATTGATCGATGCTCTCCATCAGCATCCCCTCCTTGTGCTCGTTCCAACTATTCTATTCCATTCACGCAATGGATAGACTCGATAATGATAGCTTCTTGTATTATTCTGTGTAGTATTTCATGCGAACTTACGATCTCCCTCGCTTTTACTTATTTGTAGGTAGGAGTCAGCATCATATTGTTTAATTTGTCGTCATGTCGTCGCATTCTTCCGAATTGTACCAGCGCTTTGTAATACATGCCGCAGTAAAGAATATATATTAAACAGTGTATCATGGTCTCGAATCCCTACCAAAGCCCAGCCAGTCGGATAAACTGGGTTGGCTAGATACAGAGCGAGTATGTGAACAATTCCTGGAGTGCCAACAATCTTGTTCGGCAATCTCTTGAGACATTTTTTCTTTCCACCCAGCAAATCTCTGATCCGGCTCGACTGTCAAGCCCATGTCAAGTATCCGGACACCAAGTTCCCCTTGGACGGCAACACACACACGTCCTATACTCTCATCCCAGGCAATGGCATTGATTCCCTTGGAAGAGAAGGCATGAGCATCGTCCAGTCCGACTTCAATACACCCATAAAGACCGCTCGGATGGAATGGACGCTCAGTACGCATAAATGCCAACGAATTATCTTTAGGTCTTTCAGGGTATGTGGTTTTTTGGACTTCAGGAGAAAGATACCGCCGGAACCTGAGCATGGAGGGAGAGATTTTCCTGTCATGTTGAGAGGTCGTGTAGTAGACAGCGCGATAGCTTCCAGGGAGGACATGCACGACTTGTGGGTCAGTCTGATGGCATGACTGATGTGTATAGTGCTTCTGTGCCTCTGTTCTGAGAAGTTCCCATTCCGGTGTCGGTCCGTCAGGAAGTGGGGCAGGATCTACGATATACTTTGAGATGTAGTGGATCTTCCCGTCTGACGTTTGTTGGCACATGGGCCACAGGCTAAAGTGCATCAGGCCATAGGGGGTGCGTGACTGGAAGTAAATAGAGACGGGTGGCAGAGGTTGGTCTTGGAGTTTAGGGAAATTTGGGGAGGGGTCGGATATCAGAGGTTCCGAAATGAGGACTTTGAGGAGTGTGTAAGGGAGGGCGTATTTGACAATAATGCAGTGCGAGGGTGTTTGTACAGAGTGTGCGATGGGGAAGTCGTAGAGTTCGATCACCCACTCTTCGTGATCAGCTATGATGATGCACTGACGAACGACGAGGATTTGTTTTTGTTTGGGGAGTGGAAGGATGGCGCGAATAGTCTATTGAGGGATAATTGTCAAATGTGAAGAAGAACCTATTGAAAGACGCGTACTTCGTAGTCAAAATCTGGATGTTCAGTGCATTTGAGAAGGATCGGATAGGGCATCCTGCAGTTATAGAATGAGATGTAGAGATCGTCGGTCACGATGGCAACCCAAGGAGCGCCTTCATTGTCGAACGAGGCAAGGTGGTTAATATCGCCATCGATTTCAATAGAGGTTAAGAAATGGAAAGGACCATTGGTATGCTCCTCGAGTCTACGCTCATGTTCGGGTGAACCCCAGACAATGTTGGGGTCTCCAATATATTCAAGTACATTCATGGGGACACAGTACACCAGGACTTCAGAGAAGTAAGGGGGTACTCGAAGTGGGTGCTCATGGCTCATTTCCGAGAGACTGATACTGCGTTAAGTGTGGACGATGAGCAAAAATGCAAGCGGTGTGTGTATGCGAGTTGAGAAAAAAAAACGCACCTGAAAGGATGATGATTATAAAAACATCGCCTTACGCAGGTGATGAGGATACTGTAGTTGTCATGGATCTTCATGTACCGGGTCTGAATACGAAAGACCTTGGCAAAGGTTTCGACTCGAGCGATGGCTCGTGGACCGGAAGGATGATCGAGGATGTAGAGAATGAAATAATAGCGGTAGCTGCCTTTGCCTCTAACAGAAGCCACCATGTACTTGCCACCAGGAAGTAGTGACATGTCGAGCACCTCATAGTGCATCTCAAGAAGCATCCGAGCGATGACCTTTGGTTGATGAGCGCGCCAGTTGTCATCGAGCGAAATCGTCCGCGTGACGATCTGTTCAGCCTCGTAGTATGTGTCCTTGTTGGAATAGTCAAACGTCGGGCGCAAGTACATCACAGGATGATGGTTCATGCGCGACAAAAAACGCCGCCATATGGACGGTTCATGTGTAATCAGAAAGAATGCTTTGTTCACCTTGACACACCGTCATGGTCATTATCTGGCTAGAGCACGAGATGCAAGTGCTACACATACACGTCGGAGACAGATTATATCCTCTACTGCGAGGCAGGGAAAGATATAGTCTAGGTAAACCAGGAGAGGAAGACGAAGAAAAAAGCAAGAGGGGTATCGCCTGGAGTAAAGCTGGAGGGCATTGCCTGTCAGAAAGGCAGGAAGAAAGCGTTTGACAGAATCGAAGAAAGATGGCATAGCTGGTCAACAGAACGAGTCTCCATGGTGAGTATTTATTCCACAGCAAGAGCAGCAGTAGCAGAACCCAGAACCAGCATTAATTAGCCTTGGCGACCTTATTCTAACAAGGATTTCCTAAAGGAGAATATATGGCATTGTTGATTGTTGGAGGCAGAACAAACGTCACAAACTCCTGCGAAAAAGCTCTGCAAGATTAACAATGGCCGAGGCCAGTCCTACTGAGCTTTTCCTCCCGTCCTCATTTCCTTTTCCCATCAAGGTCGTCAACCTCGAGGCGAAACCGACAGACAACCTAAAGCGCGGCACTCGCCTTCTCACCTACTCCTTCGTTCACCTTCCAAAGGCTCCAGATTCCAACCCAGAAACCCGATTTGGGACCTGGGATGCTGCGGTAGAAGGTACTCTCGACGTTTGGAAGATTAAGCCCGGCGATGTCATCTCCAAAAACAGAGCAAAAGACAAACCAGCTCTCATTGTTACCGAGCCATGCAAGCACGGCATCCAACTCGGTGGACTCTGCGTGCTCTGTGGTAAAGATATGACAAGGTATGAAATTAGATGAGATTCTTCTTTTTTTTTTCTCTAAAAAATACACTTAATTCTGGTCCAGTATCGATTACACTGGTTATTCCGATGCATCTCGCGCCCATATTCAAATGACACACTCTGCGTTTGGTCCAACTGTCTCCCTCGAGGAGGCTCAACGGATCGAGTTCGAGACAGCTCAACATCTTCTCAAGTCTCGTAAACTCTCTCTCATTGTTGACCTCGACCAAACGATCGTACACGCGACTGTTGATCCTACTGTGGGTGAATGGATAGCGGAGGGTGAGGCTTGGGAGGCGCGCCAGGCAAACAAGTCATCCACTACACCACGCGACTCTGAAGTATCTGAAGATTCCGACGACGATTCTGACAGCGAATGTAATCCCAACTGGGAGGCTCTCAAGGACGTCAAGAAGTTCCGTCTCGGGCCCGAATCATTCGTTACACCACACATGAGAGGACCCCAGCGACCGAAAGGGAAGCACAAGCTCGTCGAAAACGAAGGTTGTATGTATTATATCAAACCAAGGTATGGATCAATCCACGAGACCATAGGTATGCACTGAGCTTGCTTTCTATCTTTCAAAGACCTGGCTGGCAGGAGTTCTTTGAGCAGATCGCCAACAAATTCGACATGCATGTGTACACAATGGGCACACGCGCCTACGCGGAGAAAGTGTGCGCTGCCGTCGACCCTGACGGCAACTTTTTCAAGGGACGAATATTGAGTCGCGACGAAAGTGGAAGTGAGTCAATTCTAATCTATTGCTCTGCCTATTACCGATTCTCGTAGGCATGACACAGAAGAGTTTACAGCGATTGTTCCCATGTGATACCTCAATGGTTGTTATTATTGACGATAGAGCGGATGTATGGGAATGGAGTCCAAACTTAATCAAAGTTATCCCTTGTAAGCAGTTCCTCCCCATGTCTCGAGTCATTTTCCCACTCATTTTGTTAGACGATTTCTTCATTGGCATTGGTGACATCAACTCGAGCTTCCTTGCCAAGATCGCGCCCCTGACGCCGTCTTCCACCGCCACTACAAACCCCCAGACCTCTTCCGGTAAATAAGCTCCGACCTCGTCTTCAATGTTCGATAGTGCTGACACTACAATATCAGAAAGCTCACAGTCCGAATCGCCCGAGGGCATTGAGAAAGCAGAGCTCGAGCAGAAGATCTTGCTTTCAACCAACAATGCAGCTTTGGACGAGCAGCTGGAGAAACGACCACTCGCAAAAAAGCAGGAAGAACTGGAAGGCACGATCGGTCACGAAACCAGCAATGATATTACGCAAGAGACTTGTTCAGAGAAGCAGCCATCGACAACAGAGAAACCAGCGGAAAATCAGAATGCTATTTCCAACCATCAGCCAGAGAAGTTTAAACAAGCTTTGTTAAAGAACGACGACAGAGAATTAAGCCGGATAGAGAAGGTTTGTCCCCTCCTATAGGGCATCATTTTTGATGGATGGCTGACTCTTGATCCGCAGTTGTTAAACGAAGTACATCAACGGTTCTTTGAGTCCTACGATCAGCAACTATCGGAAAAATTCCGGAACCTTCGGCGTACACAAGATTTGACCATTGATAGACCCTATGACGTGACGGTCGGTGTTCTCTTTTTATCGTTTTAAACCATCACCGACATGATACGTGACACACAGAAAATAATACCACGAGTACGCTCCGAGGTGCTTGCAGGTGTTCATATAGTGTTCTCCGGTGTCATTCCTCTGGATGTTCCACAAGAGACGACGGACTTGTGGAAACTAGGGCACATGTTTGGGGCCAAGTGCCATACCGATCTCACTTCAGAAGTAACGCACGTTGTGACAGCCAAGGTGAGTGTTGAAGCAGAGGCGAGGAGGGAATTGACGACCGACTGGTGCAGCGTGGAACCAAAAAAGTTGAAACAGCAAGAAAGCGGGGTGGGATCAAGATTGTGCGTGTTGAGTGGTTCAATGACTGTATAGCACTCTGGAAGCGACAGGACGAAGAGCTTTATCTATTTTACGAGTCGTCTTTGGCAGGGGGCTCGAACAGTCCCCCTGTTTCGGATCACCAGATTTCATCGGATCCGGAGCCTGATGCAGACGATTGGGACCTTGAGCCGGTGGAGCTGGAAGCCAAGGTTGCTCGAGAAGATGCTGAAATGGGAGAGGGCAGTAGTGGGGCAGCAGGTGCGCTACACCTCGAAGAGATTGATTGGAATGATATCAATGATGAGGTTGAGGCTGCCATGATGGAAAGCGATGATGAGAGTGTTGATGGACGTATGAAGAGCGAAGATGAGCTGACAGACGAAAGCAGTGTGGGCGGAGCAAGGTATGAATTTCTTTTGAAAGAGCGTGCGAGGAAACTCATGGTTGCAGTGTGAACACTACCCCGCGGACGAAACGAAAACGGCTGAGAAGCAGTACGCCTTCGGACGATGAGCTGCGCTCACCGCTGGCGAAACGGAGAAAGCTGGCGGCGGATCGGAATTCAAGGCTGAAAGAGGGGATTACTGCAGAGGAACTGGAATGGAATGGGGAGAAGAAGCGGAGGGGATTGGTGGATGATTCTGTCCAAGTGGAAGACGAGGAGGTTGAGGAAGATGAATTTGAGGACGACTTTTTGGCGAGAGATCTACAAGAGGAGTGGGGGTAAGATGTGCTTGATTTAATAAACATGGACCATGTATTATATGTAATGAATAGTATTACAGCAAGCGGGAAGGGCTATCTACGGCAGCTTCGAGGCGCAAAACTTCTTGGCGAAGAGCATCGCGGCCTTGCTCGAGCCAGCGACAGTACTCGACGGCGCGGAAGAGGACGCCGCTCTTTCCTCTTGTCTGGCCCTTGGTGCGACTGCCGCTGCCCTTGGGACGGCCGCGGGTGGGCATGGGAAGTGCAGGGAGGGAGTCGCCGGGTGCGAGGAGGGAGATGAGCTGGGCATAGCCGTCTCGGATGGCGTTGCGACGCTTCTGCTCTGACATGATGTGGTTGAGGCGCTTTTGGGGGGAGGAGAGGAGGGATTTCTGGCGGAGGGAGTTGTTGGCTATGTGGGGGCGCGGTGGGTGGGCACTGCGCTTGGAGGGGGGCGGGGGCGTTGGGAGGGGCGGGGCAGGGAGTTGGGCGGGGTCATCGAGCCAGAAGCTGTCGAGAAAGTCGAGGAGGTGGTCGGTCTCGGCGGGCGAAAAGAGATCGTCCATGGGGGAGAGAGAGCCGGGGACCGGGGAGGTGGATAGCCGGGATTACGTAATTCGAAGTGGGAGTGACCGGCGAGAGGAGGGGCTGTGCGCCGTTTCATCCGTCAGACCGTCAGATGTCGGGGCTTCCTGCAGACGAAGTGGTGCAAGATGGGCAGGGGACGTTGGAGACGCAGCAGCTGCAGCAGCTGGGACAGGGCCACGAAGTGGTGACTGTCGAGGGCGGGCGGAAAGGTGAGCGAGACGACTGTACGGGGGGACGGACGGCTGACGGACAGCAGCCAAGGGGCCTTCGGTCCGGCGGGCATGTGTGGCGTGCCACTCCGGCAAGACGCGGTGCAGCGAGGTGCTGCCGTGCCAAAGCTGCCTCAAGCGCGGACTCGGCGCGTCGTGCGCGTATCCCGACCCCGACGCACCGCCACCCGCTCCAGTGCCCTTCCCTCCGCCGCCGGTCTACGCCACTCTCCAGCAGCAGCAGTACTACGACTACTCCGCCACCTTCTCCGGCCCCTCCACCTCCTCCTTCCGCCCCACAAAGCGCCCCCGCCAGCTCACAGACGAGGAGACCGCCGCCATCACAAGGGGCTTCAGCCGCGGCGACTTCTACGTCGGCACAAGCGCCCCCGTACGCATCGACCCCCGCCTCCCCGTCAGACTCACCCTCGGCGAGGGCGACCATGTCCACTTTACCGTCGGCGAGACTCTTGTTCCCTGATCTGTTTTGTACTAGTAGATAGCTATTCTCAATCGTACATGCCCTCTCCTGTTCCCAGTCCGTTCTCCCTCAGTCTCGGTGCCATCACCGCCCCGTGCACCCCCATGTGAACAACCGTCCGACGCCACATCGCAGCGTCCACCCCCATCCGTCCCCTGTACCCCTCCAGAAACCCCTCCAGCACACTCTGCGCCCTCTCTCCTGCCCCCCACCGTCGCAGCAGAACGAGCTCTGCACAAAACTGCCCAACCTCCATCCCCACAATCCCTGGCCTGCAAAGCTCCCAGTCCAGCACGTGAATCTGTTCCACCCCATCCGCTTCGTCAAAACTCAGAACCAGGTTTCCGGGCCAGAAATCACCCATCACCAGCTACAACCACTCGTCAACCAAGGTCTCAAAGAACAGGCCGCCTTACCGTGTCAGTGGCATCCCTTATAGCCTGGCTCGATTCTTCCACAATCTCTTCCAATGCTCTCTTCTCCTCCTCGCCCAGCTCTATCTCTGCCTGTTCAATCGTCGACAGCAGTCGCCCATAGTAAGCCCAACTGTACAACGCTTTGGCTTCTTGATTCCCGTTGAAAAAAGCACACACGTCTGCGTTGCTTTTCCCCCACACATGCAATCTCCCCATGAAATCACCTACTTGCTTCCCGATGTTATAACCCATTACCACCGAACATCGCCCCGTTTGTATGTACTCTTTCAACGTCATCGAATTCGATCCACAGTCGCTCATGATGATCGCGTGTTCCTCGTCGTCATAGTGGTAGATGCTCGGGACTGTCACAAAGGCCGTGGCGGGTGTCCATTCCCGAACTCGCCTGAGTGCTTCTACTTCGAACAACTAACAGGTCATTTCTTTTTTTCTTTTTTCTTCCTTTTCTACCCTACCTGTCGTTTAACATCAAACGAAATATCGGTCATGCTCTTGATGTAGGATCTGCCGTGTTTAAGCACCAGTGTACGTTGGCCTTGATGAGCTTGGCACAGCCAAAGTCTGAAAACCCAGTTTCCTGTTCCACCCGTCAGAGTTTCTGCTCGAGTACAAGCATACCGAGTGGGTCTGAGATACTCCTCCACCCCTGCTTCCGTAGTGAGGTCAAAAGAAGCCATGTGAATTCTCATCCTCTAATTGACAGGTTTAAATAACATTAGTCATTGGCTAGAGTCTCATGCCAGATATTCCATCCCACCAAATGCCCACAATTGGGTACATGAAATCTATTTTTTCTAGGTCCAGCTAGACACAAGATCGGAGGTGTGTCCCTGGTGACGGTAAACGCCTCGTCGTCATCGGCATCAACATCTTCCAAACCCTCCATTCCATTCATCCCCACACTCTGACTCTCAACATCTTCACGCAAAACTCGAACACCATGACGTAAACTCGTCCGCAACCTGGCATACGTTACCTCGAGCTGTGCCATTCCTTCAGCCCAACCTGCTTCAAAGTCCGAACGCATGGACGCGTGTCGACAGGACTGGACTCCTATTGGGTCAGTCATTGCCAATGTCACCAGTCTAGGAACAAAAGGAAGGATGCGGATTTTCGACAGAGGCGGTTTGGGTGATCCAGGAGCTCGGGGAATCCCAGAGGAGTGATCACGGATAGATAGGGTCGATGTCGCCAAACCCCGCCTGCCCAGCCTCTGTCGGCGAGGTTCATTCCCAGTTCCAGGGTTCATAATCAATTGAGCAGGACCTCCATCACTGCCCAACGCCTGTTGACCCTCCGCTGCCTTTCCTTCTTCCAACCGCGCTTTCAACTCTTTTTCTCTCTCTCGAGCACGATGAACACCGACGAGCGCACATCGTTTTCCAAGTTCCCCCCATTCATCCAGACCAATCACCGCTTGCAGACACTCATCGATGATTAAATGTTTCAGATTTCTGAAGCGAGCAAGAATCATCTCAAGTTCTTCTTCTATGACGCCACACGTCGATAAATCCAAAAACTCGAGGTTGGGTACGACTGGAGATGCTTCTGGGGAATAATACACATCTTTCTGTTCCGGTAACGATATGCACAGTGGTCTGGCTACGGGCCTTGATGGGAGGCGAAGGCGAAGCGCGGTCATTGAATGAGCGATGGAAGGAGAATGAATCAACACGGATAGATGTGGGTCGAGGAGGAAAAAGACGATAGGTTGGGCAAAGGTCCGTCTCTCAGTCCTGATTTCTTGGGGGGGATCCTGAACGATGGATATTCTTGGTATTTTCTGAGGAGGCCACTTGGCCAGCGCGAATAAGGTGGAATCAAAGTATGCGCCCTGATATATATATCTATCAGTTCTCCTTCTCAACACAACGCAAATCACTGTACCTCGTGAAATTGATAGTAGGACGCTCTTTTGAGACTGCATTTATTGAGTGAAAGATACACAAAGGGATTATTTTTTTGACTTACCAAGGTCCGAATCTAATAGATAACTGCATGAGCATCCCAATTGGCTCCTGAAACAGATGTTCCAAATGCTCTGGAGAGATATTGCTGGGACCAATCCGAACATTGAGAGAGGAGAGATTGGGAAGAAGGCGGACGATGTCAATGAGCACGTCTGCATCTACTGTCCACGTCTCGACCGAGAATTCTTTGACCCATGAGGCACAAGGATCAATACTTTCTTCTGGGTCACATGGGGCTTTGCGCAGGCGTAACAAGAGCGCAACAGCTTGGCGAGCCCGTCGGATTCGGATCGAGTGGAAGAGAAGCTGGATTGGAATCGGCGCAGATGGCAGGACCCGCGACAAGGTCAATACGACCTCTGTCCAGGACGAAGGCTCCAGATGTTGGATAATCGCTGTATATAGTTCTCCAGGAAGCGTGGCCAACGACATGGGAGATGAACACTAAGCCCGATCAAATGGCGATCAATAACCCCTCTTTTTTTTCGCACCGACCATCAGAATCATTGCTATAGTACAAAAATGATAATACAGAAAGCAAAAAACTAGATCTAAGAAAACCCAGGCGTTAAGTCTAGACAAGATCCTGGTGCCTGCCACGATCGTTCAACAACCGGCGGTGCTGGCGAAGCAGGTTGGGACGACCAAAGCGCCAAGGAAGTTGGTGCCTGCCCACCACCACCACCACCACCACCACCACCAAAAGCCATGAGAGGTCGACCAACTGCGTTATTGCGTTCCCGTCTATCTGGCATGGTTCCTCCCCATACACCTCCCAATCGTTTCTGTTGCTGCGGCGGTGGGGGTGGTGCAGGTTGCACTTGTGGCTGATTCTGTTGTTGAATTGCCAGCCGCGCTAAGAATTGAGGATCGGGTGCCTGTTGGGGATGAGCTGTAGGTTCTAATGGTACCTCTGCCAAATAGGGATTGTCTGGTAATGAACGATGACTAGCAATGACCATTTTTCTGCGAATGTCAATCTGCTTCTCATCGACTGTGATCTCCTTGGCTTTCATATTCTCTCCATCAATCTCTAGCGCCTTTCGGAGCACTACGTTCTCTTCATCTAGTCTTCGTATCTCGTATTCCCTCTGCGCTGCCCAATCTTGTCGACCTGTCTCCTCACCATCGACGTCGGCCTGCTCTTCCAACGTTTGTAAAAGGCATTGTAGCTCTTTGACTTGCTGAGGTAACAATAATGACAAGTCGGGCTGCAGCCCCATGGAAGAATCGACTTCTTCTTCTTCTTCTTCCTCTCTTCCTCCGTTCATCAGTCGTAAAAGTGACTGCAGGTGACATGAGAGTCTGTGCATTGACTGCAACATAACCGTGTTCGCTGTCGTATCCGCAGCTCTACTTTGAGATTCCCGGGTCTGAATCAACATTTCGTAGTGTCGAGCAAGAGTAAGTTCATGTTGTTGTGCTGCAGTCTAGAAAGTCATGTATAATGTATATGGGTTTCGTCGTTGGGTGTGAATAAATGAATACGAAGAATCCACACACGGCATGGTTTCGAAACTTGGTCATGATCATTTCCATAGTCGATTCGTAATCCCTCAGTAACGTCGTCAATTGCCTGTTTTCTTGTAGTAAGGCCTGGTTCTCAATGATGATTTGCGCATTGAGACGTTCCGTATCAGATTCGAATTCCTCTTCCAAAAAAAAAAAAAAGAGTGGGAGTGGTCAAAAAGTGCAAAAGTCCAGGGAAAGGCCACAGAGAGATAGATACCTTGAGATATGTCAACGTTGAATCTGCGTAGCAGAAAGCTAGAGCATGCCTGTTCTGTGCGTCCCTGTTACATGTATTGAAAAATGGCCTCTTCAAGTTTTTGTTTGACCAACCAAAAGCCTGCTCTCACCTTGAGAACCAAAGCCTGGTTTTTTAACGAAGTCGCCAGTTCTTGGTTACGCGCTAATTGTTCACTGAGTTCCGAGACCAGCTGCCAAACGCGAATGAGTTCTGTCTCCATGGTTGGCAGAGAGCTTTAAAAGAAAGCCGAAGGGGGATCCAACGTGGAAATATATACAAGGTAATTGAAATCGGTATCATCATAATCTACAAGCGTCCCTCGGCCCCATCCGTGTTCGCATCAGCCAATTATGTCACAAGATCCATAAGCAAATTCTAGATGCAAAAAAAAAGTGAATTAATATTATAGAAGTGACTATATCTGTTCAATCTCTCGCTCCCAATCTTCGCCTTCAAGTAAGCAATCCCTATACAACTAGTTGACCCAATCTTGAGTAACGGCTCAAGAGCTTCTTGACATGAAATAGAACTCACATCGAGGTCAACATCACTCATCGATACCGGAATAAGTGGGGGTGCGACTTGAGATACCTTAAGCGGTGATTTGGGCGGAGGTGGTAATCTGAAAACCTCGCTTGTTCTTGTATGGTTGTTCTGAGAGTATGTTTTCGCAGAAGTTGGTGTCCTCGTGACATCGGGGGTTTCGCTGGACCTCCTAACGGGAGTACTCGGAGACTGAGCCAAGAAGGAAGATTCTAACATTGGTGGCTGCATTACAGGGACCGCAGACGACTCAGGCGTTGAAAGTTCTGGATGGGGAGACCTCGAGTAAATGGTGGGTCTATCCAAACTAGAGTCCGAGATCTTGATAGATCGAAGAGGTGAGCGATTGGGTAAGATTGGAGTGACCTGTGCAACAGGTACTGAGATATGGGTAGGTATATGGGAAGCGATGGGAGAATTTTGAGTGACAATAGCATGGTTTTTCGGCATTTTTTTCGGACGTTCAGACGTCTCTGACAATTCAAGTTGAGCTTCAACCGTTGACGACACTGAGACTTCCGACGTTTGGTTTGGAATGAGCGATTCAATTAAATCGTTTGCCCTAGACTGCATAGCGCTCCAGTCCAGTTCAGGGCGAGGAGGAAGGGTAGCACCAATGTTGGCTTGTGCATCTGCCCCGTCATTGCCAGGATCCCCACTGTGGCCTTTGATGTACTGTAAACGAACTTGTTGACCCCTTCTTCCTCGCTCGTTCAAGAGAGAGGATAAGTAGCGAATAACACTAGCGTTCTGAACAGGTTGCCCATCTAGCGTTTTGAAATCATTGTCCATCCATTTTCGTAACCATTTTCCAAAACCTATCCTTCAACTAAGTGTAATTCAGTCATCGAGGTACTCACTCACAATCGATGGAATATCGGGAGTCTGTCTTTATGAGTAGCTTGTCCTTCGTCATCGGTACAGTCTCAAGAATGCGGATAATAGCCTGGACACACACACACAGAGTCAGTAGTTGAAGGATGTGAGATAAAGGCCTACAATCAATTCAGCACGATTATTTGTTTGATCACCAGGGCACCGCTCGGCAAGGTTACTATTTTACGTCAATCCATGGTTAAAAAGTGGTATATATCGCACTGACCGTGGATCATCCGGTCTCCAGAACACGCCAACTCCGGCAGTAGACCCAACCTTTCCATTCCCTTTGCATGCTCCATCACTATAGACCACCTGCCATTGACGTTCATCCTGAACATCTAACAGAGCATCCAAGACACTAGAGATGCCACGTTTTCGGCCGGCTGAACTAGTTCCAGGCGAGGGCACTGGCGGGTTGACTGGTATATTGATTTGATCGCTTCTCATGTAAGCTTCGGCCTCTGCGGCAGTGTAAAATTTTTTGAACTCAGGTTTTGAAAAACCATTGACCTGTAATTCACACTCTTGCCTGTAATGTGTTTAGTGAACTTCTACATCAAATCATTTATATAAACTCACCATGTGCGATAGACACCAGGCGTCTTGCCTTTGCGAACAGCGTAGAAGTATTGCTTGGACATAGCCAGCACCTGTCGCGAGGGTGTACCGGGGTCCTTACGGGATGGAGAAACAGGGTTAAGCGGGCGTCGGAGAGAAGTTCTCTTGCCAATATGTGTTACAATTATGAATCTGAGAGATTTGCACCAACGGCGCATGAATGAATGTCCTAAACGAGGTCCTAAACGAGGTATTACATAATATTCCATATTGACCTCCAGAATTACAAGAAATCTGGAAAAATAGCGTAATAATCAGTCATCCTCTCCAAACATGATCTTCAAATCTTGAATGCTTTCGAGATCAGTATGACCATCCTTTCCACTCCCCCGAAAAGCTTCTCGAACAATAGCTGCCTTCCGTTTCTGTATCTGCAAAATTCTTTCTTCTATAGTATTTGCAACCTATGCATCATGGACAAATCATCCTAAGGACTGAATGATTACACCTACGATGAAGTGTGTCACGTAGACAGTCTTCTCTTGACCGATCCTATGTACACGATCAATCGCTGTCAAGAAAACTGAGTCACAGTACAGTAGAGCCACAGTTTTAGAAACCTTGATTTTCTGTTGCCGCATTCCACCAACAGTCCATCTGGAAATTCATATTATTACCAGGGGAGTTTTCAAAAACAGAAGGGACACACCATTAATACATGATTTGCAGTTGTCAGCTGTTAAAGTCGTTATCAGAAAATTATGAGTACTAGGTAGGTTCGACTTCACATTGAGGCCAACTCCTCCTGCCTTCAAGCTGATGATCAGAATCTTGGGCTCGTTCGATGGCGTCTTGAATGTTGAGATCATTGAACTCTTTTTCTTCACATCCATAGTACCATCAAAACGGTAGTGATCATAATTTTCTCGCCGGAGAACTGTTTGTATAAGATCCATGAAACCTGTGAATTGAGAGAAAACGACAGCACGGAATACTGGATCCTCCTCTTTTAATCTCCCTGGTTGAAGCGATTAATTCCACAAAAAAGAGAGTCCAAACTCGATACACACGTAAATGTCGGAGGAGGGCTTCGAGTTTGGTCGAGGACTGGAAGTCATTACGTCTAAGCAAGATTCTGGTAGATGGCTGAGAGTTGGTTGGTTCCTTCCGAACTACCTCAAGTAGTTCATTAGCCCTGATAGGGCCTCGACCGCACGCAAAACAGCTTGGCTCTTGATGCTTCTCTTCACAAGTAGCAATGTGTGTAAGAATGCAATCTTTACAGCTGCTTTGGTGTAAGAATCTCAATCTTCCGCGGGTTACTAGAGTGAACACACCATCGATGAACACATTTAGGCATAATAGTTGGGATCTGCATAATGTCAAAGCATATAGGACACTCCAGTGCATCCTCTTCTCCCAGATTTGCTAGCATAGCCTCTACAAAAGCGGCATTTTGGTTATGATCTGACTCCGAGCTGGACTTCTTGACAAGGTCACCAATATTCGGTTTTTTGCCTTCCGAGGGACCTGAGTATTTTGTTTCTTCGTTTTCCAGGACCAGGTTTGGGTGTAGTACGGCACGACGCAGCCTGTATGTAGCATCAATTCAGTTTCCAGCGAGTACCAGAGATTAGATGACCTCATGAGCATGGCCAAAATGTGAGTATAATTTTTACCGATCAGACCCTTGGCTTCGAGTTGGTCGAAGTTTTGCTTGACCTTTTGCCATATCGAGTCATAGATTTTTCGTTCCAGCGATGAGAACTCGAGGGTCTCAATATTAACCTTCAAAGACAGGATTAAAGGGGGAAGAGAATAGAAATCTATAACAAACCTCTTTGAGCGGTAGCTCAACAATTTTTTTGCCGTCAATATCGAGCATGTTCTTTTCTCTCCGCAAAAGGGTGTTCTCAAGAATTACTTGTACGATCTCAATCGCTTTTGGATCCCGAGCGAGAAAGGGCAAAGTAATAAATCTGATCACTATTAGATTAGTCGCATAAAAAGATGGGTCATAGCTCACGAGCGGAAATAAGCATATTCTGACCAAGGTTTATAGTCCAAAAATTTACTAGGAGGATCAGAAGCGTAAATGAATTCATGGAAAAGAAACTCACAGAAGCGAAAAAAGATCTTCCAACTTGTTGACGATAGGTGTCCCCGTAACCGCCCACCGCCATCTGGCACGTAGGTCATAAACGGCCTTCGCAGTTTTACTGGTCCTAGATTTGCATGCATGAGCTTCATCCAAAACAACGCGTAGCCAATAAACTAGCCCGATCATGAGCGACTACAAGCCAGAACCAAAGATTATGTGCAGAATCTCACTCTCAAAAACAGAAGATTTGAAGGATTTAGCATGTTCAGAAGCTAAGATGCCATAGGATGTGATGACAACCTTGGGAATGTTTTCGTTTTCGTCTACATCCTCAATCACAGCATCGATGTTAAGGCGATTTGAGCCATGCCAGACAATCACCTGCACGGTCCCAGGTTTACTTGATCGCCCAATTTCTTCTGCCCACTGATCCAAGAGCGAGGTTGGAGCTATAATCAAAGTGGCAGATGGAGGGGAACGCTCAGGTTTAGTCGGTTTGAAAGCTCTGTCGATTCGCTGCTGGCGCGCTTTGGTCTGCGGTATCTCTTCCCAATTCATTTCGTCCTTTCCAAGCCGACTGCTTTGTATCAATGCTGATAGCATTATGGTCTTGCCCATACCCACTATGAATTCCTCCTGAATGCGAGACAACGCCTGGAATGAGCCACTACTTACTCTCTGTGAAACAAAATGGTATCCTGAGCTAACGACGGTTGATCTGTATTACATTAATGCCTACCATCACTTGAGATATTTTCAACGCAGATCCTTTCGTCAAAATTTACCAACTACTTACGCTAGTATTCCTCCTCGACACTTTCGTTCAATTCTAGGAATTTCCAGACTGAATTCCCCTGAGTATGGATTAAAGTAGAATGATTGTTCATCAGCCGTGAGGTCAATATTTCCAGAATTAAAATTCGGTTCCGGAGGAAAGATATACCTATGCAAGCAAAACATGAACGAACAGTCGTCAAGTACAGGAGGAAGAAGCTACTGGCTCCACAATGGATGCACCGACAAAGTTTTGCGAGCATCATCTCTGACATGCTCCATCGAAAACATCCAACTAAGCCCATGTCAGTCACATCTGACTATGCAGAATATCACATACCAAAGCGCTTGCTTCTGATAGCCACGAAGAGTCAGATTGAAGCTTTTGTTAGGTTCCATCATTGGTAATGCATTATCGTTATGTTGAGCTCTGCAAAAACATGAGTGGCCAGTCACAAGATGTCAGGACGACCTCACTTTTGATAAATGAGGTTCAAATCATTTCCAGAAAGCTCCTCAGACGCATCAACCTCAATCTCTTCCCCATCACCTACTAATTCCTTCTTGGTCTTCCCATTCTTACGTTTGGCAAGACTATCAATAGCATCTTCATACTTCCGGTTGAATTTCTTTGTTTTTACCCTTGTACCAGCTTGAGGCTGCAATCCTACAGCATCGAAGAGCTTTGCTATGGAAGCTTTCCTCTCTCTCAAATAACTGATACCAGTAAAGTCGGTCAGATGTATGTCGCTCAAATAGTAACAATCCTAGCAAACCTCTCTTCCTGGGTTTCATGGTCATTGAAAAAACAGCTACTGTCTTCTTGTACAACCGAGATGCGTAGAGGTTCAAAGGCTTTGGAGAGAAGATATATGTGCAGCGTCACCATCAGACCCATACCCGTCGAAAGTTTTTCAGGGCAGTCAGTCATTGTACCCCGGATCTTAACCAGACCTAAACACTCAAGAAATAATGAAGGCCGAAGACACAAAAGGACATACCGAAATCTAGAAGTCTCGAGATCCAGCTGGCCACCTCAGTTGGCAAACGGGCAAACTCTGCACCGAGTGAGGTCACATTCCAAGCTCAGAAAATGAAAGATAATACCAAAGCCCCTCTGATTTAAGATACGTACAATAGTATCAGCCTTCTTGGTTTTTTGGAGCTTCATCATACTGGCTATCGTAACTTGTTGCTTATCACCAATTTTCTTGACAGGCCTTTGAGAGCGAGAGCGAGAGCTAGAAGATGTAGTCGGCTCATCTTTTTGTATAATCACAGAATCGCCGGACTTGACATAGCCCTTTCCGGAAGCAGTGCTCCAGGCATTCGCGATAAGTACGTCTCCTAAATATGTTGGACGAAATAAAGAGGTCTGAGGATGTATCTCAAGGGTAGGAGACAGTCTGCGCTTCTTTCCTGGAGGCTCTTGAAAATGTTCCCTAGCTGACTTGCGGGAAGTGTCCGGAACCTCGACGTCATCTTTGTCAGTGACAATAGACTCATGGGCAGTTTGGAGCGGCACATTTATATGTGCGTCTTTGAGGTCCTCTTCTTCACTTGCCACAAAGAAGAGGGAAGCAGGAGATTTTGCGGGCGTCTGGAACTCGTCCGCCGGAAGAACAGGCCTTTCTTCATGCGAACTTTCTTCACCAGGCTGGACAGGTAAGTCTTCATCATCAGAGGCAGCAAGAAACAATTTGCTAGACATATGGATAGGAATGAGAGACACAGAAATATACAGTCGGAACGCGTCGAGCGCGTCACATTCATAAATAAAGACAAATACTGTGGATAAGTAGATTTTGGTCTTCATCTTCGCTCAATTGAAGATGCAACGCTCCTTACCAATGGTAGGCTTATGTGACTGTTATATAGGCACATGGATTTTATGATTTTATAGCAACCAACTGTTGTCCTCTTACGGGAGGGGACGGATACTTCTCAAGGAAACCCTCAGCTCTTGTCAAATATATCGGCTTGCCTTGCAATCGCGGAGACACTTTCAAGCACTCTAGGGCCAAGGGGGATGGACAAATTGATTGTTAATGAGCGTGGTGAAGCTCAGATCACCAACGATGGAGCCACTATTCTCAAGCTACTCGATATCGTTCATCCTGCAGCCAAAACGCTGGTCGATATTGCCAGAGCTCAAGATGCTGAAGTTGGGGACGGGACAACAAGCGTCGTTCTTTTGGCTGCACAGCTTCTGAAAGAGATTCGCGGATACATCGAAGAGGGGGTCAGTCCTCACACTATTATGAAAGGTTTTCAAAAAGCATCACGACTGGTATGTTGATGCTTTCTGTCGAGTGGTGCATATTCGCGAGCGCGTAATAGGCCCTCAACCACATCAAAGAATTGCAAGTATCGGTGGATCGATCGGATCCAGAGTACGTACGCTTAAACATGGACCCCTTTTTGGATGACTGATTCGAGTTCACAGACGCTTCCGTGCTCTGCTGCTCAAGTGTGCCTCAACCTCAATGTCTTCAAAACTCATTCACTCTGAGAAACCTTTCTTTTCCCGAATGGTTGTTGACGCAATTGATTCCCTTGACCAAGACGACCTTGATGATTCCCTGATTGGAGTCAAAAAGATTGCTGGTGGTGGGATGCAAGACTCACTCTTGATAAGAGGTGTCGCTTTCAAAAAAACCTTCACCTATGCAGGTGCAGAACAACAACCGAAACTCTTCCACGATCCTCTTATTGTGTGTCTCAACGTCGAGCTTGAGCTGAAGGCAGAAAAGGACAATGCAGAAGTCCGCGTCGACGCAGTTGCTGATTATCAGGCCATAGTAGACGCCGAATGGGAAATAATATACCGAAAACTTCAGGCGATCGAAAAAACGGGTGCAAAGGTGGTCCTCAGCAAGCTCCCCATCGGTGATCTTGCTACGCAGTGGTTTGCTGACCGGGACATTTTTTGCGCTGGACGTGTTGCTGCTGCCGACTTGCGGAGGGTAGTCCAGGCTGTTGGTGGGTCTATTCAATCTACGTGCTCTGATATAAAACGCGAACACCTTGGCACATGTGGCGTGTTTGAGGAGAGGCAGATCGGTGGAGAGCGGTACAACATCTTTGAGGAGTGTCCCAAGGCAAAGACATGTACACTTGTGCTTCGCGGTGGAGCTGAACAATTCATGGAAGAGGTGGAGCGTAGCTTACATGATGCGCTTATGGTTGTCAAACGTGCCGTCCGGACTGGAGAAATCGTTGCTGGCGGAGGTGCCATTGAGGTCAGGAACTAAAAGGCTTTCTAGCCCTAACTAACAAGGTGCCTTTAGATGGAACTCTCCGCCCTTATTCGAAATTATGCACTTTCGATTCCTGGGAAACTCCAGCTTATTATGGTTGCATTTGCGAAAGCCCTTGAGATTGTCCCTCGCCAAATTTGCGATAATGCTGGTCTCGATTCTACAGATATCCTTAACAAGCTACGGATGAAGCACGCAAATGGTGAAAAATGGTATGGGGTTGACGTTGACGGTGTCTCAGGTATCCAGGATAATTACAACGCTTTCGTATGGGAACCAAGCCTTGTCAAGTCAAACGCTATCAGCAGTGCAACTGAGGCCGCGTGTCTGATTCTCAGTGTGGATGAAACAGTGCGAAATCCCCAGAGTGAAACAGTGAGTTGGTCATAATTTCCAGTCTCTATCAAACTGTTTACTCTTGGCAGCCAAATCCCGGCCCAAAAGCCCCTCCCGGCATGGCACAGAGGGTCACGAGAGGCCGTGGAAGGGGTATGCCCCGTCGGTGAAGGCTGCAAGTCATATTCACTGCACGATATATAGAGTTGTCTACTTTGCTGTTAAATTAAGTCGCTGGTACCTACGAGCATAGTTATGCCTCGCAAACGATGTAAAATGATCCCAGCACTAAACATTCTCTAAAGGCAAACCAAGATTTAGACAAAACTTGCACAAAAGGTGTATCAAGCACATCGACAACATAGACGACCCAGGGGCATAAGATATTTTGACGTCTACTTAGACTCTAGTCCCGATTTATGGCCAGCTCAATATATTTCATCAAAATAATTCAAAGGTAGTCCATATTGGAATAATCTTTCCCTTCTCCCCAACCTTTGAGATCCTCATCAGGTTGACCCATCTCATCCACCTTTCCAAATGCCCAGTCCCAACTTAGTCCAACAACCATCATCTTGCATACATTAAAACTTGAATAAATCTGAGTTCAAGGTATCAGTAAATCAAAGTTATCCCTTTAGTTGATCTAGACCTCTCTTCCGAGCTGAGATCATTAGACTCTTTTTGATCATATTCTCGAGAACTCGCGAGTCGTCGCAGAGCAGGATCTTGGCTGTGTCGGAGGGAAAAGTAGGGACCTGGGTATGCAGCTGCGAATTCACGCTCAGCGATGGGGGAGTCAGAAGCAGAGAAGACAGAGGAGCTGTTGGGATATTCCAGCAGCCGTCTCTGTTTATTCGAGATGTATTCCAATACTGGGGTATAGGGATGGTCGAAAATCGATGTTTCCTGTCCCCGCGCCGAACATGTACCGACACATATGAATCTGGTGTAGTAGAAGAGCGGATGTCTTGAGCTCATGGCTTCAATAAGAGCATCTAATTTTGCATCAAGCCGTATCGTGGAAACAAAAGATTCTCGGGCGGCATCGAAGTAGAAGACATTTTAGGTCATGGGCATATCTTATCAAAGTAGAAGTGTTTTGATCGAATAAGGCAAAAAAAGGGGGGGTAGCCAGAACTCACGGGTCCTCATAGTGCTGAAAGAATGCGTGCCCAAAATGGTATTTTGCTGTATGGGCGGTTATCACTTTTATCAACGTGAGTCAATGAAAACTTGATTATCTCTTGTTTATTTACCCAATGGCTAAGCACATGCGTCAGATTCCGATTAGCACAAGGGAATGGACAATTACCTTGCAGTCCGAGGGCAAGCGACTAAATCTGAACACCATGTTAGAGATGACTCAGAGAAAGACAGTGAAGGTGTCACACCCTTTGGATAAGGTGCACGACAGCCGGGCTCAGGGCCATACTGTATGTTATCTTGGAAGTAATCCGTCCATCTGTGTCATATTTAATGATATTCTGGGTCAATGGGAAGCCACACACTTTCCACGATTCCAGTATGTGGCGTCTATAAAAAATGTTCTATTACGCTTTGCTAGATTCAGATTCAAACATTGCACGTCTAGATCAGATACCGACCTCACGAGCCAATGCTAGGGCCTAAGAAATCAATGCCAAGTCAGCTAAAAGCCCAACCTCTCCATCCAAAAGATAGGTAATGGATTTTGAGCACATTATACCCTCAGGCAGCTTGTATTTTTTCTCCGAAGTTTTATCCACCGCTTCGTGAATTGAGTCCATCTCCATGTCCATTGGAGGCTCGTCCCAATAATCACCATGAGACATGAAGCCGCTATTGAGCTTCCTACATCGAGAAACATATTCTGACGGGTGTAATGGCACAATGAGCGGTGACGATATGGTATTCACGGCCTCATCAGTAATAGATGATGGTCTGGAGATCCTTTTCCGCTGGAAAACTCTTGTAACTGCCATAAGATAATACAATTAGACCGAATAGAAAGCAGGCAAGTAATATTCCAAGAAGAAGAGGGGTATCCACAAAACGTGCTCCAGAGATGATTCGCTGAGCTTTAATCAAGATGTTTTTGGTTCTGCCAAAGAAATGATATGAAGATAATCTAGCCGGTTCTGCAGAGATAAATCGGACACGCTCTGTTTCGTTATCTCTTGCGGGATGAGGATCCGCGTCGTCGTGATGTTGTACCCATGAAAACCAGAGGTAAGGCTGACGAACGGCTTGGGATGCCACATACTCAACTACACGAGGTCGCTGAACAAAAGAACGGAGCTACATTCAATGATGAGCACACCTGACAACAACATAGCGATACCACATGTTCATTGATCGTGGGATATTTAAAGCTTAGGGATACATGGGACTACTGATATACAATCAAACAGCGGCAGTCGTGTTGGTGCTTCCAGTTGAAACGGAAACGGGGTTGGATGAGGTAGATTGAGATGGGGAAGAATCAATAGGGAGTGAAGGGGAATTGGCTGGGGTAGGTTGAGCACGCCAAAGGCTCGTAGAAGACATGGAAGCCATAGAGGACGATCCATATATATCCGATGATGCGATAGCACTGCCATTTGTTGGAGGACTGGCCTCATCGACACGGCTACTGTTGGAAGGATTGCCCGGAACCATACCTGAGACTACTGACGACACATTGTTCAAAGCTCCTGGCGCATTACTCAAAGCTCCTGGTGCGTTGTTCAAAACCCCTGGCGCATTACTCAAAGCTCCTGGCGCGTTGTTCAAAACCCCTGGCGCGTTGTTCAAAGCTCCCAAGGCAGGAGATAGAGCAGAGGTAGGGAGAGGAATAGGTACTCGAGTCAGAGCATTAGAAAGTTGCGAAAGCTCTGCTTGGACTTTGTCTTCATCCACAGAACCTCCGTCTCCTGTCTTAGCACCTTTAGAGCATAATAAATCACCTATAACGGGTAATGGCACTATAGACGTGATCGTCTGAACAAGAGAACATGGAATGTCAAGAAGACCTGGACATAATTCAGGATAGGCAAACCAGGATAGGCGATTGATTCTATACCTCTTTCAACGATGGGATCACGTTCGCTCATGTCAGAACTAGCTGACGACACAAGGGCAGTCCGCGATGAAGATGACTTGACTGAACTTTCCTGGTGACCTTCACCGCTGGGAGCAGCGAGGGCAGAGGAAGATGATGAAACCGCTAGGGTAGCAATCAAGAGAGAAGAACTGGCTGGAATCTTCATGATGTAGAACACAATGGAAATATGGAGCGTTCAGTGAGATTGACAGACCACGACCAGTTGTGCATGTTTTATAGCCTTATGAGAGCCTCTTTAGGGGTTCCAAGTCGGTCTGCAACGAGAAGAGACGATGCCTTAGACATTTTGATGTTGACTACTAACAGGGGACTGCTAGTCAACAAAGCGTTGGTGCTCCATCTCCCACAACTCATTTCCAGCCCTTATATGACGCCGAGATTGCGCATGGATATTTCGATGAGTGGTATTGCTGAGTGCCTGGCGAAGAGAGGTTCCGAGGCAAGACGAGATAAGACACCAGAATAGGGCGACAAATCTAGGGAAAATGAGTCATATTTTGGGGAATCAGGGGAAGACGACAACACAATAGAAGTACCAGGACAAGGAAGAGAGGGATAAGATTTGTGAGCCCAGCTGCGTCAGCCATGGACCATGTGCGAGGAGCGAATCGGAGCTTGAACCTTACATTGTTGGGCAGAAACCAATCCAACGGTAACCTTCGGACCACTGTTTCGGTTCTTCTCACACAATGAATAGTGGCGGCGAGCCAACTCCAACAACAAATAGGGTATCTATTTGGTTTCCTTTACATTTTTCTAATTCATGTTTCCGTCAGGCGTTCGACACAGCGGTATCCAACGAGCCCACTATCGAAAGAGTATTTGCGTCTGGTATTCCGACCTCCGATCCTTATCAGTTTCGAGACGGCCTTTTCGACGATGACGCGCTCACTCTGTTGCGTCGTAGGGGTAAGGGCAAGCGTGTTGCAAAGTACCAGCTCAGACAGAATGATGTTAGTCTTAGCTACCTTCTCTCGGTACCCATTTCTTATTCTTCTCCAGCTGATTACCTCCCTCCTTAAACCAATGGAGGAACATACCGAGGACGCCCAGTCAGAAGAAGCAGCAGCACGCCTGCCCGTAGGTTGTTCGTCTTTTTGCCTTAGGATCTGACCATGTTTCCTTTTTCCCAGGTGAAAATTGCAGTGTACAGTAGTTTAATCGCTAATTTTGCACTATGCATTCTTCAGAGTAAGCCCTCAAATGATCGATCCTTGGTATAAGTTTTGATGTCTACCCTCTGCTCAGTGTATGCCGCCGTCTCTTCTATCTCTTTGTCTCTCTTGGCTACAGGAATCGATTCTGTCTTTGACATTGGAAGCAACCTTGTGCTCTTCTGGTTGCACAAGAAAGCTCAAAAGCTTGATGAGAACAAATGGCCAGTCGGTGGCTCACGTCTGGAGACAATTGGCAATATTGTATACGGTATGTGTCCCAACAGTATTATATCAGCCACCACCGCCTCTCATTGCATACTGTATATAAGGTTCCCTGTGAGCATTATATTCTCTTTGTTTTGTCCACCTGGATCTTAATGATAACAGTATGTCATCTGTCAACCTCATTGTTATCGTCGAATCTTTGAGAGTTATAATTGACAAGAAAGGAGATGGTCTTGTGCCATTTCACTTGCCATCCATCATTGCTGTAGCTGCCGCTTTGGGCAAGTGTCTTGGCACCATATAACGCCGCTACATTAACACTTATGTCTACCCTAGTTGTCAAATTTATCCTTTTTGGCTATTGTTTCTCTATCCGTAAACAGTCAAGTCAAGTCCAAGTCCTCTGGGAGGACCACCGGAATGATTTGTGGGTCAACTCTTTTGGTATGTTATTTCTTGCAGTTCATTGTAGTCTACTTAATCAGTGCCGCCGTAGGTGTCCTTATGTCCTGTGGTGGTAGCAAGCTTCGCTGGTGTTCGTATCTCACTTTTAGCGTTTTTTTCTAATTTTTTTGGGCTCAGTCGAAACAATCAGATCTTGACCCTATGGGCGGTATTATCGTATGCATTTATGCTCCTCCAAGTTCAACCCAGTCCACTCCTGACTCCGAGGCAGATCGCTTCTGGCATCATAATTGCATGGGGCAAGACTATCTATCGCCAGTTTGAGCTTCTGGCTGGGAAAGCTGCGCCACACGACTTCCTACAACTATTGATCTACAAGGCTGCAACATTCAACGATGATATCATCAAAATCGACACGGTTCGCGCTTATCACAGCGGCCCAGTACGCTTTAACTTTTTTTCGTCCTTAAGATTTTAAGGTTCAAGAGGCGATATCAGGAGTACTTTGTAGAAATCGACATTGTTATGAACGCAAACACACTTTTGTGTAAAGCTCATGACATTAGCCAGCAACTACAAGACAAGATTGAAGTTCTTCCAAATGTTGAACGCGCATTTGTTCATGTGGATTATGAGACTTCACACACACCTGTTTGTTCATGGTCGTTCAATTTTTTGTTTGAATAACTAAAAATAATTTCCAGGAACACCGGAAAACCAAACTCATCATTCTATGAGATAATGGACGCGAGATTGCTTCAGCGTACGAATTACGCGCCCCGCACGCGCTTCTTCTCGTCCTTCAAGGATAACACCTGACATCTTTTTCCATCTCGATTTAATGATTTCCGAATATTATTGTTTCGGTTACTGACGTTCTTGGCTACTGGGCCCGTTAATTTGATAACTCCAACTTCGTGACCACTCTGAGAGCATTCCGTCAACGACTGTGATATTAGATATGGTGGCTGTACTCACATGTAGACTTAGGAAGGCACGAATAAAATCTACATTGAGGGGGGTCCTGTCCCGGATACTGCCTTCACCACGATCACTTCTACCACTTACTCGATTGTCATTTAGATGTCACTTAGATCTCGACCTTGTAAGGAAAATGGGCAATTGTCTTTCTTTTTTCTCTAGGCTTCAGTAGCGGTGATCATCGTAGATCATCGTCGATCACGCCAATCAACGTGCCAATTGACGAATAATTAATTCCTTACATAATTACCGCTAGACCGCTTCATCATTCCTATCAATACCACCATGTATATAAAGTATATGAGATAGGTCACTTTACTATCTCTACCAACTACATCTACTATCAAGTCTCCACCAGGTGAGCCTGTCAGTGTCTAGACCACTGTCCAATGTTTGCTGGTGCCATTCAAACACCAATATGAGAAAATCAAGTCCAATTGACCAATAACATTTTCTGTTACCAAATTAAATGAGACGTGGAGTCAGAAGAAGTCTTACTTGTTTTCTGAACTGTCGTGGTTTGAAGGGCACTGGGTAACTCGAACATGAATGTTCCTATTATGGTGTTAGATGACTTGCTCGCAAGGAATAGGGGAAAAATCTGATCAAGGTTTGTACCGAGATGCCGGACATGAAATTTCTCAAGATAGACTGAAATTCAATGTTCTTCTAGTAAAAGATCTTCAGTGCTACTGTCGAACCTCATAAAATGTATGAAGAGTAGATAGCAAACATTGCATAACCTGAAAGCAATGCGTAAAGCATTGTCTCATCCTCAAAGTAAGTATATGCCTAAACGACTGTCATCACAGCGTAATGCGCAGGTACGTCCTCGGACTCTAATAAAGCAGCTGGACTGAAGTGACTGGGATACAAGCGAGCCTCCTAAATACTGTGTAGAGTATGTAGATGTTTAGAATACAACGAAAGTTGTTAGAGTACTCCTTATAAATAAGTAGTTGGATAAATGGATAAAAGAATAAGTGGATACGGAGATTACAAGAGGAATGCAGACGGAGTATGGACATTGATATGTCACGGCTGCTGAGAGAACTATTCCAGATTTGCTCAGACGGAATTTTCAAATAAGTATTGTACAACTCATTTTTCCTACGGGAAGTTAGTTCTGAAGGGCTTACCGATATTGATGAGGCCTGAAGAGAATTTATTAGAATGATGTCAATACGCGTGATAAGGGAATAACAACCCAGAACGAAGCATCGGTGAGGGTACTTCCCAAAATGGGTGGAGAAAAGAATCAATCCTCACCAAGCTTGGTGCTAAGATATTTATTGACAGAACCACTAGATTGATCCTTCATCCTATAGTACTGAACCGCTAGGAGAAAGAGTCTATTTTCTGAAGTAAGAAGTCAAGTTAGCAGGACTAGCATGATGATGTACGTCAGTGCCTTCAAGGGTTCTTCCGAAAGGTCTGAGCAAACCCAGCCACAACAATATGAGAGAAAAGCCCCGGGTTTATAAGTGTGGAGGCAGAACCCATCAACAAATCTAAAATGATGGGGCGACAAGTGACAAGCGAGAAAGCCTGTTGGAATTTGTAAATTTACCTCTCTCACGCTCACTGGGAGTCAAACGTTCTTACCGTCGGGCGCTGGTTTTAACAGAGTCATGCTATGGATATCTGAAAACGAAGAGTATATTCCAATGAAAGGAAGGATATAATCGTCAACTATCTTGTTAAATCATCAAGCAGATATCATCGGGCCACACGAAGAAGCTCAGTTTAGGCAACAATGTAGTGTACATCAACCGCTCCATTATCTACTGATAATCATGACGCCAGTTCCAATCCAACTCTCCGCTAGATCCATCTTTGATAATCTTAGGGATGTTCCGGGCCTTTATATTTGATAGTATCATTCTGGTGTACTGATTTTTGATCCAATAGCAATACAATATGTCCTCTGTCGGTCAAACAGAAACAGAAGAAGTAGTAGACAAGCCGCTGCATCAGGGTGATTAGATGTAAGATGCAAACCAAGAAATTTAGATACAGAGCGATTAAAGAAGTCTAATTAAAATCCCGTCCGTACCGGTTGCAGGAGAGCCACCGTTGTGTAAGATGATCAGAGTGGGAGAGGCAACGTGGATACCCAAAGATGGCAGACCAACGCGAATGTTCAGGAATGTTCAGTTCAGGCTTAAACAATGGTCAGCCTTTGTCTACTATAAATGGCAACTGTGACTGGTTGAGCTCATTAATCGAGTCATCCATCCTTCTCTCTTCCTCTCCCCGCTTGTCTCTATTTTCTGATACACACTCACTGCGGGTCAAAGACAGTCCGGCGAACATATCATAGCTGTAACCACTTCATTCTGCCACAACGAGTATATCTTCAAGGAATAATGGTAAACATCTCTTTTTCTGCACTAGAAGTCCAGCTTATGATCATATCGACGGTGATAGGACACTCGAAGTCAAGATCCAGAGGATATTTATGTTAGACAGGACAGAATCGGTGCAACAATTGACACCTTTCATCGGACTCTTCTCGGGCTAACTCAGCATCCTTTGCTCAGGAAAGGGGTCCTTTGGAGAGGTCTACAAAGGGTATTCTTGTCATCGGATTCCTCATCAACCAAACTTAATCTCGATGATAGTTTTGACAAGCGAACGCAGAAGACTGTGGCAATCAAAATCATCGACCTCGAGAGCGCCGAAGATGAGATTGAGGACATTCAGCAGGAGATACAAATCCTCTCGCAGCTAGATTCACCTCATGTTACCAAGTTTGATGTCCTGATTATTTGATTCGCACAACTAATCGATTCATTGCAGATACCATGGCTCCTTCCTGAAGGGATCTCATCTATGGATTGTCATGGAGTGAGCCTTTCTTTATAGGTATGCATTACTGGAGTTCATATTGTCTTTTAGATACTGCTCTGGTGGTTCATGTTCTGACCTGGTAAGGTTCTTTGTGGTAGACTTGCTACGCAGTCTTGATACTTTGCTATCTTTAGATGAAGCCTGGAGTCTTTCGGGAAGAGTATATTGCCATCATCGTCAAAGAATTGTTGAAAGGACTAGATTACTTGCATACAGAGGGGAAGCTGCATCGAGATATCAAAGGTGTGTTCTGTGTCTTCATACAAATTCTTCTTATCAATCATTTCCCCAATAGCCGCCAATATACTACTGTCTGCTGGTGGCGAGGTGAAATTGGCAGATTTTGGTGTCTCTGGACAACTTTCCGGCACACTTTCGGCGAAAAAGAACACGTTTGTTGGAACACCATATTGGATGTCACCCGAAGTCATCAAGCAAAGTGGTTATGACCACAAAGCTGACATCTGGAGCTTAGGAATTACAGCAATAGAACTGGCGAAGGGTGAACCTCCATATGCAGAACTCCATCCCATGAAGGTAAGAAGTTTTGCATCTTTCTGATTTCTTTTCACAGAAATTGTGATTCAGGTTCTATTCCTCATCCCAAAAAATCCGCCTCCAACCCTAGACGGTAACTTCTCCAAGTTATTTCGTGAATTCATTGCGTGTTGTCTGCAAAGAGACCCTCGAGATGTATTTACTGTTTCTTGGTATGGTTATAACCTTCGTTAATATGATACACACAGCGCCCCACCGCTAGAGACTTATTGAAACATAAGTTCTTGCGGACGGCGAGGAAGACAAGCTACTTGACGGAACTCATAGATCGATATGAGCGATGGAAGGCAGAGGGGGGCGAGAAGATTGAAGAGGAAGAATCACGCCCTGACGTCGCAGAGACGTATGCGAGTTTTTTTCTACTTTTGGTTTGCTGCTCATTCCCCCATCTAAACTTAGGAATGGGGACGGTGAAGTTGACGACCTGTGGGACTTTGGGACGATTCGTCATGGAGCTCGAACAATAGGAAGAAGTTCGATCAGGCTTTCTGGACTGCCTCTCGCGCGAGAGAAGGACGACCTACCACACAACCGAGATTCTGATGGCTTGGATGAATCTATCCAATTGAGACGAGGACATGCGTCCTCAACGTCGCCATCTATGTCTGCAAAGAGTGATCTCCCATCGACCCCTTCAGACCGTGAGAGCGTCCGGCCTGGTATCGAGTCGACTTCTTCGCCGTCTAAGACCCGATTTGAGCGAGATACCCTTAAGAACGCCTCCGTACGAAACGTTCCTGACAATTGTGGACAGCCCGTTGCTACCGATTACGCTATACCCCAAAGAAGCCATATATCAGGTCAAACAGAATCGTTGGATGACTATGAGGAATATGGCGACAACTACTCAACCAAGACAGGGGCTATGCGACAGAAAATGGCGGAGATGCATATTGAGGAAGACGATATCAATGATACTGATACGACGATGCTGGACTCCGTGATTCTCCCTGTCATCGCATCAGTGAGCACTTGTCATTCTCCCTCTAGCATCTCTGACACCATGATAGCTATTTCCACGAGTCTCTTCCCAAGAAGCTAGAATTGCTCTCAGTGCTTTGCAACGTGCATTTACTGAAGCCGAGCGCATCATACCAGGCGTCACCCTGGAGCTCATCAACGAAATAGTTGACTCTGTTGAACACGTTGAGGATGCTCCTTGAATCAGACGATGAAGCATAACCTTTCGCTGTTCTGGGCATATATCAGAATTTGCATGAATTCCGTGTTTTTCCAGCTCTCATCTCCAGCTTTATCTATCACATAATTCACGGACATATTTCTCAAACAGCATACTTGTCTCTTTACCCCATCAATTTCTCGTTTCATGAAATTGCTATCTGCCTGCCCCTCAGTCTTGTACATCAATTATTTTTTGCCCGGTAGTATCCTGCTCGTACTCGTAGGAAATGCGCATTGATAAATATCAGCAATCGAATGCACATTGTAACACCAAAGAAATGCGTTCTCAGCCATCAAATAAGGGCTCCAGCAGCCATTGTTGCTGACCGCTTTTTCTTTTCTTTTTTGTCCTTTTTGCCACCGGTCTTTTTCTTGGAGCGAATGACCTTGATTGGCTCTGGTGTACTCGTCCGGGGTTCATCGGGTGCTTCGTATGGTGTAAATGACGACAGATGAGCAAATTTGGGTAGACTTCCACTGGCGGTGGGACTAGCCAGGTCAGAACTTGCATCTGCAGGTATCACAGTTGATGGCGTGACATTTGAGGGCATTTCCCCGTCTCTTTCAACGACAAAGATATCGGTTGATGAGAAGTCCTGCGTAATGGCTCTAAGGACTGGCTTTCGACTTGATGCATCTGTGTCTAGAGTCGACGGCACTGTAAAGGAAAAGCATCAAAGGAATGACTAACCTGGTACTATTGATGGCATGTCCTCCAAGTGGACCACAGGAATATTGCTTATTTCTTCATCAGTCGGTTTAGATGGTGTGTCATCAAGAATATAATATGGGTCATCTTTCAGTTGTTCCCTTCTCTCTGCCTTCTTCTGCATATGGTATCGCCTTGAACATGAATGGCAGCCATGTCAAAGACTATGCTCACCCGTTCACGCTCTTCCGGTGTTTCAGCGTCTGTATCGATGGGTGTAAGGATATCCCTGTCCTGGAGTAGACCTGGTTCTCTCAGTTTTCTTGAGGACGTTCTGGACTTGTTGCTGTTCATATCCTTTTCTTTCTCTTTTCCTTTTTTACTTGTCTTCTTCTTTTCGGGGGCAACCACGGGCTCCCTTGGAGGTGGTACTATCCATGCATCAAGGTCAAGGCCATCAGGAACAGGAACATTAGCTTGGGCTTCGGAAGCGACAGGGTTCAGCTCGTATGCTGAAAAGAGTGGTTGAATCAGATAAAGACTTTTAGGAAAATTGATCTCCGCTGGACTTGTTCCTTCACCGAAAGTGTTCAATAGCGGTGTTGTAGGAATGGACGCTCTCGAGCGGTGACTATTAAGATCTGCAGAGACAAAGCTACACAGTTGACGGATATTTGCAGCCTGCGCGGGTCAACATTTCAAGAATCAAAGTGAAGGTCTAATTACTTACTCTTTCCTGGACCTCGATATGAGGATTGGTAACAAGGGCATCCATTCGCTCCTGGATGCTTTTCACTACGTTTTGCACAGTTGCTAGCTCATCTTCGTCCCAGCGCTGCGCTAATCCAGAGGTCCAGACCCCAAAGATCTTGATCGCGGCCTGGATATAGACTGATATAGTGTCCTGAGGAAGGCGAGTGATATCTGCCTGAAGGAGATGAGGTAATAATTGCTCAGGATCAGCCAACTCGCTAGTCAAAATAGATGAGTGGCAACCCAACACCCCATATTTATTTGGAATACTGACCGACAATATTCGCCACATATCCAGGCAGCTGCCCAGAGGATCTCGGAGCAACTGCCTTCCTCTTCAACATTCTGAAGCATTGAGCTATCAGTGAGTACCAAATGCATTAATTTGACTGCATAACGTCTTGCTGCGCGGACGCGACCAACGACATCGACTAGTTGGTCTCGAATGTCCGCACCAATATCTACATTTGCAACATGTGCCAAATCTACGAGAACTGAAAGATACCACTCAAAATTGGTGACATTCTCATATCTAGATCGTGAACAGACAGAGAGAATGCGCTGGGACAAGATTAAACGGTAGGATGGTGACTGACAGGGAGAAGTGAGAGAATGAGAGGAATTTTGAGTGAGAGATTGCCTGGCTGATGGAAACGGCGACGAATCTGGCAGCAGGTGAGAAAGGAGCTGCTGCACGATCGACTGCAGATTGCTTCGGTTGACCTGATAACAAGTATGTAATCAATCATTAGAGATAACATGGACTGTCCCCACCATTGCAGTGACCAAATCTAAGGCACGCATACGAATGCTGATATCCGAATCGTTCAGGCTAGCAAGTATCGTATCTTGATAATCGGCAAGGAGTTCAGGATGACTTGGAACAATTTTAGTCATGGCCAGTAACGCAATATACTTCACTAGCAGAATTTGAGAAAAGCGAATGAGAGGTCCAAAGAAGAAACCCCACAATTTTGATCGCTATCCTGAATAAAGGCAGCAAGTTTTGAAACACACAACTTGGCCAAGGAATCGCCTGAAGAACCCTGTAACATGCCTCCGATAATACATGTGTGGACACACTCATACAGCAAAGAGATTGCAGGTGTAGTTGAAATGAGTTCTGTGATAGGTGGCTGTAATTTCTTCAAGAGCCTCGGTTCGTAGGGAGAAAGAGATCCAAACTAATGTTGAATTAACGCAAGCAGAAGTAGTCCAACAACTGCTCACTAATTTGACAATCTTGATGAGCATCCAATTATTTGTCGAGCTGGTTAACAGATGAAAGAACTGGGGAACTAATGTGAGATAGTCCCCGGGTCTCCGTCTCGCCAACTCGCACAGAACGTTTACAGTAGCTGAAACAACGCCTAATAGGACTAAAAACCATGATAGTGCCGTCCAAAAGCCTGGCCTACCTGGGTCTGGATCATCTAATTTCTCAAATAATCGCGGGTGGGCATGTGATCCTGCCTCAGGATATTGTTCGAGAATTTTAAATATCCCCAGGACTGCCCTCTTGCGTATCTGAGCACGAGAATGATTCAACATAGCCACTAGATCAGTTGCAAGATCACGGGCAAGGTCCGGCGTGAGGAACGCGGAAAGCCCGTTCAGAGTTATGGCCATGTCGGCAGGATTAGAACTGAGATCCTGCATCGGACAAATGGTTCAGCAAAGGTTAATCCAAATGCGTTTTCTCGTGCTAGCCTTTTTCAAGAGATTTGTAGTGAGCATAAGTACGTCCGTATCCTCGTTAAAGGACTGCGCAGCAGCGAGATATCCAACACTTTTCAAATGAAATCTTGGGGAAGACATGGCTTCTACAACGTGAAATGAAGCCCAGCTCATGTCATAACCTAGCATATCTAGCTGAACGAAAATGAACTGGCGTGGGCACGACCATCAGATCAAACATACGTAGGTGAGTTTCATGACAGCCCCCGTCTTGAGCTCCATATCGTCATTCTTGATTTCCCGTCTAATCTCGTCAACTGCTTGCGCTATAAATTTCGACTCGTCTTTTTTGTTGGCACGAAGCCCACGGATGAGGTCTTGAAGAGTACGCTCCCACATGTCTAGGAAGAGATACCTTACAGCAAGATATCTGGGTGTGTCTTCGACAGATGTCCTACTCTTAGGTCGTATCTAAAGTCCAATTATCAGACTGAAGGAGGATGATGAACAGTGCTGCGTTCAGATGCAGTCATGAGAAGACTCAATCAAGGAGTTCGACCGACTGGCACGTGTTCTGAGTTTTTTTGGATTCAGCATTTCTATTCTGCAACAAGCAAACTAGTATTAAGACGCGGAGGGCTATAAAGGGCCCAATGTCTGGGGCGTGTCTACAGGAGAAAGGAGTAGGGTGGGCGAAGTTAACTAGCAGATAGGGAGGATTGCAGTACGTGTTCTGAGTACATATTCATGGTCATACCAATGAGTTGATTTTGTAGTCGTATTTCCAATTTCAGGATAACACCATAATTCTAAACAGCAGAACCGATTTACGCACTGTATCACTCTTCTGTCACGTATTCAATGTCATTTATTCGATGTTACAAGACCACTTTTTACCATGTCAGAGCCACTTCGCTTACCGATAACGTCCCAACGCGTGCTACATGCTACGACACATCTCGGTAACCAGATATTTCATCACCGGATCTCGCGGATGGACGTGCACTGACAGCCCAAAACATATACCTCGAACCGACAGCTGAAAGATTCTTCTGTGTTGTTAGAACTTATAGGTACCAACTCAACGAAAATCATGGAGAGATGGTCAATTATAATGTTAGAAAGAGTGGTTGAAGAATATAGAGAGGGAAGTTATGAATGATTTTGATGAAAACTCGGGGGTATCGATGTTTTGGGTCCCAGAATAATGTTCATCCAATTTCATAGGGATAAAGGTTATTTATTCTCAGATCCAGAAATTCAGGCCCCTCAAAGATAAACTCGGTCTCAGATATGTATTCCGGAAAGCCGTCATTAGCGGGAAACTGCCGTTCTATTGACCAGGTACATACAATCAACAACCCTCCTTACTTAAAACATACCCTTCCTCTGAGGCACGACGCCTCTGGGGCTTATCTGCTGTCCTTGACCGGAACTACTGGTGTTCCCCGTACTGATAGCCGCAAGTAGACTATCGGGTCTATGAGTGGATCTAGGCGGCAATGCCGGATTCGTCTTGATTCTTAAATTTTCAATTGGATTTCCAATTCTACCAGTGTTACTCAAACCCTCTCGGTCACTCAAACTCCCTGCTGTTGAAGGCCTTCTTGTAGAACCGAAATGCCCTGAATTCGACTGACCGCTGACAGGTGACGATAAGAGAGCTGGAGAGTCACGACCGCCATTTACGACGGGTGTTACTCTATCTGTTCGACTTCGGGATCGTGGGATTGCAGATGTGTTGAGACTGAGCCCTTGTCCTGTATCAGGCAACGGCGTGATGGGTACAGGCGATACTAGATTTGTGGATCCTCCACCCGTAACATCCGTAGGTGTACGACTACGAGATGCCAATGCGGAAGATGATGATGGTTGTAGTGATTTCAACACCGAAGAGAGCTTCATATCTGGTGTCGATGGGGGTGGTGGGGTGAGGCTCCCTGAGGTCGCAGGTTCTCGGAAAGCAGATGGCGGCGCTGGTGAACGACGGCGCGTTGGTGCTGAGAATCTTGGCAGTGCTACGGCTTGAACTGGTGAAAGTTCTGAACTGGTGTTGCCGTCTGGCGGTTGAGTAAGCTGAGAGTTGGATCGTCCTTGTTCGAGCTGTTTGACTAGTGTGGCCAAATTTCCTTGCTTGGAAATCCGATGCGCACTGAAAGAGAAATGCACACAGCCATTTTCAGGTTCTTTGGGGTTTTCAATCAGCAGTTGATCGAGGAGATAAGTGAAGTCGAAGCCATGTTCTCGGAGGAGCTAGAGAAGGAATGCTCGTCGAAGATTGATAAATGAGACAGTAGAGATACTTACTTTGTTATTCTGCATGTGGGCGATGGCTATAGCTTCTTCAACGAGGGCGGGTTCGACATCTTTGGTATAAACTTGTTTCCTAAACATCTCGGCGAAAACTTTGATCTGTTCTTGAGCCCATACAACGAGAGCTTAACGACATGGTTAGATGCTGAAGTCAAGTTGTTTCACTTGACTTACCACTTGTTGACTCGTTGTCATTGAAACTGCTGAGATACCAATCGGCTGTGTGTTTGATACCTGTGAACCAAACAACACTGAGATCACCCACGTATGAGCTGATGTCGCCCTCAAAGCGAATCCTTCTCATCAACCCCGTAATTACACCTGTGCGCATCTCCAGGTAAGCTTTACGAGCTGCAGCTGCAGCTTTCAAGCGTATAAGGAGGGTGATCAGCATAATGCAGGTTGTTTTCCTGTTGGAAGGCACCAAAAGGGATGAAAGAAGGGCAGCAGTTAATTGATTAATCAAACTCGGGAGTTTGGTCTGCAAGGTGGGGGTGACTGATGCACGAGCCTGGCCTGATGCGGGGGTAAATGCAAGATATACAGATTATCCAGAAGTTCAAAAATGCACCTTGGTCGACAAGATCAACGGCCTTGGTCCACTCACGGAGGGCGATAGCGACAGTCAAATCATCAGACCACTCTCCTACCCATCGAACATCTTGTTCAGCTTTTCCTTTAGATTGATCAGCCCCATTGAAGGCGTCGCCGCCTCTTTTTGCTAGATCCGACATCCACTCAGGCACTGGCATTGGGGGTACAGCAGAAGATGTCTAGACTGGATGTAAGGATGGGAGATGAGGGATGGAAGATGACAGACATCACCGCCCTGCCACATGCTCTTTCGTCGTTCGTGTTCGCCTTCGCGTTCCTTGCGCTTCTTGGCAGCGAGATCGTCTGCAACCTGCCTGAACTGAGCAAGGAGAGCTTTCTTGTCTGAAGGTGAATCAGATCTGTAGACATGAGTCTCCTTGCCATGGCGGATCTTGAATACATTTGTCATGTCTGATGCAAGTTAGAGTTGATATTAGATAGATAAATGCACGCACTGGAAGAATCCTTGATGTCAAGTACGAGAATGTCATTGGGAGCCCAGCAGTTCTCAGCCACAAGTTTGCCTTGGTTCGATCGATCATCGCCTGTGTTTCTCCTTCTCCTACGAGCGACTAGGACGGCATCATCGAGGATAACAAATTTTACCTTGCCAATGATCTTGTAGGTGGCGGCATTGAGGGCATAAAGGCCGTCCACTTCGCCGATGACATGACGTCCTGGTGTGGTGGGAACCAACTTTGCCGCACCTTCGATTGAGGCATGGAGAGACTGCATCTGATTCAAGTAGAGAACACGAAGATCAGCAACAGAGGATCGTTTGTAGGTGGACAGGGCTGCTGTGCCCGAGGAGGTAGGATCAGGGATGTGGAGGATAGAGGGCATGGATTTGTAGTCTGAAAGCAGGTCCTTGAGTTCGAGCATCTCGTTCTCAAAGGCAGAAATTTCCTTTGATATAAGCACAAACTCGGCATAGCTGAAGCATGCGTCAGAAAAAGGTCAACAAGAAGAGGCGAGGCATACTTTTTGAAGACGGAGCGCTGGAGATCGGATGCAGTGTCGTCCTTAGCTGCACGAAGAGACGACTGGAGCGACTTGAGCTCTGCCTCGGTGGAGTTTGCGAGCTTGAGCTTGATGACTGGGGAGTGTTCATGTTCAGCAGGTGGGCGACGGTGTCGGCAGAGAACCTACAGGCATCGGGGTCAAAGTCCTCGGCGGAGAAAAGCATCTTGTCGTCGGGGGGAATGTCGGCATAGCGCATCGACATGCGCTTCCTGAGCTTGTCGTCGACTCTGGGCACACGCGCATGGATTTTGCTCGGCGAACGCGCTGGCCTGCGTGTGGCGTCGGACGGGCGGCGCGTGCGGAGAGAGTCCATAGTCGATGACGTAATACAAGCCGTTGATGACAAATCATGATTGATAACATAAGCAGTGCTTTCTATCCCTCGCCTGGCTCTTGTCTCTTGCCACCATGGAGGACCCTGTCCCGCGCCAGCTCTGGCTGCCCGACGCTAGCTCCTCCCCCGAGCACGATGACTTCTTTCCTGCTGCCCAAGACCTCCCGCAGTCCCCTCCATCCGCCCCTACCCCGCCCATCCCTGCCTCCTCTCTGCCCGCAGCCCCCATCCTTGACCACTCTCATCTTCGCCCTGGGAAACAGGCCGCCCTCCTTTCCCACGAACGGACCCTGGAGCTCTACCGTGCGAATGCAAAAAAAACCCAGGATCCAGATCTTCAGTTCGAGTTTGCTGTCTTCATGATTGATGCCTCAAAATCCTTCCCCATTCCCCCCAATACCCCAGGCAATCTTCTTCAGGTAGAAAAGTCCATTGAGAAGCGTGACGATCTTGTTCGCGAAGCATCCTCTCTCCTCAAACGTCTGGCAGATAGGGGTCATCCAGCAAGCCAGTATTTTCTCGCAGACTGTTACGCTAATGGCATCGGCACTGTAAAGGGAAAACAGGACTTTGATCGCGCATATCCTCTCTTTGTACTCGCCGCTAAACATGGTCATCCCGATGCTGCTTATCGTGCTGGCACCTGCTGCGAAAATGGTTGGGGCTGCCGCAGAGAGTCAGCCAAGGCCATTCAATTCTTCCGTAAAGCGGCGGCTGCCCTTCATCCTGGTGCTATGTATCGTCTCGGCATAGCTGAGCTCAACGGTGAACTTGGCCTCTCCAAGAGTCCAAAGGAAGGCGTCAAATGGCTCAAGCGAAGTGCCGAGCATGCAACTGCCGAGTTTCCTCATGCCCTCCATGAGTTGGCCCTGCTTCACGAGCGCGGCATCGAAAACGTTGTGTTTGTTGACTATGAATATAGCACAGAGCTCCTAGCTCAGGCTGCGGAGCTTGGTTATGCTCCAAGCGCATATAGGCTCGGTGAATGTTATGAATATGGAAAGATGGGCTGCCCCCAAGATCCTGCCTTGTCAATTCACTATTATGTATGTCGTCTTTTGTCCACCTTCTCTCTCTTTCTCACATACATACTCCCTTCTGGGCAGAACATTGCCGCGCAGCAGAATCATCGTGATGCCTGTTTTGCGCTCACTGCCTGGTATCTCGTGGGTTCTCCTGGTGTCCTTCCCCAGTCTGACACGGAAGCCTTCCTCTGGGCTCAGAAAGCCGCCGAAGCCGGCCTCGCCAAGGCTATGTACGCTTGCGGATATTTCCTAGAGGTCGGCATCGGGACCTCAGCTAATGTGCAAGAGTGCGTCTAGTTTAATTACTTGATTTCTCTCTCATCATCTTTTAGAGCTATGTTGTATTATAAACGTGCTGCAGACAAGGGTGATAAACGTGCCACTCAACGGTTGAAGAACTCACAGAATGGACCGATGCATCAGCCAGGTGGGCCAGGCTCCGTTCTGCATCGTGAGCAAGGCGACTCGGATGCTGGAAAGATCTTAAAGGACAAAGAATGTGTCATCATGTAAACGGTAACTCTTGATGCGGTGCGTATTGTCGAAAATTGGAGACTCATTTCAAGTTTATTTGCATATTTTTTACTGGTTTGAACTGTTTCTCTTTCCATGTTTTAGGGTATTATTTATCATCACCATACCTTTTTCATCTGTATCTTTATTTCACCATCCTCGCAGACTATACCTCTATTTTCACATAGACACATCCGAGTAGCACTATCATTCACGTCACATACCTACTCGGTATAACTTCTTGCAAACACTTGTATCGCACATTTAGTTAATTAGTCAAGACAGGACAGTATATAGTTTCTTCACCTGTTATTGTTCCGCGGCTACTTCATCATGCATCTGTCAATTCTTGTAAGCTGAACAATGTTATAGTATTCATATACGCCTGGTGCACAATCTTCCAAAAAGGTACTTCCTCCCCCTGCTCGCCTTTGGTTGAAGCGTCCTCTCTTGCTTCCCGATGGAGATGATAAATCACCCATGCAATTCCTCCTATGGCACTAGGTTCATTACGGCCTTTAATAGGTCGACCCATGGTAAACCGCTCAGGTTGTGTCGCAGAAGGAAAGAAGATAGAACGGTAGTCATTTGGGAGATCATTCAAGTAAGGTTTTGAGGCATGTGTAGACATGCATGAGCACCAAGGTGCATCTAGTTGACACATGAGGTATCAGAGGAAGCTAGATTTTGAGATCATACCAGTCTCGAACAAGATCCATTGAGGAAGGATCGATAGTGCTACCTCTAAGTTTGAGGGCGTCTTCAACGAACACCCGTTCAAACTAAGGTCGATACTATTTAACCTGGTTGTAGTAGTTGATTAATTTATTAGCCAATTGCTCATCTACGATGAATTAGTCAATCTTATGGTCGCTTTGCCCACGATACAGAATACCAACATAGTCTCGTGCTTCTTCCGTTGTCCCTGTAAAGCTATGAACGACACCTCCCATACCTCCAACATCTCTCCCACCCTGAATTCCGAACCCTTCCTCGACCAAGATCTGGACGAAATCCTGATGTGCTGCACGGGAGTGCAAGAACATCGGTAGATGGTATTTTCTTGCTAACGACAATTGCATTCGGAAATATTTTTTCTGAACGTCGATAGGCGCGTGATGTGTCCGGTCATAGTCTAAATCATGATGTCAACTTATGTTGAGTAGATAACCAAATATCTACACCGCACACACCTAAACCCAATTCACCTAATGCAACCACTCTTCCCCTACCTGTGAGATTCGCTGAGATAAGATCATCGAGAGCCTGAAGATACCCTTCTGGTCCATCTTCGTCGTATTTATCAAAATCCGTTGTACGAGTAGGATGACACCCTACAGTGGCATAAAAATCTATACAACTTCGAAGTTTGTGAACTTCGCGATGTGAGAAGGCTCCTATAATACTGACTGTGTTCCTTTGCAAGCCGGACCGCGCTTTTTGATTCACGAAGACTTGTACCAGTGATAATGAGGGACTTGACCCCGGCGGCTTGACAGCGTTTTTTCATCTCTTCAAGATCATCTGCAAGATTTTGCTTGTTTTATCGCAGAAAAGTGATGAAGGTGCAAACCTTGATGTTTGACTTTCCCGTGGTATATTCCTCGGAAGACGGGATCAGTTAGGTTTACTGCAAATTTAGCTGTGAATTGTCGGAGACTACATTGAAGGACATACCGGCGATGTCTAGAGAAGGAATCAATTCAAGGAGTCAACTTAGAAGCGTGCCTCCTACCAATAAATCGCAAGCGAGAGAGAGAGACCGGATTACTGACACTTGTATGTCTCTCAGATTGGATAAGTCTCTCGCAAATACCCGTGCTTACGCAGAGGTGTTGAAAGGAGACGTCACCCACGCCGTTGCTGGCGCTGTATACATCCGTGAGGATGAATTGTTTTATGGAAAACTGGTTCGGTGACATCACCGGCCGATCGGGTCGCTGAACTTCTTTGCTTCACACTTGCACTCAGGCCATGGAACGCGCCAAACAACTCGTTGGGCATTTTAAATCTAATGGGCTAGCTGCTCTTGAACGCAGAAATTCAGACGACGTGGTCATTACTATGGCGATTCGTTCACCTCTCTGTAAAGCGAAGAAGGGAGGGTTCAGGAATGCAAGGTGCATGGTACCTGCTGAACCAGCGCCTGGTCGTTTCTGACTCATGACGTAGAACGGATGAACTCTTGCTGGAAATTTATAAGGTCTGAATTCCAAAGTCCATGGGATTCACTGGTCTAAATTTTCATATAATAATCAGCACTCTATTACCCAGTCGAAAGTTGACCCCAAACTCGTCGGCGACATTTGTGTTGGCACTGTGCTCACACCTGATGCCATGTACGCTGCTCGTTCCGCAGCTCTGGCAGCTGGATTCTCGGAAACTACTCCTGTCCAGGTAGTAAACAGATTTTGTTCCAGTGGTCTCATGGCAGTTAGCATCGTTGCTAACCAGATACAAAGTGGGGCTATTGATGTGGGGCTGGCTGTTGGCGTTGAGAGCATGTCTGAAAAGTCTGATCCATCTTGATACCAACCAGGTACAGTGCTAACATCAGTTCTGTAGCCCCGATAACGGTGGTCCGGAACAAAGCGAATTGATTTCCTGCAACAAGGCTTCTCGTGATTGTAAAGAACGTATGGGGTGGACTAGTGAAAACGTTGCCGTCGAATTTACCGTCACTCGCGAGGAACAAGATGCCTTTGCCGCGAAGTCTTTCCAGAAAGCGGAACGTGCTCAAAGGGCAGGATATTTCAGAAAGGAAATCGTACCATTTACTGTAATACAAGAAGATCCCAAGACTGGAGAAAAACATCAGGTTGTTGTAAGTGAGGATGATGGGATCAGATACGGTACAACGAAAGAAGGGTTGGCGAAGATCCGACCTGCGTTCCCGCAATGGGGAAACTCGACCACGACCGGTGGAAACGCTAGTCAAATCACAGACGGTGCTGCTGCTGTGTTATTGATGACGAGGAGAAAGGCTGAAGAACTTGGGTTGATTATTTTGGCCAAATATATCATCACCACCGTTACTGGTGTGGCACCGCGTATCATGGGTATTGGTCCTGTGTATGCAATTCCGAAAGCACTTTCGCTTGCCGGTATAACAATTGATGATGTAGACCTTTTTGAAGTAGGTTAGATCTATCTTTGTCTATACCTGTGCTCACAATGTTTACTAGATTAATGAGGCGTTTGCTTCGCAATGCGTTTATTCTGTCAAAGCTTTGAATCTTCCGGTGTGAGTCTTCTAAATACGATAAACCAGATGATTGAGCACTGATAGACTACCAGGGAGAAGGTACAGCCCTTTGAATCAAGCAGATGATTCCTTACATCTCACCAATCAACAGGTTAATGTCAATGGAGGTGCCATCGCCTTCGGTCATCCATTAGATAAGTCTGATTGATGGATGTCTTCGTGACGGTTGACTGATTTTCTTTGCTACGTGCTACTGGGGCGCGCCAGATTGCGACAGGTCTCAATGAGTTACATCGGAGAAAGGGCAAGGTATGTCGATATCGTGCTTGAGCACGGCATACCCTATATTGATTAGTAATCTTAGGTGCTTGTAACCTCCATGTGCATTGGCACCGGTATGGGTGCTGCCGGTGTGTTCTTGGGGGAACTATATGAGTAGAACTAGTCAAGCACTGAGTGAAAGTAGTCTTGAATTGGGTGGTAGATGTTTTGATCTCCATGGATTGCATTCCTATTAAAAGGCATTGACAGTCTACGTCCAGTCCCACAGTCTATTAGGATACTGATGACCATCCACTACACATCTCTGCCGTTGTACTCGATAGTTGTAACCTCCTTTAGTTGTATGGAACGATCCTACCGTCAGGGGCTTTAACGGCGTCTTCAACTCGGATGCTCTGGCGGCTCTTGAGCTCACGCTTGTATGGAACAATTGTACCATCAGGAGCCTTCACTGCATCCTCGACAGGAATGTTCTGACGTTTCTCCCGTTTGTTGTAGGGAACAATTTTCCCGTCCGGAGCTTTAACAGCATCTTCGACGGGAATGTTCTGGCGTTTATTGTAAGGAACAATTCGACCATCAGGCGCCTTTACTGCATCCTCAACAGGAATGTTCTGCCGAACTTCGAGTTCTCGTTTGTTGTATGGAACAATTTTGCCGTCAGGGGCTTTCACGGCGTCCTCGACAGGGATATTTTGACGTTTATTGTAGGGGACAATTTTCCCGTCTGGAGCCTTGACGGCATCCTCGACAGGAATGTTCTGTCGAGACCCAAGTTCTCGTTTGTTATATGGTACAATTTTGCCATTGGGTGCTTTGACCGCATCCTCTACCGGAATGTTTTGGCGTTCAATGAGTTCCCGCTTGCCATACGGTACAACATTTCCGTCAGGGGCTTTGACAGCGTCTTCGACTGGAATGCTCTTTCTCCGAACATAAGCATTGAGTGGCCTGAAAGGGGTAGATCTGCGTTGTTGCAAAGCACGCTGGGATAATGTTCAGAGTTCCCTGTTTCGAGGAATAGATGAACGTGACCCACTGTAATAGGCATCGGGATTTCTAGAGGAGCTCCCATGGCTTGGATTGCAAGTAGAGCGAGAAAAGCAGAGATAATGGATAAGGAGCGCATCTCCGAAAAAAAGGTGGCAACTTGGATCGACCAAGGGACTGAAGAAATTATGAACGCGCCTGCGGTCTGGAGAAAGAAGACGGATTCTGAAAATGTGTCAACTTCATCTTGAGTATGATGCACATGATAGTGACTTACAAAGAGAAAAGAAGGAAGAGATTTAAGTGAAGGGAAGAGAGAGAGCTAGGGTGGAGACAAGTGCCTTTTGTAGCGCATGATGTTGGAAACAGAGTCGCAGTATGAAATGCATTTCATCGAAACCATCACTCATCTGTCGTTGTGCATATCGATGGTGGCCAGGCGGCTGTTGGTCGTTATGCTCATCCAAAAATAGATTTCCCCATTTGTATGACCCGAGTTTTGTCATCGAACCTTGTGATTGCAACTTGTTGATTTTTCCTGAATGTCTGACCCGCGTTTTGCTCGACTTAAAACTGATCCTCGTTTTCGACCCTCTAGAAAGAAACACCAAAAGGTTGTTATTGATGAGCGGTTCAAGCCAGTCTTTGATCAAGCAAAGAAGGGGAGGGGCAATGCTAAACGTGAGCAGTTGCCGCCAGTGCATTCCCGACATGCCTCATTGACGAATAATTAGCCCAAGTGGACAAGTATGGTCGAAAGCTATCTAAAACCCACGAAGAAGACAATCTTAAGAGATTCTATCGGTTGGCTGAAGATGGCAAAGATGATATCAAAGCTGGAAATGTGCAGGGAGTGACCAAATCCATTGATTATGCTCGGGGTGAGGTTCTTCTGGAATCATCAGATGAGGAAGATGGTCAGGCAGCAGGGGACACTGAAGAGTCTAGTCAAAACGATGCCGATGAAATCCTTCGACTTGGTGGGAGCGACGACGAGTTGGATATTGACCTTGATGAGGATATCTTCGCCGAACTCGATGCACAAGTTTCGATGTACGCGAAAGTCAGTGAAAACCTCGAGGAAAAAGAGGAAAAGCAAGATATTGGCGTCGCCAATCGAACTCGACGACTCGCAGTGGTCAATCTGGACTGGGAATATGTTCGGGCCTCACACCTCTACAAAATTTTCTCATGTCTTGTCTCTCCCATTGCACCACATATCCCGGTGACTACTTCACAGAGTGTGGGAAGGGTCAATCCGAAGAAAGGCAAGGGTGGAGCCTCACCCATTGCAAGAGGTACCGTCGTTTCTGTCAGGGTATTTCCATCTGAATTTGGCAAGGCACGGATGGCCAAAGAGGAACGTGAGGGACCCCCAGCCGAGATCTTCAAGAAGAAGCGAAAGGATTTGGAGGAAATCAATGAAAGGACAGTGTACGAATTTGGGGACGGGGATGAGTACAACGACGATGCTCTGCGGCGGTACCAGCTAGAGCGCCTAAGGTGGGCATGCGAATCGTCACTCCGCCCTCAACCGTTCCTGATAGCGTCCACAGATACTATTATGCTATTGTGGAATGCGACACGAGAGAGGCAGCCTCCCACATCTACAATCAGCTAGAAGGCACAGAACTAGAACGGTCTGCTAATGTTTTTGACCTGAGCTTCGTTCCTGAAGACATGATATTTGACAATAACCCAAGGTTCGTCCAAAAAACTAATAAATTATTCGTCAAGTGACCTTAATGAAAGGGACGAAGCTACCGAGGAGATATCAACAAACTACAAGCCGGTAGACTATGTCACCAACGTATGCTTTATACTTGCGTCTGTGCTTTTCATTTACAAATGTCCCTTCAGGCCTTGCGACATTCCAAAATCAAACTCACTTGGGACGAGGATGATCCGGAGCGACACCAAGTAACACGGAGGATACTGACGCGCCAAGAAATTGATGATGGTGATTTCAGGGCCTACATCGCGTCTTCTTCAGAAGATGAACCTAGAGTTGATGATGAAGACAAGATCAAGATGAATAAAGACAGTTCTCGGCAGAAATTACGTGCTATGTTGCTCAGCGGAAACAACGATGCCCTTCCGGAAGGATGGGATTATGGAGAAGGAGGTGACATAGATATGGAAATCACATTTACCCCAGGTCTCAGTCAGAAGAAAGAAGAGGAGACAACTTTGGATAAATATCAACGAAAGGTCCGAGAAAAAAGGAAGAAGAGAAAGCAAGAACGTAAAGAGAGTGAAAAATCAACGTCAGAGAAGAAAGATAGCGGTGGAAAGACTCAATACGATGGTTTCTTCGGCTCTGAAAGCGATGAAGACGATGTAAACGACAGAGAAACTCAGAGAGTTTTTGGTGAAAATGCAAGAAAGAAGGAAGACCGGCAACGAATATTTACTCCTCATAAAGAAGCTACAGTGAAAGAATTGTCTTCGCCTCAGAATGTTCAAGAGGAATCCAAGCACTTCGACATGAAAATGGTTCTCAAAGCTGAGAAGCGTAGAGTGAGAAGCAAGAAGGATAGGAAGGATACACATGAACAGGAGTTACAGGAGGATTTCACCATCGATGTAAATGATGTCCGTTTCAAAGCGTTACACGAGGATCACCGATTTGCTATTGATCCTACGAGCCCTCAGTGAGTGTCATACATTGTTCATAATGGCTTGTTTGCCTACTCTCCCTACTAGTTTCAAGAACACAAAGAGCATGAGGGCATTTCTGTTGGAACGAAGGCGAAAGCAGGCCAAAGGCAGGGAGCGGCAGGAAACTCAGCTTCAAACAGGTAACGGATTCAATGACGAAGGGCTGGAAGGCCTTGTAGAAAGGGTAAAACGCAAAGGCCAAGAGGCCCAGGGCAGCAGTAAACGGAGGCGAATGTAGTTACCAATTAATTTTTGGATGTTCATTTCATACTACAAAATTATTCAAGCAATCCAAGACTGCGGTGTCTGTGGATAAATGGGCGCCCATGATGATTGAACATCAAGCTACTACATGATGTTGGCGTTGGATAAGTCGAGTTCAGGGTGCTGATCTTGGAATTTCTTGAGCATCTGTGCGGGGAAAAGAGTCAGCATTTGTTTTGCAAGCATGAGAAGGATCAGCACCTCTGCTTTTTTGATCTCATCCGAAGTGGGCTTTCCAAGTTGCTAAAGTAGCTCAGTGCTGCTAGGTCGTAGACAACAGAATGACTAACCTTTTGCTGATTGTCGAACTGCAGAGAAATTACGTGTTAAGGGCGCTTGCTTACATTGGATGATTAGCTTACCATCATCTTTTCAACGATGCCTCTATAAGTAACGTCACTATAATGCCAACGAATCAGACAAATATGTTCCAGGTCGCTTACCGTGTCTCCGAATCCAGATCGCTCAGTTTGCTGTTAGGAGGCTCAATCTTGCTGGTATCGATCTTGGGATGATGGGTGAGGACGTTCTCCCACCATGTTTGGTTCACTTTTTCGAGGGTAATAATGATGTTTTTTTGATCCTCTTAGAGGAGGTTGTAAACAAGAAACAAAGAGCGATAGGTCCCACTCACGAATGGTCCAACTACTTTCGTCAACCTTGATTTCTTTGCATAGGTTACCGGCGAGTATGGGATCTTGGTTCCTCAGACCAACACTAAGCTTTGTCTTCTGGATTATCACAGACAAGTCTTTTCCTCTTGTTCCTTGAGGAACTGGGATATTTATCTCGACCTCCCCGAGTTCTTGTCTCCATTGATATGGTAATGCTGAGATAAATAGTTAGAGATGGTGGTGGTTCGTTGATAATTCGATTGAATAGTTACCAGCCTGCTCAGCAGCCTCACGCTTACGATCTGCTTGATCTTTAGTTTCTTGTTGCTCAGTAGTGAGGTTCTCCTCAGTGTCCGACATCGATGATCCAAAGATTATGTGGTCTAGGATGACATAATCATGGGCTTTGTTTGGCCGGCATATGTCCTTGGTCACATTCCACGGTCAAAACTCGTGCTTGTGAAGCTTTCTTTCTTCCAATATTTGCTTTTTTTCAGCCTACGCCCTGGCTCATGGGGAGTACAGAATCCTGGTCTGACTTTGATGTACGTTGTAATTCTCATTTCATTCCTTTTTTCCTTAATTGTTTATAGGCGATCCGACACAGTATCAAGCTCAACACAGTGGACAAACTTAAACAGATTCTGACAGGCTTTAATGACGAGTGTGGTACTCACCACAATCGCTCAGGCAAAAAGCAAGATCTTATAGATAGGGCTACTTCTTCCTTGGATCAATGGTACAGCACAAAAGCGGACGACAAGTGGTCGAAGGCGAAGACTGTCATTGCCCAAGTTAGGTCTACTGGAATGTATGTGTGTTTCTTCGAAACTCACCTCGCCATTGACGCGTGTGTGCCTGTCGAAATTATTCTCAGTGAGCTTCGGAAAATGCATATTGATCTATTCTCCCAGGTATTCTGCGCCATCTAATCCGATGGCTTCATCATCTACCTCTACTTCGAACCTACCAATGCACTCGTTATATCACGCGAATAACATTGTCAAGCCCAACTATCAATCTCCGAACTCTGGCCCAAGCGTTCTTCCACGCTATGATCCATATGCTCCTCCACGTCGACCTGTTGCTCCTCCTGCGACAAGTACATCTTCATCAGCATTACAGAAGCCTACAGGTATGATGATATGAATTGCAGTTTCTGTTTATGATTCTGATATACTTTGCAGCGATTCGATTCAAAGACTCTCCGTTCTTCCATATAGAGCAAATATTGTCGAGTGTTGTTGAATGCCCAGGTAGGAGTTGAGAGGCAGATAAGATGATTTGCTCATTTCTTCCCCTAGAGTCGGCCAGTTCCACTGATCGTCGGCAACAGCACGTTAATTTCTCCCTTTCCGCGGAATCAATTAACAAACTTCGGGCTCCTGGGTATGTAAGAATGTTTCAACTGTTGGACTGCACTGATTTCTCAGCAGTTCAAAGTATCAGTTACGTCTCTTTTGCACCTCTTCCTTTTTCTATTCTGGCCATTCCACCTTCCGAGCCACCAGCTCCCCCTGTTTGGTTGAGTTCCCGCCCACATGTGAAGTTCGTGTCAACAACGTGCAACTCAGTGCCAACCTCAAAGGTTTGAAGAAGAAACCAGGAACAGCGCCTCCTCCTGATATCACCAAGCTAGCGCGCCTGACGGCTACTCCCAATAGGGTCGAACTTGTTTATGTGAACAGTCAACAGCCTGTGCAAAATAAGGTTTGGGCGTGTTCCTTTCATGTCGAGTCTATTCTAATGTAACTTCAGAAATACTATATGGCTGTGATGCTCGTTGAATACACAGGGGTTGAAGAGCTTGTCGAGAAACTCAAGTCCTCCTCCTATAAAAGAAGTGAAGATCTCAAGCAAAAGAGTGCGTCCTTGTACTGTATCCCTCGTGACGATCTTCCGCTGACTGAATATCCAGTGGCTGAGTCAGCAAATCTTGATGACGATATTGTCGCCGGGCCGTCGAAGATGTCCCTGAAGTGCCCAGTATGTATATCAAGTCCCAGGCTGCTGTGCACTGACTATCGGTCTAGCTTAGTTTCATGCGGGTGGTTACCCCATGTCGATCCATGAAATGTGTGCATCCACAATGTTTTGACATAACATCTTGGTACTCTATGATGGAGCAAACGACGACCTGGCTGTGTCCTGTTTGCGAAAGGCAACTGGATTACCGGGAGCTTATAATCGATGGGTGAGGGAAGGCCTTTTCTCTTCTATATTCCCTTGGCTAAGCCTTGTTATGCACCGATAGTTACTTTGATGAAATTCTCAAGGCAGTACCCGACAGTATCGAAGATGTCATTGTGGAAGCTGATGGTGAATGGCATACAGCAGATAACAGATATGGCAGCGCAGCTTGGAGGGCCAAGAATTCTGTCATCATATCTGTCCAAATGCCCAGAAAGGAGAGCCCCCCATCCGTTAAACTTGAACCGGAAGTTAGCATTAGTAGATTCAATGGTCAACAGAAGACAGATATTTCTTACATCTTTTTGTCGGACGATGATGAAGACGAAGTTCAAAAGGAGCTTTCAACGTCCAATCACTCTATACGCTCAACTCCTCAGCGACTGGGTCAGAGCAAGGCGCCCAACGTGATTGACTTAACGCTCGATTCCGATGATGATGAACCTGCCCCCGTTCAGCCTGGAAAACGCAAGATGACTGAGGTTGCAATCGGGGCTACTTCACCGACTGAGCCAATTTGGAAAAAAGGTCGCCATGAATTTGATCATCAACTTCCCTCCATTGCCTCACTCCAAGACTCGGGCTCGAGTCCACACTTTCGAGTGGTAAGCAACGGCAATCAGCTTCCGCCACCTCATCCCGGCTCTCCTGCACGTTTCTCATATTACCCGGGGACCTCTACGACACCTAATTCCCTTTATAACAGTCTCTCAATCCGTGGTAGTGGTCCTACATCCGGTTCTCTTCAATTATTGCCTCTGTCTGGATTGCCTCCCCACCGTCAGAATGGTCAGCCCCGTTGGCCGTAGTGAAGTGTTTTCGCTTGCATTACCTTAGCTTTTGACATAGTTTACTTATGGCCTAATGCCCATGTCCATGTAGTTTATGCATCACAATAGGATTTTTGATTGTATGCTATGGATCACAAACTGTTGACTCTATTGCTTTGAGATTGGCTCTAGGGTCGCCTTAGCCGGGGACTTAGCCGGGAAGTCAGCGGACTTTAAATCGCCTCCGGTGCTTCCCGAATGCTTTTTGACATGCGAAGTTTTACCAAGTTGTCACCTATCTTCTACCCTCTACCTTTACCTCCACTCACTTTCCCTGGTTCACCTCTTTAAAATGGCTGAAGGAAAGCAGACTAAGAGCGCCAAGGATTTTACAAGTAAGTGTGAGCAGTCTTGATTATGAAGCAACATTGAGCAGTTTTTTGTCTTGTGCAGCCGATTTCCTCATGGGTGGTGTCTCTGCTGTAAATATACTAGCATCTACTCCTTCCTGCAAATCTTTTGAAGCATTATTTTAGGCTGTTGCTAAAACAAGTGCTGCTCCTATCGAACGTATCAAGCTCCTTGTCCAAAACCAGGATGAGATGGTATGACCTGGCATCTTGTACCGTTTCAATACGTTGACACGTCACATGTCTTTTAGATCAAGCAGGGTCGTCTTTCTGAGCCATACAAGGGTGTCAGCGATGCTTTTATCCGTACTTACCGAAGCGAGGGTGCCGTTGCTTTCTGGAGGGGAAATACTGCCAATGTCATCCGTTACTTCCCTACTCAAGCCCTTAATTTCGCCTTCAGTAAGTTTCTACTCAGTGCCGGTGCTTTCATTCTTGACGAGATTTCTAGAGGACTACTTCAAGGCGATGTTCGGGTTCAAGAAGAATGAAGGTTATTGGAAATGGTTTGCTGGCAATGTCGCCTCCGGTGGTGCTGCTGGTGCTTCCTCTCTACTATTCGTCTACTCCCTAGATTATGCTCGTACCCGTCTTGCCAATGACGCTAAGTCTGCTAAAGGTGGAGGAGAACGCCAGTTTAACGGTTTAGTCGATGTCTACAAGAAGACTTTGGCTTCCGATGGTATTGCCGGACTTTACCGTGGCTTCGTCCCATCTGTCGTCGGTATCATTGTTTACCGTGGCCTGTACTTCGGTGTCTATGATTCGCTCAAGCCCGTCGTCCTCGTCGGTGCTCTTGAGGGTTCGTTCTTGGCTTCATTTTTCCTTGGCTGGGGTGTTACTGTTGGTGCTGGCCTTGCTTCGTATCCTCTTGATACCATTCGGTTCGTCTATTATGTTTACATTGCTGATATTGCTCATGGAAATGTAGTCGTCGCATGATGATGACTTCTGGGACCGGGAAGAACTACAAGTCCATGGCTCACGCTGGCTCTGAGATCATCAAGAAGGAGGGTGCAAAATCTCTCTTCAAGGGTGCTGGTGCCAACATTCTACGTGGTGTTGCTGGTGCTGGTGTACTTTCACTCTATGACAAACTTCAAGAGATCTTGTTCGGCAAGGTCTACAAGGGAGGCTCTGGGTAGATGGTTAAGTTACTATTTTTTACATATACACTGCGCATAGACTGTCATTTTTATAACCCCCTGGGTGTTTTACTATACCCTGGTAAAAGTTAGTACTTTGAATCTAGCGTGGATAATATTTACTTAGTCAAGATGGGTTGCCACTGCGAACATTAGTTCTGAAACCATAGATTTGAAATGCATTTGTTTATGTCTGGAGGACAGACATCATGGGACTACGAGGAAGAGGAAATTGCTACAGCGGGGATTAACTTTTCACTCCGCATGCCTCTATCATGGGGTTGATCCTAATGAATATGTCACCGTCAAGACAATGCAGGCCGTGAGAATTTGTGGTTTGCTCTGATCATTGCTGAACGTGTATGTGCTTGACTGGGCATGCGTTATCTATTACGTCCATTATGCCTGTCTCGGCGGGCGTATGCGACTCTGAATACGTCTGCAGAAGTCAACGCAAACCCCGTTGTTCTCAGGTCATACCAAAATGAATGTATACAGTCCTGCCTGGAGGCTCTCGCATCTGGCGTCACTAGAATCGGCGTGTCTCTACCAACGGGCTCAGGAAAGACGACTGTCTTCCTTTCTTTGCTATCTCAGATTCCTTCGCCCCCTACAAATCCGAATGCTACGCGGTCGCTTGTCATTGTCAACAGCATCGAGCTTGCAAGACAGTCTGCAGAGCAAGCTGCCCGACTATTTCCTAATTGGTCTGTTGAGATAGAACAGGGAACCAAGCACAGTGCCACAGGTTTGGCGGATCTGTACGTCTCATTTCTTGCCTCCAGTCTTTGTTTGACGTGACCAAGTACTGTAGCCACGTATCAGACCCTGGTGCGCACGGGGAGGTCTGAAAAATTTGATCCCAAGTTCTTGAAAGCAATCATCATTGATGAAGCACATCACTCTGCCGCTCCTTCGTACGCTATTGTCCTACCTAAATTCTGAATCTTTGTTGATGACTGGTCAGCTACCGCAAACTCCTGTCCCAGTTCGATCGAAATATCATTCACCCTGAACACTTGATCCAGACCAACAACCTTACACACTCTATCCCAATCATTGGTTTCTCTGCCACTTTCAGTCGACACGATGGTTTGATGTTGGGATCAGTATTTGACCAGATTGTGTATCACAAGGACTTTTTGGATATGATAAAAAACCAATGGTGAGTTTCAAAATGCCTTTTGTCCTGCTCATTGACCAATATTCCCTTAGGCTTTGTGACATTCGATTCACCAGTGTCAAAGCGAAACTCAAACTTGACAATGTTCCTATGAATTCCCAGACAGGAGATTTCAATACATCAAGCCTCGCGAACCATATCAACGTCGAGCCCTTACGCGAGTTGGTCGTCAAAAGCTGGATTGATCGAGCTTGTGAGGTCCAATTTCACCATCGTAGTTCCTTGTGTTGATTTCCTTAGCGGAGCGGAAGTCTACTCTCGTTTTTTGTGTCAATATTGATCATGTCCATGCTTTGACGAAGACATTCAGGGACTTCGGCATAGATGCACGTGGCGTCGACTCTCAAACGAATATCACTGAACGCAAATCACTTATTTCGCAATTTAAGCAGGGAGAGTTTCCAATACTTGTTAACTGCGGTTTGTCCACATTGGCCCGTCAAATCATGCTTGTTCATTTATTAAGAAAAATAGCCATATTGACTGAAGGTACTGATATACCGAATATCGACTGCGTTGTTGTGGCAAGACCTACACGGTCGCCGAATCTATACGCTCAGATGGTGTGTCTCGCTTCATTGAATACTACAATATAACTGATTGATCCGTGCCGAAGATTGGACGGGGAATGCGACTATCACCCTCCACCGGAAAGGAGGATTGCCGTGTTATGGACTTCGTAGATGTCACCTCCAGGTTGAACGTTGTTTCACTGCCCAGTCTCTTTGGCCTAGACCCTGCGGAAATAGAGGATGAAGGTATGGAGTCTACATCCATCCGTACACTGCCCTACTCACTTCCCTATACCCAGAGAATGTAGAGACTCTTGAAGCCAAGTCTCTAGCCAAGAATGCGCTTGGCTTCGACTCCGACTCTCAACATGCGGTTTTGGAATCTGTCACCTATACTGATTTCAACGATCCATTTTCACTTATGGACAACATGTTCAGCGCTCCTAATATATTCAGGATCAGTCACAACGCTTGGGTAGGGTGCGGAGATAACATTTATGTCCTAGCATGCCTACAGTATGGAGATATCAGGATTCAACCCACGCAAGATGAAAATGGTACATGACCTATATGCTTTGTATATTGGGTGTCACATATTGATGCAGATATCTCCAGACGAGATAAAATTCATCGGCTACTTCCTTCCTCAACTAGGACCAAGACTGACCAAGTCCAGAAATATTCCTAATTATCTACGCAGAAGGGACATACTGAAAGCCGAAACCCTCGAAGAAGCAGTCAAGGGTTGTGATACTTATGTAGCGATGCAAGTGCTCAAAGGCAAGTTGAGTCGTGGGTGAGTATTTCCTGAATCAATGATTTATTTATCGATGATTTAACTTCTACCCTTAGCGCATTGCGGACAGCAAGGTGGAGATCGGATCCCGCTACAGATCCTCAAAAGAAAATTGTTACATCTAAGTGGCAAAATAGTAAACTGCAAAACATGAACCAGGAAGACATTGAAAACAAAATAAAGGGCCTGACAAAAGGGGAAGCAGCAGACATAATAACACGGTGGAAGCATGGCGCCCAGGTGAGCGACCTGTAGTTTGCGCAAGATACATTCACCGAGCACCATCCAGTCTCGCATGACAAAGAAAATAAAAGAGGCGGAGGCGAGGAAGAATCAGGCTGTGAGTGAGCAAGCTAGACTGGTAAGATATAAAGTGCAGGTGGGACCCATCGTAAATTAAATTTTAGATCATTATCTCTTGTATACTTCGATCACTAGATAAATTCAGAATTCATATAGCCGAAGATTGGAGCTTCAAAACATCAGAGAGCAGGGGTGAGACCGCCAAATCGCTCTGGAGAGTCAAGATTGCTGCCTGTTGTGCAGAGGTGATTACTTGTTCTAAATTGTTTGGGTTATAGAAGACTTTGAGATCTTGAGCAAGTGATGCAAGGACAGTGCCAACAAATGAATCTCCAGCCCCTGTTACATTGGTCACATTGTCAACGGCCAACCCAGGGAAATGTTGGAGGACAATGGTTTCCTTATTGTTCCCCTGTGCTACAATGTAACGAGCTTGGGGGTTGCTCCGTTCTCTGCTCCAGGGAGACGTGGCTGCATCCTTCGCGCTGATGCGCATAGCACATATTGCGCCGCGCTCACCACATTTAATGATTATATGTTGGAAGAACGGAAGAAGATGAATGGCCATCTGAGCGATTCCTTGGTCTATTATGAAGGACATCGTGCCCTTACCAACATCAAGGTCTGTGGCATTTCTCCTCGCAAGTTGTTCCAGATCCATTCGGAATGCCGAATTGAGTCCCATACTATCAATACAGGACCACCAATACGCGTTCGATAGGAAGTTGTAGGGTTCAGCTTGGATCGAATTGTATATATGAGTGAATTCGAGAAGATTAGGAGAAAAGAAGGCGATAGGAGGTCCAGAAAGATCTTGTTTAGCTAGAAAAACATCGATGGAAGGAAGTATGGACGTGGATTTCATAATGGAGGTAGGTTCACTCCATTGGGGATTAACGATTTGTATACGCCTCGATGGCAAATTTGTACTCACAAGAAGACTGCAATGTGTAATAAACATGATAACTCGACAAGTCAATCAAGAGGGCATACCTTGGATATCGTGCTTATTACAATAACTGACCACGCCTTTGATGGCTGCTGATGACAGATTTCCGTCGATAGCCACAATTTTGGGAATATGTCTTCGTAGCTGAGGTATAATCTACCCTTTCTCAATAAAATATCGTCAATTGGAAGAAAGGGTATACCTGCTCGTCAATAAGTGCATCAGTAATTTCCATATCTGCTACTCCTCCAACCAGATTGCCAGTACTATCTAAGACCATATCACAAACCGCTGTACTTCGGTCATTTCTCAAGAGACCGTCAGTTCGCATGCCCAGTTTTTCTGTCTCTTGAATTAGAAATTTGCCAAACCCGTCTTCACCGACTGGTGCAACCAACAGACATGAGGCCTGAAGTTCTTGTGCAGTCAAGACACGGTGAGCCGCTTCTGCCATATTGCGAGCCACACCACCTAGGGATAACGAAACCTTCCCGGAGGCCGTCGAATTCTTCCCCAGAGAGGAATCAGTACTCAAGTCTGCTTGAGCAGTGATGTCAACCGCCGCAGAGCCAACTACAATGAGGTCTGCGGGTGGCTGAATCACGAGAATAAACATTCAATCTATCAAAAAGGCGAACTGCGTACCAAGGTGACATCATCTGCCTTGGTGGTTGATGCCAGAGGAATAGCAGTTGTTGCGACACCATTATTTTCAATGAATGGTGGAGCAAATGAAGTGATACTCGAATGATCCTAGAACACCTAAAGTGAGATATTTCCGATATGAACAAGCGCAGACCATACATAGCCGCTGGCCAATTTAGCATACTGGACGGCAATCTGACCACCTGATTGTCGGCTCAGACTGATGTCATAAGGCAAAGAGAACGACTGACCAACACGAGTAGTATTTCTCAGAAGAACAAGATTGGAACTCATCGAGTCCCCTTTTGTGAGTTCTGCCACGCGAGCCAGGAGCCAAGGAGTAACCTCCTTCCCGCGTTTGTTCATCCCGTTGACTTCCGATTCCGTGAGCGCTTGCTCAACTAACCTCTGAATTTCTGCCCCTTTCTTTTCGCACTCGTGAGGAATAGGAACGGCGAAAAGTGCACCATTCTCTAGTCCTAGCTGCCTTTGCGAGACTGAATGAGGTTCATGAAACCTTCATTCAAATGATGAAGATAGAATACCAGACTTACAAAGTAGCTTGGCTGCCTGTAGAGGGTCTTCTACGTTCCAGGGAACCTACATCCATGAAGTATAAGGGGAACCGAAAATCACGATCGCTCACAGTATGGCCGCTCCTTCGTGAAAAGAAAGCTGGGAAATCCCGAGTTTCTCCGTACGCTACAACTGGTACACCCAAGGTTTCCTAGAAGAAATTTGAATATGGATGGATGGAAAAAAGAAGACTGAACGCTTGGTGACTGACAAGATACTCCAATGTCCTGTTGACCGATAAGTGCATTGGTCAACTCTGGAGTTGGGGGGTATAGTATACCTTCCGATGTCCAGGATTGATTTCACACCAGCAGACACCAGCCCAACAGGACAGCGTGTTAGTTCATGGAGGTCAGCTGATACGTCCATTGCTGAGCGGCATAATTTTGATTAGTTGAATAATTCAGTTTCTTATCAACTCACATATTTGTCCTCCGCGATGAACACCGCCCAAACTAGAAGTCGTACTTCAACCTATATGACCTTGTCTCCCGAGAAGAGACAACGTACCCTCCAGTCGCAAAGACCTATCGACAGAAGAATTAATTTGGTGCTAGAAACAAGGAATTTGCAGGAGTACCTTGATACCAGTTAAGGCAGAGAAAATTAACGTAGCACTGCAAGTTGTACCTGTGCATTCAGTCAAATGTCAAGACTACAATGATGTACTTTGAATTCACGCACCTCCATCAGCCTTGAGAGCAAGTGCTGGAGCAATATCCCTTCTGGACAGTTTAGCTTTCTTTCTCGCGGGGTCAGCAAGTCGTTCAATTTCATGCTTTTCCAGTCCAATCTTTACTCTTCCGTCAATCACACCAATGGTGGCGGGAACTGACCCTGCCGCATGCACAATTTGCTCAAGCTCGAGGCCAATTTCGAGATTGGTCGGGTGAGGTAGACCGTGAGTTATGAGGGTAGTTTCAAGAGATACAATAGGTTTTCCAGATGAAAGAGCCTCTTCAATTTCCGGATGAATGTCGATGGGAGCATTGGAGCGTTCGGCAGCAGAGAGACGTGAGAGACGACGTCGCAAGATGCTTGTCCAAGCCCTGTACGTTGAATACGTAGAATACGCACGACGTGCCAATAACATTGCGTACACTAAGAAGAAATTGAAAGGAAATATGAACACGGCCCGAAGCGTCACACAGTTTTCATGTCGTTACGTCCTACTTCATCGATCGAGGGCTCAGTTCAGATCCCGGAAGGGACAATTACAATCTCTTACACCCTTGACATACAAGAAATCATTAAGTCAGTACAGGATGAGACTGCTGGTGCAACTACTGTATTCATTGGTGCGACCTAACACAACCAGATGACTGTCGGCTTGACGCTGCAGTAAACAAGGTACCACGCGCAACTCCTTTCAAGGTCCACTTTAGCACACTGCCAGGTTCAATGAGTAACATTTTGCCTAGGCAGGACCGTGGCAAGGCTAGAATACCAAGCATACACAAAATTGGCACTCAAAACTATTGCCGATATCGTCCGCGATGCCGCTAGCTCCATCACACGATCCGAGCATCAACCGCCAAGTCAGCGTTCTGCAACATACGTAGCGTCCCTCGTTCACTGTGCAGTCCATCACCGAATTGGTGTGGTGCCCATTGGAGAACCATCCATCGGTGAGCTCGACTGCCAGCCTATGAAGCATGCTCGACTGATGGGCGTGTCTCAGTCATCGCCGTCTCCTCCCCTCATAGAAAGGAATCCTTCCTAGCGTGCGAGAAGATACTAGAAGATATAAAACGAAAAGCACAGATATGGAAGCAAGAATTTTATGAAGGAGAGGATGAAAGTACTGCCCGATGGAAGGAAAATCACTGAAGATCAAGATCGTTTTGGGAAAAATGGTGAAACCATTTAGGGGCACAGAAGTGCTAATCAATCTTCCATTCTTTTGTGACAATGTCATCTTCAGAGCCGACAAATAGCTCAACGGACCAGATGACAAGAGTAAAGAATATGTTCATCCATCTCCACCATATTTGAGATGAACGATCCAGCACTACAACTCTGGGTCAGAATGGAAATCTATCAAAACAGATGAAACATACAGAGAAGTTGGGAATAAACCGTGATGAAAATCAGCTGACGATAAGTCAGAAGTATACAAGTGAGCATCGACGTCTGTAAATAACCTCAGGGAGAACTATTCAAACTCCAATGCAAATACATACTGGACAGTCAGTCCACCCGTCATCAACATCCTCTGATTCCCAGGCATCGGCGCCAATCGTAGGTAGAATCCGGGATGCAAGGTGTAAAATACTTAGACGGTATAGCAAGGCGATGAGTACAGGCTTTGGTAATGTGTTGATCATGAAGTTCAACAGAGTCTGAAGATGTGGGTATATGTTTGGAAGCAAGGGCACACTGAGCCAAGTGTAAATTAATGGGAAAGGTACTCCCACAATGAGCAACTTACTAGGAAGCTATAGGGTCGGTAAAGGATTTTTGGTCGAAACCACAGAGCCATACATTATAGGCCAGCACTACCGCTAAGCCAGATGACTCTATGATGTTTGTTCGTCGCGACACGAATCCAATGAATGTCAAGAAGACAAATGCTGTGAGTGCGACTCCAAGAAGGGTGGATGATAATGGCGATAAGGCGGCACTTGGATATGACTGGATTCATTCTTCAATGAGTAGTAGTCCCTCTAAACTATGGGATCAGACTCACTACGACAATCCACCAAGCAGATGCTACATACGCAACTGCAGCAGCTACCAACAACACAAATTGATAATTCTCTCCTTTATACACCAGTTTTTTTCCTTCTTGCCCTAACTTCTGCACTACAAGCAGACTCGAGAGACCCTCCATTACAATGAACAACGGTCCAAAGAAGCTGAGAGCCATTCCCCAAGAGTCCGCTGCAAGAGTGAGGTATGGGTTCACAGAAGAAGAATAGACATTGAAGCAAACAAGGAGCAAGAAAGGGTGTATCGGGACCTGCAGGACTGAGAGGGCTTCTGACCTCCACAAGAGTGCCAAAGTCCCGTGAATGAACGCATGGATGCAAAGTAATAGTGAAAGGAGGAGAAACGCTTGTTTTGAGAGTGTCGCAAAAGTGAGAGGAAGAAAGATGAGAATTTGGAGTACGGTCGAGAGCCTGAAATTGTTGAGACAAGAATGGGCGAGCCACGGACAGCATACCTCGCCGTTCCAGAGAGCGCGCTCCACATGATCCATGGATTCATCATTTTCAGGCCGAAGGCAATGAGAGGATGAAAATTAAGAATACAGAACAAAGGACATAGATACAGATTATTAGTACTCTCTTTGACAGTCCGACTTGCTCGTGCAATGTGACGTTCCATCACCACGTGATACAACATGGCGTCCAAACTACATCGTAGATATGAATTACATTGAGCTATCAACTATTCATTACCAACCATGTAACAAAACATCAAAGAAACCTAGCCAGGCTGAACTGTCACGTGTCTAACCTGGAATCATGAGGGTGTTTGCTTTGATGAGGATTCAATAGACCTTTTTCCTCGGCAAATTCAGTACCACGAGTAAGCGATGCAGGATCAGACGGAGGGACATAATACTTGTCAATAATCGGAATTTGCAGTAGATTCATCTTGGGAGTGACGACCAACATGTAATTTGTCTTTATTTCCATCCAATCAGCTGGTTCCGATCCAAGTAAGTTCCTTATAAGTATGACACATTCGTCTCTTACCTCTTTCAAAGGTCAAAGGTTCACTGGCAATCATGATGATGTTCTCCCGTTTGTCCGACTTTGTCATTCTATAATGACCACCCTCGGCGTATTCATTGAACTCAGTCCCGGACGAGAACCACTGTAGCTGAGGCATCAGTACAAAATTTCCAGGTCATGAAAATTATCAATACAAGAAATCATACCAAAGAAGCAGCCTCATCCTTTCTTGAGGAGATGTAACGAGTGACAACTATGCTGGAACCGTCGGTAACACAAAAATTCATCAAGCTAGGTTCGGTGACACCAGCGTCTTCAGCATACTTGTTAAGCGAAGCAATGGTATCGAGCATTGCCTTACGCAGAATTTCTGGTGAAAATGAACGAGATTTAGGGTCAGGGATCTGCAAAGAAAATTCAATAAATGATTATGATTGCTTGGTAGATATCTGACCTTGGACAAGAGGAGAGCAAATGACCACTCTGAATCAGTGTTTCCTTGCACTGTGGCGAATATGTCATCCGGCAAATCAGCTTGTAGCCGACGCTTAAACAGCGGAAAATCCGCGATATTGCCGTTGTGCATAAACTGTTACAGAAGTCAGTCTCCTCAACCCTTGGAGGTCGAAGACAACGCACCATGAGGTTACCATATGTAAAGGGGTGGCAATTATCCAGTGATAGTGTTCCAGCAGTCGTAGCACGGACGTGAGCACTGGGAGAGGCATTCAAATTCAAATTTGAACAGAGGACGAGAGATAATGCTCACAATACAAGAGGTGATTTGATTTTGACTGCCAACCGCGCAAGGTTGGCATTGTTCCATGCCTACATAAAAGTCAGCTAGAGTTTAAGGATGTATCGCAAGGGCTCACAGGTGTGACAGACGTAAAGATGCAGGGTTGCCCGCCGAGCTCAGGATCATACACGGAATCGTACCAGCCTGTCATGTGGTCAAAGATGTTCGGCAAATGTTGATGTTACTGCGAGCGTACCAACGCCAAATCCGTCTCCATTCATCGGTCGCCTGTTGTCTAGGCGCAGTCTGGAATCGAAAGCTTGGTTAATAATGGAGTGGCATGGTCGTGTGAGAAGCTAGTCAGAAAACGGAACTAAGCCTCATAGAATGCCTAGAAACAAAACGGGTGATTACATGAGATAGTTGTACCGGTGAAGTTCCCTTATAGATGACAAATCGACACATTGTTGAGGGGAGCTGTGATGTCGGAGTTTCGCTCCAATGATCTTAAAAATTTCGTCAAGGAGCTTTGTCAAGGTTTCAATGTCAGGTATAGTACATGGTCTTTTATTATTGATCCCTCTCTAACTCTTCTGACAGTAGACGCAAGTCTCTCTGAGATATAGTGCTCAAATAAACTCCTTAGGACGCTTACTTGAATCACCGCCCACCTCATCATAGACCATACCAGCGACACGATAAGCCAATTCTATAATATCGTTAGGCTGCTAACTGCGGCACAAGTGGAGTACGCACCATCGGCTCCGATACGAGCATTCGCCTCTGCATAAACACGGACGACATCCTCAGTTCCACTGGGTCGGACGAAAGTGCGCCCTCCATCATACTTGCAGACGAGCTCATCGATCCTTCGTTGAAGTCCTGGTGGATCAGTAAGACGACGTTCCGCATCAGTGGTGATGAATTTGTTCCTGTCAGCCACGGCAACTTTAACCAAGCGATTCGGCATGTCGGTGTACAACGAGTCCCATTCGATTCCAGAATATGACTTATGAGCGAGTACAACCTCAACCAAGAGCATATCGGACAATGCATCACCGATAGTCTGGTTGATGAGCTTCGTCAAATTGATTATGTGATTGAGAGCAGTCTGCTGAGCAGGAGTATTCGGCTCGTATGTCTCCAATATCTCCAGTGTGTTACGAGAGAAAAGGACTGTCCCATGGCCGTTAGCCTCAAAGTACACACCAATATCGAAGCCTTCCGCAGCTTGGTGAAGATGCTTCACCCCTGTAGAGACACATTTGACAGGCAGCCACTAGGAAGAAGTCAATTCAAATCTGAACAGCGTCAGTGAACTCGATCCTGGACACACCTGCATGAGATACTTGGTCGAAGCACCATTTGCATAGGCAGTTTGTACAATGCCGACTTGGATCTTGTTCTGCAGACCAGATAACCTCACAAGATCAACGATAAACGCAGCAACTAGGGAGGCGATTTTATCACCGTCCAGCATACGGAACTGCTTCTTCTCGTTCATATAGAAATACATGAGGCGATCAGCATCACCGTCAAGACTACATCCCCTTTGACCAGCGGTTAACTTTCCATTCAAAGAAGGCGGTAACTGTTGCATTGTCTTCACATAGTCAGCTCCACAAGTGTGATTGAGAGCTCCGGGGGTTTTGGTCGAAGTGTTTTCCAAGATCAAGGGTAGTGTATCACCCAGATGGTCCTTTAAGATTTGAGCGGCCTGCGTCCCAACACCGTTGGCACAGTCAACGATTAAAGGGCTTATTTTCGGCCGGCCTGCCTTTACAAAGGTGAATGTCGTTTCGAGACTAAACGAACCACTGACTCACAACCAACTTTTTGAAAGCATCTATCATCTTTTGAAAATAACCTGATTCCGTAGGTTCTCCGAAGTCTTTCGAATTAGTGGCCCTGACTAGATAGTGTAAGATTGGTGTGGTCGTGATGCCTGCGTCGCGGCCTTCCGCGCCGACAACATCAAGTCCATCACGGAGGGCGTTGACGAGCGACTCGCTGGTAGGACGAGTATCGCGGCCGTAGATGACTAGGGCTGGCCTCGATGTATTGATGTTCAAAGTCTCGACAATGTACTGGATGGTATTGATTAGTTCCACTGAGTTACGTGCATTAGCGAGGATAGTAGCATGGGCCTCCCAGCTGGCCTCGAGCATCTCTCCGCGGGGATCTACAAGCTTCACACCGTTATCCTAGCACGATTATGAGCATACAGTCTAAGAAATGGGTGATGCATTGTACTTGTTCAGGGTTATGGGACGCGGTGATCATGACACCGATGGCATGGCTGTTGTGCTTCATGCTCCGAAGAGCAGCCAGGATGCCGATACGAAATACGACAGAGTCAAGGCGATCACCACTGTAATGTTAATGTATTTAGTGATATGGTTTGCTTCAAAGGGCGGTAATGCATACAGCGTCCTGAAGCCAGCAGTTCCATACTGATACTGATAATAAGTGGGTTTAGGGTGTTTATTAGAAACCTCTGCGATGATCTTGTAGTCAAGGGACATCTAGTCCAAAGGAGATAGGAAGATCAAGGGAGAAATGGCCGCGTAAGCTGCACGCCTTTAATAGACGTGTCGAATAATAATAATGAGGTCATCTGACTGATCATAAAGCAGTCACAGTAGTGCTCCTCTGTTACCACCAATGCCTGCCAAATCTACCGCTCAGACCCTCCTAGACAAAGCCGACAAAAAGGCCAACTCATCGACTGGATGGTTCTCCTCTGCGTCAACCAAGTTCGAGGATGCAGGCGATCTGTATCAGCAGGCCGCCAACAGCTTCAAGATCGAGAAGCTCTACAAAGAGGCAGGGGATGCCTTCTCACGCGAGGCCGAATGTCGAGAGAAATGCAATGAAACGAATGATGCCGCGAATGCCTGGTGGAATGCTGCCAAAGCCTACAAGAAGACTCACCCCGATCGTGAGGCCTGCCTTGCTTGTTCTTCCACTTCGCCTCATATCTAGCTCACAGTCGCCATACAGGCACTGACTCAAACAATCACATATCTTTGCCAGTCTGGTCGCTTTCGGCAAGCGGCAGATCGTGAAAAGGAAATCGGCCAGATTCACCTACACGAGTTTCACGATCTCGGAAAGGCCTGTGACAGTTTTGTCCGAGCCGGGGATTGGTACGCACAAGAAGATGCTGCTGCGCAAGTGTCTTTTGCAAAGATATTTTACAAGTTATACTCATTCGTGAACACAGAACAGCTAATGCTTGTTACAAAGATGCGGCTGATTTGCTGGCCGAACTGGATCAGTTCTCACAAGCAATTGCTCGTTATGAACAAGTGGCTGATCACTCGTTGAATTCTGCATTGACAAAGTACAGTGTGAAGGAATACTGGCTTCGAGCTCTGCTCTGCGCCTTGGCAATGAATGTATACGTTTGTACCTTCTTTTCTGTGCTTTTTTCTCATGATGGTTTAGGATATTGTAACTGTCAAACGTAATGTGCTGAAGTACGGCAATCAGGACAGCACTTTTCCAAGCACTCGGGAAGCCAAGTTTGCAACTACAATGACAGAAGCAGTTGAAGCTGGTGACCAGGACATGTTCACGGCTGCTGTCGGAGATTACGACTCCGTGACCAGGCTGGATAACTGGAAAACAGCCATCTTGCTCAAGATTAAGCGAAATCTTGAGCAACCTGGCCAAGATTCTGGCTTTGGTGGACTTGTCTAGATTAGTCAGATATCTGTTTATATCTTGTTGTTCTGCTTCTTTGATTGGTCGGAACACCCAAGAATAGAATTTGACCACGCATCTACTTACAGAGACATGGGTCTCCTTACGGCTCTCGTTCTGCGCGTCCTGCACTTTTGTTACGCACTTCTGTCTCTCGTTCGCTCGCTCTGGCGTCGTCAGACCCGTCCATCTCCGCAGCCGTTGTGTGCCCCGCGTCGACGTGTTCCCGAGAACCTCGCTCTCGTTTTTGTTGGAGACACGAATATACCTCGCAATGTGGTCGAAAAAACCATTCTTCAGAGCTGTTTGAACGCTGTTGAATGGTGTCGAACCTTAGGGATATCGAAACTGACTATCTATGAGGAGCACGGTATGGATCGTCTCAATTGGAGCCAAGGCGTCGCCTACTTTCTCTTTAGGTTTGGTCCTAGAATTGGGATCTCAAATCCGCGATCAAAAATCCGACCAAGGTCTCGGAATACTCTCAAACAATACTGATAACGAATATCAGCCCTTGACACCACCAGAATCGGTTTATTCAAGCTCGTGCCAGCTTTCTCCCTGCCATAGTATAAGCGACCTGTTGGCTCCTAGAACTCCTCTTCCTTGCAGCGACCATCAAACCATCCGGACAGGTCATCGCGGTATTTTTCCAGCGCAATTGGAGTCCTGATCGACCTAACTAGGCCGTCCAGCACTACAGCCTATCTCCTTATACCTCCTTTCGTCCAACTCCTCTAAGGCTAAAATAGCAAATCTGGCCCGGTCTCTGTATCTTGATATCAGGCACAAGCCAAGGAAAGCCGGGCAAAGAGCCACAGCAGCCGACAATTTTACCTTGACGGTGGACGCAGTGAATATTTTACTTGAGGGTACGCTCTGCCTCGCTTTCCACTCGTCCTGCTGACCAGCTTAGCTAATGACGATGGGTTTTCTTCACCGGACTTCATGATTATTCATCCCATCAATCCCACATACAATCGGACTCCATTCGAGCTCCATGGCTTTCCTCCTTGGCATATACGATTGACAGAGATATAGTGAATGACAAGCTTTCTCTGATGTCTAATATTAATCACGAGCCCCACTATCTTTAGCTTCAACCAGAGTCAAAACAGGCCACAAGGATGGCAGCACTGGTTGGGAAGCCGCTTGACGTATACCCCGAGCCCAACAGTTTTGGATGAGATTAGTTTCAGAGAGGCGTTGGATGAATTTGCTGTGGCAGAAATGCGCTTTGGGAAGTAACGAAACAGATGCAGGACGAAAATTCTCGCTGGCCGCATCTGTCGAGAGCGGTTGACAAGTTGTTGCAGTTGCAGAACAGCACTCCTCCATTGGCATTGTCTGGCTGCGTTTTGTTTCGTACTGCCATCTTCGCCGTGCGAATGCGTTAGTCAAGGCTATTGTATGCTATCTTTTTCTGTCACATGTTAGAACAGAGGTCCCACCATCAGTTGACCAGCAAGACCTCGGCAATGATTCAGTCTTGATGTCCGATCTGTCCAAGCGAAGATATTGTATTAATAAGTGACTTGCTTGGATGGCGCTCAGAGACACTTTGTTCCCTCACTCACGTCCACGCCTCCATGTATGCGCCCGAGCCAGCGCCACTGCTCTCAGGTCTGTCCAGTAGTTCTTCCAATTCTCCACGTCGTGTCTCGACGGATCCAATGCGTCGAATTGGCAAGGAGTCGCTGCGATCTCACGTGAAAAAAAGAATCATTGTTTGCTGTGATGGGTAGGTTCCCGCACACCCTCAATTCCTTCGAATTGAACCTCTCGCATAGCACATGGCAAGACGGAATGTCGGAGCACCGCTCTAATGTCCTTGCAAGTCATGGTCGTTATATGCTATCATTCTGATTATCATGAGTTTTCTAATCTGTACAGCGCTTGGCAAGAGCTATAAATCACGAAGATCAGCGCCAGGATACTTCGGACCCTGATATCTCCGACAGGTATAACAAGTTTCCCATCCAACAGGTCGTCTTTTACCAGTCCGGGATCGGAACTGAGAATAATCCGTGGTCAGAATATGTAGATGGTATGGTTTACATCTAAGGTTTTGTCGAAATTCTCACGCTCATCATCATCAGGTGCTACCGGGGCTTCTCTAGGTAGACCAATGTGCACTGATTGATTTGTCGCTAACGCTCCAAATTTAGCTGGCAAAGTTGAAGAGGCGTATGCGTTTATTGCTCAGTATGTATTTTATTCTATGGTTAGCTGTTCGTTGATCTATATCCGCGAAATAGTAACTACTGTCCTGGAGATGACGTGAGTTCCATTGACCCTTTAATGCGTCTCCGTGGCTAGGTCTTACGGTTCTAGATCTATCTTTTTGGGTTTTCGAGGGTAAGTCATAGCATCAGGTGGCAAGGGCGCTCGTGATACCTTCTCAGGGTGCTTATACCGTTCGAATGGTGGCCATGCTTGTTGTACGTGTTTCTCGTTACTAAGTCATCCAGATGCTCTGGTTGATCTCCGCTGCTAGGGAGAAATCGGTGTTTTGGATCGACAGGATATGGATTGTTTCAGCAAGATCTTCATCAATTTTCAGAGGCGGGGAACAGAAAATGACCCAAAAGGTTGCCTTCGCGTTTGAGCCTTCCTGAACTGCTCCAAACTAACTGCATTCAGATCTCGAGCTGATTGAGATGAGTTTGGCTCCTTGGCTAGACCCGAAATCCAAAGGCAAGCAACGTATCAATGCTGGTAAAGACGGGTTTAGCATCAGGTGCATTTGCTTTTTTGTGGGATCGTCTCTGGTTCTGATATCTCCATGCAGGTGCGTTGGAGTATGGGACACTGTTGGTGCACTTGGTCTTCCAGACGAGCTTGTCACCAAGAATCCGAAGATTAAACTCTTCGGCTTTAGAGATCCTGGAAAACTCGGAGCTCACATACAATTTGCATTCCAAGCCCTTGCATTGAACGAAAGGAGGGGAGATTTTGTTAGTGTGGTCAAAACCCAGGGTGTCTAGAGCTCATATATATTATAGAACTGCAACAAATTTGAGCAGACAAGTGTTGGACGCAAGAAGGGGCAGGTCCTGAAGCAGGTACGTAGTTTTCTGCAGAAGCAAGCTACTCAATATAAATTTCATTAGTGTTGGTTTGCGGGTAAGGATAAACCGTTTCTCCTCGATCAGCATGGATATCTGACAGACTTGAATTGTACAGGCTGCCACTCAGATGTGAGTCATTTCTATCCGTTATGTCATTGCTGACTTCGCTCTAGGTTGGTGGAGGATACAAGAATCATGATCTCTCCGATATTGCCTTGTACTGGATGGCTGTGAGTTAATGGTGTCAATAAATCATGAGCTAGTATATTGAATTTGGTAGGCAAACGTTGAAACCCTGCTCGGGTTGGATCTCAAGTATTTGGAAAATCACCTTGAACCGGTGGCGAAATGGGGGGAACAAGAACCTCATGAGTGAGTTGAGGCGTACTTGACAGAACGCTGACTCTGAAATGACGCACGCAGTTCTATCAGTGGCATATTCGTCCTTGCCAAAACCATCAAACGAGACATTCCTGACAAACCAAATAAACAGACAAATGAGACTATACACCCTTCCGTGATGCAGCGACTGAGCTCATACCCAGACTTACAGTCTGTCGTCAAGGCATATCCAGAGCTTGTCTGTGAATTGCAACCACTCGAACGACAATTTAAGGCGTGTTGGGAAACCAAATATAACCCCGAGTCATCTGGAGCTCAGGAATATGCTGCCCAATTGGCTAAAGATCATGTGCGAGACTCTGGAATTTGGGGCGTTGGATCAAGAATTAGTCGATTCTTCACAGTAAAGGAGACTCGCATCTGGTACAGAAGTTACAAGCCCTTCAAAGAGACAAACAGGGTTGTGAGTGCGGGTCTCCCAGTCTCGGCGACTCACCTGCCCTTTCCATGAATCTCAAATTTGACACCTGAGTTATTGTAATTACTACTATTATGTTTGTATACCAATCACACACGGACTAGTTGAACACTAGTTGAATCTAGCCATGATGTACTCTTATGAACTTTTGAATATGCGTGCTAAGTACTTGAATCATCCTCCATGGCATGCTCCACCAAAAAAGATCATGATCATGGTTAGGTAATTATTCATTATAGATCTATTGCCAATAGCCATTTGATATCCTTTTTCCGTAAAGGGGGTCTATGTGCATCCATGACTGGACCAATGGAAATATCCTCCAAGAAGTCTGTAACGAGGTTTCGGCAAGTTATTGAAGTGAAAAAACTAGTAAGTAGGTATCATTCTCTTGAGTTCCTATACTCAACCCAGGATAGGAATCACGCGATCCACGGTTCCTATCAACTGCTGGAGAGTTTAGGGCTGAAATTTTCCAGGAAAACTATCAATTTCTGACCGAAGCACATGGAAATGAGCTTGAGGTGCTGAGAGGAAACCTTCAACGAGCGAGGAAGATGCTGGGCAATGCCCCGCGACATCTTCGAGACAGCTATGAGGCAGAAGTGCAACGTTTGGAATTGGCAGTTAAGAGGGCAGAAAGTGTGGTGAATAAGGAACGAATGGACAGAATACAGAGAGGAGCACTGTTAAAGGTCTCTAAAATGGAGAAGGAGAAACAGAAACAAGGGAAGGGTAAATGGTTCTTGAAAAAATGTGAGCTCTTCCGAATATCTACAATGGCCAGATTCTCATCCAATCTCAATTCCAATTCAGCGGAGAAACGTGAGCTAGTGACTCGTGCGAGATATGATGCACTTGCAGTCGAAGGGGGCAAGAGGGCAATCAAGAAAGCCATTGAAAAGAAACGGAAGAAGATAAGCCAAAGGGAAAAAAGGTCTCGACCTTTCCCAAAAACTAATATGTCACGGGGGGATCCGAGGAAAAGCAAAACTGGTGGGGAAGATGATGCACGCAAGCGGCGGAAGGTCGGATAGATTTTTCAACCTGTTCGGCTAATCTGTGTCGTGAGATTTACAGTTTTGTGATCGTAGACATAAATGATTTGTCTTCCCCCCATCTTCAATCATCCTTGTTGTTGTTGACTTCATTGGCTATGAGCTCTTTGCGGCCTGACACTTCACCCATCCAGACTAATAATGATGATACCGAATTGAGTGACATCTATCGAGGAGGTCAGCCACCTTCACCACGCCACTCTAAACCTACTAGCATCCGGTCCTCTAAATCATTATCTTCCTCTTCCTCATCCTCTCGCTCTGGTTCTATTCTGGCAGGAGGTCGACTGGGTGCTCTAGCTTCAGTGGTTGAACAGGCAATAACAAGATGGGCCAAGAGTGCCAGGGGAAGGTCTTCGGCTTCTAGTTCCACATCTTCTTCCTCTTCTTCCTCATCATCATTGTCATTGTCGATGAAGTCTTCAAGATATACGACGTCCCGTCCATCATTCAATCGACGGCGCAGGCGCAGGTCAAGTATGAGTAGCCTGCATACCATTACCTCTGAGAGAGAAATTGCGGCTCACATTACTCGAATGAAAGCGCTTGAAGAATCCAGACAGATACCACGCAGCTTCATTCTATATCTTCCGCCCTCAGCCGACTCCACACGTCCTTCAGGAAGAACTTTACGAGACTCGGATGATGACAGCCATTCAGGGCGAATCACACAGACCAATTCCCTTTCTCTTGTCTTGACGCAACTTGATGCTGTCCTTCAGACAGCAATGAGATCTTGGCGTCACCTTGGAAAAGCCCTTTGGCGTTCTCGAAGTTTTACCTCCAGACCTATCAGGCCACAAGACGCAGGAAAGCTCTCCAGGTCATCATCAAGTGGACCCCACATCCGCAAGGGGAGGAAGGAGAAGGCCCGAGAGGGCATGAGCAGTGGTGGGCGTCATATTCGATTGGCCGAGCTTTCAGGAAAACCTCCGAAGGCATGGTTTCTGGATGTAGCATCTCCAACCTGGGAAGATCTCAGAGCCATCGGCAAGGTACGAAGATTCTTGGAATTTCAGGTGGCTTTAACATCTGCCATAGCTTCTACATTTACATCCCCTCACTTTGGAAGACATTTTACAACAAGATCCCCGAGAAAAGCTTGACTTGTTCCCCAAACTTGGATACTCTTTTATTTCTTTCCGAGCCATTGAGACCCGTGAGAGCCGGGAGAAATCCCGGCGACTGCTCCAAAGAATGAACGAATATTCAACACCTATTTCAGGTCACAGCGAGGGAGTAGTCGGAGAAACAAATGTCTACCTGATCGTTTTCACCGAAGGAATATGTTGTGTGGGTATCTTGCCGCTCCTATCTAGTTGAGCTCATCGTTGAATCAGTTCCATTATAATGATGTTGCAGGTATGAGAATCACATTCTCAGATATCAATGAGATATAAATATCACTTTCAAGAGCATACTGACCGGATACGCAGTCGCATATCGCTTCTCGGAGAGGTCGCTAGTATGTCTTCCGGTGGGTGTCATCTTGTCACAGAGAACCATGGACTAAACTATATCCCCAGAATGGATCGCACATGGAATTTTGGACTCTATTGTCGATTCCTTCTTCCCCTACTTAGAAGAGATCGAGAAGGAAGTCATGGCAATTGAAGAGCTTGTTCTCGATCCGAAAAGTGATGGAACAACATCTTCAATTCACAGACCTGAGACTCAGAAAATTTCTTCGTCGCCGATCAATATTGAGAGAGAGGAGGATCGCAGATCCTCGATCTCCAACACGAAGACCAATGAGAAGCCGCCGCATGTTGATCGGGAGAATCGGCCTCGGTTTGCACCTCCTCGCCGAACCTTGACCCTCCTCCTCCGACGAATACGACGGTATTTCACAAACCGGTGGGAAGAGCGATTCAATGTACCGGAGACGCCCCCAAGTGCCACAACACTGATTCTCCGACGAATAGCCCGCGCACGAAAACTTGTAACCTCCCTCAATCGGCTGCTTGGTAGCAAGTCGGAAGTCATAACGCAGATCCGGAAGAGGTTGCTTAAAACTGGGGCTCCTGGGTCCGGAAATAACTCAAAAACGGAGGAGTTAGAGGTCGCCATTTATATGGGTGACGTTCAAGGTAATTCTGGTTACTGCATACCTCTGTCCTGTTATTGATAATTGTTAGACCACATACTGACGTTACAACATTCGCTGAACTACTATGAGCGCATGTTGAGCGAGTCCCACCCGATCTATCTGTCGCAGCTGCGTACTAATTTTGTAATGAGTCAATCTGAGGCAAGCAAGAATCTCGTGTTTCTGACAAGTGGGTCTATTGCTGTTCTCTGTATGCAGGCCCTACTTGGTGAGTTGGCCTGCGATCGGTCGAGTGAAAGCCGCTGACGTCAGGAAAGGTGTGTTCTCGATGAATGTGACTGTTCCTGCCAGCAACCCGGGATTCAGCACCTTTGGCATTGTCCTCTCCCTGGCTGTTGCAGTTCTGTTCATTTACGTAAACGTTTTCAGATATTGGTGGAAGAACAAAGGTCGAAGAAAACGAACACTCTGATAGAGTAGACCTATTTACAACGACTTAGATGACTGATTTTAATGGTTTAAATTTACATAGTCTTAAATCTAGAGATACGGGTAGACATACATACAATACAGATTATATTATGTGATCGGGAGTGTGTTTTTACACAATCCTTGCCTTGAGATGACATCATCAGCTTGTGCAAGGGCTTCTTTGACTGGAAAAAAACTTGGATGATCATTGGATAAAACTAATTAAATGAAACCACAAACCTTTCTCGTTGAATATTTCTTGTTTACGCTCAAACTCATCAAAAGTATTACGTAGTTGTTCTCGTTGACGGCGAATAGTATCGTCGACGTGTTGAAGATGCTCAGATTCCATTTTCAGGCTCTCTATCCCTTCTTGTACTTGTAACTGAAGGGTTTCTAGCCCAGATATTTGCTCCAGGTAAATTTCTTTGATTTCTTCCCATCGATAACCTGAACGATCGACCTTGAGTCGACACCTAAGCTAGTAAAAGACAACATACCAGAGGCCTGGGCATCATGGGCTGCAGAAACATACCTGGATCCCCGACCGTGGTCATCAGCCCAGGAGACAGTTTTTGTCCCAATCTCGCTCATACTCGTGCGTTTAATACAACTTCGTCTACGAACAGCTGTGATATTTGGTTTATGAAACGGCATTTCATCACCTGATAATTGCGGTGAAGACTGGACTAATGAAGTTTGCCCAATGGGGACTTCATTGGGTGCTGACGGTGGGGGACTGTCGCTGATAGACGACCCGGAGGATTCAGAATCGCCCAAAGCTGACTCAGCCTGACCGAGTTCTTCCTCAAGCCCTAGTTGTAATCGTTGACCACGAAGGAAAATTGGTAATGGGGGAGGAGAGATGACAGAGGGTCGTGTCGACGAGCATGCAACTTGATTTTGGGATACTGGAAGTGATGCGCTCCTTTCCAATTTGACTACATTAGGTTGGACTCGTGTGTGAAGTCCAAGCTCGGGTTTCGGAATGGGAGTTGTAAAGTCTTGCAAATTGAATTTAGCTGGTTGCACGATGATCAGCCCAGACGTGTACTGAGAATCAATAGAATTGCAACCTGTATGTGCAGGAATATTGGATGTAGGCTCCTTCGAAGCTCGTTTGATAGCCACTGCATTGGCTCGCTTCTGTTGTTCGCGGAACCACCTTTCCATTTCCTTCACACGGAAATCTTTTGAGGCGATACAAGTTTGGAATGGAGACAGTGAGTCTGAAGGCGGGATTGTTTCTCTTGCCAATTTCTGGCATTTACGGACCATACGGTCCTTGAGGCGACGGATTTCGATTATACGTGGCCAGTTGACGGACTTCTTTGTAATTTCATATTTCTCAAGCTTAAGCAGCTGCTCATACATGGCAGCTGTCCCAGAGGGTATCAGGACCTATGTTATTTTGATCACCAGACTGTTGTGCTGTCAAGAGATGAGAAGGGGCAAACCTTGAGCTCGTTGAGGGTATCGGTGGTCTGAATGTACCTCCAGCCCATAGGGGATTTAGGGTCGTAAGGCTCGAGCTGGCCGCGAACTGGGCTCAGCCGTAGGTATTCGAGGGGTTTAGACATACCGAGGAGAGCGTCGGATGAGATTTGTTGAACTCGACCTCTCTTTGGGGCTAGCTACATACGATACAAGTTCGGATTGCCACGGCCACGAGGAAAGCTACTGTGGGAAGCATAAACTGATCGGCTGAAAGCCGCTACTCACCACACTCTTCCATGTCCTTTGCAAAATATGAGGCGTTCCTCATAAATAATGTCTCCACAATCTCTACTCTCGAGTCTTCTCTCAGATCCATCACCTGGTTCCTTCCTGGCAGATTCAAGGATGCCGAGTTTGCATCTGAAGCGCGTTCGTGTTCCGCTCTACCTGCTCGATCATTCCCTAATGGTGCAACAGTAACAACTCTCATGAATACTATGAGCATGTATCACGACACCGTGCTTGCAAAGGTTGTGGGGAATAACCCTAAGTATCGCCCTTTGATTCCATCGTCCTTGCACACCCGATATACCAAAGCATGGCTAGGCAAGCATACCCAGTATAAATGGGCTGCGCGTGTTCTTGAACTATTGCGCTTCACGGAGCTTGTTATTGAAATGTGCCTCCGACGCAAGGTGTCCGAAAAGCTTCGGTGGAGAGGAATTGTCATCATCGAGGTGGTCAAGTGAGTTCGTGTCTTCTCTCTGGTGTCTTTCAACTTAGATGTCTACAAGGGCCGCCTTACGTCTCCTACTCCTCAAAGTTACCCGCCGCCCACTTCTCTCTCCACCTCTTCCGGAACGTGACTTTGACCCCACCATGCTCCCAACTTCCAGCACCGAGAGCTCAGCACCATCCTCCTCCTCTGTTTCCCTTCCCACAATCCCAGACCATCTCAAAAACAACCATGTACCTCTACCTCCTCACCCTCTGCTTACTTCATCCTTCCCCCCAATGCAGTCTGACACTGCTGTCGAAGACTTCCTACTTCCGAAAGCATTGACAACAATTTCTGTCAAACCATCTCTATCTCTACTGAAAACCTTGTCTGCTCCTCAAGAGTGGCTTGCAGAAATCGTGCATATCTTGCGTCCACTTATTTATGGCACGTTTTGTGCTTTTGCCTCGCAAGTGCAAATACTAAGCCTTCTTGATTTCAGCATACCTGCTTGCATGCGATCATTGGAAAAAACAATCCACAAATCGAGCCCTGATGACAGCCCTAGCTATGGAATTGATTTCCCATAATCTCAGAAGAGCCCCTTCTCAGTCAAGCGTACTGGAGAGATCCGAGTATGCTAGGAGAGATAAAGATATGTTGTGGTACCTCTTGCGTGGTTCAGTGTGGCAAAATTACACTCGGTCTGTGTCCACTTGTTGGATGCCTGAAATCTTACTTATCCAACCTTCAGGCCTAAGCTTGAATCGTTTATAACGAGTGCGAAGCGCATGCCATTAATAGGATTGTTTGGTGTGTTGGTTAAAGAATGGATTCCATTAATTGATGAGTATTATTATTGTATGTCAGTCTGCATTTTTGTTATAATCTGCTAATCTCTCTCCTAGATACTGCTCCGTAACTTATTGTTATTGTTCGTGGTTCTCAGCATCTGCTATGTATTCTATTGCTTTCGCCTCTCGATAAGCAAGACGCCAATTCGGACGTCACTCTTATCAAACGGAGCTTGCCACGCCACTCCCGATGCCCCATGTGATAGATTATCTCCTATCAGATAGTCGCCAAGTTCTTGTCCTTCTTTTCTTTAGAACACTCAGACATCTTTAAATCTCCCTTCTCTTTTCTCGTTAATATGCCTGATTCGCCCTCTTTGCTACCTCCACTGCGTCGGGTTGTCACTACTCATGACTCAAAGGGCCTAGCCACAGTTGAAAGCAATGTAGTCTTAGAACCTGAGGTGGGCTTGATCGATCAGTTCCGGTCCGGTTGTCTAGATGTTGCCTCAAAGCGAATGGAAAGCATTCAAGGAGCCCAATCAGCAGCTTTTTGGGTTACGACCGGTGGACTTCCAGTCAACGACAATAATATCTGGTCAGTATGCTTTCTCAAGAGTGTAATTTTCGTTTGGACACTGAAAACCATAGTGTTGATGGAGCCAAACGCATGATTGATGACTCTACTAACTTTGGCCTTGTCCATCCCTTGGGCACCAACCTTCGTTCTACAGATTTGGATCCTGGAGCTGCAACCCCCATGGTCAGATTTTCTGATATCATGATCTTTGTCGTTCTGATATTTGTACGTCCAGCATCGCACCAGCTCCTTGGATTACAATATTTTGGGTTTTCACCATTTTCTCATCCCCTCGACGTCATCACTGATCCTTCTCTTTTTTTCTTTAGTCTCAGGAGAGCTTATTCTAATCACCGAAGATGGTACTGAGACGCACTTGAAATACCCGGGAGATACCGTCATTCAACGTGGTACGATGCACGCGTGGAGGAATCCGTCCGGAACACGGTCGGCTAGGTGGATCTCAGTTCTCATTGCTGCAAAACCCGCCGTCATAGATGGGGAGGCTCTTATTCCTCAGCTTGTTCCCTACGAACCGAAGGTGTGATCTATGATTAGATATCTCGGGAGCCACGGTCCGTGGAAGGACCGTTAGTATGTAATAAAATGATTAATTCCTTGTGGTAACCAGATACTCCATTCACTGGAGATTTACAAACAGACCCCCATCAACTAACAGAGACGCCCCGGTAACATACCTGGCCAGATCACTTGCCAAAAAGACAACCGGCCCGGCGATATCCTGAGGAACTGTGATTGCAGTCAGCGTGCAGTCACGTGTTTGAAACTCTGTAAAGCAATCACCTCCAAGTCTTCCGAGAGCAGTGCGCTTGACCATATTTTCCCTCTTGACAACATCTGATAAGTCTTCTTTGTTTATATCTGTTTCAATTGTTCCAGGTAGAATTGCATTGGCACGGATGCCATATTTTCCAAGTGCAACAGCACAACTCTGCATGAGGGAAAGGATTCCTGCTTTGGTGGGAGTGTAATGGCTGAAGAATCCCGTTTTAGGTTTGATCAAAGCTAGCATGAGTCATCCAAGTCTGCACAGAGATGTCGAAAGAACTTAACCATTGCAGTTCGCCTCCCACCAGTGCTGAAATTGATGATATACCGATGATAGAACCACCTTGTGGAACTTGCGCCTTCATCTGATTTGCGACAGCTACAAAGAACAATCAGAGATCATACATGTGTTACGCTCGGGTATCAGTCTCACCCTGGACGACATAGAAAGATCCGTCAAGATTGACCTGTCTTGTCTTCTCCCAGACAGCATGGGGCATCGTCAGAAACTCAGCAAAAGGACATATACCGGCATTGGATACGAGGACATCGATCCGGCCGAAAGTTGCCACACCTGCCTCAACGATCTCCATGCATTGGAGAGAGTCAATCAAATGAAAGATCTTGGAATGGACCCTCTCTCACCTTGGCCGAAGTATCCGGATCTCCAATGTCACCAGGTACTGTCACAACTTTAAGAGCACCACTTTCAACCTGGCTTTGGAGTGACCGTATTTCCACCTCTGTTTCTGTATTACCCTGATAGTGCAATATTAAGCCACCTGCGCCATGTTCCGCGAATTCGATCGCACTGTCCGTAAACCGACTCAGATCTTCTGTCCTCGAAGTATAAGCAGTGTCAGAGAGTCACCAAGCTCGTCCTATTCCCCGCGAAGAACCAGTGATGCAGATGATTTTGTTCGTAACAAGGCTCATGTGGGTATCTGAGAATCTTTCCTGAGAGGTCCCGGCTACATATATGCATTATGCATAGAACATTGGACATATTATGATGCTATTCCGGGAAAGAGCGGAAAATCGGGCCGTCGTCTAGCAGCAATCTCACCCTCATGACCTTAGTACCCTCTCAACGGTTGATGCGGTGCGATTTGAATTTTGCCAATTCCATGATTTCATTATAAGAGTGCGCTAAATACAAACTGCGCGAACCATTTATCGTCACCACATCACCACAATGCCTTCAGCCAGAATGTAAGTGGCATCGATGTCGGGTTTAACATTGGCTGATTACCAATCCAGCTACTACGATGCCGATGCAAACCTTGAATTGTTGAGCAACAAGCAAATAGTTGTCCTTGGGTAAGGACTTTCTGTATCCAATTAAATACAACTGATCTTGGTTCAGATTTGGAAATCAGGGTGCTGCACAGGCCCAAAACTTGAGGGATTCTGGTATCCCCAACGAAAGTATTTTGATAGCCAACAGACAAGATTCATATGCAGAGGATGCTAAAACCAAAGGTTTCATTGTTGAGCACAACTTTGAAAAAGCAGCTGCGAAGGCTGATGGTGGGTATTCCAACATGGAGATATCAATTACTCATTGGCCCACTCCAGTTGTCTTCCTCCTCATTCCTGACCAAGTACAACCTCGAGTGTTTAATAACCTGTTCGTGCCACATCTTCGAGCCGATGCCACCATTGTTGTTGCCAGTGGTTATAATGTACTCTTCAAGTACTTGCAATTCAAGCCTACATATGACGTCGTGATGGTTGCTCCTAGGTGCATTTTCTCTTCATGACTGCACTGACGTTACTTGTGTATTGACGACACTTGAATAGAATGATAGGTTCCTCGGTCCGTTCGCTTTACGTGAAAGGAAAAGGTTTCCCTTGTTTTGTTTCCGTCGAGCAGGATGGCACAGGAAATGCCTTATCCCTGGCATTGGCGCTTTCAAAGGCAATAGGGGCAACAAAAGCAGGGGCAATTGCCTCCTCGGCACGAGAGGAGACAATAATGGACCTTTTGGCAGGTAGGATATTTGTAAATCAACAGGATGGTACTCACGTTTTACGTAGAACAAGCCCTCTGGCCCAATATCATTATGCTCTTCAGGTTAAAAAAATAGTTTTTTGTAGTCCTATGTGAAGAAGGTTGATTTCGTATCCAGGGAGGCCTTCAAAGTTCTTCAAGAGGCCGGATGTTCAGATGAGGCTTTGTGTTATGAAATGTGAGTTCAACATGTGCTTCTGGATGGGTTTGGGCAATGAGACTTGACATTCAACAGGTGGATGTCCAAGGAGCCAGCTGAAATCTTCGAGCGGGCTGCCGAAGAAGGATTCATTACTCAGGTATGATGAAATCCAATCACGCATTTCCCTATCTAAACTATTATCCAGTTGAAGCACCACTCGACTTGCTCTCAGTTTGGCCAGTTACAAGGGGCATTGAATTTGGATGGAGCTGGAGCAAGAGACCACTTCAAGGATATACTATACAACCAGGTATGTTTTTCGTCTCTGATGAGCACCCTGACGTTAACTCTGTGCAGATCCTGAGTGGGAAATTTGCGAAAGAATTTTCCGAACTTGAGGACGCTTTGGAAAAGAAGGGTGAAGGGAACCCCCTTGATGACCTTTATCGCCGATCAGAAGAGTCAGAGCTTGGTCAGGCTGAAAAGAGAGTACGATCTCGTCTTGGTTATTAGAATGGATTTGTGTGTTGGTTATATAATACATTGCTAAATTCGCGCTCTGAGTATCTGTTCACCGAGCGTCCTCTCTTCGACTTATAGTTAGCCGCAGTGGCAAATACTTTCCTTCACCCTCTACCACAACACGCCTAGAAGTGTATCCAACCGTCATCATACATTAAAGGAGGGGGATGGCTCAATTATATTGGGTCCTCAGTATCGCTCTGTCCGATTGGTGAATTCAGGAAGAAGTTCTTTCCTCGAAGCAATCATGTATAACCATATATGCCCTTGTGGTCACAATAGGGTAAAAAAATCCAAGCTCACATTCTGAACGATTGCAGGTCGGTTCATCGACAAAAATGGTGATCGCATGATGATCAAACATTTTGTCCTGTTCTTAACAGACAGCCCTGGAGCATTCGCTTGGTCAAGTAACATCGCTTAACTATCACGGAGTCATCAAGTACTGCTCCTTGATTCGCTTTCTTCTACTTTTCTTCTCTCAGTTCTCTTGTGTCTGGATCAGTTGCGAGTGATCTGTGTTTGCTTTACATTTCTCGTTAGGTTTCTCTTTGTAGCTTGGGCTGTGTATTGGAGGGTACTAGGTACTTTTACCGCAGACTGCGATCGAGCTCCGCGTTTTAAATTTTAAAAAAAAAAGAAGCTGAGCACGTGTCACAAACCAAACAAAGACAATACTTTCACCTCCACTTGGTTCTTCTTCCATAACTATGTCATCACCGGCACAGGCTTTGGAAGAGAGATCGTAGGTCCATTATTTTGCGTGGTCTTCTCGCCTCTGACATCATTCCCATAGCCAGTCTACCGATACTCTACATACTAGACGCTCTACCTCAAAGGATAGGAAGAGGGACAGACGTAGAGATCGAGGTGACCATGATGAAAGAAGGAAGAGGAGTCGTAGCAGGGAATACCGTGATCGCTCTCGAGAACGACACAGGGATAGGGACCGCGAAAGGGAAAGGCGCCGCGAAAGAGAAAGCGAAAGGCTTCATCGCAGTGGTAGAGGACACAGCCGCCACCGCGAACGAGATCGAGACCGCGAAGATCGTGACAGAGACAGAAGGCGAAAGCGTGACGACAACGACGAACCGGAGAGTGAAGACCGCAATAAGAGAAAAAAACCTGACGAGGATGTCGACGACCTTGGTCACAGCCCTCATTCAACCAACAGAGACCGTTCTCCCGATAGAAGGCCTGGAGGTAGGACTCCTCTCGATCCACGAGACGAATTCGATGATCCACCCAGATATCGAAGGGATCACCGTCGTCGAGAGGGTAGGCACTCTATTGAGGATGAGGATGAATACAGGGAACGCCGTCAGCGAACAAGAAGTCCTCCGCCCCCTCCTACTCGGTATGTGATTTGATACAGCAGGTCAATCGTTTACCCACCTTTTTGTTAGACGACTTTCGCCTTCATATGACGCCGGGGAAGATTATAATCCGGACGAGCCCAAAGAAGATGATTCAGAAGCTCGCTCAGTATTTGTGTCTCAGCTTGCCGCTCGTTTGACAGCCCGAGACTTAGGATATTTCTTTGAGGACAAGCTCGGCGAAGGTACTGTCATGGATGCAAGAATCGTTACGGATCGACTATCCAGAAGGTCAAAAGGGTTAGCATTTCAGTGCTATATTACCACGATGTGCTCAATGTCCAATCATAGAATTGGTTATGTTGAGTTCCGAACCATTGAACTCGTAGAAAAAGCTATTGCATTATCTGGGACTGTAGTTATGGGTCTACCCATTATGGTACAACTGACGGAAGCTGAGAGGAACAAAACTCATGCAGGTGATGGGTAAGTCTGGATACTTGGCGCTACTGCATCATGGCTCACCTTGTTGCGCAGAAGTATCAACTTACCTCCAGGTGTCAGCGCGCCTCATGGAGCAATGTGAGTTGCTTCTCGTCGTCACTTAAGCTTTGTCTTATGCCTCGCTTAAGACTTTACGTCGGGTCTTTGCACTTCAATCTTACGGAATCAGACATCAAACAGGTCTTCGAAGTCTTTGGTGAACTTGAATTTGTTGATTTGCATAGAGACTCGATGACCGGCCGAAGCAAAGGATATGCTTTTATCCAGTAAATAACTCCTGATGTTGGAATTCAATCTTATCTTATAAAGACCAGGTACAAGAGAGCCGAAGATGCAAGAATGGCTTTGCAACAGATGGAAGGATTTGAACTGGCTGGGCGCACAGTACGTCCAATATCTTCTTCACTTAATAGCTTGAGCTCACGAGTTGATTTCAGCTTCGCGTAAATACCGTACATGAAAAAGGAACAACTAAGTATTCTCAACAAGATTCCCTCGATGAATCTGGAGGTATGCTGTTGGTTTTTCCATGACAGCAGAACTGCTCACTTTGTAGAAGGCGGTAATTTAAACGCTGCGTCGCGCCAAGCACTAATGCAGAAACTTGCCAGGACTGACCAACCAGCCCCTCGACATGAGCCTACGTAAGTTTTCCTAGAATTTTCTAGTATGGTATGAATGACATTGTCATCAGTCAACGACCAAATATTCCACAGTCTATGCAGTCTCGGTCCGTCCTTCTGAAAAATATGTTTGATGCAGATGAGTATGTTCTGCAGTCGCCCTTCATCTTGTTATCAAGCTGAAAAATGTCCAGGGAAACTGAGAAGGACTGGGACAAAGATTTGGCTGAGGACGTCAAGGGTGAATGCGAAGAAAAATACGGCAAAGTACTTGCCATCAAGGTTGAAAGGGATTCTCAGGTGAAGCTTTTCCAACATCACGCTTCCACTGCTCACATTGTTCTTTAGGGTGAAATATACGTCAAGTTTGATTCTGTCGAGTCTGCCAAAAAGGCCGTCCAAGCTTTAAATGGACGATGGTTTGGAGGACGACAAGTTTCCGCAGTTTTCATATCCGATGCGATTATGCAGGCTCACCAGTGATTGGCAGTGATCATTACAAAAGTTGACAGCGCCAGCTGCATTACACACCACTAAATTTCATTTTGAACAGATGACTTCTGCCAGGGCACAAATGCTCCATATGCCTTTTGTTATTGATACAAATATCACAAATTATGGATGTGGACCTTGCACCTTTGATTGACCCATCTAGGTTACCCGAGAATGCCATCTTCTGCCACCAATTGACGTGCAAGTGAGACCTACTGAGAATTCGAGATGTGACTACATCGACATGTTTCCTTGACTGATCTTTTCATTGTTAGACCACCATTGCCCTTTGAATCAATACATGTAACGGAAGAGTGGGGACTCTGGCCCAGCCGCAAGATTTTCTGTCTTGACATCTTGCGGCCTTATGTTTACTTCTTGAGCTTTATTCCGTCTCTTGTTTTCGCGGCGCATCCACATGCCCATGCTTGGAATGCTGTTATGTCAGTCGTTGATATGTTGACTGATGATGAACACTCACCCTGCAACAAGGATAAAACAGATGGCCCCAGAAATAGCTTCACAATTCAGGAGAAAGGCCTTGAGAAGGGTCATCAATACCAATACTTACCTGACGTTATTAATGCTATTCGAACCCCTTACTTAGCTTACGTATCTAAGCCAGAACTTGGTCACTCACCCGGCAAGTACTTTGGTTCATCCTGCGCTCGAAAAATGTTTGTAGAAATCAAACCAGCTGCATTTGCAATGGCCACTGTATAAACATGCCCACATAAGGTGAACCAGGAAGCCGATGTTATCCACAAATTCCTCACCCATGATACCAGCCACTAATGCACGCCGAGACTCCTGGGGAGTGTTATTCGCGTACCTGAATCTAACGTGGGTAGTTAATTCAGCTTGTTATGATCTGCTTACCAAGTCGCTACAAGAACCGACGGAGAGAAGGCCTTAGAAGATTCATATCCTAGTCATGCCCTACTTCACAAAAAAAGACACTCACACCCATTGTTAGAAGAAAGCAAGCAAAATAAGCAATCCTTTTGTGCCGTAAAACATCGATGGAACCAAGAGCAATAAATCCAGTCAATCCTACCAGTAGCGGTCCGCATCTACGTTGATTTAATTCAACAGACCACACTTTTACAATTTATATGCTAGCGAACTAGCTCACATATGGACTGAGCGTTCTCTGAAATAGTCCGAGGAAAACGTGATTGCAAGCAAGGTGATTGCTCCAACAACGTTCGGCGCCACGGTGAACAGATTGGTCCTGACGGTTGAATATCCGAGGCTGGCAACAATTTGTGGCAAAAAATTGTTGACACTGGCCAAAGGGACGCCAAGAGTTAAATTTACTCCCGCCCAAACCCTGAACAGCGATCAGACACAAAGCGCGAATTATGAGAGGTAAGGTAGGACTGTAATACCAATACATTGGATTTTCAAGGGCTCTGAAACTGTCGCGAAGACTCAACTTCTCGTCAGCCGTAACAGATGAATCTGAGAGAATTCTGATCCTCGCTATCTCCTTTTCACGTGGGCTCAGATACCACCATGTCGCCGGGGAACGGGGAAGCCAGATGAACGCAATCAAGGCAAACAAGATAGTAGAGGCACCTAGGATGGTGGTAACGCCCAACTGGTATCATAGATAATGATATATGCGTGCTGTAAAAAGTACCTTCGACCCAAAATAGAAATTGCCATTCCTTGTACTTAGAGTGTTTGATATGAAAAACACCAAAGGCAATGAGACCTAGTCATAAATTCCGTACGTCAACCAACCGTACCAGCTTTGACCTACCTGAGAAAGCACCAGAAATGGCAGACATTGCTTGGAGCCAGGGTTAGTGTGCCAAAAGAGCGTAACAATTTGGAGAAGATACCGTAAAAGATGCCGAGTCGAGAAGCGATCTCGTTTCTCTTATAAAATGTAGATAGGTAAAATAGAACTCCAGGGAGCATTGCAGCTTCGAAAATCCCTAAGAAGAAGCGGATAGCGAAGATTTCTGTGATCTTAATAAGCCCATGATGACACTAACTCGGATATTTTCCGCTCACGGGAGAATCCTCGCGCAATAGTAGAGAGAAGGGACCTGCAAGGCATATCAAGGATGCTTGTAACCTCGAAAGGCTGTACTGACATTGAGCCCTGAGGGCAATGTTAAAACACAGAAACCAAATAACGATCCACTTACGAAGCCGACCATCATGATGGGTAGAACACGAGCCGCAGAGTAGCGTTTTGCGATCAGGGAGATAGACGGCCCAGATCTATGTTAGGGGTTCAATGAAGAGGAGTCTTTATATCTCAATTAACTTACAAACAGAATGGGACCTGGAGTATGTGAGTTGACTCGTAGGCGAGGAATATTCAATTTCCACTCACATAGAAGATCATCACGAGAATATAGTACTGAAAGATCATCAGTGTTCAGACGTGATACAGTTCAGCAGATTTGACACTGTACTTGATTGCCAGTTAGTCCGATGTCCTATCCGACGGCGTTATGGACAACGGTTCCAGTTGACCATTGGATTTTACTTCACCTTATCCCATCCTGCTGTCTTAGCGTTTGCAACATTGCCCTTGTCAAGTGCGTTACAGAGATACCTGGTAGTTTTAGTACGAAAATTAAGGGATAGAAACTCCTTACATCATTGCCAACGGAGCAAGCAGGCAAAGGTCATATTTGCACCGGAGTTTCCTCTCTTCGGTTATGCTAAATGATTTTTGGCTTTGAGAAGCGGTTTCAATGTTCGTATGGTTCTTCTCTTTGTCCATTCAAAAGCTCACGAGTGTAGCGACCTACAGTCCAGGGGAAGAAAGGGAAGGACGTTTGTCCGGGCTCAGCAGTAATTTCAATTCTTGCTGTGTCCAAAATATACCTAAAGAGGATCCATTCAGCTGCTCAGTACTCACTCATGAGATTTTGCTCTCTATCCATACACGAGTTTCCAACAAAAAGATCGTTCAAGTCCTGCCGTCCTTTGCCGTCAGATGTCCAGGACAGTATGCTATAGCTAATGCTGGAAATCCTGTTCATGTGGAGTCTTTGGCCAGGATGGCAAATTATTCAGTTTTATCATGGGTGCATCATGCGGTAACTTCGGGCCACTAGAACCGCGCGGTATTTGTCAAGTATCTTCGTATGGCTTCGATATAGTTCACATCATTCCAAACAATGATCACTCAAACGAGCACCCCTTATCACTTACTGTTGAGCCCAAGTAAAGATGCACTACGAAATGAATTTCTTGGAAAGCCGGTGGATGTCATTAGAACTCCAGCATTCGTAATAGATCGGAATATATTTGCACAAAACTGCACTCAAATGCATCGAAGGGCTTTGGAGTGGGGCGCTTCCCTCAGGGCTCATCTCAAAACTCACAAGGTCTGTTAGACATCAGCCGACTATGATTCCTAATGATCTTTGTCGTGGCTATTACTTAGACTTCGGAAGGAACGAGGCTACAGCTTGTCTCTGAGGGAGGACGTTCGGATGCTGTAGTTGTGTCGACTCTTCTAGAGGCCTGGGCGGTTGTCAACAATGGTCTAGTACAAGATGGGACGGTGAAGGATGTAAGCTGAATTTTTAACTGAAGTTAGCCTCGGGACAAAATCGACAATAACAGATTTTGTATGGTTTACCAGTTGGGATCGATAAGATTGCGGATCTAGGAAAGCTGTTGCAGGAGGTTGAACATCATGGTGCCGTCCTACGATTATTAGTCGACCATCAAGATCAAATCAAGCACCTAGAAGAGTTTGAGAAGAAACATGGTTCTTGTCGAACTTGGTCGGTTTTCGTGAAGGTTCATGGAGGTCAGAAGTGAGCACAACCAGCGTTCTACCATGTGCGACTGGAACTGATCTTGACAGTCGAGCTGGCGTCCGCCCAGAGTCTCCAGAATTTTTAAATCTGGTTAGAAGGCTTATTAAATCTCCTGTGATGGCAATCCATGGGTTCTACGGTCACGCTGGAAATTCGTACGCCTCAACATCTTTACCCCAGGCTTCATCCTTCTTGTCAGACGAAGTCCGAACCGTCAACAAAGCGGCTGAGATTGCTTTGAATGAAATTTCTGGGGACACTCGCTGCACGCAACCTTTCATCTTGTCAGTTGGCTCTACACCCACGGCGCACGCAGCCAGCACAAAAGCAAAACAACTATTATCGCAGACACTCCATGGAAAGCTGGAATTGCATGCTGGTAAGGTCTCTGAGCAATGACAGTGCCGTGAATTATTGCATTGGAGCCAGGAAACTATCCAATGTTGGATTTACAGCAGCAACACACGACACTGATTACGGCACCACAGATAGCACAGAGGGTGAGGGCCACAGTTATTTCATATTATCCAGGACGGGGGCCAAACGGCGAAGATGAAGCCCTGGTGGATGCCGGCGCAATTGCATTCAGTAAAGATACCGGCCCGTCCGAGGGTTACGGTGAAGTTGTTGGTAAATCCTGGAGATTGACTCGTATATCCCAAGAGCATGGGATTCTGATACAAACCAAAGGAGAGTTGGAAAAACTTGAAATAGGGACAGTGATTGAGATCATTGGTCAGCATGCTTGCTTAATCGCAGCAGTACGTCACTGTGGTGATAATGCAAGAGGGGTTTCTTTAACTCTCGGAACAGGGGCATCCATGGTATTATATTGTTGACAGGACTGTGAATGAAGGAAAGGACATTGTTGATATATGGGTGCCTTGGAAGGGTTGGTAAAATATTCTGTGTTCAACTGAGAGTAGATCAAACAAATATTGGAGAAGTTAAGTAAGTTTTGATAGAACTCCGCTCGAGTGGGTCAGATCAAGTCATGAACGCTATGCCCGAGCGGTTCCCCATGTCTGACATTCAACCCTGCGTTGCGACTTCGGAAATATATCAATGATAACAGGACATCTGTGGTTTTTCACAGGAGTCAAGATCCTTCAGGGACTCATGACATGTGGTGAAGCATAAGTTATACATTATGCCAGTCTAACTAAGACCCTCAACTCAGTTGGCTAGACGTATAGAGCTCAGCAATGGCTGTTACGACTCCTGTCAAGGCGGATGATCCTAGTTCTGGTGAATGGGGATTTCCACTACTGCTCCTGTGATTCTGAGTGCTTATTTACACTCCGTGTATATTCTATGAGTTCCTACAGGTAAGTACCCTATCTGCTGCTGCCCCCCCTGGCAGTATACCTCCTTCCGATCTCTCCTTTACATTGATCTCATTGAAAGATAATGAAAGGACAGGATTATCGTATTTAATTCTGGCATTATTATTTCCAGCACAATGATTATTTCATTCAACAAGATTCTTGAATGACATGTGTGGTAAGACATTTACCCGATCATGGAGTTGCTAAGCGCCGACGACACACAAAACTTCACTGACGAGCTCCCACACTAATGGGACTGGGGAATGAGGTGACTCCTCTTTAAGAGGCTCGACAACTTAAGATATAAAGACTCTACGTGGAATGAACACTGGCTAGGTAATGGATCAACTAGAACAATAATGCCGACATGTAGTTTGTCAGCAAAAAAACAATTCCTCAGGGTAAAGTGACTCGGTTCATTACTAGACGCCTCTGTTGAGGTTATGTGGCTCGCAAACGTATAGGTTGACGATGTAAATCATCACACATCTATCCACACCATTGTCCACATCCTATAAATAAGAAAACGTGATCACGTGCATGCCATCTAGTGTTACAGCCTAAGTCTGCAGATTACTTGCCACAATGTCCATGAATGATTATGACGCAGATGCCACTGAACTTTTGGAGACTTATGGTATGTTTTTGTCAAACCCTCTCAGTCTTGAGCTCACCATACATAGATTTTCTCATGAAATACATAATCATTGGTACGATCTCTCAACGTTAAGGTCTTGGTTCATGAATTCAAAGCACTGTTTAAGGCGAAGCAGGGACAGGAAAATCATGCCTACTGCACCATTTTACACATAATTCATGTAGGACCCGAAAGTAGATCTAAGCCCCACAGGACTCATGTTGACTTAGTCAAGGATCACTCCCAGCATACCATAGGTGTTGAGTTCTCGAGTAGAACAGTCAAACTTGGGGAGAAACGTATCAAGTTACAGGTGAGTTTCCTTATGACGATGCTTTGGCTAAGTGTATCACTCACATGGCTTGTGGTATGGTCATCTAGCTTTGGGATACAGCTGGACAAGAGCGCTTTAGGTGTGGTCGATGTGTCTTCTGACGTTGTATCGTTCCTCATGAAACAGATCGGTTACTCGGAGTTATTATCGGGGAGCTGCAGGAGCAATTCTAGTTTATGACATTACGAAGTGTGTCAAAACCTTCCATATCTTTCGACGCTACCAGTATCTTATGAGATCATAGCCGTGATTCCTTCTTGAACCTGGGACGTTGGCTGGCTGATGCACGAGCACTCGCTAGTTCTCACCTTGTGGTCGTCCTAGTAGGCAGTAAGTCCGATAGAGAAGAAGAAAGGGAAGTTGAATGGGTGGAGGCCAGTCGATGGGCAGCGCAAAATGGTGTGTACTGTCAAACTTCGCTACCGCTGATCGTTTAGCATCATCAGATGTCCATTTCCTCGAGGCATCGTCATTGACAGGGGATAACGTTGAAGCACCGTTCCTTCTGGCAGCCCGAACAATACTACTGGCCATTGAGTCTGGATCCCTTGATCCTGAGAAAGCAGGCAGCGGCGTAAGTTACGGAGACAGAGCACTTCGAAGAATCAATAGCTCAAGTAGATTGAGTTTTGGAAGTTTGAGTGGTACTCGACGTAAGGGAAGCGTACAATTGAAGGTTAAGAACTGGATTCCGGGGACTAAATGTTGTTGATGGCTTCATGGTAAGCTTTAGTTTGGATCTCATTCATCTGCAACCCAGCTTCATCAAAATGCAAACAATTTCGAGACTCATTGCCATTTTGTGTAGTAGCACTTGCCAGATACCCGCTAATACCAAGGCAAGACGCTATCTTCTGTTTCTCTGCTTTCAGCTTCCCTTGACACATACCATCGTTATTTCCCATTCATGATCTATACGTTTTCTGTAATTCACCAGTATAATCGGACGTGTGTTTATCATCTTTTGATGTGGGCGCAGACCCCACGCTTCAAAGAAAATCAGCATCATATGATGAAGTGTTCATATGGTATTTCACGTTAGCAGAGCTGCCACGCACCGAAAGGGTAACTGCAGTTGTCTATCCCTATCCCTACACACCGGAATCTCTCCGAAAGTGACTTCGAATCTGACCCCTTCCCATGGCTTGCATGGTTGTGACGACACTGGTCAGTGATTATCCTTGCGCCTCATGCAAGTGGGCTCATGATCCTTGATTTAGTGTATGGTGTGTAATCGAGTGACTAAAGATCGATAAGCAATTTGGTACTCTACTTACCAGGAAATTTCATCACTTGCATATTGGTGTCACATCATCTAATGGTCCTATCCGTCCACCAGGCATTCTCTAGGTTCTTCTCTGTCACAGGTTATTATATCAGAGTGTGGCTCAATCTTTTGTCGTTCGGCCTGGGTGGCCATTTGGTCTGGTTTGATTGAATGCTTACAAAAGTTCCGTCATGTCCTTCCCAGGTCTCGCTCTCGCATTATTAAAGATATCACTGGATCTATGTATGACTACCTATCTCAGTTGCCATTCAACTGGAAGGTTGAAAACCATCGTTAGTCTCATCTTCTCAGGTCTAGGACTAACCGATTTTTCCCCGATCCTCGATTTCCTGTTCGTCTTCTCTGACAACTTCAAGTGATTTGTCCATGTCGACTTCCGGAAGTTCACAATCTTCTGTATCATCCAGCCTGACACCAACCAGAGACACGGTTAGTTCTCCCTCTGCCAACACCGAAACACCTGCGTGGGTTTTTTTTACTTTATTCTATCAATATTTCATTCACCATTCTTCAGGTCAACGTCAAACACACCGAGGCTGTCTAGTACTATTGGTTCGGTATCAGGTCCCTCAATTCCTACAGCTAGTAGTACCTTAATTAGGGCCTCATCCCAGACTTCATCCGAAATCCTACTTACAGCTCTTCCAACAACCAATAGTCTGGCAACTAGCGACAGCGGAGGGAATACGAGCAACCCAGGAGGACGCACTATTCTCGTTTCAAGCAATGCTGTTTCAACGACGAACAATCAACACCTCTCGACGAACATAATTGGTGAGGCGAATTCTTCCTTTCTCTGACATGGGTCTTGAAAATCACCAGTTGTTCACACTCCACAACAATCCATTGTATTCACGACAATTACAAGCTTGCTAGAGTCAACGCCGAAGATACCAAGTTCTGTTACAGTCACTGACTCGATCGTTTCTTTAACTGCATCTCCGATTATAACAATTCTCAGTACATCAACACGAACCAACGGTAATACCACAACCTTCACACACCTAGTAGCCGATCCAGATAATACTAGGGAATCAAATGGGTGAGATACATATATGTGTGTCTCTCACCCTTGTTAATGTCAATCTCAAGGTTTCTGGCCAATCAAGGCCAAGTTGCAGGCGTCTTCACCGCCGTGGGAGCAATAGTATTGGTGCTTATTGCTGCACTCGTTTGGTTCATCAGGCGTTGCCGCCGTCGACAGCGGTACAGAGCTTGGTCTAATTCATTACAACGGTGGCCACCTCCATTTGCGGAAACTTTACGTCGAGAACCGCATGAAGCCCGTTCCATGCAGTCAGGAATCCTTGAACCACATTTTGTTAGCTATAGTAACGCTGGATATCACATTAGATCACCGTATCAGCTTACTGATGAATTGGTGAACCAGGAGTTGACAGGAGTTAAGACTGTTTCGGGTAGTGATCCCTTCCGCGATTCCCTTCAAGCTCGACGAAATACTACCATCAACGTATCTCGCGATCGAGAAACGTTGGTTATACCTTCTGATGTGTCACCTACACCGTCTTGGCACTCGATCTATCCTGAAAGTCTTCCTCACGTAGACGACGACCCAAGCCTTATGGGGTCGGAACCAAACCCTAAACGGAGGGCTTTTCCAGAGCCACTTCTTTATCGGTCTCTCAGTACCGGCCAAACGCGTGCACCACCCCGCTCGCACACACGAGAGCCCCAGATTGGTTCTATCCCATTGACTCCTCCTTCATCACATAGGCACTCTAAACTCTACACTCCCGAGATGCCGTCTCCCGGCACACCTGACTCGTTTACCTCACAAACTTGGTTTAACGTGAGACGTAATTACCTTGTGCCCACCAAACACTGATTTTCCCTTCCATTCCTAGGCAAGGCCACATACCGCGCCGGAACCGTTGGCTTCACGAGTCTCACAAGGACCGTTTGTGGAGGAATGATATTTTTGCTCCGGCATATATGATGCTCATGTACAATAAACAGCACTGAATTTATTCTACCTGCTTGATGGACATATGGATTCATGATCATACATTGTCCAAGAGCAATAGCAGGAGTTTCATGTGAGGTAAGCATGCTACACAAGGTACAATAAGAACTTTGTAATTACAGCTATATTTTACAGTTATAAAGCGTTCATTTTCAGAGCGCTATCTATAAATACTCTCTCTTTGTATATAAAGGATCGCCTTTCACAATAATACGTAGCCTCGTTTTGCCTCTGACGAGCGTTTAGAGATCTAGATGAGTTTGCCGGTGCACTACACCGCTACGCGATGCTTACTGGCTCCACTTGCACAACAGTTGTACCTTCTTCGTTTACTATCTGGTACGAGTCCCTCCAATAATACGCTGACACCGCCGGCAAGCAGTGGTGGTCTTGCTTGAATCTGGGGTGGTTTCAGAGCTATGTTATCAAGGAAAATCGATCCCAGTTGACTAGTCGCTGATGGGGTGGTTTCAGAGGAATGTACAGTGACCTGGGAAGATATATTACGATCACTAGGACCAGAGACGAAAGGTTGAGTATAAAGTAACGACTCAATCAAGTAAGAGGACACACCTAGGACCAGAGACGAAGGACCTCTAACTACCACTTAAATATGTTTGAGTATGGGGAATGGATGAAGTAACGATGGAAAGAGAAACAATAATGACGAGGTGAAAGCACAGCTATGAAACTCGAAGTTTGACAGTTGTACACAAGAAAAACAGGCAGAACACCAATCTGGTATTATATACAGCATTTTGTAATTATTGGGATGATGTTCCAGTCCAGCCAAAATGAAAATTGGTCCTTGGTAATACATTTTCTGAGTAAATAAATGAACACTGGTTTTTTTTATTACTTTCGGGGCATTTCACGGAGCCATCTACTATTCCAATAAGGTCACGGAAATCCGGAATTTCCACGCTCGAAAATTGGAGCCATCGTTTTCAAGAGAGGGGATGTCATAGAGCCTAACACGATAAGATAAACTCAGACGCCACAGTTAAACGTGAACGGCTGATGGTGTTGTACGAGTGGGATATATATGAATGACGGCACGACCGTTGTTATGGCCTGTCTACGGATAGTCTCTCCATGCTCGGGTAATATATTCATGTCATTCCATATCGCCAGAATGAACGTGGTGTGGCTGCACACGAGTTACTCCATTCTGACAGAGCCAATCTGTAAAGGGATCTGGGATCGAAGAAGTCATTTTTAAAAATGTTGGGAATGATAAATGACGTTGAAGGTGATTAGAATCAATTGTATGTGATCACAAATTCGGGGACGTAGGGCCAATTATGTAAGATGCGACTTGGGAAATCTACAAAAATAACAAGGTCAACGAATCAGACACACCTGGTCTATACTTATGCAGGAGAAGAATGATGTCTTGATTCAATCATTAATGGATAAGTCCAGATCAGCATGAACAGAGGTCATCCATGTTGGAGCACTACACTAAGAATAACTCAGGTTTTACCTCTTGATGATCAAGTGTTTCACTTTTATTGTCTTCAGGCAGAGATAAATAGAGATAGTCGAGATGAGACGTTTGCAACGAGTTTTCCCCTCCCCTTTTTGCCTGATCTCAACT
>Ga0153966_100021_pt1 | contig 116147 bp, 132 predicted proteins | sample TSFL050MetaG_FD_104738 | JGI IMG/M metagenome (GOLD analysis project Ga0153966, IMG submission 104738) | Attine ant fungus gardens microbial communities from Florida, USA - TSFL050 MetaG | ecosystem: Host-associated > Fungi > Mycelium > Unclassified | place: USA: Florida, Paynes | collected... | reverse complement strand
ATTGCTTTGACACGTTTTGGGCATCGTTCAAAAGGTCTTCTTGAGGGCTTTCCGACGCATTTTAGACCGTGGGAATCGTGCAAGTATCCGTGGAGTTATGGCCGAATGAAGTTTGTGACAACCATAGAGATTTTGCTTGGTGTTGCAAAGCTAATTTCAAGCTAAACCCACTGCGCCTGGAAACCAAACAAGGCAAACCATGCCCTCACACATTCAAATATGTCAACTGTAAAGGTGACCACATGGCAGATGACAATAAGTGCCCATTTTGGAAACATCAATTTAATCGAGAATGGCACTCAAAAAAAGCACAAGAAGCCAGAGAAATCAGGACCAACTCAATTCATCTGGCTGCAGGCAGTAAAGTCAATTTATGATTAAACACAAACTTAAAATCTTTTCGCAGAACGTAAGGAAAAATAAAACACTCATGAAATCAATTCTAGAAACACAAAAAAACATATCAGATATCATTCTCATTTAAGAACTATCTAGATCCTTTATAAGACGCATCCCTAGTCACACAAACAGTGAAGGCAATCCACTCCACGGCACTCCGAATCACCTGGACTAGACTCTGTTTATTCAAAATGATGGCAACGCTGAAAACTATTCTAGGGTTGCAACATACATAAACAAATGTATATCAAAAATGAGGTTCTCTCTTAGAAGAGACCTGATAAATCACCGCGATATCAATGTCATCGACTTCCACAATGGACAAGATGTCAATTTCATTATCAATATATACTCTGATAGTAACCAAACAGCCCTTCAAGTCCTATGCAACAATATAAGAAACATTGGAATCATGGTAGTCATGACAGGAGACTTCAACATTAGAGATAGTGACTGGGATCCTAACATCCAGTATCATTCCATTCACATGGAAGATCTTATGTCTATCGCTGACAGTCTAGACCTCGAACTTGCTATACCTGTCAACCCAGGCCCAACCAGATTTGCGGACAACCAACGAGACACCAACTCTGTTCTCGATCTCATATTCATAAACCCAAATAATTCAGGCTTCAATAAACACACTCTCAACCCAGACATCTGCCTACCATCAGATCATGTTCCCCTTATCATAGAAATAGGCATAAAAGAGGAAAACATTAATATCACTTTCAAAGCTATAAAGAAGGACAGTGAAAAAGAAGAAGCGTTCATCAGAGACATTGTAAAAGGCATTAGAAATATTGACACTCATGAGCTAGAAAACCAGGCAGACATATAAAGGTGCACCTCCACTGTCTCGACGATATTCAAAGATGCATGGACCAGACATTCTAAGACCAAAAGAATCACCAAACACTCTAAGAAGTGGTGGAATGAACAATGCGCTGAATGTATTAACAAATATCATGAAACAGGCGACATCAACAGCTGGAAAGCATTCAAGTCCACAGTCCATAAAGCCAAAAGAATGTTCTTCAATCAGAAAATCCAAGAAATCGTAATGTCCAACAAGAGACTGTGGGACCTCATGAATTGGGTAAGAAAGAAAAATCTACCGGCCATCAAAGCAATCTATCATGAAGATCAACCCTGCAACAATCTCGAGACACTATGGAATGCTCTACATAGCTCATACAACTCAGCCAAAAATAGGTCAATCAACACGAGGTTTCTAGACAGTATCAACTAGTATAACGAATTAGATTGGCCTCCTTTTACAAGTCAAGAATTCATCGATGCTATAGCTAAGTGTTCAAACACATCTGCCTCTGGTCCTGACCACGTCACATGGAGGTACCTCAAACCTCTAATTCTAGACAAAACTTGCCTTAGCAAGATCATAGATATTGCTAATGCGTGCATCTCAATAGGCTATTGGCCTGATCAATTCAAGGAGTCGACTTCGATCATTATTCTAAAACCTAACAAAGCGACATACAACATACCTAAATCATTCAGACCGATCATCTTACTCAACACCATGGGTAAACTAATAGAGAAAGTTATCAGTCATAGGCTCCAATTCCACCTATCAGCTAATGGATTTCTCGACCCCAACCAACTAGAAGGCATTAGTCAACGGTTAACCACCGATGCTGGAATGTATCTTACGCACCTTATACGCACAGGCTGGATTAAAGAGTGCCACACAAGCGTCATAGCCTTTGACATAGCACAATTCTTTCCATCACTCAACCATAATTTCCTTTTGTTATGTCTCGCCAAAGCTGGCTTAAATGCTAATGTTCTAAAATTTTTTAGAAATTATCATTTCAACAGGTTCACCACGTATGCATGGAACAACTTTGTCTCACAGAAATTTGCTACAAGTGTGGGAGTCGGCCAAGGATCTGCTCTTTCCTCCATTCTATCCACTATATACCTCGCTCCAATCATAAAAACATTCAAAAACAGAATAAAAAACCTAAAAGAAAAAATTCCTACAGACATTTTATCTTTTGTTGACAATGGTCTTTTAATTTCTCAGAAGAGTTATGAGCTGTCTTCCGCTTTTCTCCTCAGCAGTTACAACATGATATCTAAAATACTCTCAGATGCAGGCCTCGTCATGGAGCACAGCAAATCAGAAGTGTTTCACTTCACTCAAGCCCGCAATCTCCCCAACCCTTCTATCGATCTCACTTCTGTTGGGGGCCCCTTACTGCATCCCAAGCCTATTTGGAGATACCTAGGTTTTTTCTTCAATAGGAAACTTAACTTCCACCACTACGTCCATCATTATGTAATTAAATGTCTCTCAACCCTCAATGCCATGAAGATACTGGGCAATTCATCAAGAGGACTCCTACCAATGCAAAAACGACTTCTGTACAGGACGTGCATCATTCCGATTGCTTTATATGACTTCCAACTATGGTTCTTTAAAGGAGTCCCAATGGTCAAAAATATCACTGAACTAAAGAAAATGCAACAAAGGGCAGCCTTATGGATCACAGGGGCCTTCCGTACGTCTCCTTCAGAGGGAGTAGAAGCGATAGCGGGCCTCATCCCTATAAACCTTCATCTTAAAAAGCTCAATGGCTGTCACCACCTCAGATATGCAACCATTCCACCATCACACGTCATCAATGCTCTCCTGGACAAACATCAAAGTAAAAATCAAAATCAACACAAATTCGCATTAGCCAACCTCACTAACAAACAAAAATCGAAGCTGAAGAGTCCTATCAAGGACGTTAGTGAAAGACTCAACAAAATCAAAAATGAATTCGATCCCCATCATATCATTTTCCATCCTGGCTTATACTTAGTAGATCATTTTTCTAGTAGAATAGTTTTCCATTCCCCTGATTCATCCAGTAACGAAGCTCTCTTTGATCACTCCTCAAAACTCAACTTGGCATTCGAAAAAACTCAAAAATCTTCCAACGACATAGCTGTCATCTCAGACGGAAGCATCAAAGCAGTAGGATCAGCCACAGCTATTGCCCACATCTGGAAAGACTACAAAGTTAATGCACAACTCAAAGCGCATGCAAACAATATCACCCCTCTGGAGGCCAAATTAATGGCTATATGTATTGGCCTCACAGCCGCTTTCGAGAACTCAGAAGCGCAACAAATCCTTGTCATCACAGATTCACTCAAAGGGGAAAAAAAAATCATCTCCTCAGGCGATCAATACCTACAAAAATCCATCATTCCCATCGCGGAAAAAATACAAAGTTTCCTCAGCAAAGACAATTGCAATGCAATACACTTCTGGCATTGTCCTAACAAAATAGAATGGTCTAGACACACTCTTGTTGACAAAGAAGCCAAATCATCCCACATCCCACCCATTCTCTCTAAGAAAAACTCATTCTTACTTAGCAAAAAGTTAGAATGCAATCGCTCTCTCGAATCATGGCAGAAGTCGTTCAAGGATAGCAAAAAGAAAGGACAGTTATTTCTTGAATTCAAAGATGACAATGATAAAGTCATCAAACCGACATATGCCAAGGGAGGATCGTGGCTAACACATATAGGAATCTCCAACTCAGTATGTGCAAGATTCACCCGTATGATGCTGGAACATGCATCCATAGGAGAGTATTGGCAGAGATTCTTTCCTAACACACCAATTCAGTGCCCTTGTGGAGAAGCGGACATTGAGATGAGGGAACATATCGTCATGCAATGTAGGAGATATGACACATCATTTTGCCCAAGAGACATACGCATATCCAGTTTCGTGGAGTTTATCATTGGCAACCCTACTTTGTTTTGTTTTGACAACAGCTAAGGCATAGTTTGGATAACCATAAAGTTACACACAATCGTCACCAAATTGCATTTGATTTCATTTTCTCTCTCCTTTCTTTCTCTATGTATTTAAGTAGATACATCGTGTCTACCACGGCCTGCCTATGCGCTCCATGTAATAAATCGTTGATTTAAAATAAAATAAAAAAAGTTTCCATTACAATGATGTTATCCCACGATAAATACACAATTCAATCCAGAATATCTGGAAATATCTGTTGTTGGATATTCAAGAAACTCAAAGTCATTTTGGTAATACCAATACCCATCGAAGGACTTCGAAGTTCTGGAAATCATCCTCTCCCTATTTGAGCCTTATCGATTTCACGTACTGCATATAAATCTCAGGCTTCCTGTATTATGGCACATACCACTATGCTCTGTAACAGCATGGAATATTTCCTCGAGCCCCTCGTTTTTCAGGTGCGGAATTCATTCAATATCAGAACGGCTATCAACATCACACAGGTCGAGGATACACTTTTCCGGATCCCCCATGAGTATTTGGCTCAGGAATCATCTGTTTTTGCAGATATGCTAGCCATCGGTGACAGTATGAATCCTGATGGTGAAAGTTCTGGGGACATTTCACCCATTGTTCTCCCCGGGACAGTCAATGCCAAGTCTTTCCATGCCCTCCTCAAAGTCCTGCATCCTCAGGATTCGTAAGTGACACTAGTATTGCTTAAATTAATGATTTAAGCTCAATTACATGGATGCAGTGAAATCGCTTTATCCAAAGATGAGTGGCTGCTCGTCCTGGAGTTATCTAACATGTGGAACATGAGCGGGGTCAAGAATATCGCCATTGATTATCTTGTCCCGTATTTCGAGGATGACCCTGCCCATAAATGGAATCTGGCTAAACTATACGAAATCTGGGACTGGATTCAACCTGCTTTAGAATGTTTGGTTAGACGGGATGCACCGCTTGGGAGAAGAGAGTATCAACTCCTTGATCAAAAGACAGCTCTTGAAATTGGTGCTCTTCGAGAGTTATGCTGTCCTATACTTCGAAAGATAAGTCGTCATGATGGCAGTAGTGAAGACATTATTGTTGGCTGGGAGATGGTAGAAGAACGTGGGAAGGTCAACGTAGACTTGAGTTCTGTGGAATTTGTTTGCCCTAACCCTCCTCAGCCCTCAAGCCTGGACGAAAGTTGCATTCAGGACGATGATCAAAGGCAGAGGAATGGACAGTTTTTCTTCGAAAAGGTGGTTTTCAAGGTGCGCAAAATTGCTATGTATCATTCAACAGCCAAATTCACTATTCATTCCAGGTAGCCGATGAGTTTTATAAAGTATCCAATCAGCCGTTCGCGCAGCATTCTCTAGCATTCAGACGCTTATTCTCAAAACGCGGTTTTCGAAAATATGACTGTCAGGACCCCCTTGTCGTGGATGCAAGCGTAACAAAAGCTGATTTTGAAGTGTTGTTGAATCTATTTTTCCCGTAAGTAGGTCTGTTCTTCCTCATTACAAATACCCAACTCAACCTTCAGTGATCATATCACCAATCAAAACCTCTCTCCTAATGATTGGGCCTCGATTTTGAGACTTTCTGCGAGATGGGACATGCCACGAGTGAAGCAGTTAGCAGTCAGGCAACTAGAAATTCTGGACTTTGGGTCAGTCGAAACAAAATTGCAAATGGCCCAAGATCTAGGCGTTCAGGAATGGTTCTCATCGGCGATGCAGATGCTTGTTACTCGGCGAGAACCACTGAAAAACGCCGAGTATCAGGTTCTGAATCAAGATCACCTTCTTCAAGTACTTGACCTTCGGGAACGTGCTCATTCCCGCCAGCAGCGGGGCTCATCGCGCACGGTTACTCAATTGCGTATAAGCAGAGGGGAGGTTCCTATCACCGTCGATCTCTCTGCCCGTCTTGCCGCTCTTGTTCAAGGATAGGGTATGAGATAAACAACAGGATATATAGGTGCTGTCGGGACTAGGCAAAACTTCAGGCAGAGAAAGAATATTTTCACGATCGCAACAGATGGTGGTGGCTCACAGAGCGTTGTAGTAGCACTTAAAAGAATGTGTTTTGGCTCGCTCATTTACAGCTTCATGTTTATCTGGCTGCATCTTCGCTGCATCTTCACCTGATCAAGAAATGATTTTATTTTCCATCAGTCACGAACCAGTCACACGAGGAGCCACACACCTATCTTTTGTTCATGACAGGAGTAAAAACTCGGAGAGATCCAGATTTCTATTTCGCCTTCCGTACTTTCAAAGTATGAACCTGCCGACATCTCTTAACCTGACTACTGACAAAGTTAATAAAAGGTGGAGGACGCGGTCTTCCGTGTTCCTCGACACCTCTTCCTCATGCCCAATGCAAAGATTGAACCAGTGCCACAAGGAGGTGACACTGGAGATGATCTAGTGGAGCTTGGGGAAGAGGTCAAGAAGGACGATTTCTTACAACTTCTGCGCGCAGTATACCCAAGGTGCGTGAGCGATAGGTTCAAACATTGTAAGCAGCGTCAAGGAACTCAGCATATGATTCAGAAAATACAGCAACCCTGAAATCCTTACAACTTCCCAGTGGCAAACAGTCCTCAAACTGAGTGAGAACTTCGGCATGGAAGATGTCCGTCAGAAAGCAGTCAGAAATCTCAAGGACTTCTTCTTTGACAAAGACCCTATCGATGCTTTGATATGTGCAAGACAAAACAGATTAGACGAGTGGACGGAACCATTGATCGAGAAAATAGTTGAGATGAGAAGGGAATTAACTAGGGATGAACTCGAGAAGGTCGGAACACCAACTGCAATTAAGATTGCTTGGGCACTCGGAGCAGCTGGTACCCCGATGTCACTCGACTCTCCCGGTACCCCAATGTCACTCGACTCTCCCGGTACCCCAATGTCATTCGATTTTCCCGGTCCCCCGATGTCACTCGACTCTCCCGGTACCCCAATGTCATTCGATTTTCCTGTTCCTTCTAAGAAGAAAAAGAAAGCTAAGAAAGGAGAGCTGTCCAGTCTACCTATGTGAATGTGCAGCAGAAATCATATCAGAAATTGTAAAATGGTAGTCCTCGTTGCCTTTCAAACTAGGTTAGCATGTTGTCAAAGACTTGTGGTATTTGGTACAGTTTGAGATCTTCACCCGATTCCTCTTTTAATTCAGGTAGCCGACTTCCTTTTGGTCAGGTTGGCCAGTCAATGAACTCCTGCCATTAACTGACAAGCCATGGGTGATAAGACTTAATCAAGCATAGGCGAGGCAGAGGGCATAAGGACTATCCATCCAGAGGCAGGAAAGGCTAGATCACGATAAACTCTCAAAGCTCTTCTTTCACTATTGCAGTTGTTGAGAAATTGAATACGGGTCGTGTGATATCATGCTGGTCATCTCACGTCGTTCCCTTTTTTTCTTCTGGCTTTTGACTCGGCTTGCTGAACGATTCATCATGTACAAACTGTCTCGACACTTGACCCTCACCAATACTTAGTTAACGAATACAGCACAAGGATCGGATTTCCACTACTACACTGGGCTCAGCCATCATCTTTACAGAGTTGGGTTCTTCAAAGGTCCACATCTGAGTCATAGCATCTCTCCCATCTCAATGCTGTACCCGTCAGTAAGTAGCTTGGGGGAAAGTTGGTCTACGGGCGGTGCTTGAGCCACTTGTCAAGCTACCATTTCGTCCTATATTAGCATTCCACCCCCGTTCAGTCACATATACTCTATAGGGAGACCCACAGGAGAGGTTCATCTGGTTGACAAAAATGGTTTCGGGCAGAATAATGCAAGGGATCCAGAATCGGAGCTACCTCAGACAGATAAATACGGGCTGCACTTGTAAGTAATGTTGGTTTACTCTTATACTTTAATTTTTTTGTGATGTTCTTTCCTTGTAGAGATATGGCTCTCATGAAATTGAATCAATGTCAATCTCACCACACTCGTTGAGTTTTGAACCTGTTGTTGGGACAAATACTATCCAAGTTTACTTCCGTAATACTTACTTCTGGAGAACCTATATCTCCTCTTCTCCATGGACCACAACATGTCAAAATTCATCTGAATGGGAAGGTACTCTATTGTGTTATAGAACTGTTTGTTTTCATTGCGTTGTCTATACTGACTGTTCTTAATCTAGCTAACTTTCTAGACTTGTATGAAATCACCACTACAGACAGTGCCGCGGGATTTCCTTTCTTGAAACACCTTGATTCTCGCTCACTTCCCAATCACCTTGCTTCAGGCATCTAAAGACATGTGGTAGCATATCGACCTCTCGTGGGTGGTCGTCGATTTTTGCGTTGGACGGTTATTTCGTAACAAAGAACCAAAATCCATCCTGCAGAAATCGAGATTCGATGCGAAACTCATAGTTCCGGAGGGAATGCGAATGCGATGGACGTACCGACGAGATGCAAAATCCAGTCATGATCTTAGTACGAGCTGAGGATGAGGGAAGTGACGCAACATATGTTGATGGCGATGGCAATAACAGTATCTCCTCTTATGGACGATGATGAAACTACGGCCGCTGAGTCTGATTTCTGGAGTGGAGTGGGTGGTGTAAATGTTGTTGTCGAGTGACTTGAGACTCTTCAAATTAAACAGTGATGGGTTGTACGAGGACGAAGGCGAAGAGAGGATGTCATTTGGTCGTATTGATAAAGCTTGTGTGTTGCATAGGATAATGCATTTATAGTAATTCTGCCACAATCTACATTCGAACACCACGTTACAAGCACTTTGTATTCTATCACAATCCGTGTTCAAGCACCGCGTTACAACTTTTTGAAGTGCTCACATGACTCCTTGGTGTGAGCGGATCATCCGCTCCGTACTTGGGAGTTGTCCACATGGAAATGTACAAGCTTATCAATTTGATTATGGAGCAATTTAGTCAGCGCAAGGACCCGGGATAAGGGATTACCAACTTTTGACCTCTCACCACCTACGATGTCTGCAAACATTCAAGGCCTGAACGTCATACAGCCTCAGCAAGCTGATTCTCAATCCCAGTATCTGCTTTCTGCCGACATCGCTGCACAGCTCGATCTGTGGACCAATCTGAGTTTTGATGCGGATGAAAGCTCTTTATCTCGTCCAAAAATTGATGAAAAAATTGACGGAAAAAATTTAGAGGAGAAAGAGGACGACGCCGAGTCACCTACGAGCCGCAGCGAAAAGGCTGTCCACGACGGTCATGATAATGTCGTCATGGCCACCAATCTGGGATCTAACATATCCCAGCCTCCTTCTGGCGTATCACACTTGCCTACTTTTGATCTAAATTCACTTCTATCTGGATTTAATCCATATGCCAATATGTCTCAGCACACAAATCCAGGTGCAGCGCCCTCCCTAGCCCAGCTCCTAGCACTTCATGCTCAAGACTTCCTTCCTCCCGTTTCAAATATATCTGTTCCGCCCACCTCGGCCCCAACTCCGAGTGCTGCTCCGGCATCGATACCCGTTCCAGCTCATGAAACCCCTTCAAAACGTTTTCGTACACGCAAGTCTTCCTTAGAAACTCTCACCGCTGATGGCCAAGCCATGGCCACCGCCGCTGCAGAGGACAAGCGCCGCAGGAATACTGCTGCCAGTGCACGATTTAGGCTAAAGAAAAAAGAGCGAGAAGCTGCTCTTGAAGGGAAGGCGAAGGAACTGGAGGCGCGAGTTAGCGAATTGGAAAGAGAGTGTGAAGGGCTTCGCAGAGAAAACGGTTGGCTGAAAGGCCTTGTCGTTGGAGTCACTGGTGCCGCCCAGGGACCCGTCGTTAATTCTCCACCCCCAAGCTTATCTCCCTCGCAACTTGGGAATCTCACAAGTGTTACAGCACTAGGCAAGCGAAGTAGAGAAAATCTAGATGATTGAGGATATCTCGGGGACCTTTTTTTTTATCTCACTAAATTTTTAAGGCGGGTGTAATCTATGAAGACTACAAAGGGGTCTCTTGGGATTTTGGGATAAGTAGCCCTTTCACACTGTATGTAAAAGTAGAAAAGAAAGCTGCATGCGAGCAGCTGCTCCCCGTGCTAATTAGATCTCGGACACAACCCAATGGTGATGCCAACACCTTTCTATCAGCAAAGCTCGCCCACACCTTCCTCCCTTAGTTACATGCCTTCAGTCAATATACCTGACGCTGGGCCCTGTTTAGATCCTCCGCGTTTCTGAATCCAAAAAAATAAAGCATGTGGCACGTGATAAGATAAGGGCTGAGGCAGGTGTGTTCTCGGAAATGCCAGAGACCGATGAAAGCATTGCCATAATCGTTTACGCCTCATCGTCCACCGCAGTGGCTTTGGCAGGAATCATAATTCGGCAGCTTCTTATAGCCAGGCACTGGACCATGAACAATGTGGGCTTGAGAGAGGAGACTAGGGTTCATTATACAACTGCTCTCCGCCCCAAATATTCCCAGCAACCCATCGTTAGGCGCAAGCACCTTGATCCAACTGCAGAGGCTGGTTATTTGCATGACCCATCCCTCAGACAACCCAGCCAACCACGGACAGATCCTAATGGCAGCTGGGACAGCGATGGACACCATCCACTCACACTGGACCAGGCCGGGTTCCCAGATACTTCTGGAGTGACACGACCACACCTCAGCAGAACTTTGGGAAGAATTTTGAAAGATTGTCATGATTCTCCTGGACTTCAAGCTGATGAGCTGTCGTTCTGCGAAGAGGAAGCAGAGGTTATTGTGCATCAAGTATGGACCTTTCAGTGCGCCGAGCCAGGAGTGACCGCTGACTTGCCCTTTTCCCCTGTGCTCAGGTCACAACAACAGATTCTCTCGCAGGTGTATCCCTTAAATATGGAATTACCCTCACAGACCTTCGAAGAGCAAATCACATGTGGGCAAGCGATTCTATCCACCTTCGCAAAGTGCTCTACATTCCTCTCGACAAGTCACCCAGAGCCCGCGACCTCATTCGAGATATGAAAGTGAATGCGACACCCCTTGTAGATATATCAGCGTTGCAAGGCCCTGCTGCCACAGCAGAAACTAGCGATCCCTCCTCTTCCTCAGGTTTCAGTATCCTGCGGGTTCCAACTTCGCGCATGTCCTTTTTTCCACCTCCTGCTACTTCCGGTAGAGTACCATCTGTGTCATCTGTGCCATCGCCGGCGCCCAGATCTAATGTGAAATCACCATCACATGCACGACATTCGATTCCCCCATCTCTGGTTTCGATCCTCACGGCCTTGCCAATTTCTGCCTCGACACGAGATGATTTAGTTGCGCGCCTATCCTTCGATAGTGCTAGCTCAAACGTTAGTGAACGATCAAGACCAAGCCTTGACCATTCAGAAGGTCATGAGCTTGACGTTGTGATTCATCGCGAACAAATGGCTTCACAGCTTTCACAAATTACCCACAGACCTAAATTAGGACCTCACAATACCCAGACTCGGCATCTGTCGACGACTCCTTCTACCATGTACACGCCAGAGATACCAGATAGAACATCGATCCGCACAGTACAAATGGAACCATCACCCATCATGCAGTTACCTACATTGCATTCCCGGAAATCTCAACTGCCGTCTGCTAACGGTATTCATACCCAGCATCGTTTCCAAGATAGTCTAATCGAATTGAACTAAAAACTTGGGTATCATCACACGGACTTTTATTTCTTGATTGGAAATTTCATTGGTAAGGAGGGCACTTACTTTTTCACACTGCCGTAGCTCAGTGCATCCATCTTGTTATCAAGGTCGGATCTTTCTATCTCAAGCCTGTGACCTACTTCTGATATACGCCAGATGCCAAAGTGAATTATCCCCCACATTATCATCCGTCTTCTGCTTTGGCAACCATCACGCCCACCATACTTTTCACTAGTGACACGAATATTCACCGCTACTCGGAAAATCAGGCGTCCTCTTTCGACCAGTTCATCCTACGATGTGGCCACACGCTATATCGTGAGTTAAGAAGCTGATCATCAGGGTGCTTGATCAGTGAAGTTGAAACATGTTTTATGAGGTTTGGCGGGCTGTTCGTCGATGATCTATATCATAATCATTTTTAAAGAAATCCTTCCTTCAAGCCCTCGACACCACGACGAAACTCTCCTCGACCTCGAAATTAGGGCCAAAGTGGTTGTGTCCTGATTTTTGAGCTTTCCAAGTTGACGACGGGATCAGGAAATATTTCTGGCGCTTCATGTCATTTGTCAGGGAGAATTGATGTAAAAGATAATTTATTCTCGGTTGATGTCCGAACTTGTTCAGATAATTTGGCGTGCTGTCAAAGTAACTTAAGCCCATCAAAGTTGCCGTAAAAACAAATTGCGAGTCGGAAAATCCTTTTTCAGCAGCAGCGAGATGACTCAAAAGTAGCCATGGCGTTGTTGGGTGGACAGTGCCTTTCCTAACTTATCATCAACCATGTCAGGAACCACGATGGTTCAAAGCCCTGTGGTCTCATTCTTCGACCACTAAGAAACACAAACAATGGAGTGCGAAGAAGGAACCAGAAATCAGAAAAGCCGAATAAGGACCCCGAGGACTCGGAATGCTGGCGTGACATGAGTCTGTAGGTAGCAAAGACGTTCCTTCTATATGGATTTCAGCGAATGATTTTGGCTCAGATGCATATGGTCAGTACGGTGAAGCCTCTGCTATTCTCAGAGGTGGGAAACAATAACAATTAGATGAGCTTGTCAATTCGGGCGAAGGCGAGTTGACGCTTATGTATCTGCATCTAAACAAGCTTCTAGTATCAGTCGATGTGGAGACATTTCCTGCCCAATGGAGGTTTGGCAGTCCAGTTTAGCATTCTTGAAGACTCGTGTCGATCGATTAGGGCACTGTCATGATTACATTGCCGCATGGGAGATGATTGTCATTGCAATTCGGTTCGATGTCCCCTTACCGCGGAGACAAGTAATCTATTGCGTTTTTGGAACTGTTCTTAGAACGTGGATCACGCTACGGCTGAAATTAGCCTATGACATATGTCCACATTGACTACTGATTCAAGCCTGGACGATCCTTTCTCCTGTCTCAGCAACGCAACCAAGGGTAGTTCAGTACTGAACCTAAAACCAGCATCCAAACGCCCATCCAGTTCTGGCGATATAAAAGCATAGATGATCATGTTTGGATTACATGATTCTTGAATGTGTTAGAACCCCTTATTGTATCCTCCCTTCTCGTAAAAGTCTTGCATATGTTTGACAATGGCATCAAGAGCTGCGAGCCACCAGTTAAGATCGGCATCTAATTCTTCTTCCGTAGCAGGTTCACCGCCATCTTTATCAGAACGTAGCTTCGCAAAAAAATCCTTGCGGTAAGGGCATGCTTTCATCGCAACCTAGGTAGATAAATTAGATTTGCATTTCAAGACAATGTCAGTAAAAAAAATGCGAACAGAGAACACGCCTTTAACAACAAAATTGTGAAACTGTTTGAGAGTCTTCTCGTATGACTTGGTAAAGGCAACAGAAAGTTCTTCAGGTTTATTATCTTGCGCATTCCGAAGCGCTTTACAAGTAAAGGAGAGGCCACGCAAAAGCCACATCAGGCCTTCCGTTGCAGTCCGCTTCTTCTCTCCTTTTTCGTTCTCGACGAGCTTCTCGAGTGTACGACATTTTTCTGGAATAGCGTCGTAGCGGGTCTGAACTTTCTGAGAACGACTCCTGATTAATCACATGCACTCGAAGATGATAAAATAATTACTGCGATGTTTCCATTCAGATCTGACTGGACGACTGAAAAGGCCGCAGATCCAAGAAGATCTACGGTGCATTTTTTACGTGAGAGGATAAGAAGGGAATCAATAGTGCCTACCGAAGAGACCTACCAATCCTCTTGATGCTTCCAGAAATTGGACAGTATCTACCCCACCTTCGGTGTCAACCTTCGCGAAAGACTAGGCACGATATGAGTCCGGCAACCAGTATCTCGGATAGCAATCACCCTGATATTTTTCAGATAAGGTGCCATAATGGCAATTGTCAAGAGCCCGTCTGCATCCTATCAAAAGGCTCTCACGGTTATCCATTATGCCTTTCTCATCATACAATTTGTTTCAAAAGACATGCCACATGCCGATGCTTCCTTGATCCCAAGCAGGTATGTAGTAATAATCGACCATCGAATTCTATCTCACCAACAGGATGAAGCATCAAAAGTAAACCAGAATTTTGGGCACATGTCTATACACAATTGGAGAGTCTTATCGGGGAAGAGAGAAACTGGGCAATTTTTTTACATTCAAGGTCCATTCCCTTGGCTCATGGTTGATATAAGGTTACAAATTGTGCAAATGCATCATCGCTGATCTACAATTCACTACTCGCTTTCCCCGCCTATTTTGGTACTGCAAGTAACAAGGCTGTTAATTGGTGTGGTATGTTGCTTCGTAGCACTCCGCAATCTGGTATACTCATTGCTCTACATTCCAAATGGAAACATTAGGTGTATATATAGAATCATCTTACTTCCCCATACCAAGGAATGCTGAGAAAGTAGTCAAAATCTCGAATCGCATGCTGCTCGGACCATTTTCTGGAAAACCCGCTTGTCAATTCATCAATATAATACCAGGAGAGAGCCATGGAGTGTGTGCAGACGCTTTCCTTCAGGGCCAAACCATTTTGGTACCAAATGTTGATGAATACCCTGGTCATATTGCCTGTGACGGAGAAACAAAAAGCGAGATTGTTCTTCCTCTCATTCTCAAGAGTGGTGAAACAGTCGGAGTCCTTGACCTGGATTGCCTCGCCCTCCATGGTTTCGAAGGCGAGGACAAAGAAGGGCTGGAAAAAATGGCTAGGCTCATCTCATATTCTAGTGATTGGTAAATTATGGAAGTATGCAGTATCTACTGTAGGGATCCTGACTCTTGCCATTTCAGAAACTCCTGATGTAGTTTTTCCTGCATTTGATACTTTTTATGGAGACTCTTGACCTGGTTTTTGCTGAGCTCAGCACCTTCACCAGTGGTAAGCGGAAACCCGGCTTCGTTCCAAGACCCATACATTTTCTCGGAAACGTTGGGTGGCTTGAACATCTCATGCGGTGGTAGGCGACCTTTTTCGATCTTCTCGAGGCGTTTCTGCTGTTCCAGAAGGATCGCTTGAGCCTTCTTCTGAGCCCGCTCTTCCTGCTGAGCTCTTTTCTCGTCTCGAGCCTTGATGAGCTCTGCCGGCGGTACAAGCTTAATGAGGGCTTTCCCATCTGATGAGTAGTAATGATTTGTGATTAGCGGAGGTAGAAACAACAACTGAGTAACCCACCATCCTGATCGTCAAGGGCAACACCGAGCGAGACAAGGTCGTCATCACGGAGTTTATCGCACATAGCCAATATGTCTTTGAGGGTGCTCTCGCCTTTGGACATCGCAAGTTGACGTACACCATCTCGGAAAGATGATAATACCCGTAAGTAGGGCATCAAGACTTCTTCGCGCTGGACATATGATGGAGAGGTAAAAAATGGTATTAGGGAAGGAACTCACATCGACATTCTCAGATCTCTGGTCTGCGTGACCCCACCCTAACTCAGTCCTTTCCCCTTCACCGAGGCCGAACATACGCAGCATATTTCCGACCCATCGTCCAATATTCTCAACAAGATAGATATTTAGGTATTTGCCGCGGGAATTGATGTAGATATTGGTTCTCGAGACAAGCTCTCGGAGAGAATTCAAAGCATCTGGGGTATTAAAAGAATCGGCAAGGGCAGCTCGGAAAGTAGTCTGAGTGTCACGGAAACTAAAACGAATGGATTAGATATCGGGGCAGAGACATTGAGTGGAGACGCACATTACCTCTTCGATAATTCGCGTTCAGGATTTTCGTAATGGTGGTGTCCATCTGACTTGATTCTATCGCCGTGATCATAATTAGTCAATGCTTTGACGACAGTGAAAAAATTCTAGAGGAATTCAAGGTTGTGATGCTTTTCATAATTGAAAAATGTAGGAAAGCAAACATTCATGGTGACTTCGATGTTCCTAACTTCTCCGGTCAGCAATGAGTCAGAAAAATCTATTCTTGTGTTCCACAACTGAGTTAGGAAGGCTAATCTCAATTGCCGAGGCGTGAATCGTTTGAGAATTTCCTAAAATCAGAAATCAAGTATTTTTAAACGATAGAGATACAGAGCTTACGTCGATAGTGATGAAATTTTTCAGCGATTTGCTCATCTTGAGCCCTTCAATGTGTAAATGACCCGTGTGCAAGAAGTAATTGACCCATGAATTGCAATTATGATAAGCCTAGTCGGTGATCAAAATTGGTTCCACCTTCACAGTCTTCAGACGTACCTCCGACTGTGCCATCTCGTTGTCATGATGAGGAAATGCCAAATCAACGCCTCCAGAGTGAATATCCATATTATCACCAAAGACAGCGCTCGCCATGACCGAACATTCGATGTGCCAACCTGGACGTCCAGGTCCCCACGGTGATGGCCAAGATGGCTCCCCTGACTTAGAAGCTTTCCACAGAGCAAAGTCAGACGCCGATCGGCGGCCAGTCTTGCTGGACAAGGATCCTTTATCATTCAATCAATTGGATGAAGCAAAAACAGATCTTCTTGGACAAACCCTCCGCATCTTCTAAAAGTTCACGATTGCCTTTACTCCACGGTTCAATTTTGGCGTAATAATGATTTTCTGCCTTGTCAAAAGCGAGGGTGTCAAAGTAGATACTGCCCTCCGATTCATACGCATAGCCATTTCGTATAATCCTTTCGACAAACTCAACAATTTCAGGAACGTATTCAGTTACACGAGTGATGGTATCTGGCTCCCGGACCTTCAGACGGGCCATGTCCTTGAAAAATCTTGCTTCCCAGTATGCCGCGAGGGAGCGGGATATAGCAGGATCCGTCACTGAAGACTTATACTATCGATGAAGCGAAAGTAAGTCAGCTGATATTAAGCAAGTTGTGTGAAATCGAACTTTTGCATCTAGCATTGGTGCTAAAACGTCCTTTGATTCGTTGATTAGACTCTGAACAGCTTGCGGAGATACATCGCCAGATTGTAGTTGCTCTCGAGCTTTCTGAATGGCCAGAATGGCACGATTCTGTGGGACAGATTTATGGAAAACTAGAGGACATATTGGTAATACACGCACGGCGGCCGTGAAGTACATTTCGAACCTCTCGTCATGCTTCAAGCACTCCCGTTTCCATTCTGGATTTTTTATCAGCTCCGAGAGTTTAGACCAACTCACTTCCTCCTTTCCTTCATCCAACCTTTGGCCGTCAGATAGACTCTTGTCAATGTAAATATTGACATAGTCAACCCAGGCTTCATAGCACAGGTTCAAGAGGTTGGACGTTAGCGTCATGTTATCAGTTCGGAATTTGTCGACAAGGTGATTTTGGCGGGCACGTAAGATGATCTGTACAATATAAATAGCAGTGGATAGGGATGTGACGGGAGGAGACCGAGCTAACCTTGTCATCAATGTCAGTGATATTCATGACGAAGTGAACATCATAGCCAAAATAATCAGTCATAATGCGACGGATAATGTCCTGAGTCACATAATTCCTAGAAAATAATCACATATTGATCTGAGGTGAACATGGAATTGACTAAGTACCTGGCGTGACCCATGTGCGATTCATCGTATACAGTAGGACCACAATTGTACCATTTGACGTGGCGACCGTTTGTAGGTATGAATTCTGTCTGAATTTTGTGAGCATAGGGCAATATTTCATAACGATCAAGGCGATACTGACCTTGGTTCTGGTCAATGAATTATAAACCTTTAAGATGGGCTCTTCAGGGGATTGTTTGGGTAGTGGCCAGGGCGGTTGTTGGACAACCATTGATGATGATCTTATGGTTGTATATACTCTCAGGTCTTGGGGAAGTTTTCGCAGATGGTATAAGATCAAAGAACGAAAGCTTCCACATCTGAATAACATGATCGTCTGCTTCAGACTCAGCATCGCACATCTATAATCACGTGACTACCACAATGGCGAAACCCAAGCCAATCAGACACGATGTAACCATACAGATGCTATAATTTAGATGTACAAATTGAATCATCAAATTCTTCCACTCTACAGAGGCGTCATCTCACCCAAAATGCTCAACCAACTGATAAAGAATCTTTGATAAGATCAAAGATGTGATCCCTGCGGAATTAGCTTTACTCGGGAACTTTTCCTTGAGCTCTTGCTCATGTGGCCTCCAAATAACTCAAGAGTTGCCGTCGGTGATCGTGTGTATACTGGAGCGAATTCAATCTCTGCATCCTTCAAAACCTGATTTGTACTCATGACATGGAAGTCATTGCGCGTGGGTTCAGAAGCCTGCAGAAATTCGGAGTCCGTTTCTTGTGGTCTACAGTTGAGATATGACACCCGTCCCTTGCCATTTGAGGCAGAAGGAAAGTATTCAATCTAGAATTCTAGTAGGTTTTGAGTACTAGTCATCGAATCTATCTTCAAGCTGACTAGCGGTGCATTGGAACATACTCATCGTATCCACTGACATTCATTTCAAATAGCTATGTGGGTGCCCATGACTAACCAGATGCTTCAAAGCAAATTCACAAGCGGTACAGACGTAGTTCAGTTTGCATCGCCTGTTTCTGGATGTCACTCTCCACTCCTCATGTGTTTGCTTCTGTCATCAGTTGATCTGATTAGCTCGATTCTGATACTTCTACGCCCACGTTGATGGGCTTCAATCCGTCACTAAAAACTCTAACCTTCGGCACCTAATATTATCAGTGTGACCTTGCCATAACAGCTCTCGTCAATTTAAGTAAGTATCTGGAGTCCCATCAAACTTGTCACGGGAAAAACATAAATAAGTATGTTTTTTTGAGATAGGCTGCTCTGATCATCAAGTTCTCAAAGCATTTAAATCGGTGTCGCTATCTCGCCGTCTTCCCTCGGTTTTCCTTCTTCCTGCCGTCTATTCACAAACCCTCAACACAATACCATGCAACGACCAACGTGTGTTGGAATGCGTATTCGAACTACTGAGGATGCACAAGTCATATTTCATGCTGTTCATCTTCATCTTCTTCCCATGATAACACGGCGTCTGGATAACGAGGAACGTCGAGAAATATGTTCAGGCTGTGTTTATGTTTGGGAAGAGCGCAGCCCTAACACCGAGACGCACGGCATGGTACATATCTGCCTGTACACTACCCAGTAATCCTAGTTACTGATCCGTCCACTTCCTGTCAGGTCGGGATTGAACGGTGGACAGATTCGCGTAGCTGGGGGCCTAGTCGAGTTAAGGATGTGAGTAACTGATTACGCAGGACTCTATCTAAGTGTATAGCTGATACTGCCAATAACAAAGGAGTTTCTATATTACCAAGAGAGAGATCGCTCGCCTGTCGAATTGGAAATGGCTTCAGACTCTGACACCACGTATGTGTATTTCCCTGTTCGCGCGCATGATGTAACAACCAATGGTGATTGTTATATTTATCACTACCGACACCTGTGTGTTTATCAGACTTGCGAGCCACGGACCTTCACTACCGCACACTAGCAGGAATAACCTTGTTAAGCAGACGTATTCGGTACTCGTCCACACACCAACACGAGGTCGACAGAAGTGGCATCTAAGTATGTGGTCCGCTTCGCGGGCGTCCAACTTTCAGGCTGATTGACAATTACATTGACAGCGGCATACTTTACAAATGATTCTCTGGAGAATCTTCACACTATCAATGACTTTCCCGAGCTAGCGTCTCTTCATGTCCCACCAGGAAAATATTTGAGCGCCAGATCCATAAACAAGAATGCAAAAATAGGACCTTATCCTGGGTATCATGCGGCTGGTCCTTTCGGAGTTCCTGGAGTTGGAGGGTGAGCATTTCAAAACAAGCTTTAGAATATATGATGCTGATTCTAATATGCATTGCGATTGCCGTGACCTGCATTACAACTAATCAATCGACTTTGTTTTCGATTCGGCAGGCATGACAGGATTCCACGCCTCTACAGAATACAAACACACCCTCCGCTGTTGGACTATGATGGCAATACTCGACAACATGGGGCTTTGGCACCCCTTGCATACCTAGAAAGAATCGCTCCCCTTCGTCGGCACCCTATGGACGAGAAGGCGCTTATGTCTTTCTCATGTCAGATCAACCGTAATGTCCTTTAGTCCGATGGCCGATTGTACATTCTGTTCTCCCTCATTTCGGTTCTGGCATACCCGGCTAGGAAGACACAACTACTCGGCTTCTTAAAAGACATTTATTTATATGAATTTGTAAGAGCTCCTTGTGTTGTATTCTTGACATACCCACTGTCACATTGATATATTCGGAATGTTGTTATGTTGATGTTATTTCAACCTTTCATGCTGCCCATGAATTGCTCTCCTATGTCGATGTAGGTATTCGCGATGAAATCGAAGTCTTGATTTTTACGCACAGGTAGGCTTCCGGAAAATTAGGGTCCTCGTCCGATATCTGAGGGCATGAGAAGCGGAGGGATTCCGTGCATGGTTTGGATATATACAACTCCCTCCTTAATCGGAACTTTGGGAACCCGCTGACAAAAAACGGGCAGTTTCCCGAAATGGCAATGATTCAGTAGGCAGGTGCTAATGACGATTGAAGACACCCTTGTTCGAAGCATGACTGGGGTATGTGTCAACTAAGCTTTACAGGCTGTGTGAATGGAAGAATGCGATCTAGTCCATGTCAAGGATTTGTTTTTGTGAATGAATATGATTCAGGTAATCAATTGATGGACCAAAGCATGTTTTCCAGGGGCCGAGGGGATCCAGCACATGGTAATCGGATATCACTCATTCTACGACCGATAGGACGTTTCCATGAAACGGCAGGTGGGTAGTATGTATATCACACGCCCAAATATCTAGCTGTCTCCTCATATGCAGTATCCCACGTGTACCAATACTCGCATCTGTTCAGTAAACGATGCACACAAAATATTTTATGCTGTCCAGCAGGGGATTCTTCAGATGGTCACTCGTAGGCTAGGTGCCGACGAACGCATGCAGCTCCGTTCTGGTTGCGTCTATGCCTGGGAGGAACGTAGTACCCACACCGAGCTCACTGGGCTTGGCATCGAGCGTTTTACCGAGGGGCGTCGCTGGTCCCCCTCGCGTGTGCGTGATGTATGTGTTTCTTACTCGTTTTGCGACTCTTGTGTTGAGTTGCATCATATATCCTGATAGGAATTCCTTTTCTACTACGAGAAATATTTGCCCTCGTTTGATTGCGGGAACTCGTGAGTTATGCCCAGAACAATATGATAGAGGCCAAAACAAGTGACCAGACATCCGCCGCGCGATTGGGATCCTCTAATTAAGCAAACATACTCGGCCTGGGTTGGAACCGACAGAGGTCGCCGAAAATGGCATCTGAGTGCGCTCAACTCGTTGATTTTATGGTTTTGTGCTTATGTTTTCTGTTCAATAGCTGCCTACTTCACTCAGGCAACTATCGATCAACTGGACTCTGTTGACAGTATGCGAGTGGTGTGTGACCTTATTGTACCGGAGAATATGTTCAAAAGCGCGAGGATCACCAAAAGCCGCGGTAAAAATGATGGGGCTCGTGTCCGAGAATCTTCCAAGTTGGCAAGTGCCTCGATGACTTCAGTACATGCTTCCTTGCCTGCACAGACTTTGCCCAGTCAGCCTGAATTATATGGCCAGATCCTCATGTTCCAGCCTTACGTCGACCATCACCCGTCTCACGATGTACAGACAGAAGTACTGGATCAGCAATTTCTGAGTCCCGCTATATGTTCTTCCAGCTCTAGTTCCATTAACACCGTGGACTTTCAAGACCCGAATCGACATGAAACTGAAGCGTATCGATCTTTTTTGCTCTCTTCCTGTTCTCAAAATTCTGCAGACAACGTCCATCGTGAATTTCGCGAATATAATTACATGTCCCAAACAAGTTCTGACGCATCCTTGTCTCAGACTCAGTCAAGAAACGAACAAATTCCGTCGTCTCACACATCAGCAGCATTCCCTCCTGCAAATCTCTCTCTCTCGGTGACATCCTACGACAATGTGCATGCATATTCCTCGCATGACCAATTTTTCTCATCAGCACCTTCGTGGGAACATGTAAATTCTGGCTCCGGAATTCCTAATTCTTCAACCTACCACCAAGATGAATCCGTCAATCTTACCATCCCCGTCACTGCACCGGAATCTTATCTGTCATCTCACACTGAGATAAATGAGCCAGAATCGTACCAAATAATGGCGCTGAGTCCAAATGAAAGTCCTACTAGAGGAGGCACTCCACGAGAGAGCTTACCTTCTCTTAACATGTTGCACCAGACCTATTCGATGTCCTATGACTTTTCGGTATCAATGGTTCACCCCGCTACTATAGCACCACCTTCTGAGTCGCATGAGGCTTTTTCCAATAAGCCCTCGATATCTGCTACAGAATCGTCTCAGAAAGCTAAGGTATTATTAGGGTCAGATGGGATGTTGAGAGACCTTGATCTCGCTCCGCTGAATGCCCTTTCACGACGTCAACCATATCGGAGGGAGCCTGCTGATGACGAGGCATTGCGACAGTTACCTAGATCTCCGTGACCGAGGACGTTTCCAATCCAGTTTATCGTTCATCTTGCGTCTTTCCTCAGTGCTTTTGTCCTGTGCTCAGGCCCGCTGTTGTCGCGAGATCAACGCTATAACTCATGTACTTTCTATTCACATCATTTTGTGGTGCGCTTTGTTTGCCGTCGAGCGTGTCTGGATATGGTTGGAAAATGCATCTATCAGGGTTCAGTTGAATGAAGGTATTACCATGATTGTGAACCTAACAGTCATTGTAGTTTCATTAGATCTATCTTATCACACTTGTTCCGTCATGTGTCCAACGCATTGAAATATGTTTAGATAGAAACTTTATCATGACATTTTTTCGTTACAGATGCCAATAGAGATAACCAGACAACACATACACCATTCCTTTACGATCAACAACACCTGGATGCGGATGATACTCTAGTCACCGACATACTAAGATAATGATGTTACAGATATAGATTTGACAGCATGCAAGACAGACACACTTGACTCAGAAGAATTTGTGATGCAGTGGACAGCAGCAATATGTGCTAATGGCCACGCGGCTGAGAATGTCGCGAGAGATTGCAGATACGAATTGACAAGTATGCTGAAGCGATTGAGAGAGAATATGCATATGGTTCAACTGTGATGCAAGAATGTAGATGGGAGCTTGCAGATGCCTAAGGTATCAGGAAAAGAAACACTGCAGGAAGCATACAACGTATACGCTTGGTGTAGGAGAGCGAATAGTAAGGGAGATCATCGGGTGAGGACAGACAACGAGGAGTGAGTAGCAATAAGGTCTTTCCCGTCGATTGCTAACGTCGCTCACCACTCGAATTCGCTGTTGAAAGAGCGTTAATGCCACAAAGATGAACAGCGAGGTAAATTACCCAGTGCACTTAGCAAACAGATAATCTTTGCCATTGATGTGAATCATTCCATCCTTAAGGATGCACTTCCATTTATTCTTGACACGAGCAACCTATGGTGGAATGAGAAATTCAATTCAGCTCCTCTGAGACCGAAGATGGAACACACCTTGTCGTATGTGCAAAAGACAATATCAGTGTCACCTGCACCACCTTCTTCTGTCTCTGCTTCGTTTTCAGTGTCCGAATCGTCTAGGTCACTGTTGATCGCCTCATCATCCTTGGGGACAACTGAGGTTTGTTGTGACGACTGCACGGAACTGGGCTGAGGTAAAGAAGGGTGGGACGGCCGAGGGCCATATTCCGTAGGTCCAGGAGACTCTTCTTCCCCAGAGGACTCGGATGGCCCATCGAGCTGTGGTATGCGCTGCCCTCCTAGTGCAGATTGGTTTGCAGAGGCGGAGGGATGACCATTGGAAGTGATAATCGATGGAGCACGGTTTGCCAGTGGCTGAGCAGGCGAAATATAGGACCGAGTGGATGATGTCTGTTGCGAAGTCTGCGCAGGCCGACTAAACTGTATGACACCAGTTTGTCCTCCAGGATGGGGGGGAGCTGGCTGAGGCGGGGGCAATGATCGATTAAGATTAGGGCCAGGTAGCCCAGGAACATAAACATTGGACGTGAGCATGTAGCGGCTGTCTACAGGTTCCGACTTTATTTGAGGTTGGCTGGTAGTTGAAGCCATGGGGGCGTAAGGGTTGGCAGAATAATGTGTTTGCATCATGTGCATTGCATGGGGGTAAGGATGATGTGCTGATTGATGTGCCGAGGCCACCGGCTGTTGAGGTTGTGGAGTCTCAAATTCTGCAACATGAGATGCTATCACTTTGTTTTCCCATTTCTAGACTGGATGAAATCAAGTGCGAACCCAGGAAAAACGGTAACTTACGTTCTGCAAATCCGCCAGAACTTCTTCTGAAACACCGTACTCGTCAAATTCGGATTTCATGTTAGCGATAACATCGTCAATGACAGTTCGATAGATACCAGGCTCAAAAATTCCAAGAAATATCGTTGTTAAGACCAAACGCTCTACTACAGGCAGCAATCGGTGAGCAGCTCACCACTATCTTATTCGACATTTTTTCTTATTCGCCGTTGCCAACGTTCGGGGGGCCGACAAGGAGATGGTGGGAGAGAATCAAGTTCCCTTTTATACCACATGCACATCACAGGAAACCCAGGACAATTCAAACTCCGACATGACATCGATTCCGCTTATTCTCACGCACAGACCTACACCTCTTTCGGATGCACATCGTCTCAACAATCACTAGAAATGTGAAGATTGTTAACGTATTGATCACAACGAACTCACTCTAGATCACAATATCTCTGTGATATTTCAGACTATGGAGAAACCAGTGCTCCAGGTACTTAAGTGATCTGGATATTGGTCCCAGAACTGACTGAGCCATGACATTGATGATCCACACAATTATGATGAAATATTGAATGCGTTGGAAAATTTTGTTTTGATGAGAGAAATTTTATGCTAGTTTTTGGAATTCCAATGATTGAAAGAATACCCGTGATTTGAGGCTGCGGAAAACGCCACTCAAGTCCACTACAGTCAAAGAGGTGTAGCTGCACGTTGAGACACCAGAACGTGAGGCGCTTGAAGTGACCGAGTATCTTACCCAGCATCCGTGATGCATAATGGAGCAGGCCAAGATTGAATTTATATAAAGAGTGCGACGAGCCCCCCGCTTGAGGTAGACTGAAGGAAGCCTTAAATCAAACAACTTTGACTTGTACAACATGCTTAACAATCCTTGATCAGATGGGACTTTCACACTCACAACGATATCTAAAAGTAGCTTCCGGCCCCTGCATAGTTTGCGTTCGTGGACCTGGTTGCAAATGAGGATGGATGATCTTGATCTTGATCTCCCGAGTCTAGTAACTCAGCTTGCCGTTGTAGATCCATCGTTGACCCTGGTCCGAATGCGGGGACTGGGAGAGAGTAAGGTCGTGCCTTGGCAACTACAAGTCCTGTAGAAATATGAGCTTGAAGTTCAGCTTGAGTAGGAACAGGCTGGAAATGTAACTGGTGTGCAAGTTATAGGTATGGTCGTTGTTTCAACAAGGTCGAATACGCACAGAATCGTTGGTCTTCTTGTAATACGCATAAAATATTTTTGTACCTTCCAGCTCTTCCAGTATCTGAGTTTTCCTGTCCTGTCCCTTGCCGAAGTATAACAATAATTTGCTGTCTTTCATCTCCTCCAGTTCTTGTTTTGCCCACCCGAGGAACCCTACTGCATATCCTGCTTGACTTAATCCTCCATTCTCGCCAGCATCCACACCGAGCCACTTGTGTGCCAATGCCGTATGGAACGTACTTTGATCCGTCAGATATTTTCTTAGCTCTGCTGAAATGTCACTTCCACCTGACGCCTTTGCCAGTGATTTTGCAGAGATGTACAGCGATCGACATTCGAGATGTAACTTCGCGATAAAATTTGGTGAAGGGTGAGACTTTGGCAGGGGAGGGCCTGGACAAATGTTGCTGTCAAACGCAGCTTTTGATAGATGTTTACGAATGGCGAGTGCCTGCGCATCGGCCAAGGAGAGCCTTCATCAGATAGGCTGTCTTCAGCACTCAGCACGATCAGGAAAGGAACTCCTCCTTACTTGACCAATGCAGTCATAACCTCTTGTCTCAAGTCAGATGGGCGTGTAGATCCATCTGGTTCGTTCAACTTTGGGAGGAGTGTCTCCGTGATATAAGAAAAGATTCCACTGGCTTTACAAAGAAAACCGAACGCCACGTTGATTTGTTCTTCCTTCCTCTCTCGCTGTTCTTTCTTGATTGTACGATCACGCTCATAGGAGCCAACAGATTGCACTATAGTGTAACTGAGATTTGAGAGCGTGAATGCATACGTCAAAAGAGTGAAGACCAGATCTGCGTGGAGTCCTGGGACCGTGAGTCGGGGTGAGTTGTTAAGGATAGTGTTGGAAAGCGTAATCCGCCAGCTGAATGCTGTAGATGCTGTTCAGATACATGGACTAGTTGTTGTGGGGTTATACTCTCGCACAAGGTTCCCATTTGAGCCCGATATCATCATGCGCAACACAACTCATTAGTCCACATATGATTGGTATGTAATCCTCTAGGAGCTGTAACGAAGAATGGGTAAGACATGATATTCGATTCAAGCTGCTGACTTTTGTTATAGAGAGGTAATCTTTTGTTCCATTTTCTGTTCGTTTGGTCCTCTTCAGAGCCTGTCTCAAGTTTGCTCTAGCTCCAGTGGCTTCCAAGATGCGATTAGAGAAGACCTTAGAAGTGCTCTGATCCGTACAAAAATCAGAAAAAGAAACAGTACCAGTTGTCGGGAGCTCGTATAGATACATGATAGATGAGAAGGAACAAAGTTGATCTCAAGAGATGATGACCAAAAATGAGTCAACCTATGTTCGAACTGAAGACCTTGCGTGAAGAACCCCAACTGGGTGTTAACTAGATGCAACTACGTCACCGACCCACATTGGAGGCCGAGGTCAAAAAACTATAGGGATAATAATAAGTTGATAGGACACGGTAAGAAAGAAATATCCATTTCTGACATCAAGATGCTTTCCAATAAAGTCGCGTCCTCAACTCTCGTACTTTTAAGGATAGCATTTTCTCTCTTCGACCTCTCAAACACTTTCAAGCATGACCAGTTGCTCTCAACACCCTTGACATCTTTCTCGCAACGTCAGTCTCCTTCCTTTCATCGGATACAATTTAGTCTCAGTGTCTTGCCCAGTTCAAGAAGGAATATTTCTTTTCAAGAATGGAAAGGACCCATACTCTGGGGGAACATTCCGTCATGTAACTTCGGATACTCTCCTGTCAAACTGCATATTGATCCTCTCCTGCAGTCTCCTCTCCTTCTTGCTTTATTTTCTCTGATACTTCCAGAGCGTCGAGTTCATGCGTCAATCTTATGGACGTTTTTTGATATTCTTGGTGCTTGGGCTCTTGTATCTGTGTGGAGGGCGCGTCAGAACTTGTCAGAATCATCGAGAGACACGGTTGTCGCTGCCAGGTAATCATGAACACCAACCTTTCACTCTTCCACTCAGATCCCGTTAGCTATCTCCTTAATCCGTATCTGCTCCTAACAACACTGGCACTTTCATCCTCAAGCCTCCAAAATTCTCTAGTTCTCTTAGCTGTTAAGTATGCTGCCGAGGGTTAGAGCTTGCCTTCTTACCCTGTCTTTTTGTTGACATCTTTCCTAGGTCAAGCCTCCCCTTCCCTATTCCTTCTTTCTTTCCTCCTCCACATCGACCTCTCAAACCTCGTCCTTTTATTGCCCATATCACTGCTCCTCATCAGTGATCCGCACTCACACCTCGCATCTCCGCGACCATTGACTGCGAGCTTTCGTCACGCATTGCCTCTCTTCGGAGAATTCATCCTATACACCAGTATTCTCTCTATTGCTTCAACCATCATCGTTGGTGGAACTCAGTGGATATCTCAGACGTGGGGTGCAACGTGCGTCTCGTTTATCTCGTCTATCCTTGATACGCTTCCTGACCGATCGCCTAGACTGACTCTGCCTGATTTAACACCGAACCCCGGTCTATGGTGGTATTTCTTCACGGAGATGTTCGATCATTTTCGTCCATTTTTTCTTGTGGTTTTCAGTGTGAGTATTCGTACCCGAAAGCCGCTCATGCTGGCGCACTCATGCTTCCTTTCTCTTAGGTTCACCTTCTCATCTATGTGGTGCCTATGTGCATCAAGTTTCAGTGAGCCCCTGGGGTCCGCTTTGCCTTGTCAAAGACTTAATTGTGCAGATATGATCCCCTATATACGATATTCCTCCTTTTGGGAGTGCTCGGAACATTCAAGGCATACCCAACGCTTTCTGATCCTGGTCTTTTCCTGAGCACACTGTCCATTTTTCCCGAAATTTATCCTTGTGATTATGCTTCTAAGGATAGACGCATTTTTATTGACTCGTTCTTTAGATCTTCGGCATCCCATGGTGACAGCTCTTATTCACCTTCACGCAGCACTCCTCATGCCCCTTTTCAATCACCTTTGGCTAAACACTGGCACCGGAAATGCAAATTTCTTCTATGCTTCGACACTGGTGTTTGCATGTGCAAATGGAGCTGGGCTCATTGACGCTGTCTGGGCAGGTCTACGTATTGCCATTGGAAAAGAAACAGAAGGCTATGTAGTCGTACAGGAATGAGGGGTAATGCTTGCATCGAACAACCATGTCTTTGAGAAGAGTAAAAGAATGTACACTTTGTGAGATATATAACTCTAAGTGTCGACCACTGATAGTTGGCAGTACTAGTAAATCAACTTTCCAGTAATCTCTCGACTAAGCTGAGATCGGTTTCAATGTCCGCATTACGCAGATAGTCATCATTCCTTGGCCTCAATCAATAGCTGCACAGATCCAGTGATTGATCGTATCTTACCAAAACTAGGAAGAGTTTGAATGCATGTAAATCAATCAAATACATTGGCACTCACCTTGGAATAATGTCGGGTACCAGAATCACACCTGTGACGAGTCATGGACAAACGGATTTTGGCATTGATATTTCTGGAATACTTACAAGATTGTTACCACATGTTGACCGTCTTGCCATCCAAATTTCTTCACGAGTTTGACGCAGGCCATGAGATTACATGCACTACTTGAGCCCAGGAATAATCCATCATTTTTAACAAGGTATCGAGACATCGCAACAGCCTCTTCGTCCGTAATACTGAGGTAAATCAAGGATCAAATTGCGAATGTTGGGGATCTGTTCGTACCGGAATGCATCATCTATCACTGTAATAGCAAGTTCAATGTTGTTTGTTAGGCGATTGATACCTCTAAGGCAAAATGAGCTAGAACACCAGGAAGAAGTTGAATCGACACCTACATGCCCTCTACAACGGAGTCAACTTGATGCCTCCTTCTCGTACCCTCAGCTTCTCGTCTATCATACATAACACCATATTTGACCTAAAAGGTTCGTGAATATAAATTTAACAAGGCCTGCTTAATGTAAGCAGACCTTGTTATATAGGCCACTGCCATCCGGATCTGAGATAGCGACTATGACATCCGGATTGACAGACTTTAGATAATGCCCCGTCCCAGCGACCGTTCCACCTGTTCCTGCACCCGAAACGAATGCATGTACTCGTCCGCTAGTTTGTTTCCAGATTTCTGGACCTGTCCCTGTGTAGTGTGCATCAAAGTTGGCTCTGTTCTACTTGCCAGGTTCAGCACTGTTGCACTAGTGTTTTTTCTAGAGACTTACCTCAAACTGATCTGCAAAGTAGCCTCGAGGCCTGACCAAGAAATTTTCGTCATTCGACCCGTCGTTATGGTCGATGTCAACGCGTGCGGTGGTTACCACAACCGAGGAGGGCGTGGAATGAAGTACATGAGAGTGAGAACCAACTGAAGAATCAGGCTTCAGTGTGAAGCTACTTGCTCTTTGGCGAGCGAGATTCTGTGGAGATGTTACCCTCAGTAGCATGGCATGGCATGTTTTGGGCTCACAACATACTGGTAGAAGAAGCTGTCAAAAAGATCTTCTCCTTTTGAGATAATGGTTGTACATACCTGTTTCCTGTCAACGATACTCGCAGGACGAACACTCTCTACTTCCGCTCCAAGAACCAGTAACGCTCTGATTTTTTCCTGTGCGACATCGTCTGGCATGATAATTGCTAAAGGAGCACTGAGTATCCTGAGGCATGAGAGATAAATGCGGAAGGCGTACTTGCGTCATAACCTCTGCGTGTGTACCAACTTGAGTCATGTAGAGATCAATTAAAGTGAAACGCACCGCGCGCGTGCGATTGTCGCAATGGATATTCCGGTCGACCCAACAGTCCCCTCAAAAATGCGCGACCCTGTATGGGGCCGCAAAAGACCATTCTTTTCAGCATCTTCAATCACTTAAAAGACATTGCATTAGAAAGATCCTCTCCTGTGATTGGCGAGCTCACTCTGTAGGGCCACGCGATCCTTGACACTTCCACCCGGATTGAGGAACTGTACATAAGATCATAGCACAAGCAGAAATCAGATAACGACCAACTTCTGCTTTTCCCAAAATCTCCACCCCGAGCGCATCGCTCAAAGAGTTTATCCTAACCAAAGGGGTGTTCCCTTCTCCAGGTCATATTCTACTGAGCTGTACTATTGGTCATGTACATACCAATAAGTCCCGTCACTCCAGAAACAATTTCGTCGCTTCTCAGCTCAATAGGTCGGGCCTCGAATGCCTTGACTTGTCTTCTCCGCTTTCGCAGATTCAGATAACGCGTGAACGAGGATCTTGTGTAAGAGATGGATATTCCGATTATTGCACCGTATAAAGTGTGTCTTATTCTTGGTTGCCAAAGCCAATTCAACCAATCCGACAACCAGCTCATGGTTGTTTAGAGAAAAGAGTGTCATTTACTGCACTGTTGATCTCGGTCCCTTGTGTTTGGTGCCTGCTACATACAATAATCGACTGCGTAGTACATATGATACAGAAACATAAATTGTAGCAGATTCAGACCTTCACAAGATAATATTTACTGAGAAATAAACCTTCGGCCCGGGCAGTTAATCATGAAACGTACATGCCGCATTGCACTCATCTGACAGACATTGACAAATGCTCAGATATCAACAATCAATCAACCCCCTGTCCTTCAACGAACTCCTGATATGGTCATTACACAAGAAATTAAGAAGAAATTCCTGTCTTCTTCCAACTTCGCCGTTGTTGGGGCATCGAAAGACCAGTCCAAGTTTGGTACAAAGGTTTCGGCTTCTCTGGTTGTCCTTCCGGCCCAGAACTGACCCACAACGACGTGTAGATCCTGAGGTGGTACCAGACTCGAAAGCTCAATGTAACTCCTGTCCATCCTGTGAGCTAACTGCATTGTGACACAGCCCTTCTCTTCACGAACTTGCCAGAGAGAGGCAGAGCTGGAGGATATTGCGACCGTCCCAGCTCTAAATGCACTTCCCTCCCCTACGACAACCTCTGTGAGCGTTATTACTCCTGCAAAGGCAAGCCAGCCCTGGATACATTCAGTCATATCCTACTCATAAATAGTCATTAGGTGACCCTCGACATCCTCAAGGAAGCCAAGGAGCTTGACATTCCAGCTTTGTGGCTCCAACCTGGTGCCGAAGATGAAACTGTGACTGCTTTCATAAGAGAGAATAAATTGGAAGATCGAATCATCTATGGTGGACCATGCCTGCTGATAGAGGGTGAGGGAATTCAGAGAAGTCTTCTTTGAATTCCACCTCATTCTTCTCGATTCTTTGTGCGAGGAAATACAAACTCATGATTCCGCCTGATACTCATGGTTGTGGAAATGGCATCGTTGCATCGCCAAAAACGGTTTGCATGTCTTTACCCTATCTGGGTCGGAGACAAAATTCAATCTCAAGACTCGCACGGTATACAGACGGTATTTTTCTCCCAATGTCTATGAGTTTCGAACTGTACTCGTCAGTATTGGCTATAGTTGGGCAACTAGCTTGCATGCTTTCCTGCAATCATGATTGACAAACCTCGGTTATTTCTGCCGTCGTCTTTGACAGATATTCTGATGCAGGTTGTCTGTCCATATTCCAGATCATGAAATATGACTCCGGGTAACACCGAGCGCCGGCCAACCTTACGTGTAATGGAGCACGACATTCATTGCAATTCTCCGTCAGTACTTGGAGATCCAAAAATCTGATTGTTCTTCGCGTATGGGGTGATCTTGCTCTCATTAGGACTAGCCAAGACGATGGCTACACTCCTTTATCATGCCCTATGTCCAAAAAAAAAACACTTGGAAAAACTGCTAGGATCATACTAGGGCATCATCCATACTGTTTAATCCCAGTATGTTGCTTGGTTTCTGCCAACAATATCATCTATTATTTTGATAACTGGGAGTGCAAAAATCATATTTTATTATATATTAATAGGCTCTGGAAATACTATTGTCATGTCCTCAGAACATGTCATCTCTCATATTTCAGTTCGATTGACATCTGGGAAAACATGATGTAGTCCTTTGACATCATCTGATATCAAAACTTTTGCACAAGGTTGGGACACATCAATACCAGTGAAACCAGTTGGACACTCTGACATATGTTCTGAGGATATGACAATAGTATTTCCAGAGAGTATAATCTCTGCACTCCAACACCTACAAGAAACAAATTTGAGTGATACTAAGTGATGAGGCACCACACTGTATTGTCATCATATTGTCCTCTTCAAATGGAAATGCCGATCAACCTTGTACCAGAGCTGTTGATGTTAAGATATGAAAGAATTTCACATGTTGGGTTATGCCCTGACATTTTTGTATGCAACCCACATTCTATGAGTTGATTGACATGTTCTGTCTGTCAATTTAAACTGATGAAGATTTGAGCAGTGTGACGACAAATTGACTTGCTGGTGAAGTCACCGGAACACGCGTTGGGTCCTACTGGCCGCTCTTCCCATAATATTTTACAAGGAGGATCCACCCAAGTCTTGTTTTACAGTTGTTTGAGTCATATCACCTTGACCAAATGAACAGACAGATATATCCGCGGCCATAATGAAAAATCGTTTCCATTCCTATCAGAATCATGGATAAATCTCCATGTTTATCGAGCGAAATTTATCTTCTGGTGAATTGTTAGACCAGTCTCCATTCTGCCTGTGAGCTTGCGGAACATTCCAATGCTTAGCGAGCGCGGTCAAAACTCAGTTCATCCAACGTGGTATTTGATATGACAGAAATCCATACCAACGTTCCATACTTGAATCTGTGCTTCGCACGCGGTCTGTCAACTATTTGGATACTCTCACTCTGATTTATGAGAGATACTTCTGGTTTTTCCAAATCGTTGACAATCTCACATCCAAAATTTTGACCCTTCATCCAAGGCAAAGTTAACTAGAGAAAAGGCACGGATCCGTCTTCCATTGAACACGGCAATTTACCAGCGACTACCTGGTTGAGAAATCTGGTCTAACCTTTTTTGTTTCCCAAGTCAGATGTACACTTTACCTATGCAGCGTGTACGCCTGAAAACCTTTAAACCTTTTCGCAAATACATGTCCAAACGCTATGGTTTAGAGTTGCCCTCACCTCTTGATCAGCTGCAGTTCTGTTTTAAGGGGTGAAGTGAGGCACTAAAACAATTGGTTTATAGGTGATTCTGAGCAGAACCACCTTGGCGTAGAATGTAGTGACCGGGGAATGTTCTTCGGTTCGAATCCGAATGCATGGCACAGATGATGGCTCTTCCGAACAGTACATCGTGCCAGTAAAATCCCGTGGACGCATGCACAGCTAGCTGTCAATGGTAAACCCTGAAGATCATGAAAACGCTTATCTTTTCGCTGACATTCAATCAGTCATTGTAGCACAATCGCGATCCGGTGACCATCGTGGAGCGGTATCCGAATTTAAGACACCCCACGCTGAAAACGCATTTATGCCCGAACCTCATGACGAATTTCAGACACCGGAGAATGCAGTTTGATCCATCAGACGCGTTGATTGCAGGACTTCCCTTGTATATATTGACACTTGTTACCAAGACCTAATATTCTCTTCTCCCTATCTCATCCGCGTTGCACATTCCACTCCCCTCTTTGCCTCATTGCCCGCACTTGCTACACGAAGTTTTGACCCAAAACATGCCGTTCCGATCGCGTCCGTCGAGTGCGTCCTTTCAACTTTCCCAATTTAGGTCACCCTTTGTTCTGACTATTCGATGGTGAGAATAGCGGGTCCTTGCGTTTGTCCGTCTGCTCGTGCTATAGTTCTGGTTCAAGCGTCTCAACATCCCCTTCTGGAAAATATGACGTTAATATAAATCTGTACAGCCTATTCTTCCTCCCACCACATACGATATCATCCCGGTTTCTGTACGCCACTCTAACTGTATCCTGGTTTTCTCTCATTGCATGCTTCATTTAACGGTCAGATGGCCTCAAATCCACCCGCACCACAGAATTCCAGAAAGAATGCCACTCATCTGCAACTCAAATCGCCAGCGCAGGCGATAGCAGATGCATGGAGACGGGAGTCCCTGGAGAAACAGGAAATATGGCGTAAATTGGAGGCAGAGGCGAAAAGGCAATTTGAAGAAGTTCGAAAGAAGCAGAAAATCCAATCCAAGATGTAAATCGGGACCATACAAAAATGGTGAGCTTTTTGATCCTTTATACACCTCGGGACCAACACTGAGATTGTAGAGTCGCTTTTTTGTCTCGTTTGTGTCACCAAAGATCTTGTGGGCGGCTTGAACAATCATGAACTGTGATATCTTTTCAAACATTAGTGACCATTGTATTCTAGTATTAGAACTTTATACCTCGTGACAGAAGCAGAATGCGGCATCTCGTAGTAGTTCTCATGTCATTATATCTTGATCATCAGTATCATTGCCACTTCCCTCACCTGAAGACTCTTCGTCTTCCTCCTCCAGGGCCGCCTCTGCTTCTGCCTGAGCCTGAGCAGCAGATGCAGCATTCGCTATAGCAAGCTCTAGCATTTTGGCTTGCTCATCTGACAATCCATACAGAGACAGCGAAGGCATGATGGATACATCCCGAATCGTGTTGTTCATTGCAACATCTTGAGGTTCCATATTCTCTATCGAAGTTGGGGAAGATGGAACATTTGGACCCAATGTTGAGGAAACAGGACTGGATACTTGGTTTGCAGGGAGAGCTTGTGTTTGAGCACGAGCAATGACACTAGCGAGCGTTGCCTGTCCATTGGTAGGGTCATTGCTGGTAGACATCGGTTGTTCTTGAGGCATCCCAAGTGCACTTCCCACATGTGACTGCAATAGCCCCTGTAGGCTCAAAACAATGGCTTGTGTATTGGTGATAACGGTCGGAAGAAGTTCGCCCTCTTCCAGAACACCAGGATAAGGTGCCTGCTGGGCATTGATGCCTTGAGTTGCAATACTGGTCCACAGTCTTGCTCTCCTTTCTTCTCGTAGCGAGTCCCCATCATTTTCTTCATCTAGATCTACCTCCAATACCTCTGCATTTCTACATATCTCACTCTTCGGGCCTCGTGTTTTGCTTCCGGTTTTATGCCGTTTGATGGCATCTCGGCGAGAGAAAAACTTCTGGCAGCCTCCGCATTTCCAAGCCTTCCTGTCATGCAGTCTAACATGCCGCTTTAAGTCGTGGTTTCGAGTAAAAGAGGCAGGACACGTGGTACAACAAAAGGGCCGATGGATAGAATGATTACGCTGATGAGCACGGAGGCTATAAAGGCGAGCAAAGGTTTTGCTGCAACCGACTGTCAAGCAAGGGTAGACCGCCGTCCCGATATCAGTGATTGGAGAATATGGATTGGAATATGAATTGGATTGATTCATCCATGAATTTGTCAAAGGTGGATGAGTGGGTAGAGCCTCATGAGGCTGACCTATTTGTATCCCACTCAGAACTCCAATAACTTGTATCAACCCACTAATCTCTTGTAGGGCATGCATATCTTGACCACTACGCGCTGATGATGTAACGGCGAATAGGAAAACTTGATGCAACTGTAAACGAATTGAAGCGACAAGAGTTGACTCCAAAGCTTGGGGAGGAGCAGTGACTAGGGCTTGAGTTATTATACGAACTGCTTCGGACACTCGTGCATATAAGTCTCCGGCCGGGAGGAAAGGTCTTTTAGAGGGTCGTTGATCACTCGGAGCCAGGTTCTCGTCGCCCTCTTCGCGTCGGCGCTTCCCTTTGTCGAGCTCTAGAGATGGGATGTTTGAGTGACGTAGACCGCCGAAAAGGGTCTCCGATCTTGCCAGAGACACAAGGGTATGGCTAAGAGGCATACATAGGTGACTAAACACATTATTAGCAGAGACGCTCCGTCGAAGTATCTCTAGCACATTTCCGGCGCTGTCAGGTAACAGGGCTGTCTCAAGGGCATTTTCAGCAACTGGATCCCGATCAACAAGGGATAGGATAGATTTCATGGTTGATAGAACAGCGTCTTCCTTGCGTGATTGCTTCTGTGCCGGAGGCAGAATGTGAGAGATACCATGTGCAGCTTGTGCCTTGTTGAAGTCCTCCCACAACTGCTGACCAAGTCTACGAGCGATTTCCTGGGCCTCAGCATCAATATCATCGTCGTCGTCATCGTCGTCGTCATTGTCGTCTTCTTCTTCTTCTTCCTCCTCCTCCTCCATGTCTACTAGCTGATCATCATCCTTCCCTTCCATAGCTGATTCGGCACCCGCAATAGCCTGTGCAGCCGTCAACGCCTGGGAAAGACTACCAGCCATTAGCAGAAAGTAAGTTCTTACTAGGGGAACGTTGTACTTGTTTGTATTATTTTCAATATGCACTCGTAAATTCTTTGTATCTTTGTCAACCATGGGCGAAACTATTAAAGATTTGACTGCTGGGACTGCTGGTGGCGTTTGCCAGGTGATAAATAAAACATACTGAGAAGAAGAAGCATGAATTAAAAGAGTTATCTAGGTATTTGTCGGACAGCCCTTTGATATTGTCAAAGTCGTGCGTCCCGCCTATTACATCTGATTGTTGTATGATTACAAAGGGTATTATATAGAGAATGCAAACATCAGCCCAAGGTACATACTCAGGGATGTTGGATTGTGCTGGTGGGATTCTCAAGAATGAGGGACCTCTGGCTTTCTACAAGGTTCGTACCTGACAATTTTTGAGATTCATCGTCTTTGATGAAGCTATTACCAGGGAACTTTGACTCCATTAGCGGGCATTGGACTCTGTGTATCTATCCAGTTTGGTGCCCTGGAATATACAAAACGGCTCTTTGCTGCGCGTAACATTACTCAGGGGACTGGTGGCCAGGCAGGCAAGACATTGACCGGATCCCAGTTATTATGCGCTGGTATGGTTGCAGGCCTCTCCAACGGCATTGTCTCTGGGCCAGTTGAGCACATCCGTATTCGTGGGTAAATCTTGTTAGAAGTCGGAATTGACACTCCATTAAGAATAGGTCTCCAAACTCAGTCAAATTCGAATCCCATATGGAATGGTCCTCGGGATGCCATTAAAAAAATTTATTCTGCCCATGGCATAAAAGGGCTTTACAAAGGTCAAGTAGTGACATTTCTACGTGAAGCTGCTGGCTACGGTGTTTACTTCTTGGCATATGAGAAACTGGTGCAAAGGGAAATGATACAAAAGGGTATTAGGCGTGATCAGATCAGTTCTGCACATGCAATACTATATGGCGCGGCCGCTGGTTATGCTGTTCGTTGATTATTTCTTCCTCTCCCCTTGCCCTGGCCTAATGGTTATTTGGATAGCTCTGGGCCATTATATATCCTATCGATATGATCAAGTCAAGGATGCAGACAGATGGATTTACTCCCACCACAGGTCAGAAGTACAAGTCCACGCTCGATTGTGTTAAAACAGTTTGGAGGACCGAGGGCTTTCGTGCCTTCACGAGAGGTTTGGGTCCAACTCTGATTCGGTAAGTGCCTCAAGAGTCGATAGAACTCGAGTGCTCATGGTCTTTAAGCTCTCCCTTTGCCAACGGAGCCACATTTTTCGGTTATGAGATAATGGCTCGATGGCTCGACCGGATATGAGCTGTCAGCCAGGTACGGGACTCTGTTATGTGATTGTGAAAAATAGATACCTACTTAGACATGGGCTTACATTTTTGTGGAGTTGTTCAAGACCGCACAGAGTAATCTCATTGAACTAGATATTCATATTATTGATCTCATTGGAGCTATCCCTGCTGTCTCTTGAAAACCAATTTGAGTGATGGACCATGTCTTTTCAGATACAGGATCACCACAAGTACAGTTCAACAAACATACGGTATTTTTGACTGACAATCCTACCCGGAAGACTACATCAAACCCTAGCCCTGATTTCATGAATGCATGAACGAGGGTTTGGATCCATTCATAAATCGAGGCCTACAATCAGATCTTGAAAAATCTTTCGTGTCCAGCTCCACATCGACCGAATCCGTATACATCGAAAGCACACCTTCTCCATCTAACAGATTGATTTTTCATCTTCCAACTTCACCCACCACATAAAGATATGAGTCGGTCTGTTTCTACAGCAATGAGGTAACCAATTGTATGGACTTCTTGCAGAAGGAGGTATAATCTGGCTGTGATGCCCTCTAGGTGATTTTTTACAATGGATGGTTTACTCGGATAAAGATGCTTGGCTCTTCAAATACCTCATAGACCAATGCGTCTGAGATTAGCATGAATAGAGGGCGAAAGCGGCTTGGTGGCAACAGGATATACGAGCGAAATAAGATTTGGGCAACCATCGGGTTCCAAGAACATGTTGACATGTTCTACGATAAAAGCCAATACGAACTATCTGGTTCTGGTCCGAGGAAAGGAGCAGGGCTTTGAAGGTTGACGGAGTTCGAAGAATGAGTTTTCTAATGAAAAAGTGAAAATCATTATAAGGTACTCGTGGTTTTAAGAGAAGACAATCATAGAGGGTTACACATAAAGTGAGGTTGCGAACTCGAGGAAATCCAGGAAAACGGGCCATCTGTGAACTTTCTGGACGAGTTGATAACAGGAGTCCGACATGATGCCAATAATCTATTATCTTTTAGTAGCAAATATGAGAATGTATAATTACCTCCTTCAGTCATCTACCTTGATAGGTGACTCCTGAGGTGAGCTTATTGGCTATTTGCCTAGCTCAGAGTCTAAACTAATCACTGTGGTGTAGATTTAATATTCAGGATAAAGTGGATGTGCTAAGTCAAGAACAGAACTAGATATTACTAAGCAGGAATTTCGTAAAAATAAATTATCATTATTGTCCTGAAGATAGAGGTGGTCACCGTCGTGACATCCTCAGACTTAATGCCTCAGTTCCAATTCGAACCTACCCTATTTTTCTCATCCACACATTGGTATCCATTTATTTACCTTATACTGTACTGAAATTGACATCACAGGACTTCACTCATTCAAACAGACCAACCACACTTTCAAAAGATGATAAATCTGACAGCTCAAATCGGATTGTCTTCAGAACAATGGTGACTGTTGCAGCACAGGTCCAGGGAACAGTAGGATACTTGGATGGTATCATGCCAGACTCACATTTATCTCCTGGGTTCAAAATAACCACTCTTACGAACATGCCACCTTCTCAGAGTAAGACCTCTTGGGACTCAATTACTCGTAACATGAATATTGTAGTCATTACATAATTGTTTAGTATTTTAAACACTGACACAAACTACCGTTCCAAGGAACACCTAGGCCAAGGGTTCATTACTTGGCACAAATGTATCTGGAATGTTTGCTGATCTATGAAAATCTCCGATTGACTTATATAACAAAAACCTCTAAGTTAGTACATTTACGTACCAGATAATAGGGCTTCCCACGATTGTTGCCACGCTGTACACTACCACCTCTTCTGTTGATGCAGTAACATGATTGACCTCGGAATAGCCATTGCAAGAGGCAAGGCATACCTTCTATATGGTCCGGTTGAAGTATTTCATGTCAACTTGGCTAGAGGCCAAACGATTGCACCGAAAATACTGCCTTCACATGCAAGTACTTGAGAAAATACACTTGAGCACCATTTAGTATAATACAAGGGTATGATGTAAACTATGAGGAATGCTGGTTACACTAAGTAGTACTACAAAAGACCAGTGGAATCAAACCGCATAAGGACCTTCTCATCAACAGGATGTCGATGGAGAGGTTGATTATTCTGTAAGTATTCCAGTGGCGCAAGGCCATCATTCAACGATAATGAGCTCCCATGTCCTTGCCAAGTATACGAGGGGCTGGGAGAATTTCCCGGTTGAAGTGGAGATTCAGGCCATGAAGAAGAATATTGTGAAGAAGATGGCGTCTGCAGTTGTGATGGATGAGAGTATCCATGCTTATAGGGAACATAGTCGATCCGGGAAGATTCGGATTCAGACTCGGCATTGAAGATACGATCTGGTCTACCCTTGGCAGACCGTGCACTCTTGTAATTGGCATGAGGGACAAGTATGTTGCTTAAGTAAGGTATCTCATCAATAGAACAAAGTCGCTTTATCGAGTCTTCTGTGAAGTAAGCGACTGGATCGCGAATAAAACCAAGCCAAAAGGATATTTGTAAGGGAACTCACTCAGATGCCACTTTCGTTGTCCCCTTGGAGTATTCACGAAGACAGTGTATGTTTGTTTGATTAAGATATGAAGAGTAGGATCGAATCTGAAATCATATCAAAGAAATCATTAGAGATGGGCCCTTGAGATTATAATGACGAAGTGATACAATACTTACGAATCGTCGGGAGCGCTTTGTGACTCCGAAAACAAATGTTTCTGTGGTTGCTTCTCATGATAAAAAAGGAACCCCTAGGGAAGCAATCAATTGACAAGGGCATCAGCGAGTGACATATAAGCCTACTTCTCGCACTCTGGAAGGGCCCCAACGAATACCTTTTCACATCTGATTAATGCCCATGGGATTAACAGATCAAAAGCATCGTACCATCGGTCCAACGCTCGATGCCGACCTTCAGTATGGCAAACATGTTGGAAATGCTTGAAAATAAAAGATACTGGTAGTACTACTTACCCCAGTCAACTCCGCCTGTGGACCGCGTTCTTCCCATACATAAACAGCACCAGGAGAAATCATACTTCGTTCTTCCGTATCAAGTCGTCGCGTAACCATTGGGAGGATGCCAAGGAGGACGGCGTGGAATATCACCCGAGCATCAGATGGAGAACGGATGCGGATGCCAGTGCACGTGGCACGCTGCATAGTGGAGGATCCAGGAATGAATGGTAGAATTTGATGATCCATTTACTAGAGCGGAGGGGTACCGGTATAAAAAGGAGCAGGGAACGGTCAAGGCTAGTCCACTCCGATTTAACGGAAAGCTGACAGGCCAGGCGAATCAAAGACTGATGGGGTTGTCGGACCGTTTACGACACATTCCATCGTCGAAGACCTGAATTATCGCTAACTGGATAATTATTAGAGTTTTAGAAACACTCTGTAATGGTAAGGGGTGAAGAAGGGTGAGAATCACAGATGTGCCTGGTCCATTCTGTCAATGTGAAGTAATAACGCCAAATTGGCCGCTCCTTCAATGACAGGATGGGGCAACCACACTATCCCTTGACCTTTTCCATCAGCATTAAGATCATCTGCGGTGAGCCGACTCACAAAATAGAGACCCCAGAATTTGACAATTAGAGGTGAGTGATTGACTGCTTCTATTATCGTATCCTGTGCCAGGTCGGGCTCCGAAACTGTCAGGGAATATGTGGTACAAGTACATATCATATGGGGATAGTAGGATCATCAGACGTTCAGCATGGCCTGTGATATGAGTGAACATTCTAGTCGACGGAGGGCTTGACTGCCAATTTTCATCTAGTTCGTGCAGGGAAGGCCATAATGAACCGTGATTCTGTGATGGATGAGATTGAAATGAATATGACAAGATTGTCTGCAGATTCAACAGGACTCTGATTGGAATTCGAATGAACCATCGGCGACCAGGCCGCATTCAATTTTACAAACTCCGCGAACAGTGACCGGTGAGGTCATGTTGGCTTCGAAATCGTTTCTTTTAATGGGCAAGCTCGTTCAGAAGCATACCATTGTCCTCCACCGGATGTCACTATCCGAGCAGCAACCGACTCCATTTACCTCTACAGTCCTCCGTCATTCGGCAACTAAAGGCGCTCATGTCTATAGTCATTGGCTGGATTAGTCACCGAGTCACTCCAAGCTTTAAGTTAGTTGAGACTTTCATCAGAAGTAACAAGATACATGATTCGCGGCAGATCAGAGGTTCTCAATTAGTCCGTGTCACCCTATCATTCTTTTGCGCGCCACTGCGCCACGATGTCCTCTGACAGTGGCTTGAATTCAAAATGACAGCTGTGATGAATACTTTTGCATACACATGACTTCTCGTATCTGAACAAAGGGTTCAATACCCACAGAAAGCGAACAGAAAACTAGTGAGGTAATCCAATAGTTTAACACCGAAAACCCCCCGGACACCACCACAACCAATGCTTTCGTTCATGCCCTTAAAATGATAAAGAATTGATTCCCGAGAGAAGCGGGGTCGGCGAGTTCTTGAGTTTGTCATAGACAAAATTTGAACAATCTGTATACACGGGGCATTGAAGGCTAAGGCATACTTCTGATGTCGTAATTCCATCCAGTGGCTCGAAGACCCAGGTACGTCATTCACTGGAATGGAGGTAACTTTACATAGTATCAGTGAGGACCATTCATGAGGTATCGAGTTCTACCCGATCAGATCAAAGTGATACATAGCTTTCTGATGAACCCTGTGATCTACAACATACCGTCGTTCGTATGGAAAGTTTATTTGCGATAATGATAATATTTGTCCCACGCACGTCAAACGCTTCAGAAGACTTGCTATAGCCTTCCACTTTTCCGCATGAACTTTACCATCTCTCATGAAAACGGGCCCGTTTAAGATTGGACCTCAGGTAGCAGTTCCGGCACATATCCTATGTGTATCTCACATGAGCATAGATGGAGGGTCCCTAAAATCTATGTTCCTATCTATGTTCCTACGCAGTTGTGTTGCTTCGTGGTGATGAGTAGTTACAGAATGGTGAGAGTATCCACCTGCTGATGTCCCATTTACAGAAAATGGAAGCAGATGGTGTGTTTCCTATACGTCCATCGTTGAATTGGCCTTGAAGATTGTGAAAAGAATGTTCTACGGCCTGACAGCGTAATGCGTGATTTGCAATGAGGGATCTATTAATAAACCCAAATCAACTAGAATAAATTTCATTGTTCCGTCTCCGTCACCTTGGATTTGGCGAACACACGACTGTCGGAACATGGCATATATTAGATGGTCTCTCCTCGTGACTATTTCTTATAGACCATGACCACACTAGCCATATTCATTATGACGGTGTTCTTTGTGTGCATGTCGAATCCTTTCATGGCTAGATCTTGGACAAAAGCAAACCACGTCAACGGCTGAATTATCATTTTCTTTAATTTAAGAATCCTATACACAGGTCAGATTACTCGCAACTGATCTGAATCATTTGAATAAAAAGAGGGCATAGAAAATGAAAACGAATTGTTAGTAAATGAGCCGACACCTACTGAGTTATATAGTCCGAGCAAGCACTGAAGGATTGTCAGACAGAAAAGAGGCAGATTCCATTTTCAGATTTATACATGAAACAACTGCAGCTGTGAGCTCCAGTTTCGAGGTCATGATGACTGAATTTAATTGGATGTTGCTGATGGAAGGACAACAGCAGGTGGATACTGACAGGCATGCTGGCAGCTTATGTATGAGGCTAGTCCAGTCGAATGATGGTGCGATGGTGCGATGAGGCGAGGTCGATCTATTGAAGGGAAGCAAATATGAGAGCGCGGGGCTCTGCGCTATACTTACCTTCATTTCCTCCCCTCACAGAGCTGTGGGAAAAACTAGGCCACGCGGTGGTTCGAGTCCACTTTTCCTCGTAAACCTCGGCCAAAAGTCAAGGATTTTCTCGCATTCATGTAGGCCAGCTACTGGCCTACACCTTTTACCAACATAAGCTACGATGGCTTCAAAAGAACCCAGATAACACCCTCAGAGTTGCATGGTGCCAGGCCATTCAGACATCCCAGGAAACGAACGAGCAGACCAACTAGCCAAAGAAGCAATTCTACTTCCCTCATCATCAGAACCAACAATCACACATAACATCCGACATGCGCATGAACACCTAAAGAGAGGCTGGACCACCCTATGGAGGAACTCCTCCCCGCAACAAGGCAGCTGGGCAACAGCAAACCGGATACCACCATCTCTCTATCCGACACCTCACTTTCTAGGACTAGCAGACAAGAGAGAGCTATTTGGACGCTTTTTACAATGCAGAACAGGATACAACTACTCAGGGGAATACTACCATAGATTTGTCCCTTCAGCAGACTCAGCATGCCCATGTGGAGAACCAATCCAGACACATGAACATATCATCCAAGTATGCCCAATCTATGAAAGACATCGCAATACCCTGCGCAAAGTATCATAAACACTACACCTACCTGACCTCCTCGGCACCAAGGAGGGCATAAAAGCCTTGATATCCTTCCTTGACAATTCTGGGGCCTTCACAAAGAATAGCCAGTCCCCTCCAACACGATCTACACCCCACATGACAGACAGGCCTCTTACGGACTTCATAGGGACCGAATCACAAACCCTCAGCTAAACCTCGAGAACCACTTCATACCATTGTTGAATCCCTTAACCCTACGTACCAGTACACCCATACACTCCTATCCTACACCACCCCACGAAGGACCCAACTTCTCCTCCACTAACTTCACAGCCAACTCGGAACAACCCCAGCTGTCCCCCCTGAAGTTCGGGTGTAGTTAGTAGTATACCGCTATGTATCTCACCCACCACGTCTTAGCACCTGCTTGTCTGTTGTGGTATACAAATACAGATCTCTCTCTCATTCACGTGATCTTCAGGTACCTCTGCTACAATCACAATCCAAAGAATGATTAACAAGGAAATGACTACATCGCTCGTTTGATTCTCATACAGTAACCTGATATTCATAAGGAGGCAGAACTTGAGTCCCATATTTTGTGAATAACTAACTACATGAAAGACGGTAAACGGAGACAGTACGAGAGACACCAACTTTGGATGAATTATTTCTCGCAAAACAGATACATGTCTAGAGAGTTGAATAACAGAGAGTTATTATAGATAGTCCGTAAGATTCATAACGATATCAAATCAATGAACCAGGTCATAAGTGAAGGCATAAGCAATAGGTTGCGGCTTAGTGTTTGTGTTTCCTCCTCTTCCCAGCACCCATTGATGCACCTGAATGTATGATCATCTTGCGCAATGTGTCATCATCATTCAACCGATGAACATCCTGGGTGCTGCCAATGACCTCTCCAGCGACGATTAGAATTGGAAAATCGGGAACCGACGTGAGGCGCTGAAGCATCGGGATGAGGACATCAGCATCATCCCGAGTATCAACATCGATGATGGTCGGTGATGGTTTGAGGTGTAATCTATCCAGGATTGCTTTTACATCACGCGAAGCTGAAGAATAATGCTATTTGAAGGTTCAGAAGTCAGTCAACTGATGTGCCTCGGGACTTCCGGTAATGCGCAAACCTTGGAATAGAGAAAAACCGGGTTCCTTGACCAGACATCATCAACCATCGCCTGCACCTCCTTTGCAGCCCATGGAGCCCTGGTGTCGAAGTCGAGTATCAGCTGAGGATCGATGGGGCTGGACGGATCGACGAAGGGAGGAATGTGGTTCCGGCTTGATAAACTTGCCAGGAAACTAGATACTGCAGCAAGCTCCTCCTTTTTGGTCAGATGAACTTGGTCAACGGTTTTCGTCATTCGAGACGTGCCATGTTTGTGGATGGACTGGAGAATCAAGGATATCTGATTTGATCTTGTACTCTCTGGATCTGGCAGCATCTGTGAGCCGGGGCCAGCCCGGTGATGCAGGAAAGAAATATAGACAGTGAGAAGGATGATGGCTAGGGCGGCGATAAATGTTGCCTGCTGCCTTGGCTTTCGGAGCAGGGTAATGAACGGGGACTGGTGAAATGGGCCGCTGGATTTGTGGAGGGGTAGGTGTTCTTTGCGAGAAATATGGCCAGGGACTTGAAGGATGGACATCAGTAACGAACAAGAATAAAGAACACAATAATGAACAGGGTCCAGTTGATCAATATATTGTGGTCCCTACTTCGCTTCATCAATTCATCACGTTTCTGACCTTTGTATTCACCAGCTCCTTGTCTTTGTTTCGTCTGTTGATGTGCGAAAGAAATTAGAAATTGCTCCTATCAATGTTATCTCGCATGTTATTTCGCGCAATCATTATACATACAGGTCCTCAGGCGGCCCCGAGAAGTTCCTACGACTGATGCTTCCTTCTTCAACAATAGTATATCTGCTCGTTTTATGAATTTTTATAACATAGGAAAATCGTTCCCAGTTAGTGACTCTGATGTCAATTGTGGAGATATTCCAAGGCAAATTTGCTACAAGATTGATAGCTGTCCGCTGACATGCAGTGTTCCCGTAAGTTCCACGCCAAAATCATGTCAAAATTGGGACAATTTAGCGTCATTGATGGTCGAGAAGAACCACTTAGCATGATGTCTGAGAATTCGAGACATCAATATGATTTGTTAAATGAACACTTGTGTCATGGGACTGAATTAAAAGGCACTAAGTGTCTCGGACGTCACTATAGGGACGAACGAGGGGAGAGATAAAGGGACTGCAATATTGATTCCCGGTTAAGAGGAAGCATTTCAAAGAAATGTAGAGCAACGGAATGTATCAATTTGATCCGCTGATGTGAATGCGCTCACTTCGACATGAATGAACAAATCAAAATTGACTTGTTAACACTACAATACACTAAAATGGGGCTCATACGTCAAATTACAGACATTAACATGTCTCACAAAAATTAGTGCGGAATACACGTAAAAATATAGGTCTGGAGACTCCCGCATCCTAATTATAAATCATGTGTTGTCATTGACTCGGGTCCCTGCTCTACCAAATACTAAAAAGTATTCCCTGTGTTCTAGTGGAATGATTTTCAAATCAAGCTCAGGAGGATACAATTCTATGACATAGCTTCTAGACTCCAAGGTATGTCATACAATCAGGAAGCCTAGTTAATCAATATGACTCTTGAACCTCAGTAGATCACAGACCATAATTTATGATGTCTGCCTTATCATGCTTGGAATCCATTAGCATATTTTAACAAGACATATAGAAGAGGTGTATAGTAGTAGACTAATCAAATAAGATCAGAATGGCTTGAACCACTGTCACTTACCTTCCAATTTTATGAAAAAGGGAAAATGAAAATAAGAAAAGCTGACTAATATTTATGCTCCTAAGTACGCTCGTCCAACTTCAACAGATAGGCAACTCTTGCAGGAGATTCAGTACTAATTACATGAGGTTGAGTGTTGCGCTATATTAGCAAGTTGCCGTCTAATACAATGTGTGTCTACTTTATGGTGTCCAAACAAGCCGTAAACTCCAGTGATCCTTTCAGTGATAATCCAGTCTCAACAGAAACATGAATCCCCTTTCGGTCAACCGGTGTTTCGACTTCTCTATATTAAGATGCTTCAGTTTTGTTCTTTCCAGCTTCCGCGCTTGTGCTCCGAAAAGAAGTTGACATCCACCCGGACTGTTTACTCCGGCATTTTGTCGAAAGATTATCGGAAATAACTTGAATTACTAGTGATCATGAACTGTTCATTGGCTTTCTTGCTCTCTGGCGTGGATGACCAGCACTGTCTCTGTGCGCTGTATGCTCCATTTCCTTGAAGATGATGAGATTGTTGTCCGACAAAAGAATTTCCCTAGACTTCTTAGAGTAACACGTTTCATCAAATTCTGATTGTTCAATTTTCCGACGCACCAACCCCGGCGAAAGCAACCCACGAGGTTTGCACATCGTGTACGATTGGAACGATAATTCAGGACTCATAAAAGGCAACTGACTGGATCCATTCTTAACCTCAACAACCTCTGGTATGTTTTCCTCGCTCTCAAAAGCCCTGCTTGTGTTAGCCACTGCACTGGGTGCTAATGCTGCTCAATCTACTCTTCAACAACAGACCGGTAATTGGGGATCAAACCCCACCAATGTCGGGTTCTACTACTACAAGCCCCTGAACCTCCCAGCAAATCCAGCTGTCATCGTTGCTATACATTATTGTTCAGGCACTGCCCAGGCTTTCTTCACTGGTACCCAGTATGCCAACCTAGCCGACATGTATAAGTACATTGTCATTTATCCCAATGCCCCTGACTCCGGGGGATGTTGGGATGTTCACACCACCGCCACCCTCACCCACAATGGTGGTGGTGACTCGATCGCCATCGCAAACATGGTACGCTTCGCTATCTCGAGTTGGGGTGTCGATGCGTCTCGCGTTTACATGACTGGGCTCTCTTCCGGAGCTATGATGACAAACGTTCTGGCTGGTGCTTACCCCGACTTGTTCATAGCCGGTTCTGCATTTGCTGGCGTTCCTTATGGCTGCTTTGCGGGTCCCGACATGTGGAATACCCCTTGTGCTACCGGCCAGGTCACGAAGACTGCCCAAGAGTGGGTAAGTGCGGCTACTCTTTCATAGCTGTAATCAGTATTCCATAAATTCTTGTTTCACTTCTAGGGTGACCTTGTACGTTCCGGCTACCCAGGTTACACCGGTGCTCGACCGAAGATGCAAATTTGGCAAGGTACTTTGTACGTGGAAATTCACTATCCCGCCAGTCAATACTGACACTGATTCTGGAGGGATACTACCCTTAATTATCATAACTTCGGTGAAGGTGTCAAGCAATGGACTAACGTCTTCGGCTATAGTCAGACTCCCACATCAACTCAGCAGAACTCACCCTTGTCTGGTTGGACCCGGTCAACCTACGGACCCGATTTTCAGGCTATCAGCGCTGCTAACGTAGACCACAACATTCCGATTCAAGCCAATGATGTTCTCAATTGGTTCGGTATTACTGGCAGCAGCAGCCCTCCTCCCAACACCAGCAGCCCACCCCAAACCACCACTACGACTCCCGCCAATGGGGCGACTCAGACGCACTGGGGCCAGTGTGGCGGGTGCGAAGCGTCCTTGTAACTCGGTTTCAGGAGATTTTAACTCACTATAACTTATAGAATGGGGTGGGTAGGGCCTACTGCCTGTGCTGCTCCTTTTACTTGCCAAGCTTTGAATCAATGGTATTCTCAGGTATATCTCAGCTTCCTGGCACATTATTGAAAACTGACGGTGGGTAGTGCTTATGATTGGTGTCTGAATCTACAGTCAACGATTGAAGCGGGAACAACGACGGTGACAGAATAATGGTTCTTGATTACTAGCTGTTGGACTTCATGATGTTAAAGATATTCACGATGCGACACTTTGAAATATCATACAAAAATACATGAAAGTGTGACGTTCAATGAAGATTGCTGTTTTTCGCAAGGACTCTGCCTTCTGCTAATACCGTTCTGAGTGAATTGGTGCTATGTAGCGCACGTAGCTCGTCCCAACCTCCAAGGGATCTTCCACGAAGGAGGACGTTGGGAAATGTGGAGCGCTGAGTAAGGCGAGTGAGAATGACTTTGAGTGCTGCAGAATCATCTATTGATTATACTCAGGTTGCACAACATCTGGATAAGAAGCAAGTGACTTGCCTCGCAGATCGACTTCGATTACCTTGGCTTGGGGTTGTAACTCGTATGATGAAAGAAGATTTATGGCTTGTTTGGAATAACTGAGAAATAAGGTATAAGTACCGAAACGAGCCTACGAATCTGGGGAAAGCGACACACGGGCAAAAGGTCTATTGCAGGTGATATCAATTCTGGACTGATCAAGAAAATATGTGCTCTTCCGAATCAAAAGCATACCTTGCTGAACACGACGAGAGGGAATTCCTTGTCCAGCCTTTCCATCTCTGCAGTCCAATTCAGGTCTTCGTTTCCAGTGGTATAGTCATTTAGACTGATACGTTTGGTCGGATCCAGTCCCACATTATTGGTCAACACATGTTGGTACTCATCCGAATCAGCAGTAACGAGATGGAGTAGCCCATATATCTCAACCACGTTGGATTGCTTCCTTGAGCGGAAGGCCGCCGCTAGTTTAGCGCGTGATGAGGTCAAGATAGCTGGGTCCTTCCTAAGCTCTGGGAGCTCCCAAGACAAACCAAAAGTCCATGAAAGGCCGAAGATTACACAAATAAAGATAAACAAACGGGTTGACCGACGGGGAAGTGACATGGAACTATCTGTGGAGAGAGCCTCGGGTCTATGTTAATTATGTCAGCACCGACACTTATATAAACACTTATATAAACCCAGATACCAGAATGGGATCCACTAGGCCCACTTCTCAGACAATTGTCCCCCTCCCGAGCATTATTGACTCTCAACAGAATTTATTTAAATTGATTAACATATGGGCTGCAACAGGAGGCTATGCCTTTATAACACCAGAGATGAATGGCTTTTTAACAGTCATTTATGTATGTGATTGAAGCTACCACCCATCTAACTTATCAAGAGAGTGGCAGAGAAGAACAACTACTAGGTATCCTTTGGCTCAAACTCAAGTAATCTGACATAAGGCTCCAAGCCAATGTACAAAGTGTCATGCAATTGGTCATACAAGGACCTCTAGAGCATGCCCTCTACATTATTCATGTAATGACTGAAGCTTTGGTTGAGTAACCCTAACCTCACTCGCACTCTAAGTCAGAGTTTGACAAAGAGAACTCGTTAGAGTTTCCGCTAATTGGTTTGGCTACTTATACACAAATATGTGTTTACAAGTATTTGTCTAAACTATTTTATCCCGCACATCTCTTTTGAGTCACAATGTCCCACACATAGTTATTATTACATAATTATTAGAAAAGAAAAAGAAATAAAATAATCCGCTGCTGTGAATCGTCTAGCTTGCCTGCCATTCTATAACACCACCCCCCTCTCAAGGGTCCTCGTCCTGAGGACTTCTTTATAGCTCATCGTATGGGTCCCTTAGGTCGCCCATATCCTGATTTTTGTCTTCTAATTCCTCCAAATACTTCCTATCTTCCTCTATTCTTTGTCGATCTTCCTCATCTTCCTCTTCGTTCTATTCTTCTATCATTCCTCCCTTGTACTCATGTTCCTCTTCTTTCATTCTTTTTAAGAATGGGTTTCTGCTATATCTGGAGAACGGATTTTTCTTCCACTGCTTCCAATTTTCCTCTATATGCTTCCAATACTCTCTGTCGTACTTCTTGTTACCTTATCCATAGAGTAACTTAGCCATATACCTTCCTGGTAACTCTCTGCTGAACACTTTCTTATTTTCCTCTGCTTCTTGCTGCCGCAATTTTTCTTCTTCTTCTTTGCAATATTCCCTTTCGAATTCTTCTACTAATTCTATCGCGTTCTTCAAGTTTTCTCTACTTTTCCATGTATCTTCTTCTGCCGTACATCCCTTCCATTGTACCAAGTATTTATCCCTTCCTCGCACCTTTCTTTTGTTCATGATTTTCTCTACCTCCCACTCTTCTTCGCCTTCAATCACCACTGGTTGTGGCGCTTCTTTTCTCTGGCCCTCCACTTGTGATTTGTACCATCATACTTGACTAACATTAACTACTGGATATATTCTCACTGTAGTGGGCAAATCCAATTCTATTGCGTTACTAGAAATGATTGCCTTTACTTTGTAAGGTCCCACAAAGCATTCAGTGAGCTTCTCCGTTCGTCTTCCAACCATTTGGTACTTCAGGTCTTTAGTGCTGAGCAGCACTAAGTCGCCGACTTGGTATTCTTCCACCTCTTCCCTTTCCCTATCTGCATACCGCTTCATATCTTCTTGCACTTTCTGTAGCGCTGCTTTTGCTTCCTCCTATACCTTCTTTAAATTTTCCGCAAACTTTTCTGCTCCTTCATACTTCCCCTTCTTCCTCATCTCGAACCCCATTCTAGGATCTTGTCCACTATTTGCCTCAAAGGGCAAAACCTTGGTTCCTGCATACACTTTGTTATTATAGGCAAACTCTGCTGTTCCTAGCCATTCTGGCCATTGCTCTTGTCAATGATCAATGAACATTCGTAAGTACTGTTCAAGTTCCTGATTCATCCTTTCTGTTTGGCCATCTGTCTATGGGTGGAACGTCATTGACAATTTTGTCTCAATCCCCAACATGCGATTCAGTTCCTTCATGATCCCTGTCACAAACTGTGGTCCCCTATCAGAGATTATACTATCTGGTAGTCCATGTAGTTTTCAAATGTTATCTCTAAATAAGCGTGCTAATCCTTCTGCACTTGTCTTTTCTGTAGTAGGTATAAAGTGTCCCATTTTCGTGAATCTATCCACTACTACTAAAATTGAATCATATCCTTATGCTAAAGGCAACTTCGTAATGAAGTCTGCACTAATGTGCGACCAAGCTTTCTCTGGAATTGAATTCGGCATTAACTTTCCTGTTGGTGGTTGTGTTTGATTCTTATTTTGTTGACAGGCATTGCACCCTTCCACATACTTACTCCTCTCTTTCTTCCTAGGACACTCCCACTTCTTGTGTCCCTCCTCTCCACATCCAAAGCACTTTACCCCTTCCCTCACTGTTTCTTGCCTCCTCATCTCTCTTACTCCACACTGCATTACCCGACTCCTCAACACTTCAAATCTGTTTTCTGCCACCTTCCTTTTCTTCTGTTCCTTCCCACTTCTACAGTTCTAGGCGAGGTGCCCGAACTTCCCACATCATCTACACAATTTTCCTTCCCTCCCCTCCAATTCCGCCCTTAATTTGGCAAGGGCACGCCTTTGATTGAGCATATTGCTCATGAGGTTGTTGTATTGTTCCAGAGACATCGTGTTATGCTCTGGATGGATGATTCGTTTAAAAAAAGGATTTGTATTATTTGAGGGTGCATCGTCTTCTTCAAGGGCTCACAGTACGTTTGATGGGGCGCACAAATCTTCTCCCAGCCAGGTGCCTACTGCCTTACTGACTACTGCCCTAATAGTACTTTGGCTATCACTCCATGGAGGGGATCCCTACACTAATCGCCTTCTTAAGGATGTGGCGATATTCCTCTGTGTAGACTGATCACAATGGACCAGTAGCATGAAGTATATAAAATGAAGAAGAGTACAGGTATACTAATGAGCACCACTCAATTGTGAGGTCAGGTCTTAGATACGATGTCCGAGTTTGGTACCGCACTGCCACCGTTAGTCCCTAACTGACTAACAAGTCCCCTTAAGCTTGGGGCCCAGCTATCAGGAAGTTGGGAGTGATCTGAGTTGACCACTCACCGAGGGAGCAATGAGAGTAAGTTAGACAAGAATCGAGGCGATCAGTGTCTGGATGTGTAAACGAGTTCTAGTGTAACGACTGAAGCTTTGGTTGAGTAACCCTAACCTCACTCGCACTCTAAGTCAGAGTTTGACAAAGAGAACTCATTAGAGTTCCCACTAATTGGTTCAGCTACTTATACACAAATATGTGTTTACAAGTATTTGTTTAAACTATTTTATCCCGCACATCTCTTTTGAGTCACAATGTCCCGTGCATAGTTATTATTACATAATTATTAGAAAAGAAAAAGAAATAAAATAATCCGCCACCGCGGATTGTCTAGCTCGCCTGCCATTCTATAACAATTCAGATATTATATATACTATAAATAATTTTACTATTTTGAGTTGAGCCTGTCTATAATTGCATGGACCTGTCTTGGCCCAGTGCCTGCAAAATTAGCTGCAACACTAACTGCAACACCAAGTGCAGCACCAATCACAGCACCAATTACAACACTGATTACAACACCTTATATTAGTATATCTGCAGAGGGCATGCCTTTGAAATCCTTGTATGTTACACTTGCACAGGGTTACTTGAGCTTGAGCCTTGACTGCAGCTCCTGTTATGTACTTGTCCTTTGGGAATGAGCTTTGAGCCATGGTTAGTTCATTTGCTTGGCATGGTTTGAGAAGCAATTACAGCTGATTTTTGCAGGCACTGGGCTGAGTTTCTGATAGCTTTTTTCTGGGTTTATATAAGTGTTGGTGCTCATATAATTAACATGGACCTGTGGCCCTGGTGGATCCCATCTGTGAAGTAGCAGCTTTATGTCTACTACAGTCTGCCAATGAACCCCATGTAATAAATTGTCATTTTTTTTAAAAAAAAGCAACTTTATGTGAGGGATGTTGTATAACACTGGCTTGTCCAAATGTTTAGGCATACATTGAAGGTGTTGTAAACTCCCTGGAATTGTTTACATTGCTTTAAATTTGCTGAGGTTCTGGCAGTGCAATAGTGTGAGGCAAGTCTTGAACAATTGATGCGTGATCAAGATACAGCACATCTTCCTTACATGGCCAACATCACTTTCCGAAAAGTCGAGTATGTTCTCTTCGATATGGATGGCAAGCTGCTTCTACTGCTGTACTTCTGACCCGTATTCTCACTGGCGATATCAGGCTTGATGATAGACTCAGAGAAAATCTACACCGACGTGACGAGTCAGTCTTGTGTTGTGCTTCGTAGTGACAGACTAATTCTTGAAAAGATGAAATTCTTGGTAAACATGGAAAAGAAATGCCTTGGGTAATTAAAGCTGGATGTATGGGTAAACGTAAGATGAGTCTGGGGCATTACACGGGCTTCTCTGCTGACCTATCATTATTATAGCTGAACGCCAAGCTGCAGAGTACTTGTTATCATTCTTTCCTGACATAGAGTTGACTCTTGAAGATTATCTATCACAACGGAATCGGCTCCAAGATGAACGATGGCCCTCAGTGCAACTATTATCTGGAGTCTACAAGCTGGTTCAACATTTAAGGGCTCATGGTATCCCCATTGCAGTTGCTACAGGATCCAGAAGACGAAACTATGAATTGAAAACAGCCCATCTTCAAACAACTTTCAGTTGTTTCAAGGGTAAAGTGATATGTGGTGATGACACTCATCACAACATCAGGGGGAAACCTGCGCCCGATATTTTCATTGTTGCCGCGAAAGAGCTCCTTTATCGAGATGTTGGTTCAGTCGATGTCCCGATCACGGATAAGCAAAGGATAGAAAGAGGCAAAGGCCTTGTCTTCGAGGATGCATTATCCGGATTGCAGGCAGGAAAAAGAGCAGGAATGTCAGGTTCGTATTAAATTATTTCAAGACCCTCCTGAAATGTTGAGTTCTTAAAGTCGTGTGGGTTCCTGATCAAAATCTCTTGGATATCGGTTATTCAGGGGAGGAGAAACCCGACCAGACCTTGAAAAGTCTTGAGGATTTTGTACCAGAGCAGTGGGGATTACCACCGTATCCGCTCGAAAATGACATGGTTTAACCATCCTATCAATCGTTCTATCATTCATCGCTGTGACAGGATTCATTTCAGATTCTAAAAGTAATATTTATAAATTAGGTGGTATCTACCCTCCTGCATTTCAACATTCTGAGGCATGATTGTCCCCCTTTTCTATCCACAAATGCACTACAACTGATAGCAATATGCAAACTCGAGGTAGATGAACGGTGGAGCCGATAATCTGCCGGATAGGTACAAGAAAAACAACGTCCCCATCTTAATGATCCAAGTGGTGAGAAATAAGTAGATTGGGATTCTGATCGCAGTATATGAATAGATTTTATGGGATTTCAATTATTCAAAAGTCATTGGTGATGTTTGAACTCCTGAAATATGCCAGGGCCCATTTGTCAAAGATGGATTACTGATCCCTTAGCCCAAGTCACGTAATTGAGGAAACGATGAAGATGGGTAAGGATCTAGACACATACCAAAAGTATGTTTGCCACCTGATGGAAGCTGGTTAAATGCCTGCTCTGATGTCATAATATTGATATACAACTGGTGGTTGTGTCCAATTTTGACTAACGACAATTCCAGTGAGGTTGACATTCGGCAACAAGTCATCCCTTGTGGCGCACAGTATGTAAGGATCACTAATTTTAAATACAGATCTCATACGATTCCACTCATTTTTTTTTATTCAGCAATTTGTTATGTACAAACACAGTCTGCCATATCTCACTCATTCGAAGAATGGATGAGACGCATATCTAAAGACCTGGATAGTATAGAAAAGGAATGTAGAATAAAAGTGCCCGGGTCGAGGACGTTTGATTACAGGGTCAAGTTCGATCTGCGAATCTAATATAATAGTAAACCCTCAGTCGCCGTCAACGATAAGTCTAGTCTAGGCCATGGATGCTTTGTCATGGATGGAGGGATGGATGTAAACACATTTTAGTCGCTGTCCTATTGGAAAAATTTCCCTTGATTCCATATCGCAAGAGCTTGCGAGGCATTGAATGAGTTAGGGCAGTTCACGGCTCGTGTCGCTCCTTCTATTACCATAAATCGGTTTCATGATGTTATTTATTCGGATCTCTGGACCTTACTGGGTCGATTCCATCTGTCTAGTATGACTCAACAGACTTTGACAAGGTGCAACCTTGCTAGTTCCCTAGGAGCGGACATATGGACGAACTATTCCCACAGGCAATGAAGATCCTGATTTCTTAGACGCATAACGAAGCTCTCAGCTGAACATGCAGGGAGCACTTCATTAACACCTTCACTTCAAAATTGATTGTATCCCGCACGACGGAACACAACAAGACTTCAGATTGGCCTGAAAATCTCATTATCGAGTATTTTTGCTTTTATCAACGCTTAGGCCTGAGATCTGAATTTCGACTCATCAGACAAATGGTCAGTTAAATTTCGCGCATTTTCCATAACAGCAAAGGTGACATATCTGTAGCCAACCCCATACTCACCCATCACATGCCACATACCACTGGTCAAGTAGAGCATTATCTGATGATCAAGATAGCCTTCCCCTCATTCCTAACGCCAATGGAGCTGCTCAGTCTCATAATTTCTGTTTCTGATTGAAGTCGCTTTTTGACATTCCAATTCAATAACGTGAGATATAATGGAGCAAGAAATCAGTGAACACACAGTCGACCAAGGTTTATGGACCCGAGGTGATAGATGTTCCATAGGTCTGTGAAGACCTTCAAATTTCGAAAATTCAGTTTACTTCATCCCGAGCCCACCTACTAGTACCATAGATCCAGGACAAAGTTAAAATTTTCCACTTACGAACGTCCGCATGGAGTCAGATATAAATGAAGGCGACAACCAATCGCACCTGGTGATAGCATTCAAGAATGAGTTTCAACACTTTCCGCCGTCAAGCTGAGTCTTAAGCCTTCCCTTTTTCTGTCATGGTATTCAACCGACCAGCGAGAAGGCTTAAGCCTGGGGTCTTTAAATTATAGTTTGAAGAGAGTAGAAATCTACCGATGCTGCATTTACTGTGACTAGTAACATAGATTTTGTCCCGATGACTTGAAAGATACGCGAAAGAATTGTGATTCACGGCTTTTCGGGGTTCCGATTCTTTGAATCAAATAAGCTTCTTTGGGTTTCGAAGTTCGACCCCTGTCATATCACTCATGATTCGTCCGTAACAGTCTATTCTAGCGCGCTGATGTTGTGTCTTTTCTGTGTTTGCTTCCAGGCCCTTCAGATTCATTCGAAGTTGGGTCTCAGAACGGGTAAGAGATGATCTTCTGGGGTTGCAGTCATTCACCACCCGGAGTCGACTGCATGGCTTCGAGACGGGAATATTCTTTTGACAAGGCGAGGTCCCGATTGATTTGCATGGACTCACTTGACGGGACGAAACTGGTGAGGAAGTGAACCCGGCTCGATGTGCAATTTGAGTGCGGGACACTGGTACAGGTATGTTGGTGCGATTGACAAGTCTAACAGATTCAACGGGTTTGGCAAGTCCGCATTTAATGATGTTCAACTTGGGCCTCAATGTATGATTGATGGTTGTAGAAGTACGGGACTGGGGACATCGGTTGGAGCAATCAGCAACCTTCGTGTTCCAGGAAACTTCCTTCAACTTATTCTCTTTTCTACTGGTGATTTGCATTTTGCGAAGTTGAACAGCGGGACCTCCTCTCATAGCTTGATCTTGTCGAGCGAGGACCTGCGAGTGATCATCCTTTGGTGTCAAAGGATCGATTCTAACAGGGTCAGGACCTGGCCGAGCGAACCGCTGTGAAACTTGGTTTGTTGAGAGGTGCGAAGGCCAGATTGTGGATTCAATCGATGGCGATCTCAAGGTAAGTCCCGGAATCCCAGTGACGGAAGACACCTGCGGAAGAGGATAGCTTATATCGTTCTGTTGCTCTTGAGGGAAGATATATAAATTAGTATCCGTCGTCTCTGCCGTCGAAGATTTAGCTACGATGGTTGATTCGAGGTGCTGTTTGATAAATGGTGTCAGAATCTCTTTCTCAAACTGTGCATAAGAATCTCTCTTCTTATCATTGCCAACCATGGTCGAGCAGTTAAGTATATTTCTACCCTTGGCATTTGAGGATCTGTCAGGCACACAAGGATCACTGGAGAGGAAGTTCGCAACGAAGCTATGGTTGGAGCCAGAAGAAACTGTCAGTTCGAGTGATCCAAGGCTTCCACTACTAAATGTTGCGCAGAGACGCTCCGCAGATAGTGACTCATTCCGATGATTCAGAGGCAAGGAACCTGTTGTTGAAGGAATAGGGGAACAGCTGGCGTTGGAGACAGGAAATATTGGGAGATCTTCATTTCCTTGAAGCGTAGGATCGCTGACAAGGTGGGCAATCATGGTAGTAGTAGAGGGATGTTTCTGGAGAACAGGCTTCTGTTGTTTGGATCAATCAGCGATTTTGGAAAAGGCACAGAGAACACTGACGATGCAAGGCATTAAGAAACCATGCCTTTTCTCGACGGTTCGTACTTCAATATCGACTGAATTGGGGAAGGTAAAACGGCGTGAATAGTTCGTCTCAAAAGGGCAGCGAGACGTTCGAAGATTACAATATTCCTGTCCCTCGGGTCGAAGCACCCATTGATTTTCCTTCATATTTGAAATAGATACAGTGCGGACCGATGAAGGACGAATGCGAGAGCAAGTGAAAGCATTATTGATTTGAAACTCTTCTGACTCCAGAGAATCTCCCGAATGGCTTAGAAATATATCCTGATAGCGGTTTAAATTATTATCAATACCTCGGCAATCGCTCACAGCCAAAGGGAATCGAGCTACAAATGCAGCGGTGCCATTGATTTTGGGTGTAGCTTGCGAATCAGTAAAACGAGCTGATTTCTCCTTCTCAGGATGAATTCGACACAGTTGATACGTCATGTCAGCAGCTGCAACAAAGCTCTCCGAATCATGATGATTGATGAGAGTCTGAAGTACCTTCGACAGGGAAGAATCACTTTCATGAGTTGCATCCTCGATCGGTGTGGCCTCGATATCTCTTTTTTCGGCACTAACATGAGTGTTATTGATATTGCGAGGATACCCTTGAGCTAGCATGCTATTGAACTCGTGATAATCCATCAATTTTCCCTGGAGTAGCGAGACCGCGCTCCTGGCAAGGTGAGCGTCCTTTCCAAAAACGACTTTCAATATTTCAATCTCTGCCAGAAGAACTTTAACAATAATCCAGAGATTCTCATTTTTCTCCCGAAGAAGTGCATTTTCAGCGTCCAAAATAAAGATTTGACGTTCAGCAAAGGCGAGTTTTGAATACAAGGCAGCAACAGAAGTATGAGTGGAAAACGCGGAGACAGGTGGAGAAAAAGTGGTGGTGGTAGAATAATAGTTGTGAGATGGGCGGCAGCCCAGTTCGTATAGTTCGTTGTAGGATGCGGAAAGACGAAAAGGCATGCTTATTATCTAGCACAGCCACAGTCGGCAGTGAGAATGATATCATTGCGCTGAGTAAGCGAGAGTCAGTTTCTCACAGCAACAACCATGAGCAATTATTCAGTTCCTCCTCCTTCTTATGGGACAACAGACGGACGCAGGGATCGGCGCGACTCACAGGAACCTCTTGCTGCACAAAGTAGCACAGGTGGCTTTGGTGGTTTCTACGACCAGCCCGCTCCAGGTGAACTACCTGATGACTTCAAGGTCCGTACTTCATATTGGCACAGTTTATGATCTGACTATCGCCAAAGTATGGTGTCAGTGTCTCCGAAAGCTCTCAGGAGATTCGAAATGCCTTTGTTCGTAAGATTTACACCATCCTCTGTGAGTCCAGCACCCTGTATCTGAGCGACTCTAATGTATAAGCGTTTAGTGTGTCAGATCGTGAGTATTCAACCGTTGGTGTCATTAACTGACTGATTTCCGATTGAGACTGCGACCTGCATCATTGGTGGAATAATATCCCAATCACCAGATGCCATTTTTTGGGTCCAGACACAGTTCGTTGTCGTTGTCTTCCTTAATCAAGGTTCTAACAATGACTCCAGCACTTGGTCATTCTATGTCCCTCTGTTTGGTACCCTCATCAACCTCGGCTTACTGTACTGGAAGCGACATTCTCCTCCTTGGAATTTTGCTCTCCTTTCTACCTTCACGTTGATGGAAGCTTTCACTTTGGGCGTGGTTGTTGGTTTCTTCGACAACGTTTTGGTCTTACAAGCCCTGTAAGAGTTCCGACGTCTTTGTGAACCATCCAGATCCTAATTGCAGCTACTAGCTTGATTACTCTGGGAGTTTTCCTCGGTCTAACTCTCTTCACTTTTCAAAGCAAGTATGACTTCTCTGGAATGGGACCTTTCCTTTTTGGCGCTCTCATCGCTCTTGTCATGACGGGATTCATCGGCATGATTTTCCCCTTTGGTCGTACCATGGACATCATTTTCGCTATCGGGGGCTGTCTCATTTTTAGCGGATACATTGTCTACGACACCTATATAATCAACAAACGACTTTCGCCCGATGAATACATCATGGGATCCATCAGCTTGTATTTGGAGTATGGATTATCTTGCAATTTCGCTATATGAGCTGACTATCTTCGTCCTCTAGTTTTATCAATCTCTGTAAAGCACTCCTTATTGTCTGAATAAGTGCCTTTCTGACCGTTGCGTTAGTTCTCAATATCTTGCGTCTGCTCAACGACCTTCAAGATCGCTAAGGTGAACGAATACTGATTGATTGTTTTGTTGTGCTATCTCTTATGAAGTTGTTGTTTCGTTCCCATGTCATTCCTCAAGAGAGTAGCAATAATTGAATTGGTATGATATGCACCTGTAAAGTTGAACCTTTTTTGACATACGGGTGAACGTACAGACTAGTAGAGGGACAGTTATCTCACTCAAGATTCAGATTTGATTCAGGTTTATCATCAAATAAGGCTCAATGATCGAAGAATAAGCTGCATGATAACCAGTTTGGGACGGGCTTCAAGTATAAATATACTTCACGCTAAACAAACACCGGGGGTCATTCTCAAAGAAGATTGATTCATTGATAGGAGTATCACGATGATTCTTAGTGTCAAAAGAAAAGAGTCCATGCAACAGCAGAAGTAGTCCTGGATGGAGTGGGACTATCACCTCTGCTCCGGCAAGTGGAGAGGACGCACAAATTCGAGTTGCCTGCTGTGATTTCGACCACTCGGAATAAGGAAAGATCGATATTGCGGCATTGTCAAGCGTGGGAATATAGTCTTGATATGATTGCAAGCTTATTTTTTTGTTTAACAATTTATTTTTGGACGAATCCCCTTTGCAGTTCACCACCTCACTGTCTACCTCCAAGTGACCCCACACACCGCTCTCATCAATGTGCTGGATTTGCATTGCTGATCAATGGAAAAGCCCCTATATATTCATGCCCAAGCATGCTTGTTCATGTTTGCTCACAATTTTTCTAATCGCTGGTCACTTTGTCTGGGACTGATCGACAGTCACTTTGTCTGAGAATCAGGGATATCAAAATTATAATGGAAGGACAATCGCTGAAGATGTCACCTATCTTCTGACAATTTTGTTGTTTCTCAGCCACTTTTGAATTATTATACTTTTCAGTCGTCCAAATTCTTGTTATGTGTATCCTGTCCAGGCTTGAAAGATGATATATCAAGCTCCCGATTGACAGCTCTCATGCTTCTGTCTCATGATTCTTATGTGCCTCTACGTCGTATCTTTTCTTCTTTCACATGGACTGCATTCTCCAATTTGGGTATAGTCTCCTTGACCGAGTGTGTCCCCCTTCTCTTTCTCTCAATATTGTCTAAACCATTGGACAGGGCCTCATTCCAGACTTCCTTCTACGGTGCATTATTCGATTCTTGCTCCGCAAGAGACTGCAAGAGATTGACCATGGATCATTCGAAAATAACCATGCTGTCAAAATGAAGTGGGTTGCCGAGGTTAAGGATTGTTCTATCATTGCCGATGTACCCGCTAAAGCCAACGAGCAACATTATGAGGTAAAATAATAATGCAGCCTGTGATTAACGAGGACATGAACACAGTCTACTGTCAGGTTTCAACAAAGTTCATGTTATCAACTTTAGGTCCGCGTGCCAAGTACTCTTGCTGTCTGTATCCTACTGTGGAGGCATCTCTAGCTCAAGCAGAAGACTATATGCTAGAGAGCTACTGCAAGAAAGCTCAGTTGGTAGACGGGCAAGATGTATTGGACCTCGGATGTGGTACGATGCACGCCACATACCCCGCTTCAGTCCTTGTATTCAATGATGCTGTAGGGTGGGGAAGTTTATCCCTGTTCCTCGCAGAGGTATGTAATATATGGTCTATTGAGAGCGACCTAATTTTCTATTCTCAAACAATAAGAAGTTTCCCAACTCCAAGATCACAGGGCTTTCAAATTCAACAACTCAGAAAGTGTACATCGACTCTATGGCCAAGGAACGCGGTTTCTCGAATCTGGAGGTTTGTTTCTACGCATTCGTTGATTTCGCTCTCGACTGCCTCTACTTAATTCAGATTATAACTGCGGATGTCAACACTTATGACTTCAACCACGGTCATTAGTGAGAAGTCCATCACAATTTCGAGCCAATCTCTTACCTTGTTTAGCTTCGATCGTATACTGTCTATTGAGGTAAGTCACACTTCCAGCCATGAAATTATCAGCTTATGTGGTCACTTGAAGATGTTTGAACATATGAAGAACTACAAGGCACTCCTTTGCAAGATTTCCACTTGGCTTCGCCCTACGAAAGAGCGCAGCGACGACCCTGCTCTCCTATTCGTGCATATATTCTGCCATAAATCTATGCCCTATCATTTCGGTCAAGATGATGGGTGGATGGCACAGAATTTTTTCTCCGGTAGGCTCTGCTCAATGATACGTGATCTATTTGACTTGTGATAAACTCAGGTGGAACGATGCCTTCTCATGACCTTTTAGTAAGTGATAAAGGAATAATCTGATGGTTGATGGATTGATTGTCCAATGCACATAGATGTACATCCAGGATGACCTTACTCTCATGAGAAGTTGGTACATTTCGGGGAAACATTACTCAAGGACATGTGAAGATTGGCTCCAACTCCAAGACAAGAATCGTATGGGTAGGTAACATGTCTCCATTATGTCTGCCACGAGCCAACTCTACCAATTGTAGAAGGATTACAAGAACTCGAACAAGACGCCATGGCGAAGGGGGATGCACCAATTGAGGGTAGGAAGGCGTTTTACAGGTGAGCAGCGTCATGTCTGTCCAGACATTACAGGTACTGATCATTTCCGTAGATTTCGAGTCTTCTATATGGCTTGCTCCGAACTATTCCAAATGAATGGAGGACAAGAGTGAGCTCGTCTAAAGATTTTATTTTTAATGGATGCAAATGTTCACTATTGAATAGATGGGGAGTGGGGCACTACCTGTTCAAAGCAAAGTAGTGACTGCTTCATTCAATACAGCAATCCAAGGTGTATAGAGTACCACCAGAACTCAGGCATCCACGCCAAATGGGATTGTCAAAGTGTCATACAAACCTAACATCATTCCTTGTTGTCGACCAAAATGAATGTCTTTCAGATGGACTGATACAGGGTCTGCAACGTTTCTGAAAGCAAAGAGAATGGCGTTGGCGGTCTTCTGCAAGCTCCAAAGGCTGACCGTTTTCATCCTTTGGCGATTCATGTTTGCTTGGCTGACGTGATGTGCCATCGCGTCATACGTCTTTGAGAAAGAAAAGCAGTTGAGTGTAAGGGATCGGAAAACAAGGGGCCATACTTTGAGAGAGATATCATCTATCAATCCAGCTACAATAAGGTAGAGGTTCAGTCATCAGCAGAAGACCACAAGCAGCACGTACTCTCCCACATCTATAAATAATAATTGCCATCAGTTAGTAGACTCCGGCAAGTAAAACAAAGTCTTAAACAAAGTCTTACTGTCCAGGAACCATCAAAATCACTCAAATTTTTCACCATCCGACAATGAATTGGTATCAGAGTACGATTACTACTATAAACGACAAGGTCATGTGAATGAACTGAACTGCCAGGGAAAGCGCAAGAAACACACTTCATGAATGCCACGATGGGTCGGATAAATGCATTGTTCACATAGCTGAGATCATTCGTGAAAATGGGGACCGCAGCCTTCAGATCACGGAAACGTAAATCCATATCTATCACTACCTTCAGTTCTTCTTGTCCATTGATAGCCTTGTGCCGTTGGTAATCGAGTGACTCGTCATCTGGTACACTGAGAGGAGCTCTAGCCAGCTCCCTCTGCCCAGGGATATGTTTGATGTCGGGATTTGGATTATCATTCATGTTGTCCTTGATGGATGTTGAAATTGCATCGGCAAGCTCGCCCAAGATGGCATTTAAAGGTAAATCATCGTGTGGATCACGAGGGAACTTGATATCAAGAACTGCATCGATCTTTCCGGATGTTATCCAGGAAATGGGTCCCTCCATTGTGGTAGAGTTTTGGAGATGGTCAATGTTAACACCATCGATACGAATACGACTCTGTAACTCGAAGAGTTAATCAGAGCACTCAGAACCATGACTAGACTTACCAAACGGGCCCATTCGCCATCCTCCAAATCTTTGTCCGTCGTACGCCCGATGCTCTGCGGTTTATGCAAACTGAACAGACAATTGTCAAACTGACCCACAACGTTCTCCGCACACAGGAAGTCGTAGAATAACCATCGCTTCCTGAACTGTCGTACATCGGCACGAAAAACTGACGTAGTATAAGGGCGGAAACCACCAGGTTGATAAACTGTAATCAACAGATCCTCTAGTTGCAACGACTCCAATTCAAAATCACCCGGAACAGATTTGTGTCGAAATAATGCAGGATCTAGCGGATTGGCTGGGTCCCAGTAAACGTTTCGTCTGTCTGAACAAACATGAACAAATGAGGACGGATGACTGTAATGGATACAAACCGAGCACTCCTCGTACACCCCTCACGACGGCATCTTCAACAAGACCCTTTCCGTCCAACCATCTCCTCAGTGAAAGCGTAACATCAACTGAATCGATGGTGAGATCAAACAGCGACATGTTTGAGTCCTCCTCATCCAAGACAAAGGGCACTGTGTCCTCGCCTTCGTCGCCAAATTGATGATAACCAGGATGATTGCTCACATCGTAACCAAAAGCAGTCATATGTTCATTTTCTTCCCGTCGCTGGAGTTTCTTCACTGTGCCAACTGATAGTCGGCGTGACACGGATACATTTTTGAAGGAGAGACGAGATTCTCGCCATTTTGGAACTATGGCGGACTCAAATATAATAGTGACACCTGTTTCCGATGTGAGGTAGTCACTGATTGCACGTGCAATGTAATCTGTAAGTGTGCTGGCTTGAGCATCATGGTACGACCTTCAGGTAAAACATTGACTAACGTTGAAGCTGTAGGCTATTTGCAATGGCAAAAACCACAGAAAAAAACGTAGTCCTGTACACCAATCAACAAGTGACAGAGGATTATAGATTCTGCAACTCACGTTCCAACGAGAATCCACAATGTCTGACTCATCAAGAACCACGTTACAAATGCCGAAATGTCATCCGCGTTGAATTTGCGAAACGATTTGATGGTAAACCACTTAAACCGTATCCCCAATCTTTGCCAGAACCCTGTAGCGACATTCAAGAGATCTTCTCGCGTAGGTCGATGTGCGTGTGGCAATGATAATGCCAATCGTCGGAAAAAACGTGAGTAATTTTTAAGGTATTTCGGTGGGTCCGCAGGATCCATATGTTTGTCTGAATAGAGATGCGGTGTGAGTTGAGCATGAGGCGGTTGAGGGGTTAGAATCTTGCAAGTGCATTGTGGCGGCTGGGCATTATTTCGAGGATGAGAGGCCGAAGGACGTATTTGAAATCGCAATTCAGGGGTTTCGTATGCATCAGCTGGTGCCATACAGGCAGTGTTGGCATGTATCCACCGGGTGTTTCTGACTTGGAAGTTTAACCCAACAACAGATTGAAACGGTCGTTTGTCAAACAGCCGCATCTTTAGTCGGCGATTCCGTTCAAACAATTCCTCAAGAAATAGACACCCTTTTGGTTTTCTCCTACATGTGCTGAAACCAGATGGTGAGCAACCCCATACGTTGGTAGGTGCCGTAGTATCTCGATGAGACAGTGCAGCCGTTTGGCTCCGGAAAAAATTTCGTATCGCACCATACCGGTCGAATGTTGCCCCATTGAGTTGGATCCTACGCATGTTGGGCTGGGAAAGAGTAGAGAAACTCCTACTGTAGTGTGTGGAGGGTGCAGTCATAGAACACGAGAAGGTCACATCTGATTGAGGAAAGCATAAAAATTAAAAAAATAAATAAGTGACACTGTCAACTTGTCACACGAGGCTTTTTTAATTCATTACCTATCACTAAGCTACAATACACAATGGACAGTGCACAGTCCCTGCAGAATGTTGAGTTAAGACCAAGGAGGACAAGGGGAGGAGCGGAATTACAAATGTGCAATGGTGTCCTCAACTATCTCTAATTGCTGGAAAATGATCCAATCTCCCAAGTATCACAGGAGATCGATGGAAACACACCATGTTATGAATATGGAGTGAGATCACATCCCTTATCAACCCTGGATTGATAGTGAGTGGTTACTAGAGGAATGATTAGCAATGGCCATTGTCATGCTCCATACACCGTCCACTTCTTGTCCTTTAACCACCACCATCTCCCTCTGGGGGTCATATGATACCAGAAATCTTACATTAATATCATCATTATTCACCTTCCCCTTTATATCCTGACTGTTCTTTGGGACAGTCATGTTGAAATGTTTGACGATGTGACCACTTCCGGCACATTGTCCCCACGACACACCATATGAGGCTGAAAAACCAGTCCTACATTGATCAACTGGGTTCCAGCTTGACCCTCTCGACCAACTCGCTAGATCACCAATATGGTAGGGACCTAAGAACCGAGAGCAAGCTCACCCCTGATTCAGCTCTTTAACCATATAGGAAGTCATCTTGGGTGGACGAACAATCCAGAGAGACAAGTTTACGATGGGTAACATGGTTATAATGGGTAGACCGGTTATGAAATGCAGGGGTGGGTGAATCAGGAGGCGGAAAGTATTACTTGGAAGTATGGTGGCATTCATTGTTTTTTCTACAGTTCCTTCATATCATCTTCCTGGGATATCACACCAACTATTCAGGCAACTGACAGCTGGAAGACTCATGGAAACCACAGGGTTGAAATGTGTCGATCGAAGGAAGTTTGAGGAGCATTTTCCGCAGGGACTGTTATCGCACATCCTTTGCCTGTTGTGTATCTACATGACAGGCCTGATCCAAAAAAAAAGAGACAAAAGAATAGTCCCCTGTTGAAATACGATCGGGGAAGGGTACAAACGGATGGTGAGTACAAACTACTTACACTACATGGTGTAATGTAGCTACCAATATTGATCCCATCATGTGCATCGTGCAGGCTCGCATAGAATCCAAATTCCAACATCCCCAGACCACATGTTCAACATTGGTGATGCATGTGGTGTATTGGCTTATGTATATAAATAGCTGAGATTGTTCATAGTTATCTATCTGTTTGCTTGTCTTTCACCTACAGAGGTTATATGGTCCTTACCGCTACATGATTGTTTCAACAATAGCCCACGTGCTACACAATATTAATAAACACTTAGAGATATGTATCGAAAACGGAGATTACTATCGCGTAAGAGAAACCGACATCCCAACATCTCGACTGGTTCCCTATAGAAGAACTAAGGTTATTTGTAGCTAACTGAATGATAACAAGGACAACATTAGAAAATATATCAACCTGTGTGATTGTGTGAGTAGTTTGGTGTGTTTAGTACCTGATAGCGATAGTTCGGGTGCAGCGTTCCCATTCCCAACGTGGGACATCCCTTCATATGATGCCTTTGAGATCTGCTTGAAATTGCGAGTATATGCCATCCGCTTATCCTGCACCGGAAGGAGGAAGGGTGGACCGACAATAGTGTCACTGGTGGATTCCCATTATTTTCATTCGATATCTTTATGCAATCTTATTTGAATAAACAAAACTACATCCCAAGTCAAATTTCTCATTCCTTTCCTCCCTGAAGCAAAGTTCTATTTCCATTAACCTTCGTGCTATTATGTCACTGCACATACACATCGTCTCTGGATCATTCCTTTAGGTAAATGTAGTCGTTCACACACTCTTTGGCTTGCTGCCCGAGATGGGTGAGTTAGTGTTTATCACTATTTGGATACGATCATTCAACTTGCTGCCTGACTTTCCTTCCTACTACAATGCCTGTGGGCAGGCGCAACAAGGTTAAGGGTGTTCAGTTCACCATCATGGTGGTCGGTATGTATTTGGTTCTTATTTAACATCCCTGACGATCATGAATGTTGAACTTTAGGTGCCTCTGGAACCGGACGAACCACCTTTGTGAACACCCTTTGTGACACAAATCTTATCCCCCACAAAGTTTGTGATAGTCCAGAGACTGCTCATCAGGAGGAGAGCATCAAAATTAGGCCTGTTGACGTCGGTGGGTCCTACCATAATTCCCGTTATCAAGTATTCATGGTGCTTTTGTGGCCCAGAGCTTGAAGAGGACGGCATACGTATTGCCCTCACAGTTGTAGATACCCCAGGTTTTGGTGACAATATTAACAACGAGGCTGCGTGGGTATCGTCGGTAGTTCTCGACAAATACCCTTTGTGTTCATCCATCACTTCCTAGTTTCCAGGAAATCATGTCATATCTTGAACGTCAATACGATGACATCCTTGCTGAGCAATCTCGCATTAAGCGTAATCCTCGCTTCAAGGACAACCGTGTGCATGCTCTTCTCTACTTCATTCCGCCCACTGGACATGCGTACGCTTCGGCCATTCTTACGTGTCGATTCCCTTATTCATATATTGATTTTATAGGCTTCGGGAGATGGATATAGAGCTCATGAGACGCCTTTCCCCACGTGTTAATGTCATTCCTGTCATCGGAAAGTCAGATTCCCTTACTCCCAAAGAGCTTAGAGCTTTCAAGAAGCGGGTATGAGCTTCCAGTCTCAAGTCTTCACTTTGGATTGAATCACAGGACTAAGATAATGGAGGACATCGATCATTACGACATTCCAATTTACAATTTCCCCTATGACCCGGAGGAAGACGATGAAGACACTATCGAAGATAACATGGAGCTTCGCGTACGTGTAAGATTCCGAGAAAAGCATGAACTTATTTTATTAGGCTCTCCTCCCATTTGCCGTTGTTGGCTCTGAGGAGGAAGTCATGATTGATGGTGAACCCATCCGTGCTAGAGTATATCCTTGGGGTTTAGTTGAAGTTGACAACCCCCACCATTCTGATTTTGTTAGGCTGAGAGGTGCTATGCTCGGGCAAGTCGTTGTCCTCTACGCTGTTCGCCATCGACTTATGGATTCTTTTCCCTCAAGCTCCCACCTCGGTGATCTCAAGACTTTGACCGAAGATGTTCTCTACGAAACATATCGTACTGAAAAGCTCTCAAAGAGTATCCTTGAGTCTCGGTTTGTTTTCAATAAACAACTGGTTTGGCATGTAATGACCTTTTGTGCATGCAGTGAAACTGAAATGCTTCCTGAGGATCTTGCCAATCACAGTGTTCTTGCCAAGGAACAGGAACTGGTCAAGGAGCAAGAGAGGGTTCGTTATCTTAGCTACCTGTGTGATCTCTCTCATTGATCGAGTTTTTCATACAGCTTCGAGAATACGAATTGAAGGCCCAGCGTGAACTCAACCTCATGAAACAAGAACTTCTTGCCAAAGAGACCGCGCTTAGGTCTGTTTTCATCTATTATTTTCTCGGTTTATGGCCTAATGACGGATCAACAGAGATCTTGAAGCTCGCACGTTCTCGCAGCCCAGTTCTCCCTATTAATTGATCTATCTTCCAGATAGTTGTCTATCCGTATATCTCTTGGTACTCTTTCATTTTGGCCAGATTTGAGTAGAAAGGTTTCAATGCCTCGCGCACTTCCCTCGTTATATACCCTTTTTGATACCTAAAGGTTTTGACTAGTATTTCTATGTATCATGCTGTGTTGTTATCCCATTTTGGACTCGTGGTTTCACAATTAGTTCTCATTGAATCTTATGGATGGCCTCGCTGTTAGGAGATGACAATCTACAGCGGAGCTTTATACGATCCTAAATGCCAGCGTCATTTGTGATGCAACATTTGTGATGTTCGATTCAATGGGGTATTTGTTTTCCACGCATCCCTCTACAAGTGTTCTGGCTCTATACATCTTCGGTCCATGTCTTCTCATAATGCCGACGAGTTTGGACAGACTCGGTATGCATTATATACTCCCAAGGTTACTCGTTTGCTCAATGTGTCCTTGTCACTAGTCTCTACGAAGACTTCACGACCATAGGTAATTATGACTAGTGTAGAGAGTTCTCATTACTCATTGAAGGACATCAAAACTCAGATTGGATACAAGATTCTATACTGGAACGGAACAGACGTTTGAAAGAACTGTCCAACCTACAAAAAGGGCCAAGAGAAAGGAATTTACTGTATCGGTTGTGGGGACACGTGCAGAAAGCGTTAAGCACGGGACAGAGCTATTTTGTAGTTAGCCTGGTCGGTACGTCTTTCAGTTCGTGTCTGTGCGGACATGATGATTGTCCTACTTACTGTATCTTTCAGGGATATGTATCGGTATAAATGCAGCCATTATATCTGTTGTCACCGAGTGGCTCTCTGATATGAAAATGGGATTCTGTTCGGACGGTTGGTGGTTGAATCAACAGTTTTGCTGTTGGGAGATAGAGGATGATGAGATGGACGGCTGCGAGTCGTGGCAACCGTGGACTACTGTTTTCCTTGCTCGCTGGATTGTCTTTATTTTCATCTCCGTAAGCATAGTTCACCCTACAAGACAAGTAGCTGATAAAATGGTCGTCCCCTCAGGCCATGTTTGCATTCGTTGCTTCGCACCTTGTGAGGAATCTTTCTAAATATGCTGCAGGTTCTGGTATCTCGGAGATAAAGTGTATCCTAGCGGGGTTCATTATGAAAGGTTACCTGGGCTTTGCAACCTTTTTCATCAAGAGTATAACGTTGGTATGCCCTCAATCTTTTAGCAAGACGCCAAGGTGTTCTCTGACTCAATATCATGTCATGCAGCCTCTGGTAATTGCGTCAGGTCTTTCGGTAGGAAAGGAGGGACCTTCAGTCCACGTTGCTTGTTGTATCGGTTCACTTGTGGCAGGGTTATTTGATAGATTTTCTCGAAGTCAAAGTGAGTTTTGATCGTTAGATGGCATTGATAAATGAAACGTTTGAACATTTGAACAGGTAAAATGCGTGAAATAATTACCGCTGCAAGTGCGGCTGGCGTCGCCGTTGCTTTCGGCTCACCAATCGGTGGTGTCTTGTTTTCTATTGAGGTTCTTCTCTCTAGCATCTTGGTGGGCCGATCTGATGGACCGATACATTCGGTACTCCATGTTTAGGAAATGAGCCATGCATTCAGTATCAAGACGATGTGGCGTAGCTTTTTCTGTGCTCTTATGGCCACATTTACTCTTTCCGTATGTTTGTATCATCGTTTTGTTGATGCGGGGCGTCTTCTTACGGATTGGAAGGCCATGAACCCATTCAGAACCGGCAAGCTGGTACTCTTCCAAGTGACTTACGATCGTGATTGGCATTTCTTTGAAATCACATTCTTCGTCATTCTCGGAATATTTGGGGTGAGCATGAGGCCATTTTCCAGCTACCGCTCCATACCACCTCACGACTTGACTAATAATTCTTCCTCTAGGGTTTATATGGTGCTTTTGTCATCAAATTCCATTTACAAGTTGCCGCCCTTCGTCGAAAGTATTTAGCTAAACATGGCGTCGCCGAAGCAGTTACATTGGCCACGTTGACAGCTCTGATTGGCTATTACAACAGGTTTTTACGACTTGATATGACTGAAAGCCTGGCCATTCTTTTTCGAGAGTGCGAGAATGGAGATGCATACAATTTATGTCAGTAAGTAGATGATAAGTTACGATTAAATCGCTTATTCGGATCTAATTGCTCCTGGTTGCTTGATCCGACAGGTCCTCTGACCAGTGGCGCATCTCATTCTCGTTATTACTCGCCACTGTGATCCGCACAGGACTTGTGGTGGTCTCATATGGGTGCAAGGTACCTGCAGGAATTTTTGTCCCCTCCATGGCCATCGGTGCTTGTTTTGGACGAATGGTGGGGACTGTAGTAAAGGCACTCTACTCGTATGGTCAATTGATTGTGGCATGTCAAATGGCTCAGCCCAACTCCGCTATTTAGGGCGCACCCTCATTCTGGGGTCTTTAGGTTTTGTACCCCTGATGTACCGTGTATAACTCCTGGGACGTACGCCTTCTTAGGTGCTGCTGCCGCTTTGAGGTAAGCTCACCGCATATAGGTATCCTGATACTGATGGGCATCACCAGTGGTGTGATGCGAATCACAGTCACAGTTGTGGTCATCATGTTTGAATTAACAGGCGCTCTAACATACATTCTACCGACAATGGTGACCTTGCTTACCCTGCCCACAAAAAAAGTCTGACCAGTCATCCTGTCTTTTATAATTTCAGATTGTTCTGTTAGTGACTAAAGCAGTGGGCGACTTCTTGGGTACGAACGGGATGGCGGATGAAATGATTCGGTTTAATGGGTTTCCCTTCTTAGAAAAGGAAGATCATGTTTATAATGTCACTGGTGAGGACAGCTAGATTTTTCCCGGCAGCTCTTGATTAACTCCATTTAATAGTGTCAAAAGTGATGAGAAGAGACTTGTATACTGTATCTGACAACGGGATGAACGTACAAGATGTCGGTGTGTTCAAGGATAGATTGAGTCATTACCTGGTGGCTGATTGGAGATTTATAGAGTCGCTTCTAGTGTCAAAAGACGTAAAAGGATTTCCGATCGTCTCCGCGGATGCGCCGAGAAAACTGGTCGGTTACATAAACCGAACCGATATTCGTTACCTGCTCGGTATGTTCTATTCACCGCGAGTATCACTCCATTGGTGCTAATCATTCAATAAGAGCGAATGCGGAGTTCAGCGGATATCCATCAAGGGACTCCCTGTATATTTACTCCACCTATTGCAGAGACAGGTCTAGAGCCTAGGTCATTCATGGGAGTTGGGGAGGAGATGTACGACAGCCTCTTGAACTCGGCCCTGTCAGAGCAGGGAATTTTGTTTTCGTCATGGGTTAATCAGGTAGGTCGCATCAAATCATATCTCACCATTTCAAAACCTAATGCAGCTCCAACAGACTCCAATGACTGTGTCTCCACAGCTCCCCTTGGAAATATTGATGCAGCTATTCAAGCGAATGGGGTATGTAACCGATATCTTGAATGTGGGGCCACGTCAAATCAGACTACTATAGACCTCGAGTGATTCTAGTCGAAGACCGGGGATTGTTGATAGGACTAGTAACAGTAAAGGATGTGTTGCGCTTTATTGTGACCGAAAAACTCGATCATGGTCCGTCATGGGATGAGCGCGGAGGGCTAGATGGAATATTGGAGGAGGCCTGGACGTGGACAACAAATACTTTAGATAGAACGGTCTCTTGGAGCAGAAGGCTATATTAATACAATGATCCTGAGTTCTACGTCATGAGAATCCGTGTGAGTACCTCCCCACCGCAACCGAATAGCAACGAGTGGACTATGAACCATCAAACAGGGTGCTAACAGGACTTAAAATCCTCCCTCGCATAGTTACTTCCCCATCCTGCGAACCTCTGCCCAGATGTCCCTCTCCCCAGAGAACAACCGATACCAATACGCACAAGAATTAGCAGCGTACACACTTCGTCAGTTCGCTGCTGCATGTTCATCTGAGCAGCAGCATCAGTCAACCAAGTATACTTCGGTTGCACAGCAGAACCATCGTCAACAAACTAACAAAACAAATACTCTGGGAGGTTCGTCTTATTGTTCTTGGCATGTATAATTTCCCGCTAAGATGCAACTAGAGATCACAAGAATTGCGAATACGCAGTAGAGCCTTCATCAGACAGTGGTCAAAATCAGAAAAGATTCTTCATGTAAGTCCGTTTGTTAAAGTAGGCCAAACCAATTTAACATATGTTGCCTGAAGTCCTTGACAGATCTATCATCATTAGCTTGCGAATGCCATATGGCCAAATGCATTCACCTAATTCAATGATGTTCACAATGTTGCCTCCATCTAAGAAAATAAGTGGTCACACAAGAACCTGCTACCAGTCATTGGAAACTCCAAATCGCAGGGAGATCAGGAAAATTGCACACTGGCAGTTTGAAACACAAAAGGAAACCAGAAGTGGGGTGAGAGTTAGTGTACCACATGTATTCAATCAGGGGATCCACTTGTGCCCGACCGACATCGGAGCCCAAATAACATTACACTACATGTTGCCATCCATACCTCAGTCCTTGAATGCACCAGCCCGAAACGCTAGGGAAGAATAATCCAATGTGAAGTCCAAGGCCCGGGTTTGAGGAAGTCCATCCAGTGTATTGATATTTCACTTAGGCGCTGAACTATCAGTAATGCCACAAGCATCAATCACCCAACATCATAAACACTACTCCTCCATGACATCGTCTAGATCTTCTGAGTTGCTGTTTCGGGCGTCCTCTGCTACTCTAGCACAGTCCTGTCCGGACCATAGACGGGACCATTTTGGATATATACGTTTGTATAATGACATGCACACAGTGTCCATTTGATTGATGTGGCCATCAAAGTATGCTTTGAAGTATCCATGTGTGCCGAGTGATTCACGTATGTGTCCCGTTCTACCATGTTTTGTTTGAAGCTGGACAGGCTTAAAGTAGCGAACGTCATCTGTGGGTCGTTGTCAAAAACCAGGACAAAATTGATTAACTAAAAGGAGCTGAAATCACAGACCTGGATTGAAGAACATGTATCGCACAGTTGCCGTTTTTTTGTGTACCTTGAATGGATGACCGCTGAGAATGATACGCTTCGCGATAATCCGGGTAGTATCTAGATTTAAGAAGCTACCCATAGCCACGAGCTGTGGAGCTGTTGAACAGAGAACTTATTCAGTGTGGTGCCCAGCAGGTATAACCCTTGATGCTGGCTTGGTAAGAAAGCATACGAAAACAAGCTCCACATCATCTGGACCAAACCAAGGGACAAGGATGAACTTCGGACTAACCTTGCAGATCTGGCATCTCTCGTAGCAAGAGGCAAGGCTGAGTGCCAAAGACAATAGGCCCATAAATGGTCGCAATGCTTGTCGTACTGTGGCGGAAATACTTCTCAAACTTATGAACATTGTTGGCGCCCTTACCGCCACCACGAGTATGCTGGCTATAGATTGGATTCGCAGCAAAGCGGCGAGGACCAACGCAAAGAATCATAGGATCCTACAAATTGACGACGGGCTTAGTCATCGGTTCTGTCTTACGGGAAAGAAATCATTTACCTTTGATCTTACAGAACCATCATACTCCGTATTTCTTTGTACAGTGAAGTGAAGAACGGATTTCTTGTGTTCGTGTTGGAAAAGAGAAAACAAGACAATAGGTTCCTTTTTTTCGACATCCTGCGGTACATCTCGGATGTAGATAGTTACCCGCATTCCCGGCTAGTAATAACAACGAAGTGAGTGCAGTTTGGAACTGGCTGAAGCGAACAAACCTTAATTGTATTCGGTTCATCATCCGCTCTCCGCCGTACACTACGCTCTATTCGCTTGAAGTCTTGGAACTGGAATATTCGGGCATAATCCCTCGGTAGGTTTTCGTATGGATCCCAAGGGCTTGTGCGGAAGGATCGCATTCCACGGTATTTCTGAAAACGGATTCTAGCAGCTACATCTTGTGGTGTATCTATTTCATCAGGAAACTGGAGATCATCCTTTTCTTCTCGTTGACGACTGCGCCACTTTTCCAGCCTGGTATAGGTGCATCAGAATGAAGGTACGTAAACTTTACCTGATACGCACTGGCGTTCCTCCTCCCCATCATCAAGTTCCTCAAAATGAACATGTCTACTCTCCACATCCATACTCTTGTCCTCATCTATGACCAAATCTACCATTTCTTCCTCTTCCTCTTCCTCCTCCCTCATTTCACAATCACCATCACCCCTACCCTCTTCTTCATCATCTGTTTCATCTACATACCATGCAGCCTGATATGAACTCGTACCCTTGGGAACTCGGACGAATCTTGGCGTCGTCCCTTTTGGCGCATCGGGGATGGTATTTTTAGCATCCTCATGACCACTATTCATCTCTTCCTCTGTTGGCCATGTTTGTTCATTCTCCATATCATTTGGGTCATTGCTTGAAACCAAAGAATCAGCTTCATTCGCATCAGGCTCTGCAATAAGATTTGGCTCAATGTTCATCCCATTCCCATGGTGGCGAGGCGCCGATAGGATCTGGAGTTGAGAAGGATTTTGGTGAAATTATTGGCATAGAAAAAAAGATGCGCACCTTCGATATCTGGTAATCACCAAAATTAGGTAGATGAATTAACCTATTAGCCGACAAAGCAGCACCACGGATGACACCAGTCACTTTTAGGACTCCGTCTTCCCACTCCGTGGCCTCACCGAGCACCCAAGTTCTGCCATCTCTCCACCTCGGTTCTCCAGGCCTTCCTTCAGACAAGGCCCTAAGTGCATTCAGCCGATCCGAGCTAGAACTTAAGTCAAACACTCTTGTTTGTGAGGGTACAAAGTATTGCATGAAAGATAACAGCGATTTGACGATTCCTGGGCGAGACTTGGCATCTATGAAAGTTTCGGAGGAGGTGACACTAACGACCTCCGGTAAACCTTGGGCTTGTAATGAACGAAGGAGTGTGTCACCCCAAGCATCAACTTCAACGGTAGGTGAGAGACCGAACATAACATAATCCGCTACCTTGCACGCGTCAAGAGCACCATAGAAATTTCTATAAGGTACCAGTCTAAACTGAAGCGAGGTTTTGAATCGGTCAGCCCTATCAAGAGAAATGAATTTCTTGATGAACCTCAAAGGAAGTCACATACCGCATCCTCCACAGCCCATCTTGTGGACAATCCTCTGCTGAAATTTCTATTGTCTCTGCGAGTGCTCTGACTAGGTTCTTGGTGCCAACATCCTCAGACAAAGAAATCACAGCTACGATCCGGGGGGCACCATCTATGCCACTGAATATCCGTGCAGCAGAAACGATAGCATTGCGTTTCTTAACCAGGACTTGTTTTGCATTATTCCTTCTGTTGAGCCGAAGTTGAGCGGCATTATTAGCAAGATTGGATTTTAGTGAAGTCTGCACAGTTTTTCCTGAGTTCCCAGTAGATTCAGTTATAACTCAAGAGAATTGAGAAGCAGATGATACCCTTGGCAGCTTCTTTCAACGACCTCCTAGTCGCATGTTTTGATTTAAATCGCTTGTTCGTCTGATCGTACAATGGTGAATTTGAATTGTCTCTGGGTGATATATGTCACCCCTACCTGCTTGAGTGTGGACCTATGGTGAAAGCCAGCTTCGACCATGTCAATCTTGTTGGCCAATTGAAGAAAGATAATCACAGGCGATTAGGCCATTTCCCAAAATTTGAGATTGGGCTCATATAATCACGTGATTTTGCATCCAACTGACTTTAGGATCCAAGGATGTCAATGTGGAATTGGCGGGATTCACCGTATAGGGTTAGGTTCAACCCTAGATATCTTCATGCTCGTCCACTCAGTCAAAAGTTTTCTGAAGCAGGTAATCAGCCTGAAAGTCAGAGCAGATAAACGGATGGTTATTGACTACTAGCTGTGCGTAAATGTGCAGTGATATGTCTAGTATACAAGTGCAGCTGGAACATTGGGGATGCTTACGAGAAGAATGGCAGCTACAAGTCTTCATGTAAAAGAGAAGTAAAAAAACAGAAGGGGTCAAGGAAGCAAAATATAAAAGCGTTCACAATAACGGAACAACGGAACAGCTGACGAAAAAATATAAAACAAATAATTCATGATTATCAAAATGCGCAAGAGGAGTTAATTCCGATGTTTAGTCATGAACAAATGTGAGAATCCGGGACGATATGTAAATCCGCTTATGTTGAGCTTCAAGACCACGAAAATTTAGGTACCGATTGGGATGTGCTATACAGCGAGCCATTGACACTGGAGGCAGAAGAAACGGCAGGGAGGATTGGAAGGCGAGGGGATTTGGAGGGGGAACCATTAATGGCTGGAGGGTGAAGGCTACAGAAATGAGACAAATTGTAGTCAATGTAGTTGAAGATTGTACGAACCTTGTGTCTTGAGAGCCACTGACAGTAGATGCATTGAGATTGGTGGTGTCGTTTGTGATTTTGAGGAAACCAGCTTGCACCAGAAAATCCCATATTCGGCTGGTTTTATTGACATCGATTTTGACCAAGTCACGGGCCTCTCGCCGACGAAGTTTTCCTCCCCGCCGAGCGTATTCCCTTACAAGCGTTTCTTTGACAACAAGATAAGGTTTCGGGAGAATTCGAAGCTGAGAGCAGAGTGTTTGCTCTGCAGGTGTTAGTAGGTGCAATGAGGGACTATTTGCCAGATTGAGAGGTTGAGCTGAAGATAGCATGAGTGCATGTTTTCAACGGACAGAAATTAACATACGAGGTCGACGAACAGGTGGTGCAGTCGGTAATCGGGGTGTCGGCTCCCTGGAATGTCGATCATCCGACTCATGAAATGATGGATGACTCGAGCGTCTAGGATCAGGGCCTGATGACTGTCTCCCGCTGAATCGATATTGTGATCGATCATAATCACGAGCTGCGGCCTTGACTTGTGTCTACACAGATATTAAGGCATATAATAGACGAGTCAGCCAATTTACGCACCCGTTTCGCAACATCGTGTTCATATTTATCGATATCACTCGCAGTGCTCAGACCAAGACGACGGTATGCCTGTAGCTCAGATATCCGTTTGCGCAGAATAGCTTCATCTATAACAAAGATCAGGAATTTCCTGGGTTATCACAACAGCCTGAACATACATAATATATCTGCGGCAAATGATTCATAATCCTCTGCTGTCTGCAACTTTGCGAATGGCCGTAATCTATGAAGAATTTCACGTTCTTCTCTTGGCCGCTTCTTATCTGCAGCTTGCATCTGCATGGAGGTCAGACTTGCCTGACGTCGCAGGTTATATGCATTACCTTCTTATGATCTAATAGCCCTCGTTCAAATATCACCGCTTTACTGTCCTGCCGCTTCTCAACTCGTTGGCTATACATCATCAAAAAAGTCTGCTTCAAAGCCAACGAATCTTTTGACTCTATTGGAGGAGGCAGCGTAGGCTCTTCAATTTCTTCATCCTCTGCTGCGGTGCCATTCACCATTGTACCATCTTCTGATTTGATGTCTTTGTCTTTCTTGATATCTCCGTTGATGTGGTAACCATTGATGGAACCATTCGTCTGTGGCGCGGGAGGCCCTTTTCCAGGGGGCAGTGATTTCGAGACATTCGGTGCAATAAATCCATTTCGCCGTTCTTCTGCAAGCTTAGCACGGGCACGAACATCCGGATCCTGATCATCTTCAGGGATCTGATCCCCACCCCATTCTAAACAGACTCCGAATTCTAGATCTTTCACCAGATCTTCAGCGTCATTATCGAGCTCGTGCTCAAATTCCAAACGACCGGGTAGAAAGGTCGCAATCTCATGTACACCTGGGGCGGATGTTGGGGCTACCTTTTGGACTGGAGCAGCTACGGAGTTCATGTCTACTATCCGCCGACGTTTTCGCTCCTGAAACTCCTCGGGGTCCACTTCAAATCGCAGGTCCATCCTCTACAACAATCAATCGCTGGTCACAAAGTCAACACGTTGAAGGTGCTTACAGGCAGGGGCCAGTCCGGCGATTCAACGTAGACTTTTGTATAATGTTGCTCTGCTTCCTCCTTTGTCCGTGTGCCCAGATGTTCTGCAATTCGTTTCCAATTGCCGATCCCATGTTGAGTAAGTCCGGTAATGAGAAGCAGCTCTCTGTTTTCATTCACATCAGAGAATCTGAGTGGGATAAAAGGATCCGAGGACGTACTCATCTGCTCCCCAGTCCTCTGTGAATATCGGATACGAATTCATCTCCTGAGTACGATCACGACCCTTCTTGAATTGGTTGTGTATCAATGAGACTTACAATAACGCGGTATGAGTGCCACCGCTTATGGTTCTTAAACTCTTTTCCAGCACAAAAGCATGGTGGACATATATCGACGCCCTCATCGTTTGTGCACTGTGGATCGGCGCATTTAATGCGGACAGTGTGAGTGAGGTCACATGCGCACGCATCGCATTCATACTGCACTCCGGGTTCATTGACGGCTGTAAACACTTCAGTGTTGTGCTTGATGCAGGCAACAGCGAGAACACTCACTCTGAACTTCCTCGAGAAGGTGCTGTGTCTTGCGGTGAGTCACAGTCATGATGGGTTATCCAGAATGAACAATAGTCTTGTAGTAGATACACACGAGCCCCAACTGATAGAAAGTTTGGACTTGATGGCGGTCGCGAACAGTGGTCGGGCCAGGCGGAGTGCGAGCGGCGGGCACAGCTCTTCACACAGCGGACAGCTTGTTGGGTGTGTCGCAGCAGAAGCAGTCGCGGGCGAACAAAGTTCTCGTCGTCACCGTCGGCCCCGGTGTGGAAGATGAGTAGACCGATTTGTACTTGTTTATTTTCGGTGCCCATCGTGGTTCCAAAAATACCTTGGGCCTATTTAATGTCAGCCCCTCACAAACGCATCGACCCAATCTACTACCATGAGAACTGCCGTGTCTCTTTGTGACGTGCCCAGTATTTTTCCCACTCTTCCTGTGACTGCAAAAAGTACCAGGCTTGCCGTTTTCTATTCTCCCGCCGCCATTTTGAATGCTCAGCTGTCAATAGCCACCAGGCAGATTCGTGTTCTTGAAGCAGAAAGTGCCTCCCTAAAAGACTCTATCAAATTACTTTTCAAAAAGAACACTACAGTGGTTGATGACCTTGAAAATTTACGTACTCAGGTCCATGGTCTCACTTCAAAGAACACTCAACTCGAGAAGGAGAAAGAGATGCTCACAACGGAGCTTCGGTCTGAACGTGTCAAATGTATCACTAGTACCAGGAAGGCTCAAGAGCTCCTATTTGCTATCAAGCAGCGTGATGCTTTTGTTCGCGCCATGATCGACATAAACCTCCATCAACATGTTCTCAAGGATGCATATTTCAGCGTGGAGGCAGGCTGTTCTATCGACGAGGCTATCGTCTCTGCTATCTTATCTGCTGCATCTAACCCGGTCTCTCCCTGGTCCAGAATACTCACTCCACCGGATGTCACTAAGTCTGACCTATACAAATGTGCCATCGAACTGGCTGCCGCTGCGCGCCTTCGGACGGATAAGAGTGTCCAAGCTGCTCAATACTGGCGACATGTGGCCAAGTGCGACCCCAAGAACAGCGATCTCCTTACCCCATCTCCCTCTCAATTCGATGGCATGGATAAAGATAAAGATATCAGGAGGGAAGAACGAACAGACATGCTTGATGGTCTTCTGGACAAGTTACGCGCTGGTGAGAATATACGAACTAGGGAGGAAGAGCAAAAATTCGTGGTTTTGACTCCTGAACCTATACTCAAAAAATCTCCTGCTTCGGCTTTCTTCGAGTTATTTCAGACCAAAGGCCGAGCCCCCACTCGTTCTGATCTCTCTTTGGCAACCATGTCATCCTGGAATTCCGATTTCATGGCACCACTTTCCTCTAGTAGGCCTGTGGATAAATCCGCTTTGTGTGACATCGCAAAACCTCACTCACATGCTCTATCCAGTTCCCTGGAGCGCATCCGTGAAATTTTCAGTACTTCTAGTATCGCAAGCTCACTGGACCATGGATCAGTCCCCAGTGCTTCGGTTTTTGAAGACTCTTTTTCTTCTGTTTACCCTCCCTTCCGGCCTGCAACATCTTTTGTTACTGGTCGGGGTCGTAGTGCAACGGTACCATTTTCTGCCCGCGATCTCTCTCTTCTTCCAGTGAAAAATGTTGTTTCAAGACTACCTACTGTTACTGCACCCGGAGATGAAGTGCAAGAAGTTCAGGCATTGGCAGGTCAAAGGGTACGCTTCAATAAGCAAATACCCTTAATGAGGTCCAAAGCCATCAAGGCCAGTAGGCCACGAACTTTTGGCACTAACGATACCGTGCCAATATCAACAAAGGTGATACTTTCGTACTTGAGCTTTATCGAAAATCCTCGTTGAAATCAAACTCTGCTTTTCTTTCTTCAAACAGATTGGCATCGGGCTTCCCACACCCCCTGCAGAAATGGATTCCATCTGCTATGTTCGGCCACCTACCGTAATGCGCAAAAAGGGAACTGATACACCACAATCTGATGCATCTCCAACTGCTTCTTCTTTCGATGTCTCGGGCAAGCCCAGTTTCACTTCTGCCTCATCTTCATCGTTCCCTTTCGGGTGCAAAATCAGACCCTGCATCCGTAAAAATCCTAGTCCTCAGCATCGGAAAGTCGTGGTCATTAGTTCCAGTGATTCCTTACCACCTCAAAAACGAAGTATTCCAAAGCAACCAGATCCTCCAAGCAAATTGAGGTTAGGCAATATATCATCAAAACAACGTTCATCAGTTACCTTGGTTCGACCTTCGTCTTCCTCCTCTAACAAAGAAAACATTCCCCCTAGAAGTTGTAAGTCGATACTAACGACTCCCATCCGGTCTACCTTTGGTTCATCGAGAATACCAACGAGAAGCCCTCCCTCTGTTCATCATGTTCATAAGGTTCCAATGCGTGTGAATGCAAGTACACCAACACATCTGTCAGTGGCCACAAAGCGAGTCTCGGACTTGGAGCCGGTTCAACCACTGCGCATTATGAAGAAGATTAGGTTAAAGAAGTCTTCTGTTCAAGCAACCGGAAGCAACTCCCTTTCTCAATGTCAACGAATTTTGCAGCCGCAGAGCAACATTTCAAATTGACCTCGTTAATACTTCTACGATGCATTAACTTTTTTTGACTTGTCTCATTGATCCGTCTACCTTGGTAAACATTACAAATCTGTATATATCAATGGCTTTATTCGATTTTTGAACTGGACCTTTGTGTTTCCTGAAGTATACTTGAATACTACCACTGACGCATTTATACATACTGCGTACATGCACACACTTCACTGGAGGAGATTAGCAATAATGACAAGTAGCTGCAAGACTGCAAGGTTTATTGCTACAACACTCAAACCACGCGGTGATTGATTTCCCAACATAGACCTCGATTAACTAGTGATAAGAATATTGTTTCATGACTGTTGATTCTTGTGGATGGAGATGCATCGAGGATGAGGTAGCATGATATACTACTAATGGATGCAGGACAACCGAAGACAGCCGAAGAATGTGACGGGACCCCATTTTCAGACCGACTCTGTGATTACATATATGCATCAGTTGAGCAGAACATGGTCCCAGGCAAATTTCAAAAACGTACGCTGGAGAACATTGTTTAGTTTAGTCACTCGCGACTGCACACTCAAGTCGATCGTCTTCTCGCCAAAGTCAACAATAAGACCACCAAGAATACTAGGGTTAACCTTGAGAAAAAACCCAGTATCAATTCAGTGAGAGTAGCAGTCTTTCTTCATTTACATACTTTGTTTTCAACTTTCAACACCTTGGCAGCTTGAGCAGCTTGTGATTGCTTAAGCGTGCCCTCGAGTCGAGTAAGGGTAGCCTTGTCCAGCGGTACAGCCGAAGTGACCGTCACCGTCAACTCTCCCTTATACTGCGCTAATAACACTTTGAATTCCTCAATAACCTCTTGTGTCTCTGGTAATCGCCCATTCTCTGACAAAATCATCAACAAATTCTTCGTGATATCCGACACAGGCTCCTTCTTTGCCCCCGTTCCCTCCAGCTTGACGAAAAGCTTCTGCAATCCATTAGCACGCTCTTTCGAGGATAATGTAGGATTTCTGATAAGTTCTGCGATTTCTGGATCAGATTTTATTGCAACTGATGTGTTGGACAAGTCTGCAGCGACTTTGGTGAGGGTTTGAGGTGATTTTTTGGCGGAGGCATCAAAAACAGCTTTGGAGTAGTTTGTGGCAATAGCTGAAGCTGCACGACGACCAAAGCCTGGAATGGCAGAGAATGCGCGGGCAGAAGAATAGAACAACATTTAATGGAGGAGAGAGTTACAAGGTGACCAGTTGCTCTTCGACCAACCGGGTCTCTCCGTCTCTCCGTGGGAATGCTTTGCAGTTCTACGATGCAAGAAACACGTAAATAAGTAAATAAACTCATGTCTAATATTAACTATGCAAGGATTGTAAAAGCACTGGAGTACTGCTAAAACGATTGCGTATATGATACAGGGAGAAGCAGACCGTCAGATCACAAATTCCAACAGTCAGAAGTAGAACAAAAAACACTCATGAGGTCATTCCCTTAGCCGTCATTGAAGACGATGAATCCACTATCGACTGCGGTACATCTAAACCAGACCCTTGCGATGGTTGCTCAGGAATAGCTTCTAATCTTGTTCCCCCAGACTCCTCCGATCGACCCGCCAGTGTCGAAGGCGTCGAAGGTTGTGAATGATATGACCGTGGATTATCGTATGAATACTGCGATCCTGATGGCGGCCTCGAGCTCTGATAACTATGTCCTACTGGACTTGCAGGAAAAGAGTCCGTTAGGTTTGAATTTTCCAATCCAGTGCTGAATGACCATCGACGAGGGAGTAATGATCCAACAGTGGTTGTCCCTGAGTCCCTTGTATACATACTTGGTAACTCAGAGCCCTGACTTGTCGAAACGGATTCACTAGGCGAGATGGGATAGGCTTGTAGCACCTCTGGATCCAGAAGAACGTTTCGATTTGGTGTCGGGTTCAAAGCCCTACGACCCGCAGTGATGCGATCCCATGAAGGTGCGGGCGTGATACCTGTATCATTAGGAAGGACATTACGATGTTGATCGAGCGGGTGTTCGTCTAGCATCAACTTTTGCTCCCCTTTCTCCAACGTCGAGCCTTCAGAGTTGAAGGGTGAACCCACTGCTGTGGATTCATTCGACTTTTTTCGTCCTATGACGATTCGCCACAGGGGTACGAGAATATGGAAAATCATCAAGTTTAGGATCAGAATGACAACTGCCAAGGACCAGATGACAGCGATGATGGCACCAATGATCGTTCTCGGGATGGCACGCAATGCGACACTTTCCACAAATGCGATCAGGAGGCCTGTTGCTATGAGCCTTGTCAAACCTAGATAAGTGCTCAAGATATCGCCTCCCCTCGTCCGATGAGGCTTGAGAACAATCTGTGAGCCAAGCACGATGAACTCTGTGACTAGGAGTAGGATCACTTGTGCAAGCCCACTGTGTTTTGCGAATGAAATGAAAATGGCTCTAATGAAGGGTATGATAAGAGGTGTGAGAAGCGCATAGTAACGCTCGGGGCGATACTGTGCATACAGGGGACCCAATGATGTGAGATATGTTGGCAGAGAGTGTGAATAAAGCCTGTATGTGTCCTTCGACAATCGTACAGAGCGAAAAACAAGGTAAGATGGATAGATGAGGAAAACAAGGAGTCCGACGAATGTAATGGTAGAAAGAAGAATGGGGACCCAAGAATCCCTTAATGTCCATTGATAGAATGTGAAAATCAGAAGTGGAAGCAGCAACAGCAAGGTCTATCCAATCCCCCATTAGCCCGCTGTTCGTCTGAAAAAACCAAGCAAATGAAGTGCTTACCAATCGCACCAACCATGCCTGCACAAAAGCAGGATAATTAAACCGACCGGCTGTGCTCTTCCAGGTATGTAACCGTCGGATCACCAGCGCAACGCCGTACCCGCAGCCTAAGATCACTCCAAGGATACCCAAGACAACCAAGGACACTATGAAGGTTGTCATGAAAGCATTGGCTGTACCAATATGCATTGAGTTGGCGTAGATGGGAATGCCTGCATCCAATGAATTTGATGCATTTACAAGTGGCACTGAGCCCACGGTCGCAGGCTGAAGTACAAGATTGGTTCTCAAAGGCGAATTCAGGCTGGCCGAAGATTGCACAGCACCCATCCGAAAATGAGAGCTCAGCGCCGTACTGAGCAATTCATAAGCTGCAGTCGAACCACGTCGAGCTAGAGACAGGCCCGACGTAGCAATGTTGTCATTATAGTTAAATGGACTGAGCCTCCTGTTCACGAAACCCACAGCAGAACTGTCTGTCGAGTTTGGCATTCCTCCGCCCGTATGAGCCCGCATGGTGTCGATCGAATGCTGGAGCGAAGATTCACGAGATTGCACCAGACCAACTGCCCACGAAAAGTTGAGTGCAAAGGCGCGGTAGATTGAGGGATAGTTGATGTTCATGAATGCACTACTGGCGATAGCTTGATAAAGATAGAACAGATCGAGGAATCGGAATGGAGTCAATGAGTCAGGAAACACGGAGTGCGCAAGGGCAGAGAAGAATGCCACAAGCGCAAAGCTAGCTGTTACATACTCTACCGCAGGTTGGTGAGTAGACCAACCGTTGGAGAGAGTTGCCTGGATACAAGCTTGGGTATTGCCGGTGCCAATTTCGGTCAAGGTGAGTTGCGCAAAGCCTTCCAGATCTGGGATCTTGAAAGCAATACTTGGGATTCTACTGGTAATATCAAGGGATGAAGGGAGGCGAATGGTGTCTGCACCGATGAAATTGTATGTTGGCAAGGGGCACAGAGCCCCACCAAGGACGCTGCAGAGGTCGAGAGTGACATTGATTGGACTCATCCCATAGGCATTAAGGAAGAGATTGGCCGTGATATTTATGTTAGGTGTCTGCAAAAGAGATGTGAAGGCTGAGAACAAGACTAAAAGAGACGGACATACGACGCTGGCTGCGGATATGTTGAAGGATACAGACTCATTTGCGGGGAAAAAGGCGATGTCAAATTGTTGAATGAGAAGAGTCCTGGGTTCCTCACAGTAAGTCACAGAAGAAGCGACTAGTAGAAATGCTCAGTCATAGAGATAGGTACGAGTAGAGTGGATACACACAGAGCAACTCTTGGGAATGGGCAAAAGCTGGTAGAAGGAAGAAGGGAAGAACAAAAGCTCGCGACCTGGCGAGAACAGTAAACATGAAGAAAGAGAAGAATGGGAGTACTCTTTCCGCCTGTGCTGTGGACAATAATAAGGACTGCCAAAAAGGGAAGAATGAAAAGCACGAACTGGATATTGTTTTTGTCAGGAAGAGGGATAATGGTAATCCCTGAGAACAACTAAAGGACTGGATATATACCCTGTCTAGTGCCTGGGAAGAAAGCAGACTGGTAATAATAAGAGGACCATTCAGTGGTGCAGTTGGATGAGATGATTGGCATCAATTTCCGGCCTCGGGTTCTCTCCACGGCACGTGCGAGGCTGTTACGAGTACAACATTTAACAGCAGGTATTATGAGGGGCCACACAGCCAATAACTTATTCGAGGCCACGTCCCAATTCATTATGCACTCGCCCCGAAAGTCACATCCATTTGTTCGTTGGTCACACGACCTAGGATCCCGCAAATTATTTTTTTTAGTCGACATCGACTTGCCGGCACAGAACATAACAGTTCGGCATAAGCGGCGATCATCCTTCTCTGATCCGTCCAATACAACTTTTCGGTCCTTATTTCTCCTCAATGCACAGACTTGCATGCCGACGCGTTTTACAGCTATCAAAAGGTAAAAATGCCCAACTGCGTGAATATACCACTCCTTCGTCAAACCGATATCCATATCCGACCCACAAAAGCCCAACACCTCATCAAATATTCCATCTTCCTCATTCTGCAACAGAAAACGACATCAAGGCACGATGTGTGTCCTTTGTCTTCTTCAATCCTCCACTCAGCTGATTCATCTATCAGACTTTGACCTCGTTAGAATATACCATCCTGACAAGACTAGCGGTGTAGTCTCATTAGAGGTCGCACGCGAACGATTTCAGGCTATAACAGCGGCATATGACATCCTGCGTGGAAAAAAGCCCTGTCAAGGTGCTAGTGGTTCTTCAACAGGGCTAGAAGATCGGAGCTACCAAACTACTGCTGCTTACCGAGCAGCGCGGCGACGAAGACAGGAGCTCTATTCAAGTGGAGCTGTTGATGATAGATGGAAGGATCGGATATTTCTCGGGTTGGTCATTGCCGTATGTTCATTTGTTCTTCCTGTAATTGTTCTCGTTGATCCCTCTAACAGACTGTTGCTGTGTTTGTATTGCAAATATACACGTCCCGGAGAGAAGTTTTGGCAGATATCATGACGAGCCCACGACTCAGGAACTCAACGTCCCAAATAGATGATGAAATCAACTCAAAGGATGAAGAACGGCTAAGCGCATGACAGCGATGAATGTATGAATTTGTCTGTCTCATCTTATCATCATCACAGGTGGAACGCAATCAGAAATACAACCCAACCCGACCTCGACTATTTACACGAATCCTATCCTTTCCATCCTTGTTCCCAACAGAATAATTCCACTTCTCACCCTTCTGCATGTCACTTGGATCCAGCTTCTCTATCCCCGTCGCTTCTAGTTCTTTTGCTTGAATAGTGAGAAGACCATCAAACCCAGAATCCTTATATTTCAACTTCATTGGCCCATTTTTCGACGAAATATGTGTTGCATCAATCGGTCTCTTCATGCCCTCGCTGGAGTGGACAACTACATTCGTCTTCCCAGCACCAGTCGTCACATCCAATGTAGCCGTCTGCGGATTACTCTTGTCCCTCGGTGGTTCGGGATGTACATGTACATGTAGAACGCCATCGCCTCGCTGCGTACTCAGACTCGTCTCGTCCACAATTGCAACATCACCCACAAGCCACCCCCTCGTGAGCTGTAAATTAATATTGTTCGCCCTGACAGACCTTGAACTTTGAATGATGTTATCCTTATCATTCGTGAACAACTTCACAAACAAACCCTCCATGTTGATTTTCGCCTGTTCGTCGAATCTGACATGCGTGCGTGTGTGTGATGCCAGGTGAAGACTTTTCAACGATGGGGGAACAATAATCTTTACATCATATCGGAAACATGTGCTGGGATGGTTTTTCGGGATCCTTGGTGATACGATGACCGCCATACTTTCAAACAGGTTCCCATTGCCGTCTAGAGCGGGCATTTTGATGATAGACTTTTGGAGCAAGTCTTTGTCATCGGACCGGAGTGTGATTTCATATCGGACATTGGAAGAATCAGTCGAGGTGGAAGTGATAGTAATAGTTCCCACCGCATCGCCACGGAAGTCGACCCCGTGATTGAATCGTTCAGGGTGCATAACCGCATCGAAAGTGAGGGTATGAGTATCATTGTAGAGGTATGATGCTGAATGACATCCTAGTGAAGTGCCAAATATTGGTAGATGCTCAAGTCCTTCTGGAGGTGCTGGAGGTGCTGGAGGTTCCTGTTTAGATCGTTAGTGCTTGGCATAATCTATCTTCAGAGGGATTTTAACACAAACATAGAATGCCCATGCAAGTAACTTGTATGCAGCAAAGATGAATGCCAAAAATGCTACAATGCCCATCACTTTCCAAGGACTCTTCCAACTACACACGTGGTAACACTTAGCACCGGTCTTATTCGAAGCACTGAAGACCACTACTCACTTGATACCACAGCATTTGTCTCTTGGCGTTTTCCACCCAGTCTTCTCTCCTTCTTTTTCTTCCACCACAGCATCCGAGTCACGACTCAACAATCCAACGTTAGCCTCAGCATCCAGGTCGGTATTAGGCTCTGCGTTATCACTGTAGTGTCCCAAGACGTGTCTCGTCGACAATGAAATTCGGCTCTCAGCCGCTTCTTCCATTTGTATAGGTGTATCTACAGCATCCATTAACAATTTATTGCTGACATAGGCATAATACATACATGCATCTCTGTCACTCCCTCCACTAACCACATTCTTCACTCTATCAACCAACGAAGCCATGACGACGCCTTAATGTATACGTAATAGTCGGATAATGATGATTTCACAATAGGTGGTGTGGTCGATAAAATTACAAGCCGCAAGTCGTGATGTGAAAACAAGCAAGCGGTACACACGAATACACACACACAAGGCGGCGGACGCAAACCGAGGAGCAAGGAATGCCAAACTCCGATTCCTAATTCTCAGGCCTCAAGCGCTCAAGAATTGATGACAGCGTGATAATGAATTACCCTCATGTTCGCTCGGTTGTTGTGCACCACGTTCCAGTCCTAAATTATAGACGGTTGTGCATGCCTTCCACAGCAGTGGCGATATGCAGAAGCGGCGTAAAATTTCCTCTTCTATGGTCTCACACTATCAGCGCAAAGGGTATTTGATATATAGACCAAAAAGAAATCGTGACTTTTCAGAAGTCTAAGTGACCAGACAAAGAGTCCAAAAGAGTCCAAATTCAAGGGACAAGGGGCTCGTCGATCATGCCAAGGTACCCTGCAGGAGACAAATGATTCAGATATACATTACAAAGAGGTACGAAAACATACCATGGGATCCCAGGGCGGTAATAAAATCTTCTCGTTGGATTCGAAGACGGCAACAAGTTCCTTTGGTGCCAGCGCTTTCGGGACCACGACTTGATAGACAAATCTGGTTTGATTGAATCAGCACCCACACACCCTCTAGACAGATACCCAATGCAACTCACTCTTCGAACCATTTATCAGTCATGACCATGTAACCCTCGTGGCCAGACGCCTCCCCCCATGAATTCTCGACTTTATAGCGGATAGGTCGGCCAGCAGAGTCAAGATGTACCCCAGAAATGACCATTGCATGTGTCATTGAGGATTCCCCTATTTCAAGGCGCTGGGCTTTAGTGAGACCGAGTTGAATGTCGAAGGTGTTCTGTAGCCCGTAAAGTGATGTCAGTGCACGTGCAAGGCGATCCTAGGTCATGCTGCAGCATAAGGCAAATTCCTAACCTCGTATTCAAATAGTGTGGGATCCATGATACCAGCAGCACTGTCTGAGAACTTTCCAACGTCACATCCAAAAAATACAGGCTGACCGGCTTTGATCATCTGTTAAGAAAGCTGAGTAACCAACTCAAGAAGCCTAGGCGATGACGGACCTTAATGACAGCATTCTTCATGTTCTCGATTTCAGTATTGACATCTGTACTGGGATCAACAATGCAACATCTATTTATTACGTATTGTACTTGCAGAGAACAGGACGGCCACCCCAGACATTGCCAAGTTTGTCGACAGAATAGAGCTTAGAATACTCATTTCGAGGATCATTGATAAGAGAGAAAGACTCAGAGGGCTGAAAATACATGTCATTCACTGTATACCCCTTAAAAGACCGACAGACAAACCGAGTATGGTTTGTTCCCGAATTCTTTGTAGAATTGCTCGGGCGAACCTTCCCAGCGCCCCGCCTTGCCATCAGCATCATTGTACTCCCAAACGAAGTTCCTGGCCGGCGTTGGAGGGACACCAAGAGTAGCAGTCATGATCATATACACGTCTCTGATTAATTCTTCCTTCTTTGCCCTCAGAGTAGCAAGAGCTGTCTCCTTCTTGATATTAGCTTTATATAATGATGCAGAAAGGTCACGAAGAATAAGTGCGTGCTCTCGCAATTTGGTCTTCAGAAGATTGTTGAGAGGACTGGATAACGAAGAGTGCAAAGATTCAGGATAGATGGATTGTGGAACAATGCCATAGTTCTCCATGAGATTAACCACCATATCCCATTGACCACCATCCGAAATAGGGTCACTAGAGAGATGACTAATGAGCCGATCCTCCACGGGAAGGTCCGCATGCTCAAGTATGAGCTCGAGGTAATAGTTAGCTTTATTGAGCTTGTCCCAGAAGAAGAGATAGGACTATTCGAAGTTGATGTCAATCGAGACCTTGACATGACAGAGGTTCAGACTCACTTGAGAAAGTTCGAATTCCTTCAGTCTGAACTTCTTCATGATGTTATAACGGAGCACGTTGGTAGTAGCGAAGAGCCAGCATCGACCACTACTCTTCTGGTTTGTGACGGGCCCCGTCTTGAAATCGATGATATTGTTGAAGACATGCTGGTCAGCAACTCTTGCAGAGCGCGAGGTCAATGCAGACCGAATATCAGAATGAGACAAAAAAGTTCTAGCGAGTTGGACCTTGGAGTCGCATGCTGCAGCAGTCTCCCAAGAGGATACATGATCCAGTGTCAACTGACCGCTGCTGGAGAGAGGCATAGTAACCCGGAGCGCTGACAGAGAAATATCAAGTTCCTTGAGTTCCCTCGACATTTTGATCTTCTCATCGGATTCGCCAGAGGTAGTCTTCGTAGGCGCAGGGATTGCGGAAGACGGTGTGTTACCCATGATGATGGTGGACGAAGAACAAGTGCTGGCAGGAGTTTGACCGGACCAAGTAGATAAGGGTTAAGTATACTCGGATACTAAGTCTTATCAAGTCAGCTATCACGAGGACACATCGAGTGATTCATTTCGCCGACCAACACCGGGCATGCACCGGGCGTGAAGATAGCTATTGATAGGGAGTGCCGCATCAGTCTTGACAACTTAGACCAATATAGATCCATTCCGTCTGCGCAGGTACTCTTTCTTACTATGCTTATATTCTCTTTGAATGTAGTACCACCTCATTCGTCCACCTTGCAATGTAGGTACAAGCAACCCTGTTGTGTCGACTCATACTTATATCCATACATAGTTTACATTAACTTACTATAATAGCTGCAAGGAATGACCATATTATTCTTGGCCACAACACGTTGAAATTTGGACGTAATATCCGCAACACTTGCACAACCAAATTTGCCACCGGCGCTGAAGAAGACGTGTATATATCGATGCCACACACGTGACAAACTTGTGAAAACACAGTAGGCCACATTTTTAAAAATCCACGGATTGACTTTAGTGAACCGCATATCCAATTAGACCAGAGTCTAATCTAATTTTCCCTATGCTTTGTCTAATTTCGACCAGAAATTCAAGCGTAAAACGAAGCTGGTTCAAATCTTCGATGACGCTTTAGATGTCATGACCAATACTCCAACAAAACTGGGTGTATGTATTCTGTATTGACAAGCACCGTCCCTTCTGAGAACGTGATTTAAGCATTGTTCTAGCGGTGTGTGATTCCTATGACCTAAGTGTCATTTTTGAATAAATAGACGCCCCTGCCTGTTACTTGCCTGTTGCCCGCCTTCTGCTCTTGCGATTATCTTTTCGTTAACATGGCACGAATAATCTTGAATGTATTGGCTATTCTAGCCGCGCTAACAGCAGCCTTTTACCAATTTTATCTTAAGGATATGTTCCTCCTCTTGGGATATAACCGTCTTGTCGCACCCATTGGGAACGAAAAATGTCAGAAGATCCCTACTCTCAGAGCTTGCGAGAGTGAGCATGTCTCTCCTGGTTCTTGAAACAGACATCATGACAGCTTGACAGAATCAATACTTCATCAACCTTCCGGTCGACTCTTCTTGGCGTGCTCCGAGCCCGAGCGCCGTGCACTATGGTTACCCTCCGACCTTCGCCTCAATGCGACAGGTGCATCACAGGACTACATCGCGATATATGACACGAGAACCTCAGAGACCAGAAAACTCAAGTTTGTTGGTGTCGATGACGATTTCGGATTTTCATCGCATGGCATGGATATTGTCCCTTCGGCATTGGATCCCACAGAACTCTTTGTATATCTCATCAATCACAGGCCACCGAGGGGCACAGATGCTCGATTATCAGGAGCTGACTCTGTTGTGGAAATATTCAAACACAAGCTGGGAGATACTAAGCTCACTCATGTCATTACCGTCGCAAGTCCACTTATGATAGCGCCAAACGATCTTGTTGGGTCGGATGATGGCAACAACTTCTATTTCACCAACGACCATGGTCAAAAACTGGGCATCGTAGGTTTCTTGGTTGGGTGCCTCCATTTCTCATGTCACTATTTGAACAGTGGAGGAAAATTGGTGTACTCTTCAAGCACAAAGCTACGTCTGTCGTCTATTGCGACATCAAAGAAGGGTGCAAGTATGCTATTCAGAATATGTTCAGCAATAATGGAATCGTTCGAGCTTCCAACGGTACATTTTATGTCGCCCATACGTTGTCTGGTGGTCTTTCGGTCCTTGAGGAGCAGTCCGACAATACCTTGGTCATTACCGATTACATTCAATCTGGTGCGTTGATCTTCGGGACCTCTGTGGGAGAAGTGAACTTGAACTGATGTTCCTTGATGCCTTCACAGATTATCCGCTGGACAATCTCTCAATTGATTCAGAAGGCCACGTCTGGGCCGCAGGTGACATCTCCTGTCATTCTCCTGCCTCAGTTGGAAATCTTGACGGGATCCACAGCATTACCCCACCTTCTGGTTTTAATGAAGAATTTCCTTGACAATCCTAATATTCTCATGCCTTCTCTCGCCCTGCGCTTCTCCATCAACACAGGCCCAGATGCGTTCTACGGTGAGAAGTATAAAATTACCAAAGTGTGTATCCTCAGAGTCGCCGAATATTCCTCAATATCTGTTATTTAGATTTTCGAGGATGGTGGTGAGGTTGCATCTGGAATCACAACTGTAGTTTATGATGCTCTGTTGAAGAAGTTATTTCTCCATGGTCAGTATTCAGTGACACAATATTCAAATGACTAACTCGGGTTCTTTGCTAGGGCTTTCCACATCACACCTCACCTGTTGTGATATGTAATAATAAAAGACAAATATTGCATACACAAAAATATCTTGTACCAATCAACTTGAGAAATGCACCAAAAGAAATTATTTGATGAGGAAATAACACATTCCATGTTTTTGGTATAGCACAGAGCATACTCAAAGACAATGAGTCACCATATGCCCGGAAGAAATGCATTCGGGAGAGCAACCTCTCAATCCCACCCACCTCCACCAGTAGGAACGTCAGCTGCCCAATTTCCCGAACCCGCAGGCTCCGCTGACCAGTCACCACCCCCTGCACCACTATCAGCCCAGTCAAGGCCCACTATAAAACGAATCTTAGCAGTTATAGGACAGATAACCATCAGAATCAACACTTGCCTGCCTCAGTCGGGTTGACAGCACCGGCTTGATGTCCACCAGCAACCTCCCATTCAGTGGGCTGAGGTGGGGCCTCTTCGTTAGTAACAAAAGTAGCTTTAGCAGCTTCTTCTTGTTGCTGTTTCTCAACCTCCTCGGGATCCCTATAAAAGAACATATCGACCATGACATTCCAGCCATCACTCGATCTAGGTATCGTTCCACGGAGCCTCAAAACCTCACGGGCAAGCATCCACCAAATGAGACCAATTGAGTGCTTGGTCTTGTTATTTGTGGGGATGGCAACGTCAACAAATTTGAGGGGAGCATCTGTGTCGCAGAGAGCAATAACGGGTATGTTGACATATGACGCTTCACGGATGGCCTGATGATCCACCCGAGGGTCGGTAACAATGATAAGACGAGGCTCTTTAAACGAACGAGTGATGTAATTAGTGAAAGAACCAGGAGTGAAACGACCAGCGATAGCTTGAGCGCCGGTGTTGGCGGCAAATTTCAGGACGGCACGATGACCATAGGGACGGGCAGAAATGACACAAATATCATTAGGGTTTTCGATAGCAGCGATGATACGAGCAGCAAAGACAAGTTTCTCCCAAGTCTTGCCAATGTTGAGAATGTGAATACCTGTGAGATTCAGAACACATATAAGAGAACAATTTCACACTCAATAATGATATCCAACACACCGTCAGCTCTCCTTTTCCAGACATATGACTCCATTTGCTTATCGCAATTTTTAGTGCCAATGTGGGTCTGAGCGGCTAGCATGAGTTTCATATCCTCCTCTGTCGCAGACAGGCTAGATGGAAGTTTTGAGGCCATATTGCGTTAAACCTGTGAGGCAAGGTTAGATCAACATCCAAGATAAGTCGAACACATCCACCCCGGAACATGAATGAATGGATTCATTTTCTCTACGAAGGGCCTTGGAAATCATGACCAGGACGTACCGAGAGGCTCTTGCTAGCTTGGGAACGGCGTCTGCAATGTTCACAGTCAGTTTTCCGATGATTTGGCTGCAGTGGAATAATTCCCACGCTTCTTGTTATAGAGGAATCTGATCCTTAGTTATATTTCTACTATTGACCCAATTGTTTTTTTGCTTCCAGCTTCCTTATCATAACCTTACGAAAATTTGTCAAGTATATCTCATAAATGTCTGGCAAGTTTCTACTGTAACAGCACTCCCTATTATATCTTCAATAGATAAGAGGGATCAGCTTATATGGAACCTTTTTAGTCCAGTCCTCCCATTCTTTTCCAGCAAACTGATGTAATGCCTCATCCTCAAATGACGTCCGTATGAGTAGCGCAGTAATAAGCATCGTGAACACTGCACAACCAAGTCCTATGGTTGTCTTCATGACGGTGAACTTTAGTATGCCACTCTCCCTAACCCAAGAACCCTAAGTTCGATTCAGTGCTGGTCACCAACACCAATTAATAACACACCTTTGATCCATGTATAAGTAATATTCCGCTAACTGCAAGTATGCAGCCGACATATGATGGATGACGAACAATAGCATAGGGTCCCGATGTGATGAGCTTATGGTTTCTGAGGATGCTCATCTCAAAGGTGAACATGCGTCCCAGGGCTCGATAACATTTGTATCTTATTATTCCTCCAAAACTTGCCATCAAAGTGCCGACAAGAAACGGCCAAGAGATACATATACGTTCCGCAGCGCCACCTGAGAAAATGAGATAGTATAGTAAAAGACGAGAGCAAAAGTGATGACGGTCGAGTGTATGTTGGGCGACTAGGACTGCTGTCTCAGTCAAGGCAACAATGCTCATGAAATACTGTAGGATAGATCGTAGAATTGATAATTTCAATAGCTATTCTAGAAATTGTGTTTTTTAACTCACTTTGATAACGTGGAGAGTAGATCGCGTAGAGACGAAGGCTTCCAAGGATACCGATCTTGCTTTTCTTTCACTTTCGGCAGGCGGAGGGTTGGGAGGGGTTAACGCGATCCAGATGCTGGCAGTGGAGATAAAGATGCAAGGGGCCTTGATGAATAGAAGCATGGTGAAAGGACAAGGCTATTGAAATAGAGAGGACAGAAATGAGGCTTTATAGAGGAATTCAGAATACCGGATCACCTTTGAGCCGCTTAATTAGCTGATCGAATGGATACAATTTGGCTGTCAACGTAGTATTTTGAGTGTGGACAGAGTCTCCAGGTCGTACTTGGAATGATGTAGTCGAATGCCACAAGAGGATATTTCAAGTGCATGCTTCGGTATTGCCATGTTGGCGGACCATTATCGTTCCATTATTCCCCGACACCACTGCGTTCGCGCCCCCCCAATCTTTTCAACACATTGAGTCGGTTCTCTTGTATCTCAATCAGATATAATATGTTTTTGTGGTAGAAATTGTCAAGTAGGGTACAGTGCGCCCGAGACTGGTGATGGGACGGCTCATTGAGAACTTCGATTGTAACCCACAGTGAATACGATTAGTGCAGCCACCAAGCATTATAGCACGAAACTAGCCAGTTTAATGTCAGCATCATTTCCGATCAAGCTTCTAGGGAAACCCAGTGCTCCAGATGTTGCCTGCATGCTTTTTCCATTGAAAACAAAACTCCACAAGTTTGAGACTGGGAAGTCCAAGATGGTAATCTCCACATTAACTCACACCTCTTGTTTGTTGTGAACAACCGGCCCGTGTTACATTTTCATTTTGACCACTTGCATGGTGGCTGCCTCCTTTCGAAGCCACCAGTTCGTGATTGCGCCCGCGTCTGAGGGTTCAGATACTTCACGACCTGCACCTCGATCTTCTGGTACTTGTCCACTACCGAGACCTGAACAAGAATCTGAAGCATGCGGAACTTTGGCTTCCCTGCGGGAGGTGCTTTGTAGACTTGACTGATATTAACGATTAACTGTCACGTAGTTTCATTTCGGCAACCGGACCGTGGAATACCGAGGCCCTGGGCTTCATACCTCCCCTCGCTTTCAGAAGAAACCGGATAATGATTGGTGCTATTGATTCTCCCGCTCTTCACCTGAACGAACATTACTCTGGCTATTATGGGTATCCTGGACAGTCACGATTCAAGAAGATAAGAAGAGATCAGAACGAAGGAAAGCGCTGGGTTCGACGAAAAGACAATGGTTGGTCGAACTACCCTCTCTGATGGTCCATCTTGATAGACATGAACTTATCTATCTTGTAGCTCAATTCGCCGGAAACCCTCATATCGTAACTGCAACCACGAAGGACTTCACCTTGCCGGTGCCTTCAGCCAAGTCCACCTTCCCTGAGCCTTTACCATCTTATCTTCCTCGGACGGTCAAAGTTCCCATAGCGGTACTCCCTACTCGTGATCCCGCATCTGCTAATGCTGGCCGGTTTTCACTCAGCATGAAAGGTATGAGGAAGGAACTCAGGCGTGCAAGAGGGAGGACAGAAACCCTCGTTCGGATCGTCGAAGCTGAAATGATGGAGTGGCTTCAAGGAGGTGTCATCCTTCTTCCCAACCAATCTAATGCTGCAGGATTGCCAGACTTGCAAATCACTTCAGGTGATCAAGGCAGGGCAATCGAATCAACTGGGATTGTCGAATTATCACGATCTCCGTTGCAATTGATATGGAGTGTGGCTGATGATGCATTTGCAAGATATGTCGTTCACTGCTGCGCCAGATATCACCAAGTCGTTAGTTTCAGTGGGTGAATTGTATCTTTAGCACCGAACAGCGAGTAACTATGTTTGCTGCAGGTAAAGGGGACCCGGCACATCGTTTGACCTATCTCCTCCGTCCTAATGTACATAAACCAGATTATGGAGCCGCGATTACTCTTGAAACTCCTCCAGCTACGGATGCGGATTACTCTTCCCAATTTGAAATTACAGACAGTGATTCTGATTTCGTCAAAGATGATCTAATAGATTTAGACGTCGATCATCTTGACTCAATAGAAGAAGTATCTTCCTCTCAACCAGCTCCAGTTTCCCATGAGGATGATTCATGGTCACTGCTTAATCGGGATAGTGACAACGATGCCCATGGAGATGAATCCAACAATGAGACAGGACAAGACCTGTTGGACATTGTTAATTTGGAGGACCCGCAGGCCCTTACCAGAAGTGACGAGGATCCTGACAAGACCATGGTGCAGGACGTGATCGGGAATGTTTCAGCAGGCAACATGGAGTTTCCTCTCAAAAAGCATCCCCACCATCTACAATCTCTTCACCCGGCCAAAAGACGCTGGACAAGGTGTACTTCTTCATCTTCCCGCTCGCCCGCTCGCTCTCGGCATCTTCCTTTTGGTGGGAAGAAACGGCTAATTGCTGGCCTGACAGGAGCGCAAAGAAAAAACACTTTTTATGATTATCTGTTCACATAGGATAGAATCATTATGCTTTTGGATGTACGGTATCCGGAGCCGAGCCTGTTGAAATTTCAACTGTCATTGTGGAGAAGGATTTCATTTCTTTGTCGTTTCTTCTCAGTGGCGTTTCTCCTAGATGCTCGCCACAAACTTGATAAATAGTAAGAGAAATGAGAAATTATTCTGGGTGCCATAGTTGACCGAAAACTACGAAGCAACGGCGGTTAGGTAAAACTGGGTCCCCCAAAAAACAAAACTCCAACGAGTTCTCTAGAATCTAATATTAGCTGTACAATAACCTTACGGCATGAGGAAGTTCGAGAGAATTCAACTTGATTTCTGCAGCAATTCCTGGGCATGATACCAATTTCCACTTGAAACAGCTTCAGGATCAAACATTGCTTGCTGCTATCTTTTATGTTGCTCTGTGTGCATGTAATTCTCAATGGCAATGCTTCTTGCCATTATCTTTGGTGGCTCATGATAGAAAAGAAAGATTACTAGTCAAGTCACCAGTGGGTACCAAACAAATTCATCCGTATTCCAAATTTGGTCTGTCTGTCTATCTAAGTTCTCTCATGTTTTTCATATTCGCCATGTCCTTCCATTCAAGACATTCTAGGAAGGACAGAAGCACAGTGAGAAACCTTCTTTACACATGTGAGTGCAACGACACTGAAGCCGCATCAGGCAGAGAGAACTTGGCCAGAGGTGGGAATAATGGTCTGTGGAGCACAACACAGGGAGGTGAAGGAAGGTGTGCCCGAACAGAACTGTGACCTCAGAGGCTGACATCATCTACACGGAGCTACACCATCATTCCAATGTCTTACGTCACTATCTCACATTTCTACATAATTCTTTCCCATAGGGATGTAGGTAGCGAGACCCTCATATATAATCCCTTAGTACACGTTTATTCCCTTAGTCGTCTGTCTACCTTGATAGGTGACTCCTGAGACTCATATTACAGAGCGGATCCGATCTTGAGACCTATTTGAACACCAAACATTCATGATACCGGGATCACATGTTGTGAAACGCGGTGCTCGAGTACACGTGTACAGAATACACAAAGTCCTATGTACACAAACACAAGTGAAAGTCAGATTACTCACAATATTTGAAGAAAGAAAAGAAAGGGCAGAAATTGAAAATGAGGAAGGAATTGTTAGTAAACGAATCAATACCTTCTGAGTTATGTAGTCCAAGCAAACTGTCAGACAGGAGACAGAATTCATCATTCTATCTTCAGAAATAGTTGCAGCTGTTTATGGTCATCAGCGTTATGTCGTGCAGGTCTATGCCGAGACGACGAATATGAAATGAGGGACCTCCTGGATTTCTCAAGCCTGAATCAATGGAGCCAAATTTAGGCTCAAGTTTGATCCAAGTTTGATCTTCATGGTGATTTTCTCCTCTCATCATGCTGGTCCAAAGCAGTGGAAACGGAATTTGTGTGCTGCCAGCGGATACCACATGTTTTATCGCAAATTTAGATGCCAATGCCTGTTGCGGGAACTAATTGTAGCCCTCGGTCCCTAAATTGTGATTTTGAATAAACCAGGTCGATAAAATGCCTGAATCGGATTCATACCAGCAGCTATTAGAACGACATCTCGAAGACAATTTGTCTTCTCTCAAGTTACCCTACAACTAGAGTCTTGTCCTTTCACCATGCTCCCACTAATAAAGGTTCTTTGGATCTTCATCTCCACAACCGGCCTATGGGTTACGTTGACACCACCTCAACCGCCCCCTGCAGAAAATGAAGAGACGGAGATGACAGTCTTGGAAGCCATCCTTAGACGGCGATATATTCTTTTCACTATCAAAGTGAGTTGCAAAGATATCGAATTTGAAACAGTCACTGAAGCTATCGATTTATTCGGCAGTGCAGCATTGTCGGTTTCGCTCTTGCTGAGACGGCGGTCCTTATTGCCCAGCATGCACTCGACCACCAACACCCTTACTCCCGTTTTGTACTCTCCCATCTCATTTTTTCGAATGGCGCTGCGGAACATATATGTGTCTCTCGGCCGTTTCTTGTCGGCACTTTGGTGACAAGTCTTGGAGGATTCACGAGGTTCAAATGTTATCAAGCGATGGGTAGTATGTTTACGTTTGAGATGAGCATTCGCAAAAACCATGAGCTCGTCACGTCGGGACCCTATGCTATTGTCCGTCATCCAGGATATACCAGTGTCATGCTTGTAGTCATCGGAATGTTGCTTGTACATTTATCGAAAGTGAGTATTCCGTTGGTGGGGATTCTGGCAGTTGAGACAGAATCTGTTCCCTCAGGGCTCTTGGTTGCGAGAGTGTGGTATACTCAAGACAATGGAAATGGAGATAATCATGGGAGTTGCCTCCACACTGGTTGCAATCATCATATTTGGGCTATTTAGGCGGATATCGAAAGAGGACGAGGCATTACACCAATTGACAGGGAAAAAATGGGAGGACTGGGCTCAAAGGGTTCCATATAAATTGGTTCCCCTCGTCTATTGATCATTTCATCCCCATGTAATTATGTTTTTCCTACGTAATCTTCGAACTGTAGTCCAAATGCCCATTGCCCATACTTATTTCGGCATCATTACATTCATTTTCTTGTTTCGGGTATGTATACATTTTCGTTCTAATCAATCATCTACCTTTCTTTAAGTGAAACCAAATCGTCTTACTGCTCATATGTATAGGTGGCTAGAAGAGGCTCCCTGAAAATAATGTTAGCTGTAGCAAGTCTTATGAACTTCAGAAGTGCACCATAATTGTCTTATGCTTTCCAGTCAGATGGCTCCAGTTTTAAACCACATGTTGTCTTAAATAAATATAACTGTCTTGAGAACTCAGAATCAGATGCTTTAGCAGCAGATCAGTAATAAACTGATTGATGTAGAGAACTTCTTCAAGTATGGAATGAGTTTTGGGCAACAGCATTCATCAGATCTTCATAGGTCTTCATATTACTCTTTGCAGATCAAGGAGGATTGATCGTATACATTGTAGAATGATTACAATAGAAGACATTTGAGTCATTAATTAAATTCTGCCATTCTGCACTGTCACATGCTGGCTTTATGGTTAGTACAACTGGACTGGTCATTATGCTGAGGCTCATCACTATCTAGGACAACACTTCTGGAAAGAGAAAGGAAGGGAAGGCTGGAGAATCATAGGATGAGTTATATTTTTAACCAGCCTGCAACCAGGCACTGGCATCTGAATAAACGTGTGGTGCCCTCTGGCAGCACAAACCTATCTCCACTGTGTTGGACCAGCATTATCCTAAGAGGGTCAGCTCATGATGGGAGGAGAAATTCGGCTCCACTGATTCAAGAAAGGCTTGAGAAATCCAGGAGGTCCCTTATTTCGGCACAGACTTTTGTAAGAGATGCATGACAAAACACTTCTGGACGACTTGGCACCCAGTTTGTCTGCCGTGAAAAATGGAAACTGATTAGTAGCAATGTTCGATTGCGAATCAGGCTGTGGGCGACATGTTTATCTCCGACATTAGGATCTGACTGCACTACTCATCGTCCAGGATGCACCGGTGCCCTTCTTATGAATGCTCCTTATGAATGGACCCAACATGACTCGCCTGTTTATAATCGCCTTGTGTCCGCAGGTTTCTTGTATGAGGGAATGATGAGGACCACTGTCGAAGACATTCAGAAGAATTACCTACAATCGTTGTTTCTGTCGAAGGATCGCGACTTGTCGAAGCCAAAGATGCCTCTAAGCACAGGATTGGCTCTCATATTCGTATCGGTACTCGATGGCACAAAATTAATGTAGCAATTGTAATTATATGGTGAGTATAGTGAGACAACTAGTAGAGAGAAATCAAAGAACGGCAGAACAGAATATTTATGACATCTCTTCATCGGTATCAGAAAGCATCTCCTTGCTCTTACTGAATCAAAAGTCATTTTCATTTTGTCAAGACTTCGAAGCGTTTACTCACAATTGCTTTTTACGTGGGCTACTAGTCTCTTCGTCATCGTCGTCTCTGACGACCCGTTTTTTCGTCGTTCGCTATTATTAATGGATGACTCTAATCAGTTCCGAGGAACAACTCATAAATAAGTTACTACCTTTTTCGCTGGGCGCTCCGCCCTCTCTTCTTCAGTAAACATCGCTCCTTCCTCTTCGCCCGGTCCTGGTGATGGCTTTCTGAGCTTACCACGCCGCTTCTTGCGTGGCTCACTCTCGTCTCCGCTAGGTACTTCACTTTTGGGCTTTCTCGTCTTTTTAGGCTTCTTTTCCTTCTCGTCTTCGCTGTCCATCCGAACTTCACGTGTCCACTCCATCGCTTGTTCACGCGCGATACGACGTTCTTCCGCCAATTTCTCAGCTTCGAGGCGAAGTTTCTCTTGAAGTTCGCGCTAAATGTGATCAGTTTATCAGTTTTCGACAAACGATTCCCACAGGACTATAGCTGACCTCAACGGCTTCTTGTCGTTCCCTCTCTTCTTGCCTTTTGCGGCGGGCTGTTTCTAGTCGAGCCACTGTATCTGCCTCGTGTCGTCTCTGGACGGCCAGGTGATCTTCCGCCTTTCGAAGCATGCTCTCACCATATTTACGACGGTTATCGGCAATATCCTTGCTGTAAGGTACGAGTTGTGTCTTGACATTGGCAAGCGAAGCAAAAATCCTATCTTAGTCTTGAGCCTATGGTGCTCAAGGTGAGGGGATTCTTGAAACTCTTACTTTTGAGCATGTGATGCCTGCTCAATAACTCGTTGGAGGTCTGAAAGTGACCTCTTATTTGGCGGTAAAGCAAAAAGCATTTCTGCAGACTTTTGTTGAATCATCGCGATGTTGTACATGATAGCTTTATCGCCTGGTTGAAGATGTAGAGCCTGTGCGTACTTAAATGTCAAGGCATACTGTTCCAAAAAATGGATTCATGCGCACTTTTTGAGCATATCTTAGCGCCGTGTTCATAGCAGAATATGACTGGTCCTTGGTACCCTTCGAGTACCACGATCTACCAAGACATAGCAAGACAGATATATTATGGTGATTGAAGAACCTAGATGCCGTCTCGTACTAAATAGGTATCAGTCGGCTGTAAGATGAATGAGTGAGATCCGCCTCACACTTTCGATTGCCCGGTCGAATTCGTCACAAGCAAAATGGCAATGCCCCATATTAGAATACACACTCCCGTCGTCTTTTGACTCTCGAACTTTCGCAAAGATGTCTAGGGCCTCACGGGCATTCTTAACTCTCTTCAACCCCTCATCAGCAGGAACAGTAGCAGGCAAGGCACCACCTAATGTGCCTAATGCATCCTCAGCCGTCACGATGGCCAGGCCCTGGGCAGCGAACGCGCACTGAGGATCAAGTTGTAAAGCTTTCTCATAAAATTCAGCAGACCGTTGGAAACCTCGTTTTCGTTCCTTGACACCTTCTTGCGTATTGTCCCGACTTTCGCGTGATTGGTGATATTGAATCCAGCCGGCAGCACACAAGAAATATACGTCATATTTGTCGAAATCTTTGAGCGTGCTGAACACAAAGTCTTTTGCAATCTTGATGGAATTTGTTTGGATCAGGAAGAAGGTATAAAATGCACGGATATTGAGATTGCTGTTTTGTGATGTAAGACATTGTTTGATAAGCTCATGAGCATCGTTGTGACGGTGAATATTTGAGAGCATTTGTGCTTGACGGATTTTGGCTCAGCTGGATGTCAGTATAGGTCCACAAAAAAGAAGGGGGTAGCAGTCACCATCTACATATTCTGGATGCCTAGAAAGCAACTTCTCGTAGGCTTCTTTTGCAAGGCCCTCCTCCCCTTGATCCTCATACACACGAGCAAGATTGTAAAGTATAGAGGTAGACATAGCTTCAGAGTTGTCCGAGCTGAGCCCAGCTGTTGTGGTGAGGGCCATCTCATACATATTTCTTGCAGACGAAAAGTTGCCCTCTAAGTGTTGTACCGCACCGAGGTTATTCAATAGACGTGGATCAATCTTCCCGGTAGATTCACTAATGCGCAAAGCCTCCTTATAAGCCTTATCCATCCGGACCATGTTTTCACCTTGCCATAGGCGAGCAATTTCAACGTGCATATCCATGTCATCTAGTATACCACGCGATGCACAAATCGAGGTGTGACCATTGGTCCGTGCTTCATCGAACTCAATGCTCTTCCCCACTCGATCAAACAAGTCTCGTGCACGCAGACGTTCTTGTGTCATGTCAGCACTTGAAACACCAGGGCGCGGATGTGCACGGAGGGACGCGAGCATCACTGTCGCTTCGAGAGACTTTTGGGGATTTGGAGGCTGCAGCAGGGTATCCAGGGTATGAATCGCGGCAGGGATGTCGTCTGGAATCGGCGTTCAATTCGAGGTCTAGAGGTATTGAAGCATTACTGTACCATTATGGAGTTGCATCTGAGCCAGACCGATAGCACCCAGAACCTGCTTCGGTTGTCCATCTGTCGCTGAGAGATAAAATCTTTCTGCATGCGCGTGAAGACCTTCCGCATGGGAGACCCTACCAGCTCGGAGGTGGCCTTGTGTAAGGACCGTCAAGGTATCGGCAAACTGAATGGCTCGCTCCGCCAATTTGAGCGCCTATCTCACGTATGAACAATCACCAAAGCCATGAACAACCAGCGCACCCTTGTGTGATTACCTTTGCGTAGAAATATTTCACAGAGAGCATTTGCTGCAGCTGCACTCTTCTGATTCGCCCTGAACGCTGTCTCTAAGAACTTCGTTCCCGAGATGAAAGCCTGCGTTCGGTCGGCCTCGGGCAGGTGGGCATTCTTGCTGATGTTGACGGCTTCGAGACCGAGAAGTAACTGTGCAGCCCATCCTAAAGGATTCTACTACAACCGTCAGCAATGGTCGGGGAGGAAGGGTAAATAATACTCGCCACTTCAAGACTCCTCTGCCAAGCAGCCCTTGCCTTGACCTTGTCATCCATAGCCCATAAACAAAGTCCAATACCTATCCGAGGATCAGGCTGACAGTTGGGGTTATACCGCAAAACATCTTGGAACAAACGCAGCGCCTCTTTGAAGTTGCGTCGGGTGTAAAGAATATTTGCCTGACCAGATGAGTTCATCAGTATAACAAATAACGATATAACACCAGATTGGAAACCACCTTTCCGAGAAGGGCGACTAAATTGGTTGGCTTCAGGACAAGAACGCCATCAAACGACCGCAGTGCATCGTCCATTGAGCGAGTGGCAAGCTGCTGGATACCTGCAACCGATTAACACCTAAACCACCAGGAAGAACGAGGAGGTAAACCTCGTGTCAAGAAGGCCAGCGTCTCATTTGTGCGCTCTGCGGAATCACGGGCAGCAGCATTGAGCAACTGTGCAGCTTCGCGGTAGTAATCTTCCTTTGGGTGTTGTTCAGTCATAAGATCCTGTCCTAATCATGGAGTTAGCTAGAGGAGTTGGTTGAAGGATTTCCAAGTTTCACGTACGGGCGTCAGCAAGTATATGCTTGGGAGCTAACCTCGACCGAGCAATCGTCAGATTGGCCAGCAGATAATATATAGGAGGAAGTGAGGCCATCGATCCACTCGACTGGAAAGCTGCACAGTGGGGTTAGTCGCTCTGGTACAGCACAACAGAGACTCTCACAATCGACCGCAGCTAACGCAATTCGTTCAGCGCCTTCGAGGTATCCCTTTCTCCAATATTCTCCCGCAAGCTTTGTCCATACCCAGTCTTTGCATTGACCATCTTTCAATAAATCTAACACGTCGTCTGGATTAGGGTCCAGGTTATCGAGATCAATTGTTATGACCTCTGCAGTTCCAAGGTCAATATCCACAGTGCGGCCTGATGTAAACGTGTCAATTTCATCCATGATAGCTGGTAGGATTGACGCGAGTATACAATGTAAATAATGATACAGGCAACAATGTTTTAATTGCAGTCAAGTCACGTGGGGTCGAGTACCACAACCCTTGAGCTCCAAGAGTCTGTCCAACCTCCAATTCAGTGAGGCCAAGATTCATGTCTTACGAGATCAAAATTAGCTACTTGATTAAAAAAAAAGATCTATCTAACACTGTTCAAAAAATACATTCGAGAGAAGAGATCTATACAATGAATTCAAGCAAGATGGATCAACTATGGTCCATCATCCAGTAATCAACTGCGCCATTAAATACAACGTCGAACCTCCAAACCGCTAGCAAAACCTCTCAATCAAAACAGAACAGAAAGCCATAGAGGAGAAAAAAACATACCACCGCATTCGTAATCGCCGTAAATGCAAGGATAAATGTCAAGTACCCCTTTGTCCTATTGACACTAGCATCCCTATCAAATGTAGTTGACGCAGAAACACCGCCAAGGATCGCCAATAGCAACAACCCCTAAGGCAACATAAGACAACAAAAATAGAGAGACCATCGTCCGATAACCCACATTGGACAACACCCAGGCCAACAACACATTCGTTCGCACACTCGCATAGTAATCTTTGGCAGCCTGCTCCTTTTCCGCGTCCATCCGCGCCCTATTCTTCTGATCAGTACTCTGTACAGGAACCCGATCCCGAAGATTGGAAAGCGCCTCTTCATATAACGAATTGATATCAGCAATGTTCGAAAATAGCTCAACGCCGACTTGGGAATCCATATCTTGCGTCACAGCTCCGAGATCTATCTCTGTGGTTGTATCTTGTTTCGTTCCCCATGAGATCTACAGGAGAGTCGTGTCACGGTGGGGAGCCAATCCAGAAAAACACTCACATCGTCCAGGTTCGAAAATGCATAACTGCAACAATCGAATCAGTGAGCATATCTGAGTTTGAGAACAAACAGGATGACACAAACACATTCAGAATATTGACATAGGTGGGCGACAAGAAAATATACGGAATAAAGCTTGTAATCATATGCCAAGGGTCCAAAGCCAAAAGGCTACTCAGTGCGTACACTTCAATCAGTTGATGAGCAAATGGCCATATCCATGAAAAGCAGCTACACTTACAGCCGTAAGTAATCAGCAGACTGAATAGCATAATTGAGTTGGCAGCTCCGCCTTGTCCAGCAGCCTCCAGTGCGCATGCAATGGACGCAATTATCATGTAGAACATCAAAAGTCCAAGAATGATACTAGTCGTCTGATACTTCCATTTTGACCTGAAAAGAAAGGTGACTAAAATCTCATCGAAAAACTACAACACTCACGCTGCAGGTCGATTACCCATCGAAAAGATAAAGCACGATACAATCATCGAAGCCATAAGATACTGCACTAGAGTATTGAAATATCCGATCCCTGGGAGTTTGAGAGATCCGTCTTCGAGGGAAGAAGTCAGTATGACCTAGAACCATTAGTTTTAATCAGGGACGAGTATCCAACTTGATGAAGAGATCATATACAAAGAAGAGATAAAAGTTCCCCTACATAAAATCAATTCATATCAGTCCGATCATAGTAGTAAACAGAATTTCTCTCACAATAGTAAACCACGCAAACACCAGGTTGACTATATTATAAACTGTCTCCACCATTAATGTAATTTTTCGAGCCATGCTATGGCCAGATCTCAGGACCTGGCCAACATGGGCAATTGCATACGTTGCAGCAAAGAACGATCCATTTAACCATCGTCTTCGCTGAGAAATAAATTCTGGCAAAGAATCTGGAACGTCAGTTTCGCCAATAGCGCCTTTGACATATCTGAGAACCCAATTGCAGTTGGCCTTGGCTATCAGTTCAAAGCAGAGGATACGCTGTACAAAATAAGCACCGGACAACCACAGACAACTTCAACAGCTTACATCTTCTGCAAGATCTGAAAAAGATTGTCCACTCAGTACACATATGGGGTTGCAATTGATCACTTACACATATTAGACGTAAAGATGTCAGTATCTCTACCATGAAGAACTTCACCCTTGAAGTACGAAGCAAGGGGACCTTGCCCATTCGAGTCATTCTGCAGTGCAATATACCGATATGCTGAAAATGCACCAGGCTTTCGAAAATTGTCATTACCAGAAACCCAGATCATGAACAGGAAAAATACGCACCAGGACACTGATATAACCAAACATACTTTCGGTCGGCTTATCCAAGATGCAGCTCATCTTGTACTCGAAATTTTGTGCGGCAACTAGATATGCGCAGATCGTCAGCCAAAATTGCCAAAGCATGGTTGATATCCATGTACCTAGTGGATTCAAGAGCAATGACCAGTTTTTCCCCTTGTAGGCTGAAATTTCTCCACATGCACCACCAACATTTGAATTCAAATCGAACGTCTTCCAGAGCTTATAAATGCTATTATTCCCTGGCCGCGTGCCTACATCCAACAACACACAGACATTCGGCTATCCTCCAACCTTGAGTCTGTCATTTTAATGTCAAAGATCATTGACGCACAGACCTGGAGCATAGCACCAAAAGCATTGAACCCCCATCGATGACTGTTTATCTTCTTCTGGTTCTTCTCCTTCATACAAAATATGATTTGACATGGCACAATTCCTTTATCCGGGAACTTGAAATGCAGATTTGGATCTAGAGCGAAAGATGTGGTGTATTCAAAAACATGAGCAGTGACCTCTTTCTCATTGACTCTGTTTTGCATGTGTCCACCTGCTTGATATACGCCCAAAAGCGTCAGACAATCAAGCACACGTTGATGGACTTTTTTACGACCGTCTGCCATAATACAAACCACGACCTGTGGAAATACACCTGATAAGTTCCACTCGTGGTGAAAGCATAGCAATTGATCCATACCTTTTCCCAAGCATTTGGACCCCAAGTCTGCGAATTCTTGCGCGTACACAAATGCGAAATATTTCTCATAACGCCATACAACGTCCTGCAAAACAACACCTCATCTTCCTGCACCAGGACACCGATTATTATCTCCACACTTCCTCCAAAATGCACCACTCACATTATACATCGTAATCATTATCAGCAACTCTGTCCTCCTTCCCCTCTCATTTTGCCTCAAAGAAAATCCATTCTTCTCAAACTCATCCGGATCACAGGTCACAGCTGTGTACCTCGTCTGCATCATCTCTTGCATTCCCCGCCTCGGCAAGACCAATTTTGGGGGAACATCTAAATTTACAACAAGATTGCCATTCGTCAATGGAACACGTTTCTTCGTCTTGTGTCGTCGTATCACACGACCAGAAGGTGCAGGACCAAAGTGTTGTGTATCTAGCGGTGTTTCTGGGAGAGATGTATGGTTCGATGTGGGTGTAGGTGGTTCAGGGTCATAGATTACGTTATGATGTTGGTCTGAAGATATGGAATAAACAGGATGGCTCGATGTTTTTTCGTGTAAAAGGGCCTTTTCCGGATCTGCAAAAGCTCCGGTATAATGAGTACTATCGCTACCCACAATATAATAATCCTCATCATCAACAGCAGGAGTAGGCGAACGCGATCGAGGCACTCTGTATGGTGAAGTCGAATACGCAGTAGCACTGGTATAAGCTTCTGTATCATGCCGAAAATGATCAACGTCTGATCCCGCAGGCATAGGTTCCGAGACAATAGAGGACGAATGGCCATGAGTAGAGCTGGTGTAATACTCTGAGGGGTGCTGACTATGATAAGCGGAAGGAGGGGGTGGATGTGAGAATTGTTGCTGTTCGTCGTACAGTGATTGATAGAGAGCAGCAGGTTGAGCAGCAGAAAGATCATATTGCAACTGCAAGGGCTGCGCAACTGGTGTAGTTGGGTCATTAAAAGGGTCAGATCGCCCTTCCGACGAATGCGGGCGGATCGTGTCGTCAAGTTGAAGAGGTTCTCCAGTAATAATGGGTTCAAGATACTGTCCAGGCTGATACGGCCGATACACTCTGGTAGTTTGCCCCTGATGTTGTTGATAGATGCGTTGCTGCTCATCATCACGGTACATTGCTGTTGATGCGTTGCGCATAGTTGCTGAGAGGGGTGTACGGCTCTCTGTGTCACTGTGCTGATCAGAAGAAAGGAGAGGCGTTGCATCTTGGTCTAAAGACAGAGACACTGGGCGATCCGTCAGAGTATAACGTTTCACACTGGAATCAACTGAGCTATGCGTCGAAGTAGACTCGCTGCTGGGACTCGCAGCGCGTGGGACGGGCTTCCTCCTGGCCATTACTTTGGGGGGATATGTTGCGCAGCAGAGTACGGTTCACAGAGGTCTATGGGAATGTCTCAACACTTTCATCTTAAATTGAAACTGAGACATAGTGTCAAGACGCGTGTGGCACGTGATCAGGTCATAAATCGTGATTCATGATATCATGCACATAAGTAATTAATATAGCAGGAACCTCCCTCTTATATCAGGCTCGTTAATTAAATCTCCAGAGATTAGTGCCTTAGAGAAATCCAATGAGAAACCTAAAGAAGACAGAAAAAATTCCAATAGATGCAAGCGATATTGCAGACGGGAGGGTAGGGATAGTTCCTGATAGACCTTGGAAATGGTCAAAAGATAAGACAGGATGCACAAAAAGAAAAGACACACTTGCAACACTTGTACCTGAAGTGTCCGAGCCAGAAATTGAAGGCAAGGTATTTGACCCCGTCGAGGAAGAGGTCGAGAGAGGGTGGAGAGAGAGCGAAAAGGGGCGCGAAGAGAGAAGAGGATTTGTTCCCATTGACAAAGGGCCCGAAGAGGGTGTGATAGGAGGAGAAAGAGAAGGGAGCAAAGAAACGGAGCTGGTAAGTGTCGAACCTGACGCAGAAGCGGGAGGCGCCGTACCTGAGCCTCCCGCTGCTAGAGACAGTTGCGCGAAACCGACTGAAGGCGGATCGGCACGGAAGACAGAATAAACATTTTTCTAGAAATGATAGATAGACTCTATATTAGTTATTTCATCGGGTTAGCATGACGCACCAAGAAAACATCACCGATAACCCAGGCTGGGTTACCAGAGCCAGCTTCAATGCTGCTTCCAAGGCTAAGATCAAAGATGCCTCCGAGGCAGTATGTTCCATCAACAACGCCAAGGTTCATATCGACAGGATCGATTGGCCACAATTTACCGCCAAAAGCCATGGAAATCCGGACATTTGTGTTGCAAGCTGTTAGATGAATTCGTTAAGAAAAAAATTCTTTGTCAAAGACTGCCATAACTCACGGAATACCCAGAACCCTGGCATCTCTGAGCCAATTGCTTGTGCATTTGGTACAGCGTCCCAGATGGCTTGTACTTGAGTGGTAGGACCTCCAATGAGAGTCGTTCCGGTATCAATGGCAGAGATTGCAGAGGAGCCCGTTGGGATGGAAATGGAATTTCCTTGAACAGTGACATCTGGGAGAAGCATCAGCGAATCCCGACCCAAGGTGAAACGAAGTGGGTCTGATGCACCTGTCAAGCTCATGAGCCAGAAACTGGGCTCTGACGAAGGCATATTGATGAATTCGATATCACCCGAGAACAAACTGGCGTTTGTACCACCCAACGTAAAAATACCCCCAAATGCCACATCGGACGCAAAGGAATCATTATGAAGCCTGTTGAGCCAAAAGGACATCTCTTTGGTCTGAAGCTGGCCATTGTTAGACAAGGCCTCCCAGAAAGGAGTGGTACCAGTGCTAGCGATGGCCTGGAAGGCAAGACCCATGATTCCGGAGACGGTGCTGTCGACCAGGCCAGACGAGATTCTACTAGCTTGGACTAGAGAGTGTGAGGCCGTGCATGCACATGAGGAATGAGTGGTGATTGCTCACCAAAAGGTTGATTCGAGACTTGGAAACCACCCATGGATACTGTTTCTGAGCCCATGACCCCAGTGATTTCGCCAGAGCCATAAGTGATTCGGACCTGTTGAGATGCATTGGCGCCCGCTGTATTTGACGAAGATTGGCCTGCATTGTAAAGAGGAATGTTTGAACTACATCCTCTAACGCACGAAGAGTCAGCAATCCAGAGATCAGCGGAACCTGTATCGAGGACAACATTGAAGAACTGTGTTCTGGCAGCATGATATCAACATGAGAGTTGATGCACGGACAGGGACAACTCACGGTGTTCCTATGCCGACTGAGCCTAGATAGCTAGAGTCCTGGTTCTGGGAAGACATGAGAATGGTTCGACAGAGCCACAAGAGTGCTGGGAACCTGGTTGATGACTGAAAAACCGGCCGTACTGGCACGCTTGCGGACGCCATGCACCCCCTTTGCCGATGCGCTGAGTTGGGCTGCGGTGGAATAGTTGTATTTGCTACGAATGCCTTCGGCGATGGCATGGTAGTGAGAGGCATTGTGGCGACTATGACTCGACCTGGCGAGGCTGATGTGTATCGGATCTGCCACGACAAGGGCGGCAGGAAAGAGAACAGGGAGGAGGAGGAAAGGAAACATGGAGGAAGAAGGAATGGAAGAAAAGAATAAATACACAGCTCCGCAGCCGGAGTCTGGGGAACCCACGCTACGACATGGCTGATCTGACATAATTGTTCGCCTGCGCTCCCATGCCAGCCGGCAGTGCAGAAATGTGCGCAAATAATAGCCTGCCATCTGCCGTCGCTCACCTCCCACCCAGCCTCCACCGTGTCGATTCTTGGAGAAAATCCATACAGACCCCTTCTATTATTAGCTGTCCTTCCTTTTCAAGCAACAGCACCGCTTTCCCTCACACCAGCATGCCTGCCCACGGCTGCTACAACTGCCCGATGCCTCCCAGCTACCATACCATGGCCCCTCCCAGCGAGAGCGAGCCCCTCATGCAGAGCAGCAGCACCCGGTCCGCCTCCGAGTCCCGTATCGTGAGGTCCCTCATCGTCGTCCTGGTTCTCATCCTCGGTCTTGAATCTGGCTATATCTGGTCTAACATGGCCACTGCCAACATCTACGACCCTCAAGAGCGGATCCGAATCCGCAGAAACTGGGATCGCGAATGCGCCCTATACCGTCAGAATATCACCAGACTCTCTTTGGAACAAGAGCAGATGCATCTCAATTGGACCATCGAGCATGACAGGCTCTCCGTTCTCCGCGATGACTTTTCTCGCGAACAAAAAGATTGGCAAGACCAACGTCGTGAATGGGAAGAAGAGCGTCAGAAACACCAGGAAGAGGAGCAAGAACGTCTACGAAAATTCATCCATTGGGGTCAACTCCGTAGAGATCAGGAACCCTGTGTTAGCTACGGTAAAGCTCGTTATCAAGCTCCTTTGGCATATGTTCCTCCTGGTTGGGATACATATACAGTCTGCAAAGAGACCCCCATACATATCCATGATAGGGACGTCGTCCCGACTGACTGTCATTTCAATGTGGATATTTTATGCTCTTGCAACCAAGATCAGCACTGATGTTGGTTGATATAGGGACAGGACATGATTGGCACCTGGATTGTTGATTTTGATGAGCCCAGCTGTAAGCCTTGGTGGCGCGATTCACGAGATCATGTGTGTAAACATCTTCATGTTTACCGTCCTGCCTGACCCCATCCAAGGGATGTACCAGTCGACACTCGGGCATTCATGTAAGTCATCCCACCTGGTTACTCTGATGAAAAGTCCCAACGAGGTACACAATTAGCGCTATGAAGCACATTTAGAAGGCTACCTCGAGCCCAATGAATACAAGAACAATTGGGCCGACATGTGCGCTACCACGCCACATACAATGTTTGGTCACACCTATCAATCTCCATTCGATTGTGTTTTCTGGGTACGTCTAGCCATAATCCCTTTGATCTCTGGCTCATGTCGAGACTAGGGCAGGATTGGTGTTTATGGCTTCTGGGACATACCTGATGAAAGCTGTAAATGATGGAATTTACAGTCTACTGATAAGCTTCCTCTCTCTCAAGTGACCAAATGTCCCATTCTTGTTGGAGTATCAAAGGTATATTAAATTGTAAATAGCCTGTATCAGATATAAATGTACAAGCTGAACAAGGATTGCTGAGATTAAACAATTGCTAATGTACGCTATTTCTGTTGATTTTTGTTACCTGGCTTTGTGAGGCACGTGAAGAGTATATATTTGTCTTTCGGTTTGAACGGCAATTTACAATTCTT